>VFSW01000510.1_pt1 | contig 57221 bp, 34 predicted proteins | sample 5358111 | NCBI WGS metagenome assembly VFSW01 (sample SAMN11554181, study PRJNA540505) | mine drainage metagenome | isolation source: sediment from site ElyBrook_90M | place: USA: Ely Copper Mine, Vershire, VT | collected 2017
CCGATTTACATCATGGCGGATTCCGGCGCTCGTGGATCGAAGCAGCAGATTCGTCAGCTCAGCGGCATGCGTGGATTGATGGCCAAGCCCTCGGGCGAAGTTATCGAAACACCCATCACGGCAAACTTCCGCGAAGGCCTTACCGTGCTCGAGTACTTTATTTCGACACACGGCGCGCGTAAGGGCCTTGCTGATACCGCGCTCAAGACGGCTGACTCGGGTTACCTGACGCGTCGTCTCGTTGACGTGGCGCAAGACGTTATCGTTACCGAATACGATTGCGGAACAGTTGAAGGCATCTACGTCGGACCGATTGTTGAGTCGGGCGAAATCATCGAGCCGCTTCGCGACCGCATCATCGGCCGCGTTTCACTCGAGCGCATTAAGGATTTCGACGGCAAGGTTGTTGTCGACGTCAACGGTTCAATCGACGAGGATTGCGCTTCGGCGATTCAAGGAGCAGGCGTGGAGCGGGTGAAGATTCGCTCGGTGCTGACTTGCGAATCGCGTCGCGGCGTTTGCGCACTCTGTTATGGGCGCAACCTCGGCTCAGGCCGCATGGTTGAGCTCGGCGAAACTTGCGGCGTCATTGCTGCACAGTCGATCGGCGAGCCTGGAACGCAGCTTACGATGCGTACCTTCCACGTCGGTGGAACGGCGAGCCGCGTTTCGGATAAATCGCGTCTCGATGCGAAAAACTACGGTTCAGTGCACTTCATCAATCCGTCGACTGTCCGCGCAAAGGATGGGGGCCTGGTTGCAATGAGCCGCTCCATGTCCGTCGCTGTTCAGGATGAGAGAGGACGCGAGAAGGAGCGTTATCAGTTGGTTTACGGCGCGCGTCTTCGTGTTGAGGATGGGCAGAAGGTTGAGCTTGGCCAGATGCTGGCTGAGTGGGACCCGTACACCTATTCGATTCTCACGGAAATCGGCGGCACGGTTCAGTTCAAGGATCTGCAGGAAGGCATCACGCTCAACGAGGAAGTCGATGAAGTTACCGGCCTCTCGCGTTGGGTGGTTGCCGACAGCCCGGATGAAAAGCGTCAGCCTGCCTTTATGGTCAAGGGACCCGGCGGCAACAAGCGTTACCTGTTGCCACGCGGCGCTCACTTGATGATTCAGGATGGCGAGGATGTTGGCCCGGGCGATGTGCTGGCAAAGATTCCCAAGGAGAGCACGCGTACAAAGGACATCACGGGCGGTCTGCCGCGCGTTGTTGAACTCTTTGAAGCGCGCAAACCTCGCGAGACGGCGATCATCAGCGAAATCGATGGCGTGGTTCGCTTTGGTGAAGTTGCCAAGGGACAGAGAAAGATCTACGTCACGGCCGACAACGGCGAAGAGCGCGAGTACAGCGTGCCACGCGGCATTCACGTCAACGTGCAGGAGGGTGAACGCCTGCGCGCCGGTGATCCGCTGATGGACGGTCCGCTGAACCCGCACGATATTCTTGCCGTACTGGGCGAGAAGGAGCTGCAGTCTTACCTGGTGAACGAAATTCAGGAAGTCTACCGCTTGCAGGGTGTGGCCATCAGCGACAAGCACATTGAAGTGATTGTGCGTCAGATGCTGCGCTGGGTTCGCATTGAAGAGATTGGCGACACGAACTTCCTGCTCGAGCAGCAGGTGGATCGCTTCCGCTATCGCGAAGAGAACGAGCGCGTACTTTCGAATGGTGGCCGTCCGGCGATTGGCCGTCCGCTGCTGCTCGGAATCACGAAGGCTTCGCTCTCAACGGACAGCTTCATCTCCGCAGCCAGCTTCCAGGAGACAACGCGTGTGCTCACCGAGGCCGCAATCAACGGCTCCATCGACAGCCTCCGCGGCTTGAAGGAGAACGTGATCGTCGGTCGCCTCATCCCTGCCGGAACGGGCCTTGAGTACTACCGCAACGTCCAGCTCAGCCCAGAGCTGGAGGAAGCGGCGGCACTGGTTCAGCAGGAGGTGCAATCTGAGTTCGAAGCACAGGAACGCGAACTCGAGATGATGCGCCAAGAGGGTGAAGCCGAGGAAATGGCAGCCGAGTAGGACTGGCCGTCCAGGCAACGTTTCTGAGTTTTTTGCTCAGAGACGTTGATGGATAATAAATCAGCAGGCTCGGCTATTTTGCCGGGCCTGTTATTTTTTGTGGGCCACATTCATGGGGAATTTACCGGACGTCTATCCTCTTGCGCAGTTGATCTGGTCTAATAGTTGGGCGCCGAATTGAGTAGTTTGAAGCGGGCCAAATTTAAGTTTTTCAAGAATTTTGGGGAGGTTGTATGTCGAAGGTAGTTGCGATGAGTACGGCGGCAGCAGAAAAAACACCAGCGAGTGCAGCACACGCAAGCAGCGGTTCTCAATCGTTGCCGACACGCAATATTCGCGTCATCGGCGTGCCGCTCGATCTTGGAGCGAGCCGTCGCGGTGTGGATATGGGGCCATCAGCGGTGCGCGTAGCGGGGCTTGAGGCGCGGCTTGAGGCGCTTGGTCACCACGTGACCGATGGTGGCAACATCAAAGTGGATATTGCCGAGACGCAGAAATCCGGCGAAGCGAACGCGCATTACCTGAAGCAGATCACAGATACCTGCCAGCGTACTGCCGATGCGGTGATCAAGTCGCTTGAGGCGGGTGAAACGCCTTTGGTGCTCGGCGGAGATCATTCGATCGCTGCGGGAACCGTGAGTGGTGTGGCCGAATTTTATCGCCGTCAAAATCAGAAGATAGGTTTGATCTGGATGGATGCGCACTCGGATATCAACACACCGGAGACCTCGCCCTCTGGCAACGTGCACGGGATGCCGATGGCTGCGTTGATGGGCTTGGGCCCGGAGACGCTCGGCAATCTCTACGGCTACACGCCAAAGATTGCGCCGGAGAACACGGTCATCATCGGCGTGCGCGACATTGACGCGACGGAGCGCGCAAATATCCATCGCGCTGGAATCTCCGAGGTCTACACCATGCGCGACATTGACGAACGTGGCATGCGCACGGTGATGGAGGAAGCGTTGAGGGCTGCCGGTCGCGGGACAGCGGGCTACCATCTCTCGCTCGATATGGATTGGATTGACCCTGAAGATGCGCCAGGAGTGGGAACGCCGGTGCGTGGCGGGGCAACCTATCGCGAGGCGCATCTGGCGATGGAGATTCTCGCCGATCATGGACGACTGGTGAGCTTTGAGATTGTTGAAGTGAACCCGGTCATCGACGAGCATAACCGGACCGCTGACCTTGCCGTCGAACTGGCCTGCTCAGCTTTTGGGAAAAAGATACTGTAGAGGGTACTAATCAGTACCCTCTATGTAGATTTACGCCAGAACGGGCATGAGTTCCGAATTCAGAGAAGCGTATTCTCTTTGAATTTCACGAGCCCAACGCAGTGCAGTTGGTAAAGGTGTCACAGGATTTGTAACTCTTAAAGGAAATCCGTCATACGTTTTTCCTTCAAGCAATCTGCCGGCATTTTTCTTTCGCACTCCACCCCATTGCTTGAAAAAGAAGGGAACCTTTGAAGAGGCGCACTGATCTCGAATTGTGGTTACCCATTCTTTTGACAATGGCCGTGCTCCAGGACCACTTTCTCCACCTACAATCACCCAATGAATCCCTTTCAAATTGAGTTTTCCAAGGTCTTCAAGGAGTGGTTCAATTGAAAGGAAACGAACTGCAGCATTTGAACTTTGCAGGTCCTTTAATCTTGGAAGGCCATGTTGCTGGTTCTCAACACTCACCCCCCACCAAATATTCTTTGCATCTGCCGCAAACTTCAATCGTCCTGCAAGCAATTCAACCATACGTGCAGAACGCTTCGTGAGAATTTGGTATGTGTGCCAATTCGCCTGAACCATAACGCGCGCAACAGCTTCAATGTAATTGTCAGGCACTCCATCATGAAAAAGATCACTCATAGAGTTCACAAAAATCATCTTTGGCGATTGCCAACGTAACGGCTCAGCAAGTTTGTCAGGAACAAGACGAAGATCAAATCCTTGCTCATAAGGATGACCCGAAACACCGCGAAATCTTTCAGCAAATACTTCTGCGTAGCAGTGTTTACACCCTGGGCTGATTTTCGTACAACCACGTACGGGATTCCAAGTTGCGTCGGTCCATTCGATTGCGGAATGTTCAGCCATTTCTGACCTCCCCATAATGCTCATATTTCGCAAAAATGTCTTTCACAATCTTGTTAGCAGCATGTTGCTGTGCAGCAAAGAACAAATAATATACAACAGCACCTCTACTATTACGCATCGGCATGGGCTCTGGGACAAATTTGAATCCGGCATCATTTTTTAGACGCTCTCTAAAGGCTTGAACCACATGATCATTTGTATTCTTTTCCTGCATCTCACCAAACAAGCCTTGTGTCAAACTGTATGCAGCTTTTAACCAACTATCATCACCCCAAAACTTAGTCATTCGCTCTCTGTCAGATTCTGAAACAAGTTCTGAATTGTGCCAAAGAACATTCCTATTCATATCCATCACGGGGAAATTTAGAAATATTTCAATGGCTTTTGATACACCTGCTCCTCGAATCGTATCCCAATTAAGATGCAGTCCATAAGGATCAAGAATGCAGAGTGCTCGCTGAAAATTTGTAAACTTAATTTTTGGAAAGACGTCTCTTAAGAGCACTTCATTACAATCACCGTGGTAAACATTTACTTCTGGTCGACCTGTCGAAAGTCTCTTCAGCTCCGAGGTTCTCTCCTCGTTACTATCTACAAAATAAAAAGCTTCAAATGGTGGTTCAACCGACAGAGCTCTCGTTGGACTACCTTCAATAATCCTATCCGCACCCTTTGCTTTGTGATGTCCGGCACCAGCGAATCCATCTATATAACTTGGATGGAGCTTTGGTTTCTGGGCGAGCAAAATCTGATTATAAGGCTTTGCATACTCTTCCAAAATTGCAAGCTTAACCTCTGACCAGTAGCCAATTTCGTCGATTTTTAGATCAGTGCTCATAATATTAACAGTTTCGTCTTCTTTTCGCCCATTCGTCAAGCGTTATATTAACAATATTATGTAATGCTCAATACGTATATTAACTTCATTCTTATAACCCTACTAAAATCAAAGAGAGATGACGAAAAAACTTAGAGTTGGAATTTTGTTTGGTGGATGCAGCGGGGAGCATGAAGTTTCGCTGCTCTCTGCGGCCTCGATTTTAAAGGCGATTGACCGCACGCGCTTTGAAGTGGTTCCGATTGGAATCACCAAGGCGGGGCGGTGGCTGGCGGGCGATGCGGCAGAGAATTTGCTGCTTGGCTCATCCAGTGCGTCGGTGGGTGCGTTGGCGGCGAAGGTTGCGGAGTCGCTCAAGGCCTCGCAGAGTGTGGCGTTAACTCCAGAGCCGCAAAGTGCGTTGACCGTGGGAAACACATTCGGCGGTAATGCGCTTGATGTGGTTTTCCCGGTGCTGCACGGAACCTTTGGCGAGGACGGGACCATCCAGGGACTCTTTGAGCTTGCCGACATTCCTTATGTCGGTTCGGGCGTGCTCGGCTCTTCGGCTGGCATGGACAAGGACGTGATGAAGCGTCTCTTTGCCGCGGCCAGATTGCCGATTGTGAAGCATGTCTCAGTTTTGCGTACGGAGTGGGAGCGGAGTCCGCGCAAGGTGGTTGCGCAGATTGAAGCCGAGCTCAAGTACCCGATCTTTGTGAAACCCGCAAATCTGGGTTCGTCAGTTGGAATCAGCAAGGCGCACGATCGCTCGGAACTGGGGCCAGCGCTGACACTTGCCGCCAGATACGATCGCAAGCTGGTGATTGAGCAGGGTGTGGGTGGGAAGAAGAATAAAGCGCGTGAGCTGGAAGTTGCGGTGCTGGGCAATGATGCGCCGCGGGCCAGTGTCGTCGGCGAGATTATTCCCGGCAAAGAGTTCTACGATTACGAGGACAAGTATTTGTCTGAAGGCTCGCAGCCGGTGATTCCTGCAAAGATCAGCAAAGCTGAGTCGCGTGAGATACGCGCCATTGCTGTTGAGGCATTCAAGGCCTGCGACCTGGCCGGCTTGGCGCGCGTGGATTTTCTGATGGAGCCCGATGGCAAAAAGCGCATCTTCCTCAACGAGGTCAACACGCTGCCCGGCTTCACCAGGATCAGCATGTATCCCAAGCTCTGGGAAGCGAGCGGCGTCAGTTACACGGCGCTAATCAGCGAGCTCATTGAGCTGGCGCTTGAACGCCACGCGGAGAAGAAGCGGACGGTATTCACGAGGGAAGAATAGGCGACGGATATGAGCGGGGAACAATCCATCTCTTGCTGGTGTCTGATTCATTAAGCGCAGGAACAGACTTGTCTCATTTGCCTAAACCATAAACCTTGCCTAAATGCCTTATTCTGTAATGGAGGTAGCCGCGCGATGACCCTGATGGATGCACCTACATACGATGTGGCTGGCGCGCTGGTGCGTCGGCGGATTGTTTTCGGAAGTATTTTTACGCTTGGATTTTTAGTTGTAGGCTGGTGGATTTTCTGCGGCGCACCCAAGGATTGGCCGTGGACATGGAATGTTCATCGCAAGGGCACGGTGGCAGTGCAGCGCTTTATGAAGGCAGTGGAAGCCAACGATATGACGAAGGCCTACGGTATCTGGCGCGCAGATCCGGATTGGCAGGCCAAGCACGACGAAGAAAAAAATTATGATTTCAAGCGCTTCCAGCAGGATTGGGGGCCGAATGGCGAATCGAACGATTACGGCATCATCAAGAGCCATGAGATTCCGGCACAGCGCGTCTATGGAAATGTGCTGGTGATTGGCGTGCTGATGAATGGCCGCAAGAGCGCTCCTGTCTTCTTTTCATATGATCCGGCATCAGGGCAGTTGGGCTACTCATCGGTTGAACTTTATCTGGGCCCGTAATTGAGAAAAATTCTGCGTAGAATTAACCGCGAATTTGGTAGAAACATAAAAAGGCCACTGGAAATCCCGGTGGCCTTTTGGTTTACGCGGAAATTATGCGGGTGTGGATGTGCCGGAGAGCTCAGCCAAAGTTTTTTCCAGGCTCGCTGGGTCTTCCACATTGAGGCACTTGAGATTGCGATCGATCTGGCGCAAAAGTCCGGTGAGCACCTTGCCGGGGCCGACCTCAATGAAGGTGGTTGTTCCCGCATCAGCAAGTGTTTTGACGCAATCGACCCACCGCACAGCCCCTGTCACCTGCTGGATGAGGGCCTCACGCGCTTCAGCAGCCGTGGTGACAAGCTTGCCGCTGATGTTGGCCGCGACGGGGATTTTGGGGTCGGAAATTTCTATCTCGGCAAGGAATTGTGCGACAGCCGCCTGCGCTGGAGCCATCAGCTCGCAGTGGAAGGGCGCACTGACGGGAAGCATGACGGCGCGGCGGGCTCCGCGCGCTTTGACAAGCTCGGCGGCCTTCTCCACGGCGGCCGTGGCGCCGGAAATGACCGTCTGGTCAGGCGAGTTGAGGTTGGCGGCGGCAACGGGAAGGCCGGTTTCTGCGGTGGCTTCCTTGCACGCTTCTGCCACCTGGTCGGCGGCGAGGGAGAGCACGGCGGCCATCGCACCCTGGCCTGCTGGAACAGCCTGCTGCATGGCCTTGCCGCGCGCTTTGACGGCGCGGACGGCGTCTGCAAATTTCAGACTTCCGGCGGCAACGTGGGCTGTCCACTCGCCGAGCGAGTGGCCAGCTGCAAAGGTAGGCTCAATGCCCTGTGCGGCAAGCACGCGCCACGCGGCGACGCTGACGGTGAGAATGGCCGGCTGGGTATTTTCGGTCAGCCGGAGTTCTTCTTCGGGGCCCTCAAAAAATATTTTGGAGAGTGGAAAACCCAAAGCCTCATCGGCTTCTGCAAAGGTTTCAGCGGCGAGAGGGAATTGGTCGGCGAGCGTGCGGCCCATACCAACGGATTGCGAACCCTGCCCGGGGAAGAGAAATGTGATTTTGTTATTCATTGCAAAACGAATTGTAGCCGATGCGGCGCAGGGGAGTCGCGTAGGTAGTGGACCAGTGTACTCTGGAAAAATTATTCTGCGTTTCTAGTTCCAGCGCTTTTTGTCTTCCTGGTCTTCGTCGATGTATTTTCCCTGTCCATCGAATCGAACCGTGCGTCCCTGGCGGTGCATGTAGACTTCGAATTTTTTTGCTGCGCGACGACGCTTGTTGCGATAGTAGCGATTGCGCAGTGCATACCAGCTCTCGCTGAGGCTGAAGCTGAACCCGCGCCGTGGCACTAGCCAGATGAAGAGCAGCCCGGCAATGGCGCCGCCGAGTTCTGCAAAGGCGTACATTTTTTGCTCACTGAAGAGCAGTGCCAGCGTCAATAGGGCGTAAATTGCGGCCAGGTAGCGGGCCTTGATGGCGATGACAAAAAAGAGGCGGAACTCACGGTCGCCGAAGAGAACGCCAATAGCAATGAGGAGTCCGAAGATGCCGCCGAAGCATCCATAAAGTGTGACGCTGCCGGAAACGCCAGCGAGACGGAGCAGCAGCGCCGAAGCGGCGGTTCCTAGAACGGAGCTTGCGTAGAGGCCGGTTGCCCATTCCGAGGTGCGTTCCATTTCGAGGAAACTGACCAGGAACCAGAGAGAAAGGAGCTCAAAAAAAGTACCCATCAGCGAAGGGTGAACGAAGCTGTAAGTGAGCGGTTGCCACCATGCGCCGTGAAGAAAATTTACCGGGTTGAAGATTGCACCTTGAATGATGCTGGCGAAGAACTCACTGCCTGTGAGAGCAGCGATCTGGTATAGAAAGAAGGTGGCCAGATTAAAAACCACAAGCCGACGCGCGGCCCCGCGGAATTCAGGGAAAGCGAGTTGGGTTGTGCCGTACTGGGCCATGGATTCAGGGTATACCCACAGTGGCGATGTAGTCATTTGCTTGTGGCAGATATCAATGAGCAGTTCCTGAATGGAACTTGGTATCGCGCTGAAATCGGGTAGAATGCAATGAATTTCCCGGATTTGCGGGATTCACATTCGTGCTCTTGACCTGAAGTGGCAATCTGGCTAAAACTACGTTTGGGAGTTGCCTCAAAAAAGCGGCTCTCGGATTCAACAGAAGTGAGAGGAGGCTACCATGCCGAGTTGTCCAGAATGCGAAAACGCACTTGATTTTGAGTTGGATGAGGTTGATGAGGGAGACGTGGTAGCCTGCGACGAGTGCGGCACCGAGTACGAGATTGTGGGATTGGAGCCGCTTGAGCTCTCCCGCCTCGACGATGAGTTGGATGAAGACGACGACGAGCTATATGATGAAGAAGAGGAAGAAGACGAATGATAGTGAAGAGCTACCGTATAGTGGGTCGTGGTCGGTTGATTAAGTGCGTGCTTTCAACGGCGTTGGCACTGAGCGTCCTGTCGCTAGGGATGATTCAAGCGCCGCAAGCGGTAGCGCAGAATATTGGCCAGCGCATTGTGTCGGGAGCCGTGGTTGATGACGCGGGCACCCTTCAAGTCGGCGCAACCGTCTTCATTAAAAATCTCAAAACCAAAACTATCCGCAGCTATACGACGGCAGCCGATGGCAAATTCCGTTTCACGCAGGTAAACATGGCCGAGGATCACGAGGTCTGGGCAGAAATGAGTGGCAAAAAGAGTCCGGTGAAAACGGTGAGCTCATGGGATGCCCGCAAGTTGTTTGAGGTGGAGTTGAAATTGAAATAAATGTTTATATAGATGTTAGATTCAATTAAAACGCCAGCCTCAATTGAGGGCTGGCGTTTTGGTTTGTAATCAGATTTGCTGGCTGTCCAGCTTTTTTGTCACCAGCTCATTAAGCAGCGCTGGATTGGCCTGCCCCTTGGATGCGCGCATGACCTGGCCGACAAAGAAAGCCGCCATGGTCTTTTTTCCCGCGCGGTACTGATCCACCTGCTTTGGGTTCGCGGCGATGACTTCGTCAATCATGACTTCTAGTGCCGAAGAATCGGTAATCTGTTGCGGCTTCTCGCGCTCGTAGACGCTGGGGAAGTCCTCTGATTTCTCAAAGCAGATGTCGAATAGCTGCTTGAGCTGCCTGGAGCTTATTGTTCCAACCTCCAGCAAATCCGCAGCCAAAACAATTCCGTCCATCGAGATTGGCGATTGCTCCTGCTCAAGACCGAGCGCCTTCAATCGGCCACCGACTTCACTGAGCAAAAGATTGGCAACTCGCCGCGCGCTCTTCGCTCCCTTAGCAGCAGCTTCAAAACGGTCAGCAAATTCGCGCGTTGCAGTCAGCGTCGCCGCGTCCTGAGGAGTGAGTTCGTACTCTGCGATCATGCGTGCGCGGCGTGCCTCTGGCAGCTCAGGCAGTTCAGACTTTGCAAGTGCCAGCATCTCCGCTGTGACGATGAGCGGCGGAAGATCCGGCTCAGGGAAATAGCGGTAATCGTGCGCCTGCTCTTTCGAGCGCATGGAATAGGTGCGTCCCTCTGCTGCATTCCACAGGCGGCTTTCCTGCACCACTCGCTCACCGGATTCGATCACTTCAATCTGGCGTTCTATCTCATACTCCAACGCCGCGCGAACAAAGCGGAAGCTGTTGACGTTTTTGACTTCAGCCTTGGTTCCGAATTTGCTCGCGCCCTTCAAGCGCACGCTGACGTTGGCATCGCAACGCAGTGAGCCCTCTTCCATATTGCAATCGGAGACGCCTGTGTACAGCAGAATTTCCTTGAGTCTCGTGAGATATTCGTAGGCCTCGTCTGGCGTGCGAATGTCGGGCTCGGAGACGATCTCAGCCAGCGGAGTTCCGCAGCGATTGAGGTCAATGTATGTGCGCGTGGCGGAATCGCTGAAGCCGTCGTGAATGCTTTTGCCCGCATCCTCTTCCATGTGCAGGCGCATGATGCCGATTCGCTTTGTCTTTCCTTCAGCCGTGGGAACTTCAATCCATCCATGCTCGGCGATCGGTTTGTCGAATTGCGAAATCTGATAACCCTTGGGAAGGTCAGGATAAAAGTAGTTTTTGCGCGCAAAGATCGAGCGTTCGTTGATTTTGCAGTTAATCGCCAAAGAAGCGCGAGTGGCAAAATCAACCGCCTGCGCATTGAGCACGGGCAACGATCCAGGCAGGCCGAGGCAAACCGGGCAGACGTTGGTATTTGGCTCCGAACCAAAATGATTGACGCAGCCGCAGAAGGCCTTGGTCGCGGTGAGCAACTGCACGTGCACTTCGAGGCCGATGACGGGCTCGTACTTGGCGAGAATTTCTGGCGAAAGGCTTGCTGCGGGCATACTTGAATTTTAGTTCAACGCGCACAAAAAAGCTTTATTTCAACAGAATTCGCCTGTTCACACCGGCAATTCCCACACCGTACAATGACCTCATGCCTAAAGTTATCCGCTTCCCCTTCCTCCTCCTCAGCGTTGTCTTTGCTGCCACCCCTCTGCTTTTAGCGCAAGCGCAGAGCACGATTCCCACGGCCTCTGCCGAAGATCGCGCGCTGGCCAAGGAGATCTTCAAGCAGATTATCGAGATCAACACGACGGACACGCCGCTCGGCAATGTAACGGCGGCAACAGCGGCGATGCAGAAACGCTTTCTCGACGCGGGCTTTGCTCCCGGGGACGTGCAGCTTGTAGGTCCCAATGAGCGCAAGATGAATCTTGTCGTCCGCATCCGCGCTGTGGGAACGACGACTAAAAAGCCCGCGCTCTTCCTCTGTCACATGGACGTTGTGCAGGCGCTGCCGAGCGATTGGCACACCGATCCATTCACATTTACAGAGAAGGATGGCTTCATTTACGGACGCGGCACCCAGGACATGAAAGAATCAGACGCTGCCCTGGTCGCGACATTTCTCCGCCTGCACAAGGAAGGATACAAACCGAAGCGCGATCTGATTTTAGCTTTGACCGCCGATGAAGAGGGTGGCACTTACAACGGCGCGGCGTGGCTAGTGGAGAAGCGGCGTGATTTGGTCGACGCGGCGTACATCATCAATCCTGACGCGGGCGGCGTTGAGCTTGAAAACGGAAAAGCACTGGTTGCAGATGTTGAAGCAACCGAAAAAGTTTATTCCGATTTCCGCATTACTGCGCGCAATCGCGGCGGGCACAGTTCGTTGCCTCGTCCAGACAACGCGATCTACGAATTGATGACCGCGCTCAACAAACTCTCCACTTTCAAATTCCCATTTGAGTTGAATCCCGTCACGCGCACTTATTTTGAAAATGTAATTCCGCAGAGCGATCCAAAAATTGCAGCAGACCTGAAGGCGATTCTCGCGACTCCGCCGGATTTGGACGCAGTGGCGCGCTTGAGCAACGACCCTGCCTTCAACTCGAATTTCCGCACCACGTGTGTGCCGACGATGCTCAAGGGTGGTCACGCGCCGAATGCGCTGCCGCAGATGGCACAAGCGAACGTGAATTGCCGCATCTTTCCCGGCCACTCACCAGAAGAAATTCGCCAGCAGTTGATTGCGCTCTTCAATGATCCTGGCTTGACCATCGAATTCATTTCGGATTCGGGAGTCAGCTCAGCCAAGGGCGCTGATCGGAAGGCAATTGTTCCCCCCGCGCCGCTGCCTGAGGTCTTTGAGCCGTTGACACGCATTACGCACGCAATCTGGCCCGGGATTCCGGTGACGCCGGAGATGGAAAACGGCGCGAGTGATTCAATCTACTTTGCAATGGCCGGCATACCAAGCTATGGTTACTCTGCGATTGCGCTGGAACGCAGCGACGTGCGCGCGCATGGTCAGGACGAGCGTTTGCCCATAGACTCGTACTGGAAGTCGCTCGACTTTTTCTACGCGTTTACCAAGGCGCTGGGCGGGGAGTAAACACAGGATGGTCTATTCGCGGTTAGTCGGAGTAAAGGGAACTGAGGGAGCTGGGATGGCGGGACGTTTGGAGTTGATGATGGGGCCGATGCGCAGCAACAAGACAGCGGAGTTGCTGCGTCGTGCCGAGATGCGCCGCGAGTATGCAGGGCAATACGTATTGGTTTTGAAGCCGAGCGACGACACCAAAAGCGCGCCGGGCTTGATCGAGAGCCGCAACCTCAAGAGCCACGTAAAAATGAGCGCGACAGAGTTCAACTCCACCAATCCCTGGGAGGTGCTCGACATTATCGCCGAGCGTGAGCAGCAGATTGGCAAGCGCATTGAATGTGTTGCCATTGACGAGGGGCAATTCGTTGACGAGCTTTTTGTCTTCACAAAATATCTGCTCGACGCAAATCACGACGTGCTCGTCGCCGGGCTTGATCTGGATTTCCGCGCCATGCCTTTCGGCGAGATGTTGCACCTGAATTGGCTCGTCAGCACCTACGGCGGCAGCGTCACCGAGTGCATGGCCTACTGCCGTTGCGGCGCGCGCGCACTTTACTCGCAGCGTTTGATTGAAGGCCAGCCCGCGCCTTTTTCCAGCCCCATCAAAGTTCCCGGCGACAGTTATGAGCCGCGCTGCGAAGAGCATTACATTTTGCCGGGAAGACCGCACTAGCGATTGCTTTCCGCAGAGTCTCTATACAAAACACATATCAGCCGTGATTGATAAACTGAAGACAGCATGATCCTCCCCTTTGTCCGCGAAATTTTTGCGGAGTTGGAGCAGTCTGAAGCTTTTGATCGCGTGCGTAGGCATCTTTCGCTAGCGCGCGGGCGCAGACGTGTCTCCGGATTGACGGCGATGGCTCGTGCGCTCATGATTCCGCTCTTTGCGCGCGCGGCCCAGCATCCGGTCATCGTCATTGTTGCGGACAACAAGGCCGCCGAAGCGCTTGAGCCGCTGGTACGCGCAGGATGCGAGTTAACTGGCGCCATTGATCCATCTCGCGTGGTGCGTTTTCCTGCGCATGATGTTCTCCCTTTTGAAAATCTCTCCCCACACCCCGAGGTGCAGGAGCTGCGCGCCTCTGCTTTGTGGAAGCTGGCAACGGGCGGGGTTTCGATTTTGATTGCGCCTGTTGAATCTGCCGCACTGAAGCTCTTTGAGCGCGATTACTACGCCGGTCTGACGGTGGTTCTCAAGCGCGGCGAAGAGGTTGACGTTGAAGTACTCATCTCGCATCTCGGCAGCGTCGGTTACACGCATGCTGATCTCGTCGAGATGCCGGGGCAGTACACGCGGCGTGGAGGAATTCTCGACGTCTACTCGCCTGAAGCGGAGCGACCTGTGCGAGTCGAGTTCCTCGGCGATGAAATTGAGCGCATCCGACGATTCGATCCCGAGACGCAGCGTTCGCAAGCCGGTCAGGATGAGGCGGTGCTTCTACCCCTCACCGAAACGCCTGTAACGGAGCAGTTGCTGGCCAGTGTGAATGCGCGGCTGAGTGGTGAGCGCGCGGCTACTGATGAGGAAGAGGCTGATCTCGCCAGTCGCATTGCTGCCGGCGGTGTGAGCGTCTTTCCCGGCTGGGAATTTTTCGCCGGTGTCGCCGGTGCCAAACGCAATTTGCTCTCGCTTTTGCCGCGCAGTCTCTTGTTTGTTGAAGAGCCGGCCATGGTGCGCAACCAGATTGATCGCTGGTGGAACAAAGTGGAGCAGCGTCATGAGCGTGCGAGCATTGGTGAGCTGATTCGCCCCGAGGACATCTACCTGCGTCCCGAAATTTTGCAAGCCACTCTTGAAAGTCACGCAGGCCTCGATCTCGATCAACTCGGCGTCATCGATGTTCTTGATGACGACAAGACCCTCGGCGAGATTGAATTTCTCTCCCGCCCCACTCCGCGCTTTCACGGCTCCATTCCCGCATTGATTGAGCAACTGCGCGCGTTGACGGCGAATGAAGAGCGCATCGTTTTAGCCGTGCCAAATCAAGGCGAACTCGAGCGGCTCGCAACACTGATGCGCGAGTATCAGATTCCTTACCGGCTCGGCAGTCGCGTCGCACATCCTGGAGAGCATGTGCTCGACGAGGCCAGTTACATGGCCGGCGACATGCGTGTGCCTGTGATTGCACGTACGCCACTGCCGACAGGCGTGAGTTTTCCTTACTCAAGCCTGACCATCTTCGGCGCGAATGATTTCTCCGACGATGTGGACGTGACGGCGAAGTATGAGAAGCGGCGCTCAAAGACAGCGGCCTTCGTCTCTGATTTTCGCGATCTTGCAGTTGGCGATTACGTAGTCCATGTTGAGCACGGAATCGCGCAATACATCGGCTTGCGTGAGATTGAACAGGATGGTCTGATCGTCGAGTTCATGATTCTCGAATTCGCCGAGCAGGCCAAGTTGTACGTCCCGCTCACGCGACTCGACCTGATTCAGAAATACCGCTCCACTGAAACAGGCCCCGCGCCGGTTCTGAATCGACTCGGTTCGCAGCAGTGGACCAAGACAAAAGCGCGCGTGAAAAAAGCCATGGAGGATATGGCCGATGAGCTGATCAAGCTTTACGCCGAACGCCAGGCCGCGCGCGGCGTCGCCTTCTCCGCCGACAACGAATTTCAGCGCGAGTTTGAAGAAGCCTTCGACTTCAACGAGACTGACGATCAGTTGCGCGCGGTTGAAGACATCAAGCGCGACATGGAATCCGAGCAGCCGATGGACCGCCTGCTCTGCGGTGATGTGGGCTACGGAAAAACTGAAGTCGCCATGCGCGCAGCCTTCAAAGCCGTGCAGGATGGCAAGCAGGTCGCAATCCTGACGCCGACAACCGTGCTCTGCTTCCAGCACTTTGAGAGTTTTAAAAAACGCTTCTCGCAATTTCCGATTACTGTCGAGATGCTCTCGCGCTTCAGAACTGCGAAAGAGCAAAAAGAAATTGTAGAGCGCGTCGAGGCCGGCAAGGTCGATGTGCTGATTGGCACGCACCGCTTGCTTTCAAAAGATTTGAAATTTCAAGATCTGGGCTTGCTCGTCGTCGACGAAGAGCAACGCTTCGGTGTGCGTCACAAAGAGCGGCTCAAGCAAATGCGTAAAGAGATCGACGTTCTGGCGATGAGCGCGACTCCGATACCGCGTACACTGCACATGTCTATGGTCGGCCTGCGCGATATGAGCATCATCGAGACCCCACCCAAAGATCGCATGGCGATTCAAACCGTCGTCGCAAAATACGACGAGAAGATTGTGCGCTCTGCCATTGAAGTGGAGCTTGAACGAGGCGGCCAGGTTTACTTTGTACACAATCGAGTGGAGTCGATCTTCGAGATTGCCGCTCGTATACAAGAGCTTGTACCGGGCGCGCGCGTCGCCGTAGGCCATGGACAAATGGGCGAGGTGGAGCTGGAGCGGGTGATGCTTGCCTTCATGCGCCATGAGTACGATGTGCTGGTGGCAACAAGCATCATCGAAAATGGCCTCGATATTGCGCTCGCCAACACCATCATCATCAATCGTGCTGACCGTCATGGCTTGAGCGAGCTCTACCAGTTGCGTGGACGCGTTGGCCGGTCGAATCGCCGCGCTTACGCCTATCTCCTTATCCCATCAGAGAAAGAACTAACCGAGATTGCGCGCAGAAGATTAGCTGCGCTCAAGGAGTTCAGCGATCTCGGTGCGGGCTTTAAAATTGCAGCACTGGATCTCGAGTTGCGCGGCGCCGGCAATCTTCTCGGTGGTCAGCAGAGTGGGCACATTGAGTCAGTCGGATTTGAACTTTACACCACGATGCTCGAAGAAGCGGTGAAGTCGCTCAAGGGCGAGTCCAAGGGCGAGCAGATTTCCGCGCAATTGAATCTTGGAATTCCGCTGCGCATCGACGAGAGCTACGTGGAAGAAGAGAACCAGCGTCTGCGGCTCTACAAGAAGATTGCCGGCGCAGCTGACGCGGCACAGGTTAGCGAGTTGCGTGCGGAGCTGGAAGATCGTTACGGCCCGCCCCCTGACGCAACAGTCTTTCTGCTGGAAGCAGCAGAGTTACGGCTTGAGTGCGAGCGGTTGGGCATTGCGCAGGTTGATCGTAAACGCAGCGAGTTGCAACTGAAGTTTACAGACAAGGCAGTCGTTGATCCCGGGCAATTGATGCGGGTCGTCAAACGTCACTCCAAGCGTGGTGCGCAGTTCACTCCACAGGGGGTCTTCAAGTATCCTTTGCAGACTACGCGTCCGAATGAGATTTTGCTTGAATTGAGAGATTTGTTGGCAAGTTTATCGCCAGTTGCGGTTTGATATTCAAAAATTTCAGGAGTGAATGATGAAGAAATTCGCAGTAGTGTGTCTGATGGGAGTCGTGATGGCGGGTATGAATACAGCGCAGGCACAAGTTGAATCTTGGAAGCAGAAGCTGCAAATTGCATCCGATGCATTCATTGATCAAGTCTATCTACCGTCAGGGCCAACCAATGCGACCGTGCTTGGCTATCACCAGTACGATGGGCAGTTGGAAGACTACTCCGAGACGAGCCGCACAGAATTGATCGCCGCGCTGAAGAAGTACGAAAAGATTTTTATGGAGATTCACGGAGATTCTTCGGCTCTTGACCAAGTCTCGCGTGGCGATCGCGAAATGCTGCTTTCCTATATTCACTCCACGTTGCTGACGTTAGAAGTGATTCGCCCTTGGGAGAAAAACGCGGATATTTATTCGAGCGGAATCACGAACTCGGCTTTCACGATTATGGAGCGCAAGTTTGCCTCGCCCGATGACCGGCTGCGTTCGCTGATTGCGCGTGAGAAACTGATGCCATCGCGGCTCGATCAGGCGCGCGTGAATTTGAAAAATCCTCCACGCATCTACACCGAGATTGCGATTGAACAACTACCCGGCCTGGTGAGCTTCTTTATGAATGACGTGCCGGCTGCCTTCAAGGAAGCAACTGACCCCGCGCTAAAAGCTCAGTTCGAAGAATCGAATGCAGCCGTGATAACCGCGCTCAAGAGCTATCAAAATTGGCTGCAGAAGGATTTGTTGCCGCGCTCGAATGGAGATTTCCGCATTGGCGCAGATACCTTCAGAAAAAAGCTCGACTACGACGAGATGGTCGATATCCCGCTCGACAAGCTCCTTGAAATTGGCCGCTCAGATCTAAAAAACAATCAAGACCGCTTCAACGCGCTGGCCAAAGAGATTGAGCCGACCAAAGATCCGCGCGCTGTGCTCGAGGAATTAGGGGCAATGCATCCCGCACCTGACCAACTGCTAAACAGCTTTACAGCAACCTTTGATGGATTGGTAAGCTTCATTCGCTCGCATCGTATTGTGACCATCCCCTCTGATGTGCGCCCGATAGTCGAGGAGACGCCGCCTTTTATGCGCGCCACAACCTTTGCCAGCATGGATACGCCGGGACCTTTTGAAGCTCATGCAACCGAGGCCTACTTCAACGTTACGCTGCCGGATCCGAGCTTGACGCCTGCACAAGTTGAGGGCTACATGCACTCATTCAACATTGGCACGGTTGTTTCTACGGCGGTTCACGAGGCTTATCCAGGCCACTACGTTCAATTTCTCTGGCTGCCTCAGGCACCGAGCCGCGTGAGAAAAATCTTCGGCGCAAATACCTACATTGAGGGATGGGCGCACTACTGCGAGCAGATGATGCTCGACGAAGGCTACGGTCAACCGGGCGCAGGTGCAAAGGATGCGCGCGAAGCCAAGTTGTTGCGGCTTGGCCAACTTCAGGATGCGTTGCTCCGCGATGCGCGCTTTGTGACCGGTATGCAAATGCACATGGGCAATATGAGCTTCGACGAGGCTGTGGCCTTCTATCAGAAGGAGGGTTTCCAATCAAAAGAGACGGCGATGGTGGAGACCAAGCGCGGAACCAGTGACCCGACGAACCTTTACTACACTCTTGGCAAACTTGAAATTATGAAGTTGCGCGAGGATTTGAAAAAGAAACAAGGCGCGGCTTTCTCGCTCGAGAAATTCCACGACGATTTCCTGAAGCAGGGAACTCCGCCAATTAAGATTGTGCGTGAAGCATTGTTAGGGGATGATTCGCCAACAATCTAGTATTGAATTTCAAAGAGGGCGCGGTAAATGCCGTGCCCTCTTTTCTTGCGCCAAAAACGAAAAATTACTTATGCGCAGGAACTATAGCTTGAACAACCGCACTTGCCGGCCCAAGTGTTCCATTGGACGATTGGTAAGTGATGCGATAACTGAGCTGACCGCTTGCTGGCATGTTGAAATCTATCGCCGTGTTCGTAGTGAGGGGTCCAGCAATGCGCGTCCATGCTATGCCATTCTGCTGTTGCCTCTCGACGATGATCGCAAGGCCCGCTGTCGGCGCCGCAAAAGTAAGCGTGACGTGCGGGAATGGAGAGGCGGCGTAAGCTGCAGTGGGAGTAGCTGGCGCTGCAATTTGCGGCGCGCCTACGCGAATTACAACAGCGCTCGTTGGATCACTGCGGTAGCCATTTTTGCCGACTGCAACCAGCCGATAGAAGTAGCTCTCGCCAGCGCTGACGTAGAGGTCAGTGAACTGCCGCGCTGTCGCTGGGAGCGGATCGCCGATCACCACACCAGGATCTTTCTCATTTCCAGATCGCAGAACTAGAAAGTTTGCAATGCGCTCGAGCGGAGGCGCGGGAGTGAAGTCGATCTGGGCTTTTCCATTTGCACCGCTTGTGCCGATGATCGAAGGCTGTTCAGGAATGGAAATATCCGGCAGCGTGACGCGGACAGTTGTGCTCGGTAAACCTTCAATTGAATCGTTAGCGACAGCGAGGACGCGATACTCCATCGTGACCGCAGAAGCTTGGCCAATGAGGTCGTCGTAGAGCGGCTCGGGTGTCAGATGCGCGTTGAGACGTACCCACGGCTCATTCGCATTCGCACCTGTCGTCACGCGGCGTTCAACGAAGTACCCGGCGATCAGCGCAGGCACTGGAGTCCAGGTGAGGCGAATGCGCGTCTGCCCTTGGTTGGCCGCAAGCCCTTGAACCGCTGGCGGCGGAGCGAGTGAACGCGCCTGTACAGAAGCCGGCGCTGAAGGGGTACCGAGATCGCCGCGCGAGTTCACGGCGCGTACGCGATAGTAGTAGACGGTTCCAGGCTGAAGATTCGCGTCTTCAAATTGCGCAGTCTCCGGAGGAAGTGATTCCGCAGTCAGCGATTCGTAGGGACCGTCGAAAAGATGCGAACGCTCGACGATGAAGCCGGCGCGATTTGCCTGGATAACAACGGGCCAAGTCAGCGTGATTTTGCCAGGTGTCGATTGCGCAAGAACAGGATGTGGCGGCTCAAGCGCTGCAAAGTCGGGGAAGAAATAGTGGATGGACGCGGGCGCGCTGCGTCGACCAAATGCATCCAACGCATAAACGCGGTACGTGAGCATCTGGTTGGGCGGCGCGTTGTGATCGACGACGAGTGGAATCTTCGCATTCCATTGCAGTCCGGGAACTATTGGCTTGGCATTGACGGCAGAATTATTCTGGCCACCGCCATCGCGCTCTATCGTGTAAGCGATGACCGGTATCGCCGGGTTCGAATTCGCTGGAGGATTCCAGCCAATTGCGACACCCGTGAGGCTGGATTGAACGTGGAGACCATCGGGTGAAGCAGGAAGCGGCGTGGCGATAGACGCGTCAATCGGCGCGCTGCGCAGTGTGAGTCCGTTGGGTTTGCCGTCAGCGCCGAGTGCAGTCGCAATGTAGCTGCGCGCACCCGGCTGCTCATTGCGTACCGTTACGTTGAGCCCTAATCCACGCGCGTAAGCAGGATCGCTCAATGCGCGCAAGACGATGATGCCATATAGTTGCTTGAGTCTGTTGGCGGGCTGCGATTTTGAAAATGCTTCGGGGAGTCGGCGAATGGCGTCGGCGTCTTCGACGGAAAGAGATTCAAGCGCGGTGGGATCTGCGGCGGTGATGTGCGGATTCAAAATTTTTCCATTTGAATCCGCGAGCGACCATCCACCCGCTGGCCATTGACTGGCTGGTGGAATCCATAGCAATGTGATCCCGCCTTTGCCGTCGGAAACAGCGAGAATCGCGCGACTACCCTCTTGCGAGCGCATTAGGAATGTGGCGCACGGAAGTATGAGCGCGACTGAAAAAATCAGCAAAATTTGCTTTTTACTAAACATGTGCAAACCAAATTTGCAGACCGAAAATTGCTTCGGCCAGAGTTAAAGGTGAACTGAAATGGTAACTGATGCGCCAAACGGCAAACCGAGAGTTGCAGTTGCATTGAGGTCAATAGGTAGAGCTTCGGCGTGAATCTGCGCTGAAACTCCGGCATTGACGCAATAATTATCCACGCAAGCGCCGGCCGAGACACTGGCTGAGAAATCTCCGCTGATGTGCGGCTGCGGAGTGATTGTGACGCCGATGTCAATATTGCCGCGCACATACGCCGAGATCGATGAGTCGCTTCCTGCAGTAAGGTTGATGCCCTCGCCACCGCCGAGTGAAAGCCCGGCATCGGAGAGCATGAAGTACATATTTGACGAGACGCCGAAGAATGAACCGCTGATGCGCGGACCATTTTGTTTTCCCGCGTCAATGTGCCACGGCGCGCTCGGCCCGAAGTGAAGATCAACCGCGGCGTCCGTAGCGCTACTGCCGAGTCCAACTGTGTAGACGCCACCGAGCAGATTCATCTGACCCCAGATGCGTGCGTCAAAGTTTCCGCCGGCAAATTGCAGGTAGCCTATGAAGTCACCATTGCCATTGTCCGGCGGCCTCAGCAGCCAGGAGTGGAAGTCGAGTCGCGCGCCTGAATTCTGCCCGCCGGCTTTAATCGTAAGATTGCCATCGAGAGTATAAGTAAACTGATCGGGCATGCCTAAACGCACGCCTGCCATGAACTCGAATGAGTTATCGATGACGGGTGTTTCGTTATTGATGGATCCCTGATCTGCAAAAGCGCTGATAGGAAAGTTGTGGCCGAGTCCACCCTGCACTCGATAAAGATTCATTACCGGAGGAACGCTGATGATCGGAATGCCTTCAGGTCCCAACGGATAGCTGATGCGCGTGAGCCAGTAATCGTGGCCGCCCATGTATCCGAGCCTAAACTCTCCTGTGATCGGAGGCCCGCCAAGCTCAGAGAGATCAACAGATCCGGAGATGACGTCGTTTGCTGTGCTGCCCTGGCCGCTGCCCGGTGCGTAGACGGGATGAATTTTTGCCTCGGCGCTCGGGCTTGTCGAGCCGGGTGGAAAAGGAACGTCAATTGTGAACGGAGTAAATGTCGGTCCAGTGGTTGTATAGTTTGTGCCGCTTTGGCTGACTGAATAATTTACCTGCACGGATTGAGCAGGCATCACCTCAGAGAGGTGAACATTCGTGTTGAAGAGTGCGGCCAAAACTTGCTCGCCGGATGAAGGTGCGTTCAGTTGGACAGTGCTCAGATCGACGGGCGTTTTGTTCAGGTGCGAACTTCCGCCCAGCGAAATTGTTTTTGTGAGTGCGCCTTGCGGGAAGTAGCCGCGACCATCCATGCCGAAGAAAAAGATCTGATTGAAAGTGGCAAACTGAGTGTTACCGCCAGTGAAGTTGAACGTCGTGTTAGTTTGCACGGCCCATCCAAAAGGTTCGGAAATAAATTTCAGGTTCGAAGCGGTAAATCCGAAATTTTCAAATGTTTTTGTTACCGATGGACTAGTAAGCGGGAAGCTGATGGAAGCTTGTTTGCCACCGCCGGATAGGAGCGTTGCACTACCCGTGAGGTCTGCATTGAGCCAGGGAACATGAATGTCCATGTTGATGTAGTTAGCAGTGAATGTTCCGCTGAATGCAGTCGCCTTGAGGTTATCGAAGTGAACTGTACCCAGGCCTAACTGCGCAGTGTATGGCTTGGTCGACAATGATCCGCAGAGTCCGCTCCCAACAATACCCCAATCCTGAACAATCTGCTGCAGTGACGTGCCTGATACAAGATCGAATGTATATGGCGTGATTGTGAGTGACGGAAAACGAACACCCACCCAATCGCCGCCCTGGAGGTTACCGCAGATGTAATTTGCAGCATCTCCCGTGTTGTGGCTGAGGTCGATACGGGTCACGTTTGATTGCATCGTGAAGTTGCTGTAACCGATCAGCGAAGTTGGCAGTGTGAGTCCATCCTTTGACCAATCGCCGTTCGAGTGAAGCTCCGCTACCACGCCATTCCATTGCGTGGGAAGGTCAGTGCTTGCGATGCGCAGCGAACTATCCGCAAGAGTCAGGTTCAGCGTGGCGTTGAGTTGCTGGCCTGCTTTGCCGCTGAGATTCACAATGGCTCCCGTCACGCCCGGGACGGTTTGCGCAAGAGAAAGATTTGGCGAGACATTGATGGAGCCGGCTTGAACGTGGAGTCCATCGGGAACGCTCCAATTCGTAATTTGTATAGGGATTGGTGTGTATTGATCGTAGCCCTGGCTCGATGCGTTGGCCATATACACAATCAAATTACCCCTCCCGTTGTAGATGCCATTCTGCTGCGTCACATGATTTTGCAGCCCGCTGATCACAAAGGCGCCGCCACTTTGAACTGGGAAAAGGAAAGTGCAGGGCTGCTTGGGATCAGATGCAATAACGTCGTAAATTTTTGTATTCGATGCGACGTGAGAATCGGGTTGCGGATTCGTCAGTTGTGCGATTGTCTGCGTGAGTGCGCCATTAACATACTGCACCGCATTGAGCCCGCCGACAGGTTTATTCGAAGACGAGAGAATGCCTATCTTGAGCGGCGGCAGATTGCTGCCTGCTGGAGTTGAGAGTGTTTTAAGTAGTGTCTGCGCTTCACTGAGATTCGGTCCCGTTGATTTTGTAGTACTGCTTCCGGACGAATCAACATTGAATGACGATGGAACCAATGAACCCAACGCGCGATTCACAGGAATCGTCAGGCTGGGCATGGTTGGTTGTGGAAGTACGTCTGCCTCTACAAAAACGCTGTGGTTGCCAAGCGGCTGCAGGTTCAATGTCGGCGAGTAGATTGGCCTGCTGTATCCGTCGATAATAGGCGGCTCAGGCGTGGGCATGATGAGCAAGTTGCCGTTACTGAATGTCGCCGTGTAACCCTGACGCGTGAGATTCATGCGTTTCGGCGACGGGCCGAGATTAACATTCTGTTGTGATGGCACGCCATCGACCAGCCAGGTAACAAGCGCAGGACCGCGACCGTAATACTTGATCGTCGTGGTTGCATCCATGCCGTTATCGCAAGTGCTGCAGACGGCTGCGGCTGGCCCAACGGGTTGATTCGGTCCATTGAAACGTGCGCCAGGTTCTTCCTTGATCGGCGCGGTCTGTTGCGACTGCGCATGTTGAGCGTCCATCTGGAAGCGATCGCCACCATTCATCAAAACCGGCGCCTGCTTCGCTTGCAAAACATTGTACGAGCCAAAATCAGGATCGGAGATTGAAATAAGGTGTAGCGGACCATCAGCGACAAGATCTTCTATCGGTGTAATGTTTACCTGCTTGCAGTAAAGCATGTAAGCATCGCTTGCAGCCTGCGAGGCTGCGGTGTTGCCTGAATTGCCGCCACTCAGCAGCTCATGCATATTCGATTGAACGCCGGTTAATGTCAGATTGCCTTTCGCAATGCTGCCGTTCGAGCTCATCTTCGTCAGCATCGCTGCTTGCAGGTAAGGCGTGTTTGCGCCGTCAACTGTTGCTGTCACTGTGTTGACATTGACTTTCTGCAGGTCGTCATTCGAGAGTTGGAAGACTCGAATGTAGAATGTGCCCATAGTTTGATAGCTATGGTGCATCGGCGTTGTGTTGTTTGTAGGTAGTGCGAGTGGCAAGCTCTGATCCCAACTATTTGAGTTTGCTGTCGCGGGCGGCGCAGCGAGTGACTCTACGTTTCCATCGCCCCAGTCAACGTAGACATTCGAGAAATCGACAGCGGCAATATCTTTCACCACGCATTTACTGCCGCAGGTTGAGCCCGCAGGCACATAAGTCTGGAAAGTGAAATCCAAATGATACGGAGAGCGCGAGAGATCGATTGTGCCGCCGAGTCCGAAGAGATCGCCCATGTAATCATTCGGATCATTATTCGTTCTGGAAAAATTTTGAACGTTGAGATTGCCGCTCGTCGTTCCACCACTGCATGCGAGTCCCGTCGGTGCGGCTGGCGCCTTGAGCGGCCAGCGGTCGGAGATTTCAACTTGAAGGTCGACAGTAGAGCTGGACGATTGCGTCTGCCCGCTCGTCAGCTGAACGTGAGATTGTGTATTGACTGAAGTTTTTCCATTGATGGGTTGCGCCTGATTGCTCACGCCGTTGGTGTTGTATGTATGAAATCCCGCAATCTCCCACTCCAGATCGCCTTGTTGCAGCAAGCCGCTGAGCTGGTCCGCAGGCAGGCCAGTGTCCGCATTTACGAAGCCAGGTAGCGTGAGATGCGGAGCAAGCGCTTGCTTCAGAAAGTTGATATCGGGGCGGTAGTAGGTTGGAACGATCGTGATGAAGCCGTTAGGCGCGCCCAAAGCTAGTTCGTGCACACCGGTAATTTTCTGCGTGAGGATGCGTGTGCGGCCATCGCGGCCGTAGATGCGCAGCTCGTAATAATCAGCAAGCCCGGGATTCTGCTCGTGCCATTTGAAAACCGATTCGTCGTTGAGTACCGGTGGCGCGGTGTAGGTAAAATCGCCGTCGCTTTGATTCGAAGGGCCAAGAGGCGCATCAAGCACGATGGTGCCTTGAACAAATTTCTGGACGGTGACAGGAACAAGCTTGAGTTGTGTTGGCGGCCCGGTTTGCGGCGCCGCAACAACATTCAACATTCCCTTGCCAACCACTGCGAGCGTTCCGCCCGGCTGACCCGTTGCTCCGCCTGTAGTCTGTCTTTCGCGCATCTGCATTTGGATCAACGAGGTTGAAGTGCCCGGCGGTTGAAGTGTAATGTCGCGCCCACCTGGCAGTGCTGAGGAGAGTGCGTTCACGCTTACGTGCATCTCCGTGCTGTCAACATAGCGTGCCGGTCCATTGGCGAAAACTGCAGCAGGAACTCCTGCGCCAATCGTGAATACAACCTGTGTGCCGGGCACAAAATTAGTGCCGATGAGCGTAAGGTCGACGTTATCGCTGCCCGCTGTAATTTGGTTCGGCACAACTTGCAGAATCTGCATCGGCTTGGTCTGCACTGCGGGAGAGACGACGGTGAATGTGTTGCTCGCAGTCAGTCGCGTCTGCTTCTCCGTGATGATGGAAACGCTGCGCGCGCCGAGTGAAGCATTGGGAGCAATAACAACCTGAGCTTGAATCTGCGTGGGGCTGAGTACGCGTGTTGAAGTGACCGTGAGGCCGCTCGACGGCGTGAATTGAAGCGTTGATGGCGCTGCAAGATTGGCTCCGTTCAGCGTCAGCAGTACACTTGTTCCCTGCGTTCCCTGCAGCGGAGTAAAGCTGCGCAGTGCCGGTATGACTCCGCAATTTCCAGCCGGGGTGAGTCCCGTTGCGCAGTTAGTCGGTTGCGATTTCGGCTCGGTAACAGTGAAGGCAGTTGCGATGCGCAGATTGCGATCCGCATCAACAAGGTTCACCTGGCGCTCGCCGGTTTGCGCTGTAGGCGAGATGTTCAGTTGCGCCGTAATCTCGAGCGGCGAGACAACAGTGAGTCTGCTCACTGAGATTCCCTCTGAAGGTTCGAAGGTGAGACTCAGCGCCCGTGCAACAAAATTGGCTCCGTTGAATGTGATGGTGACCGTGGATCCGGTGGCGGCTTGTGTGGGTGAAAAATTATTGGCAATGGGACTTGAGAATTTTGTAGCTGGCTCAGCAACAGGCTGTGCAATAGTGCGCTTCGGCTTGGCTTGAGCTTCCGCATTACGAGCGACGCTCCCCGCAATCGCCGCAATCAGCAGCAACGCCAAAAGAAAATTCCGGGTTGTCAATCGCTCCCGCATACGTTTGCTCATTTAAAAAGTCTTTTTGTGTTTCCAGGTAATTGTCCACAGAACCAGCAATTGAGTTGTGTCCTGCTCAACCTGCGCAACGTAATCCTTGTTCTGGTTGTAACTGCCCTGCGCGCTGATGGTGCTGAATTTCCACTTGCCCGGCATTGTCCAGCTGACGCGTCCACCATACTGTCCCGTTAGCGTGTCGCTGGTTGCAGTTCCCGATGACAGCACGGTACGCGCTTTCGAAACTGTAAGCAGCGGAGCTACCTGCACAGCCGGATGTTTCCAGTTGAATGAGGGTTGCGCGTAAACCGTGTAGGTCGAACTGTTGCCCGTCGTTAAGCCGTCAGCTGATACCCAGTTGGCGTTGAACTGCGCGCTCAGTTTGAAAAAGCTCTTTGGGTTCGCAAGATTGGCGCCCGCATTGATCGATGAAGTGATGGTGTCATTCGTCGGAGTCAGATTGTCGCGGAACCAATCGCGTGAAGCGGCAAAGCTCAGCGTTGTATTTGAAATCTTGCGACTGACTTTAAAATTCACGCTGAGGTCTCGCGAATCCACGGCGCCTGAAACCTCTGGAGGCTGACCGATCAACGCGGTGGGAACAGATCCCGTTGTGGTGAATGTCTGCCGGGCATCCAGTGAGACGTTGGCTTTTTTGCCGAGTGCTTTGCTCCAGGTTTCGTTGAAGCTGTTCATTAGTACTTCGTCCAGCGTGGTGGGGTGAGCATTATTATCGAGGAACGCATAAGTGATGCCGAAATTCCCCAGCTTGGTTGCGTCGTTTACGTTCGCATTCGCGCCGCGCAGATTGGGTTGGCTCGATTCCGTGAGGCTCGGGTTCGCCGGGTTGCCGAAGTTAGAACTCTCTTCGCGATAAAAGAAGCTGGTCTTGAGTTTGTTGATCTGCCCGGTGACTCCGGTGCGCCAAGCGCGTCCAAACTCGCGTTTTGATGTAGGGTCAGCGGAGTTGGGATTGAAGTAGCTGATCGCGTACTCACTCGTCCACTGCCACTTTTTATTGAAGTTGATTTTCAGCAATCCGCCAATGACATCGCCTGACGATTGCGGCGCGATTGGGTTGGGCAGAATAATTGGATTGCCCTGCGAATCGTAACCAACCGTAGTTGGCGCGCCTGTGTCGCTGGCGTTCAGCCACATAAAGCGCAGCGCCGCCCACTTCGGCAGCGGTGCATCGTAGCTTGCACCTTCAATCTGCTGATGAAAATTAATTCCTGCTCCGCCGCCCAGCGCCGTGTCGTTCGTGTTGACAAAGCCTCCGAGTGTCCCTACCGGCGATTTGATCGTCAGTTCAACGCCTTGGCGCGGCGTCGATGCAGTCACAAATTGTGCCCCAGTGTAAAGCACCGGCGATATGATGCCAAAACGGAAACTTGTATTCCACGGAAGCTTTTTGTAGCCAAGCTGAAAAACATAATCGTTGAACTCACCATGGCTGGTACGTTGCTCTGGAGGGTTCAGCACGGAGTTCAGCAATCCACTGCCGTTGGCTTCAATGTGCCACGGACCTTTTTCGTAAATCATGCGCTCCGACGCTGAAATCACATTTGTATCCGGCGGATTGGAACCCGAAACCCATTGTGTGCTGGCTCCGAGTTGTCCTTGCAAAGTGGGCCGCTGGTCTTTCTTCGCCTTTGCTGTTTCTTTGTGTGCGGCCGCAACATTGGCGCCCTTCGGCATACCTGATGCAACCGGAGTCGTGGGCGCTTCGGCGTCAGTTCCTGTCTGAACGGTTGGCGCAGCCGTGTTGGATGTAGCCGCTGCAACTGCTGCAGGTGTTGGCGGCGCAAGAACGGTGAACTTCCATGCGGTTGCATCGGTGCCGACGCTGAGGTTGATGTTGTGATCTCCGCCGGCAAGTGCCAGCGGCGGAGTGAAGCTGACTTTTGTCGCGCTCACTTGCGCTAGTGTTGTGATGTCCACGTCATCGACCATCATGCTGACGTCAGAGGGATTCACCTGCGTGCTGAAAGTGACGCTGATGGCTGGCTGCAGAAGGTTGGTTGTGCTCCCCGGCGACGGAGTTTGCGCGGAGATTTCGCTGGCCAGATCGGCGAGCGAGGGCAACGATGCTGCTCTGCCCAGCGAAGCAAGAAGCGTCGCTCTTTTTGTCTGCACGCTCGTTTGCATTCCAGGGCCGGCGACTGCGACAAAGCTCTCAACCGGCCCTGAGCTGAGCATCAAGCCGTCAGGCGAAATAGCATCAATCTGGTAGTAGTAGGTCTCTCCCGTTTGCAGTTTTCCATCCACTGCGCGCAAATCGAGCGTTGCGTCCGTGGTCATGTACTGGCGAAGAATATTTTCCCCGGCAAAGTCGCTGCTGATTGTCACGAAATAATAACCATTGGTTTGTATCGGCTTCCATTGCAAAAGCGTGTGCCCGGCTGTTGTGCGCGCTGGCCTGGCGTTGAGTGCGCGCAATCCACCTTCAATGTTGCGGCTGATTGGGCGCAACGGAAGAGGCTGGCGCGCAATGCCATTGGAATCGATCGCTCGCACCGTCCAGTAGAAAGATCCCGTTGGAAGCTTTTCCCAATCATCCTTTGGCATATCCCAGCGATTGTCTACCACGTCAAACCATTCGGTGATCCCACTGTTGTATGGAGTGGTTGAAAACCCAACCTGGTATTTTGTTGCACCCGGAACAGGAGCCCAGAGGAAGCTTGGCGCTGTTATGTAATCAAAGCTGCGCGAAATCTCCGGATAAATGAGCCTCTCTCGCGAGAGTCCGTCGGGGTTGACGACAATCGTGATGGGAACAGCCGCGAGCTTGTTTGGCGCAGTCATGCGCAATTGCAGTTGATGCGCGCCGATGACTGTTGTGGGCAGTGATTGTTTGGTGGTGAATGTGGCGCTGGTGCCGCCTTTGATCTCAACTGTGAACTCCTCAAAGACCGTATCGTCCCATATCCATTGCCCGATAACGGTTCCGGTTCCTGAACCCGTGAGGATCGCTTCTGCGTAAAGTTGCTCATCTTGTGTGGCTACGGTTCCATTGCGCGGTGTGAGCAGAGCCAGGTTGGTGACAGTCAATGGAGCAGCAATGGAGTTAGAAGGAAAGACGTGAAATGGCTGCGAGGTGCCGAACAAGCCAGTCGCACTCTGCCCCGCTGTGCTTGTTCCATCGGCATTGAGCACATCGATCGCACGCAGACCTAATTCGGCGATTGTGCCGACGTTGATGCGCGCCGTCAACGTATTGGCATTCACAAGCGTGTTGCTCAATATTACGATGTCCGTGGCTTGCACTTTGCCCGTCGATTGATTCAACGATTGCAGCACAGGTGAGATCACGACGATTGCGCCGGGGCGGAAGTTCGTACCAACCAGCGTCATTTGCAACTGGCCCGCTCCCTGGACGGCAACCCCGGGCACGGCGCTCGTCAGCGTGGGCGACTGCGCTAGAGCGAGCGGTGCCAGAATCAAAAAAACTACCAGCGCAAAAACACGACGCTGGTTGCTGGCTCTGCACAGTAGCCGATTGGTCAAAATACGTATTCCGAGCCTGAAGTTCATTAAGAAATCTCCGGTGTGAAGGCGAAGTTCTTTCACTTGCAGAAAATTGATCGAATGAATGAAGACAGAAAGTACTATGCTGGCTCTCACGCTTGCCGACGATTCAAGTACTTTGTCGAGAGTGCGCCGACCCATCGCACAAATTCTTGGCCAACTAAGGGGGGAAAAAGCATTGGATCTTGCGCGAAGAGATTACAAAACAAGCATCCGAAAACCTGAATTACGCGAGAATTCTACACTGAAAACAACTCAATTTGACATAAAAATCGATGAGTTTTTATAGCAATGACGAGCGGCTATGGTAGTGAACATTCGCGAGGCTTTCTACCCTCAGGTGGAGACTCGCATTGAGAGACTCCCCACTTTGCAGGAGTACTTTGGGTAGAGTAGGATGACTGACGGCTTGAGAGAGCTTTTTCATGCTGGTTGAATTCAAGGCAAGACCTTGATTCTTGCCAATGCGTAATCGGTGGTTGTAGAGGACGTAATGACAGAAAAGAAAAAACACGAAAGCAGCCTCGCTTCAGGCTTTGTGGCCACAACCGCCAAGGCCCAGGCGAATCAGAAGGCCTTGGCAGCGCTGCTGGCTACAGTGCGCGCTCAGGAGGCACGGATTCGCGAGGGCGGGGGCGCAAAGGCCGTCGAAGCTCAGCATGGCAAAGGCCGCCTCACCGCGCGCGAACGTTTGAAGTTGCTCCTGGATGAGAACTCGGAATTTCTTGAGCTCGGCCTTTGGGCGGCGCATGAAATGTATACCGAGTATGGTGGCGCGCCCGGCGCTGGTGTAGTCACAGGCATTGGCCGCGTCTCGGGTCGCCTCTGCATGATCATCGCGAATGACGCAACAGTCAAAGCTGGAGCGTTTTTTCCCATGACTGCGAAGAAGGTTCTGCGCGCGCAAACGATTGCGCTTGAAAATCGCATCCCCACCCTCTACCTCGTCGATTCTTCCGGTGTCTTTCTGCCCCTCCAGGAGGATGTTTTTCCTGACACCGATGACTTCGGCCGCGTCTTCCGCAACAATGCAGTGATGAGTTCCATGGGGATTCCGCAGATCACTGCCATCCTCGGAATGTGCGTTGCCGGCGGCGCGTATCTGCCAGTCATGACCGATACCGTTCTCATGACAGAGGGCTCCGGCCTCTTTCTGGCCGGCCCCTCATTGGTGCAGGCCGCCATTGGGCAAAAAACTGACGCTGAAGATCTAGGTGGCGCGGAGATGCACGCCGCAATATCCGGTACCGTAGATTTCAAAGAACCCAACGACGAAGCCTGCATCGCACGTCTCCGTTCGCTCGTCGACAAAATGGGCGAGCCTCGCGGTCCGGAGAGATTTGCGCGTATTCCCTTTGATGCCAGGCGCGACAAACCACACTACCCCGCTGAAGATCTCTACTCATTGCTCGACCCCGCTCCCGGCGCATCCAATCTCTACGACATGCGCGAAGTGATTGCGCGCATCGCCGACAAAAGCGAATTCGACGAATACAAGGAAGAGTTCGGCCGCACCCTCATCTGCGGCTACGCGCGCATCGGCGGTCACGCTGTGGGCATCGTCGCCAATCAAAAAATCAATCAGATGCAATCAGTCGCCATGGGTCCGATGGCTGGCGCAAAAAAGATCGAAGTCGGTGGCGTCATCTATACAGAAGGCGCGCAGAAGGCCGCGCGCTTCATCATGGATTGCAATCAAAACATCATCCCGCTGATTTTTCTCCACGACGTCAACGGCTTCATGGTCGGCAAAGACGCCGAGTGGTCCGGCATCATCCGCGCTGGCGCCAAGATGGTCTCTGCCGTCAGCACCAGTGTGGTTCCGAAAATTACTGTCATCATCGGCGGCAGCTTTGGCGCAGGTCACTACGCCATGTGCGGCAAGGCTTATGATCCGCGTTTCCTCTTCGCATGGCCCACCGCTCGCTACGCTGTCATGAGCGGTGCCTCTGCAGCGAATACGCTGGCCGAAGTACGCGCCAGGCAAATGGAACGCGGCGGCAAAAAGCTCAGCGCCGAAGAAATGAAATCGCTCCACGACGAAATCAAAAATGCTTACGACGCGCAGGCTGATCCACGTTACGGCGCAGCCCGCCTGTGGATTGACGCGTTGATTGATCCGGCAAAAACCCGCAATGTCTTGATTGAGGCGCTCGAAGTTTGCGCACTCAACCCCGAGGTCGCGCGCTTCAACCCCGGAGTTCTGCAAACCTGAATTGCAAAAATGCAAATTTCCCAACAGCAACACGGCAAGTAAAAATCATGGAGGTAAAAGATGAAGGCTGAGCGCGAGAATGCGTTGTACCCGTTTCGATTGACCGAAGAGCAGGAGCAGCTTCGTAAAGAAATCCGCGATTTCTGCGCGCGCGAGATTCAGCCGCACATCATGGAGTGGGACGAAGCAAGCGAATTCCCCCTCAAGACCATCAAGAAGCTCGGCCAGATGGGCCTCCTCGGCATCATCTTTCCTCCCGAGTACGGCGGCGCAGGAATGGGTTACGTCGATTACGTCCTCGCTGTCGAAGAACTCTCCGCCGTCGATGGCTCCATCGGAATCACTGTCGCCGCGCATAACTCGCTCGGCAGCAATCACATCTTTATCGCCGGCAACGAAGCCCAGCGCCACAAGTACATTCCCAAACTCGCCACCGGTGAGTGGCTCGCGGCATGGGCTTTGACAGAGCCTGGCTCCGGCTCCGATGCCAGCAGCGCGCGCACCACCGCCGTCAAAAAAGGCGACCGCTACATTCTCAACGGCACCAAAACTTTTATCACCAACGGCCACTATGCTGACGCCATCGTCGTCATCGCCGTCACCGACAAAACCAAGGGCACGCACGGTCTCTCCGCATTCGTCGTCGACAAAGACACCAGGGGATTCCGTCCCGGCAAAAAAGAAAACAAGCTCGGCCTGCGCGCCAGTTGCACCAGCGAGCTCATCTTTGAAGATTGCGAAATCCCCGCTGAAAATCTACTCGGCGTTGAAGGAGAGGGCTTCGTCGACGCCATGCGCATCCTCGATGGCGGTCGCATCTCAATCGCCGCGCTCTCCCTCGGCATCGCCCGCGGCGCACTCGATTGCGCGCTCAAATACGTCAAGGAGCGCCGTCAATTCGGCAAAGCAATCGCTGAATTTCAGGGCATACAGTGGAAGCTCGCCGACATGGCCACCGAGCTCGACGCCGCGCGCCTGCTCACTCAACGCGCAGCTGTGCTCAAGGACAGCGGACTCAAAATCACCCGCGAATCCGCCATGGCCAAGCTCTTCGCCAGCGAGGTTGCCGTAAAAATTTGTGATGAATCCGTCCAACTTCATGGCGGATACGGATTCATTAAGGATTATCCTGCAGAGAAGTACTATCGTGATGTCAAGCTCTGCACCATTGGCGAAGGTACCAGCGAAATTCAGCGAATGGTCATCGCGCGAGAAATTCTGAAGGTCCACCCCTCGCGCGGCTGAGTCTTCAATCACGCGTTTTTGCGTTTTCAATCAGGTGAATTGGAGGCACCCGGGACATGAGTAAATCCTCTCAATCCGTCAAGATCATTGAGTGCCCGCGCGACGCATGGCAGGGATTGCCACGTCAAATTCCGAGCGAGGTCAAAGCTGCTTATCTCAAGCTCCTGATCAAAGCCGGATTCAACCGCATCGACGCGGTCAGCTTCGTCTCTCCCGCATCCGTTCCGCAGATGGCCGACTCTGAAGTTGTCCTCAAGCTACTCGATCCTCCGAAAACAGTCGAGATCATCGGTATCGTCGTCAACGAGCGCGGCGCCGATCGCGCCATTGAGTGCGGACGCGTCAATACTATTGGCTATCCATTCTCTGTTTCATCCGAATTTTTGAAGCGAAATCAACGCCAGACTCCAACCGAATCCCTCGCCATTCTCGAATCCATTCAAAAGCGCGCAACAAAAGCCGGCCTCAAACTCGTCGGCTATCTATCTATGGCCTTTGGAAATCCCTACGAGGAGCCCTGGAGCACAGCAGAAGTCGTTCACGCCTGCCACTCACTCATCAATCTTGGCATCAATGAAATATCACTCGCGGATACAGTTGGCATTGCAACGCCAAAGCGAATTGGCGAAACCGTAAAAGCCGTCTTGAGCGCCTGCAAAAAAGTTGAAATCGGCGTTCACATGCACGCGCGCCGTGATAACTCTGAAGCCAAAATTCATGCAGCCTACGATGCTGGTTGCCGGCGTTTTGACTCGGCCCTCGGCGGACTCGGCGGCTGCCCCTTCGCGCAAGACGATCTCGTCGGCAATCTCCCAACCGAGATTCTCCTCCATGTTCTGCAAGACTGCGGAGCGAAATTCAAAAAGCTAGGCAAACACGACAAGCTGCTGATGCTCAACCGGCAAATCGCCGACCTCTTCAGCAACTGGTAATTTTTTCTTACTTCAACCCATGTGTACTAGCACCGCATTTGCGGGAGGGAACATTTGAGTTACTCAACAATTCTGGTCGAAGAAGTTGATCGCGTTTGCAAAATTACTTTGAACCGCCCCGAGCGCCGCAACGCGATGACTCCCGGAATGCAGCTGGAGTTGATCAGCGCCTTTGAAGCAGCCGCGAAGAGTGACGCGCGCGCACTTGTCCTTCGCGGTGCAGGCGATGCATTCTGCGCCGGACTCGATCTCTCTGTGCTTCAGAGTTTGCAATTGCAAAGCCCGGCCGAGCATCGCGCCGACGCTGAAAGAATCGCTAAACTCTTCCGCACTCTCTACGAACTCCCACTGCCCACCATCGCCGCCGTCAACGGCCCAGCGATCGCCGGAGGCACAGGCCTCGCCATGATCTGCGATTTCACCTTCGCCACACCGCAGTCAAAGTTCGGATTCACCGAGGTGCGCATCGGTTTCATTCCCGCGCTCGTCTCTGTCTTCCTCGCGCTTCAAATTGGCGACAAGCGCAGCCGCGACCTGCTTCTCACCGGACGTTTCTTCGATGCAACCGAAGCCGGGTGTCTTGGAATGGTCAATGAAATTGTCTCCGCTGAAAATCTGGAATCCCGCGTTGCAGAGCTGCTCAAAACTCTGCGCGCCAACAGCCCTGCTTCCTTGCGAGCAACAAAAAAATTATTGGCCGATCAAAATCGTGACAAGCTGGATGCTGCGATTGCCGCAGCAATAGCAGCAAACTCCAAAGCCCGCGAACACGCTGACTTCAGCGAAGGCGTTACCGCATTTCTGGAAAAGCGCAAACCTGATTGGAAATAATTTCTCTAGAATTAAAAACTCACCTTTGCATCCGTGCGTTCAATCACCTGCTCGCGCGTCACACCCTCAGCAACTTCAACCAACTTGAATCCAGCCGGCGTCACATCGATCACGCATAGCTCGGTAATCACGCGATGCACCACAGCCTTCCCCGTCAGCGGCAGCGTGCATTGTCGCAGCAACTTCGCGCTGCCATCCTGCGCATTGTGTTCCATCAGCGCAATCACGCGGCGAACACCAGAAACCAAATCCATCGCGCCGCCCATCCCCTTCACGCGCTTACCCGGAATCATCCAGTTCGCCAAATCTCCTTGCTCTGAAACTTGCATCGCGCCCAAAATCGCCAGGTCAATGTGTCCCCCGCGGATCATCGCAAAAGATTCCGCGCTCGAGAATGTTGACGCGCCGCGAACCATCGTCACCGTCTCTTTTCCCGCGTTGATCAAATCCGCATCAATCTCTGACTCCAGCGGAAACGGCCCCGTCCCCAGCAATCCATTTTCCGATTGCAGCGTTACCGTTATCCCCTGCGGAATGTAATTCGCCACCAGCGTCGGAATACCGATCCCCAGGTTGGCGTAGTACCCATCCTTGAATTCGAGCGCAGCGCGCGCAGCCATCTGATCGCGTGTCCAGGGCATCGCTAAACCTTCCTTATCGTTTTTCGTTCAACACGCTTCTCAGGATTCGGATTGTGAATTAATCGATGAACATAAATTCCGGGCGTGTGAATCTGATCCGGATCCAGCTCGCCCGCCTCGACAATAATCTCCGCTTCCGCAACCGTAACGCGTCCACATGTCGCGGCATTTGGATTGAAATTTCGAGCCGTGCGCCGATAAACAAGATTTCCGCACACATCCGCCTTCCAGGCCTTCACCAGAGAAAGGTCAGATTGAATGCCACGCTCAAGAATGTACGTCACGCCGTCGAAATCCTTGTGCTCTTTTCCTTCAGCCACAATCGTCCCGATACCTGTGCGCGTATAGAAGCCCGGAATACCCGCGCCTCCTGCGCGCATTCGTTCAGCCAGCGTTCCCTGCGGGCAAAACTCAACCTCAATTTCGCCTTCAAGATATTGCCGTTCGAACTCCACATTCTCGCCCACATAGCTCGAGATCATTTTTTTAATCTGCCTGGTTTTCAGCAGTTGTCCAAGTCCCCACTCGTCCACGCCCGCATTATTGCTGGCGATTGTCAGCTCCCGCACCCCCGTTTCGCGCAGTGCGGCGATCAGCGCTTCAGGAATTCCGCACAGACCGAATCCTCCAACCGCCAGCACCATTCCGTCCTTAACCAGGTCGTTGAGCACGGTTTTTGGATCGCGCCAGAGTTTGTTCAACGTCGTGGAAGCGTGTGCGCTTGTTTGCATAGCATTATTCATGGTTGTGCCGTCTACTGAAATGAAAATTTGTAAATCGTCTCGCTTCTGAAGTGCTCGCCGGGATGCAGCAGAATCGATGGGAAATTCGCGTGATGCACTGCATCGGGAAAGTGTTGCGTCTCCAGGCACAACGCGGAATTCTTCCCGTAGACCACACCGCGTTTGCCGGTGATTGTGCCATCCAGAAAGTTTCCGGTATAAAGTTGCACGGCAGGTTCAGTCGTCCACACATCCATCGTGCGCCCGTTCTTCGGAGCCACCACGTGCGCAATATGCTTGAGCTTGCTCGATGAATTATCGGCGACAAAATTGTGATCATACCCGTGGGTCAACGTCAGCTCGCTAATGCGCTCACCGATCACCCTCGCCTGCGTAAAATCAAGAGGCGACTGCGTCACCGGCACAATCTCTCCAGTCGGAATCAAATTAGCGTCAACCGGCGTGTAGTGGCTCGCATAAAGCGTGACCCTGTAATCAAGAACATTCGCACTCCCATCCAGGTTGAAGTAACTGTGATTGGTCAGGTTCACAGGCGTAGTCTTGTCGGTTCTGGCGGAGTAATCAAGCTTCAACTCGTTCGCGTCTGTGAGCCAGTAGGTTACCTCCACTTTCAGCGTACCCGGAAATCCGCCCTCGCCATCTTTGCTCGTGTAACTGAATCGCACCCCGCTCACGCCATGCTCGTGCACAGGCTGAGCGCTCCAAACCACATGACTCAACCCAACGGATCCGCTGTGCAGCGTGTTCCCGCCATCATTCTTCTCCAGCGAATACTCTTTTCCATCGACAGTAATTATGCCGCCGCCGATTCTATTTGCAACGCGACCCACCGTTGCCCCAAACCATGTCCGATTGTTCGACTCGTACCCCTTCAAATCCGTATAGCCCAGCACAACATCGTCGAGCTTTCCACTCTTGTCGGGAATCCAAAGCTCCGTTAGTGTTGCGCCGTAACTAATGATCTTTGCTTTGGCGCCGTGAGCATTGTGAATCGTGTATGCATCAACCTTGCTGCCATCATTTAATAATCCGAATTGCGAACTTTCCACTTGAGCCCCCTTTTGAGAATCTGCCGGATGATCTTTCTGTGCGCCACGTGCCGCAGATAAATTCGTGCCAGATAAAAACAGGCAAAGGGGCAGTGCGAGCATCAAACTTCTCTGCCACAGGATTGATTGAATAACATTCGGAACGCGCATCATCACAGACTCCTTCGCGTTAACAGCCTATGGGCTTGAGGTAGGTCGGCGCAAGTGCGCATTTCCTCTCTCATTGTTGAGCATTTCTCGCCTCCTTCCCCATCACCCGCTATTTGCGCGTAGCGCAAGCTGACTCGCTGCTTTTGATCGTGACCATTCATCTCCTCATCCTCGGTAATTGAACGCTCCTCCCATAATCTGTCATACGGAGAGAAGCGAAGCTTAGCGAAGTGCAGTCGAAGGATCTGCCGTTGTTGTTGCCGTTGCCTTTCGTGCGGTAGGCCGGGGATTCGGCCCCGCAATAATAGGTGCCAGCTTCTCCTATTTTTAAAGTTGGACTCCTGCTATTCGAGTGAAATATCTTGAAAGAGCTCAAAGAAAGTACAACTCATGAAGAATCTCAAGGCAATCTGCGCCATCATCTCTATGCTTTTTGCAACAACGCAACTTGCAATCGCGCAGGTGAAACAGCCCAACGTCACTTCTCCGGCCATGGTCAAGCTTATTGGTAACACATATCACCTGAACAACAACTCCGTTGCAGTGAGCGTGCTTCTGCAGGATGGGCATCTGGGACTGATGCAGGTTCGCGACGCTAACGAGCATTCCAGCATGGATTTCGAATCGCCATTTGCAATTTTGATGAAAGATGGCGCCATCTTTGACGCAACCAACTTGCGCGTCAAGGGCGAAGTTGTCACACGTGAGTTGCAACCGAATCCTGCCGCCTCACGCCTCGCCGATCGTACCCATGGCGCCGCCGTGGACTTTCCTCTCGTCAGCACCGACGGCCAACTGCACGCCACATGGTCACTCATCCTCCTCGATGGAACCGCCTACGCCCGCCAATCCCTCACCATCAATGCAATTGAAAAAGATCTCCCCATTCAGCAAGTCAAACTCATTGATCTCCAGCTCCCCAATGCAAATGTCGTGGGCAATGTACAAGGTTCGCCCATTGTCGGCGGTAAGTCATCCAATTGGTTCCTCGGTTTTGAAGACCCACTCTCGGAGAGCAAAGTCCGAAACGATCGCGTCACCGCATGGATCGAGCGCGACCTCCCGCTTCACCGAGGCCGGCAAGTCACTTATTCCGCCGTCATCGGTTACGCTCCGCTCAACCAATTACGTCGCAGCTTTCTCGCCTATCTTGAAAATGAACGCGCCCATCCATACCGCACTTTTCTTCATTACAACTCCTGGTACGACCTCGGCTACTTCACGCCTTACGGCGAAAAAGACGCACTCGACCGCATCAATAAATTCGGCCATGAGCTCGTAGAGAAGCGCCACGTCAAACTCGATTCCTTCCTCTTCGACGATGGCTGGGACAATCACAACTCCCTCTGGGGCTTCAATAAAGATTTCCCCGAAGGCTTCAAAAATGTCAAAATCGCCACTGAAAAATACGCAGCTGACCCCGGCGTCTGGATGTCCCCCTGGGGTGGCTACTCCAAACCAAAAGATGAACGCATCGCTTTTGGTCGCGCATCTGGTTACGAGATCATCGCCAACGGCTACGCGCTCTCAGGCCCCAAGTATTACGCGGCTTTTCGCGACGTCGCGCTTGGAATGATGAAGAACTACGGCATCAATCAATTCAAATTCGATGGTACCGGCAACGTCGACTCGGTCTTCAAAGGCAGTCAATTCGACAGCGACTTCGCAGCCGCCATCCATCTCATCGGAGAACTCCGCACCGCGCGTCCCAACCTCTTCGTCAATCTCACCACCGGCACCTGGCCCTCGCCTTTCTGGCTTCTCTACGCCGACTCCATCTGGCGCGGCGGCGACGACGACGCAATCGCCGGCGTCGGCCCATATCGCGAGCGCTGGATCACCTATCGCGACGCCGACACCTATCAGCGCGTCGTTCAGGGCGGTCCGCTCTATCCTCTCAATTCGCTCATGCTCCACGGCCTCATCTTCGCCCAGCATCATCGCGAACTCAGCAAAGATCCCACCAACGATTTCCGCAACGAAATCCGCTCCTACTTCGGCACCGGAACCCAACTCCAGGAGATGTACATCACCCCCAGTCTCCTCACTGACCAAAATTGGGATGACCTCGCCGAAGCCGCTAATTGGTCGCGCGCCAATGCTGACGTGCTCAAAGACACACACTGGATCGGCGGCAATCCCGCATGGCTCGAAGTCTACGGCTGGGCTTCATGGTCACCGCGAAAAGGAATCCTCGTCCTCCGCAATCCCAGTGACCAACCGAGAAATTTTCAACTCCGCCTCCGCGATGCACTCGAATTACCCGACGACTCAACTAAACATTTCACTGCTCATTCACCCTGGAAAATCGATGCCGCCAACTCATCACTTCAAATCGATGCAAACGAAACCCACACCTTCAATCTACAACCCTTTCAAGTCCTCACTCTCGACCTGACTCCAACCCAGTGACTCCAGTCCCTCTGGCTGGGTATCATCATGTAGTGCCAAATTCCGGCCCCGTGCCGAAAGAGTGATTCAACCAATGTCCAACTCCACAGCTCCAACCCTATTAGTCATGGCCGCAGGAATGGGCAACCGCTACGGTGGCCTCAAACAGATGGACCCCATGGGCCCCTCCGGCGAAACCCTCCTCGACTACTCCGTCTACGACGCGCTCCGTGCCGGATTCAACAAAGTTGTCTTCATTATTCGCCGCGAGATGGAATCCGATTTCCGCTCTCACATCGCCGCACGCTTCGCCCATCGCATCGGCGTCGAGTACGCCTTCCAGGATCTCAACAATCTTCCCGGCGCCTTCACCCCGCCCGAAGGCCGCACCAAACCCTGGGGCACAACCCACGCCGTACTCTCCGCCGCCGGTCTCATTCACACGCCCTTCGCCGTCATCAACGCGGACGATTTCTACGGTGCCGATTCCTATCGCGCGCTCGCAGCTCACTGGCAATCCGGCACCACCGATCCTGTACTCGTCGGTTTTGTCCTGCGCAAAACTCTCTCCGACTACGGCTCCGTCTCGCGTGGCGTCTGTGCCGTCAACGCCAAAGGCTACCTCGCAGAAATCGTCGAGCGCCTCAAAATCATTCGCGAAGGCGACCATGCTCTTATTCAGGAACCCGACGGCACCACCATCCCTCTCACCGGCGACGAGTATGTCTCCATGAACATGATGGGTTTCTCGCCGGAAATCTTTTCCCAATTCGAAAAAAGTTTCGCCCACTTCCTTTCCACTCGCGTTGCCGATGAAAAATCCGAGTGCCTTTTGCCCACCACAGTCAATGAACTCGTCACCAGCGGCCGCATCCACATGCGCGTCGTCCCCTCCAGTAGCGAGTGGTTCGGTGTCACCTATCGCGAAGATCGCCCGCGCGTGCAGGCCAGCCTCCAGAAATTAATCGATAGCGGCGCCTATCCGGAAAATCTGTGGGCCTCAAAAAAATGAGCAGTCAGCAAGAGATCGCATCAGCAGCACAAGAATTTTCTCTCGGTCAATTTATCCGCGCCACACCTCACGGCAACGGCCACATCAATGACTCGTACCTCGCAGAATTTTCCCGCGACGGCGTTCCCGTTCGCGCGCTCCTCCAGCGCATCAACACAACCATCTTCACAAATCCCGTCGCGCTGATGGAGAATATTGAGCGCGTCTCGAATCATCTCGCTGACAAGTACGACTCCGCAGATCACACTTCCCGCACCATCCTCCATCTCCATCGCACCAGCAAAGGGGAAAGTTTTTTCCTCGATCCCGGCGGCAATTACTGGCGCGCATTTCAATTCATTGACCGCGCTCACTCCATCGATCGCATTCAAAATAACAACCAGGCCTTTGAAGCCGGTCGCGCCTTCGGTCACTTTCAACGCCAGCTCGCAGACCTTCCCGCCCCGCGCCTCCAGGACACTATCCCAGGCTTTCACTACGCACCCACGCGCCTCGGCAACCTGAAAAAAATACTTGCGGAAGATCCCATCGGCCGCGTCAAATCCGCGCAACCCGAAATCGACTTCGTCTTCAAGCGTCTCTCGCTCATCCGCTCCCTCATCGACGCCAACCTCCCCGAGCGCACCACCCACAACGATTGCAAGCTCAATAACGTTCTCTTCGACGATGAGACTGACAAAGCGCTTTGCGTCATCGACCTCGACACCGTCATGCCCGGCCTCCTACCCTTCGACTTCGGCGACATGGTTCGCACCATCCCCTGCTCCAGCGACGAGGACGAGCAGAATCTCTCCAAGGTCAAGCTCAACTTCAAAACTTTCTCCGCACTCTCTCGCGGCTATTTGAGCTCTGTCGAAGGCTTCATCACAGAAGACGAAAAAAATCTCCTCGTCACAGGAGGCATGTTGATTACATTTTTAATCGGCATCCGCTTCCTCACCGACCACCTCTCCGGCGACAAATATTTTAGAATTCACCGCGAAGGTCACAACCTAGACCGCTGTCGCGTGCAGTTCAGGCTCCTCGAATCCATCGAAGAGCAAAAATCAAAGCTCGAAGATTTGATCGCCTCAATCTAGTTGTTAGTAGTCAACTTTCTAATCTCCGAAGTAAATAATTTGTCAAACAATATCTGTCATCCTGGGCGGGCACTGCGCTCTAGTGCTTTGTAACAAGGCACGGCTTCAGCCGGGGCATAATAATGTCTAATAAAATCGTGGGCATTAGCCCCTGGGAGTAAATCAAACCTCCATCAATCTCCCGCCAATAAAAACCCTCGGCCTAAACGGCGCAGCAATAAAATATGCCATCTCCCGATAATCATCAAACTCATGGATCAACAAATCCGCGCGCTTCCCCGCTTCAATCGATCCCGTCTCCGCGCCCCAACCCAGACTCCACGCCGCGTTGATCGTTGTCGCAGTAAATGCCTCCGCAGGAGTCAACTTCATTTCCACACACGCAAGTGACAACATAAAAGGCATCGGCGCAATCGGCGACGACCCCGGATTGAAATCCGTCGCAATCACCACCGCCAGTCCCTCTTCCACCATCTTCCGCGCCGGCGGGTAATTCCTGCGCCCCAAGGCAAAGACCGAACCCGGCAATAACACCGGTTGGGTTCCAGATTTCTTGAGCGCCACCAACTCCGCATGCTCAATCGTTTCCAGATGATCCGCAGTCCTCGCACCCAACTCCGCTGCCAACGCTGCGCCTGTTCCTGTGCGAAATTGTTCGGCATGAATCCGCAACTTCAATCCGTGTTCTTTCGCCGCCCTCATCACCACGCGCGCCTCATCCACCGTAAAAGCATGGTCGTCGCAGAACGCATCGCAACTGATCGCCAACTTCTCCCGCGCAACCTCCGGAATCAACTCCTCCGCAACCCACCGCACATACTCCCCGCGCCTCTCCGCAAACTCAGGCGGCACAGTATGCGCAGCCAGTAACGTCGAATGAATCTTGAGAGGCCCTTCATCGTTCAATCGCCGCAACACCCGCAGCATCTTGAGTTCTGTCTCGCGCTCCAGCCCATACCCCGACTTCGCTTCAATCGCCGTTGTCCCCCCGCGCACCATCCACTTGAGCTTCTCCCGCGCCGCCTTCAGCAAATCATCTTCGCTTGCCGCCCGCGTCATCGCCACCGTGCGCAGAATTCCACCACCCGCCGAGGCAATCTCCTGGTAGCTCACTCCCGTATTTCTTTTCTCAAACTCATCCGCGCGATTTCCCGCAAAGACCAAATGCGTATGCGCATCCACAAACCCCGGCGTCACGCACTTTCCCTCCGCATCAATCTCTACCTCTGCCCGACGAATCTCCGCCTTTAAATCCTTCGACGCTCCAACCCTCCGAATGCGCCCGTCGTCAATCAACACCGTCGCTTCGTTGATCACGCCGATCTCGCGCATCTCCGCACCCACGCGCGGCCTTGCCGCCCCGGCCATCGTCACCAACTGCCCGATATTTGTAATCGCGATTCTTTTATTCATATTTATCTCTTTCGTTCTCCTATGAATTGTCATCCTGAGCGAAGCCGAAGGATCTGCAGTTGCTTTTCGCTTTACATCATCGGCATATTGATGCCCTTCTCCCTCGCCGTCTCCTTTGCCAACTCATACCCCGCATCTGCATGTCTTACCACGCCCAGCCCCGGATCATTATTGAGCACCCGCCGAATCTTCCCCTCCGCAACTGAAGTTCCATCCGCCACCGTCACCTGCCCCGCATGAAGCGAGTACCCCATTCCCACTCCGCCTCCATGATGGAAGCTCACCCACGTCGCACCGGAAGCCGTATTCAGCAGCGCATTCAAAATCGGCCAGTCAGCTACAGCATCGGAGCCATCCAGCATCTTCTCCGTCTCGCGATACGGGCTAGCGACCGACCCCGTATCCAGATGATCTCTTCCCATCGCAATCGGCGCACTGAGCTCGCCTTTCTTCACCAGATGATTGATGTGTTCGCCCATCTTCGCTCTCTCGCCCAGTCCCAGCCAGCAGATTCGCGCCGGCAATCCCTGAAACGCAAACCGTCCACGCGACAATCTCATCCACTTCGTCAAAATCTCATTCTCCGGAAAAAGTTCCAGCGCCAACTCATCCGTCCGCGCAATATCCTTCGCATCGCCCGAGAGTGCAACCCAACGGAACGGCCCCTGCCCCGTGCAGAACAACGGACGAATGTACTCCGGCACAAATCCCGGAATCTCAAACGCCCCTTCGCATCCCGCATCAAAGGCGAACCGCCGGATATTGTTTCCATAATCAAACGCAATCGCCCCGGCATGCTTGAGCGCCAGCATCGCATTCACGTGCACCACCATTGACGCTGTCGACCGCTTCACATATTCAACCGGGTCCGCCTTCCTCAACTCCAGTGCCGCCTCAAGCCTCATCCCATTCGGCACATAACCATTCAGCGGATCATGCGCGCTCGTCTGATCCGTCACTACATCCACTTCCACCCCCCGCCGCACAATCTCCGGCAGCACGTCTGCGCAATTTCCCACCAGTCCCACACTCAACGCGCGCCCTTCTTTTTTCGCCGCTTCGCACAGCGCCAACGCCTCATCCAGATTCTCCGCAATCTGGTCGAGATATCGCGTCTCCACTCTGCGTTCAATGCGCGTCCGGTCCACATCAATCGCCAGCACCACGCCATCATTCAGAGTCACGCTCAGCGGCTGCGCTCCACCCATTCCGCCCACGCCGCCTGTCACCACCAGCTTGCCCTTCAGGCTGCCGCCAAAATGCTTCTCTGCCAGTGCCGCAAAAGTCTGAAATGTCCCCTGCAAAATTCCCTGCGTCCCGATGTAGATCCAGCTCCCCGCCGTCATCTGTCCATACATCATGAGACCTTTTTTATCGAGCTCATTGAAGTGCTCCCAATTCGCCCACTTGCCCACCAGATTCGAGTTCGCAATAATCACCCTCGGCGCCAGCTCATGCGTCGGAAAAACCGCCACCGGCTTTCCCGATTGGACGAGCAGGGTCTCCTCCGTGCCCAACTGTTCCAGCTCCCGCACAATCGCGTGATAGCACTCCCAATTTCGCGCCGCTTTGCCGATCCCGCCATAGACCACCAAATCCTGTGGCCTCTCCGCATTATCCGGATCAAGATTGTTCATCAGGCAGCGCAACACCGCCTCCTGTTGCCATCCCTTGCATCTCAGTTGATTTCCTCTTGGCGCGCGAATCACAGGTGCTGTAGTCGACATAATCCCCTCATCGGCGACCAATTATCGTTCCAATCGCCGTATGTCAGGATACAACCAAGCCTCACCCATTAGCCAAAGTGAACAAACAACTGAGAACTGAGAACTGAGAACTAAGAACTGTTTTTCAAGATGGCTAACCGAGTGATAAACACCACCTGCTTTTCGTACATAAACCCGGCATATCTACATTGAAAACTCCGCAAATACAGGCAACATCTACATCGCCAACAATCTCGCAATTTGCCTATTCCAACACCCGCTCTTTATCCTTCTTAGCGTCATGAAAACTCTTGTTGAATGTGTTCCGAATTTCTCTGAAGGCCGTGACATCGCCAAAGTCGACGCAATTGTCGAAGCAATGAAGATTCCCGGCGTTTACCTCCTCGACCGCGAAAGCGATTCCGACCACAATCGTTCCGTCATCACCCTCGTCGGCGAGCGCGCGCCCATCATGGAAGCCGTCCTGCGCGGAGTCGGCAAAGCCGCCGAGCTTATTGACCTTACACAGCACCAGGGCGCGCATCCGCGCATGGGAGCAACCGACGTCATTCCCTTCATCCCCATCGAAGGCCTCACCCTCGAAGACTGCGCCGCAATGGCCCGCGAAGTCGGCGCAGAGATTGCCAGGCGCTACGAGATTCCTGTCTACCTCTACGAAGCCGCAGCAACCAAACCCGAGCGTGTCAACCTCGAGAACGTCCGTCGCGGCCAATTCGAAGGCATCCGTGACGAAATAGTAACCAACGAAGCCCGCAAACCCGACTTTGGCCCATCGAAAATCCATTCAACGGCCGGCGCGACAGCCGTCGGCGCGCGCAAATTCCTCGTTGCCTACAACGTCTTTTTGAATACACCTGACGTCGAAATCGCCAAGAAAATCGCCAAAGCCGTTCGATTCTCAAACGGTGGATTGCGCTTCGTCAAAGGCGCTGGTTTCCTCGTCCGTGGCATGGCGCAGGTCTCCATGAACCTCACCGACTTTGAGCAGACGCCGATTCACCGCGTCTTCGAGTTTGTCAAGCGTGAGGCCGCTCGTTACGGTGTCATTCCCGTCTCCAGCGAGATCGTCGGCCTGATTCCAAAGCTTGCGCTCGAACAAGCCGCAGAATGGTTCCTGCAAGTCGAAAACTTCGATTCCTCGCTCGTTCTCGAGAATCGTCTCGCCGGCGTCATCAGCGGCCGCGTCGCAGTCGGCGGATTGCGCGCAGGCGTTGAGCCTTTCGTCGAACAGCTTGCCGCGCCAACGGCAACTCCGGGCGGCGGCAGCGCCTCAGCAGCAAGCGCAGCCATGGCCGCTGGCCTCGCGACGATGGTCGCCAGCATGTCGCGCGGTAAGAAGGCCTATCTGCAATACGAAAGCCAACTCAGTATCGCCATCGCACGCCTTGCCGAATTGCGCGAAGAGATGAAGGCCGCTATTGATGGCGATGCCGAGAGCTACAACCTGGTGATGGGCGCATACAAAGCTGCCAAAGTCGACGAATCCCTCAAAGCCGGAATCGCCGCCGCTCTCAAGGAAGCTACGCGCGTTCCACTGACCGTCGCTGAAGGCGCAGCCGAGATCAAGCGGATCGCAACTGAACTGCGCGCAGTTACCAATCCGCGCATGAGTTCAGACTTGACCACTTCGATTGCGCTCGCCGAGGCCGCACAAACCGGTGCTACGGCAAACGTCGTCATCAACCTGGACTCACTTAAGGAAGACGCGCCGGAAGAGACTGCGTTTGTGGATGCAATTCAGGCGCGATTGGCAAAGATCTAGCCGTAGAAAGTCCTGCTGAGAGTTAACCCTGTTGATGTACTTTTAGATTGTGGCAGTGGTGTATGCATTGGGGGAGTTGGTTTCCGGATGATGGAGTTCCACATTTCGCGCAAAGCCCGGGAACGCTACCAGTTCGCCGAGAGGCTCTTTTCATACACAGGCAATGTGATCTTCGCCAACATGCCTGCCTGCCGCGAGTTTGCATACAGAATGAATCTGGTACGCGACGTCGAGAAGCATCCCGAAGCCGCAGTTCATGCTGGCCAGCTTTACGCAATGGGCCTGATCGACGAAGCCAGCCACGTGCTCTTTGAACGCTATCGTGAAGAGCTTGATCCTGACGTGCTGACCAGTGCGCTTGATTGGTTTGGCGCGAGAGTCGGGGCCGATTCACTAGACAAGTTGCTGCTCCGGTTTGTCGAGCATTTTCCCGGCTCAACTGTTTACACCGACAAAGAAACTGCAAGTCAATGGCTGGCGCGCTCAACCGATGGAATTCCACATCGCGCTGCGGCTCTTGAGGAACTGGTTCTGCTCTGGGCCGCAAATCGCAACGAGGCTTTCGAACCTTTCACTGAGCTCTTTGCCGAATCAACTTTAGCCGAAACAACAGCCTATCGCGCAGTCACGGAGAAGCTTGGCGAATACTTCCTGACGCGCCCGCTGATCGACTTGCCCGACGCAGGTCCTGTGAGTCTGCTGCAATTACTGCGCGCGCCAACCGAAGCCGCGCCGCGCTCACTCGCAGATCAGTTGGCTCTGATCTTGAAGCTCTGGAAGCCGCTGGTGAAGGACAAGCTCGACAAGCTGCTTCTGATGGCGAGTGAGATTCTACGCGAGGAAGAGCTTGCGATCTGGCTCCAGTATCATCCTGTGGATGCGAGTGCCGCCGCTGCCGAGCAGGAGGCGCAGCGTCGCGGTCATCGTGGCGGACCTGTTGCCGGCGCTGACTTGCCACAATTTGCCGAGCTGGCGCATGAGTATGAGAAGTTTTCTCCCGACACGGCTTGGATGCCGAACACGGTCCTGATCGCTAAAAGCACATTCGTTTGGCTCGCGCAGTTGAGCCGCATCTACGCAAGGCCGATTACGAAACTCGATCAGATACCCGACGAGGAGTTGCATGCACTTGCCTCGCGTGGAATGAATGCACTCTGGCTGATCGGCGTCTGGGAGCGCAGCCGGGCCTCTAAGACCATCAAGCAACTATGCGGCAACACTGACGCAGTTGCCTCGGCCTACTCCCTCTTCGATTACAAGATTTCCGATGATCTCGGCGGTGAATCGGCGTACGCAAATCTCCGTGACCGCGCCCTGCGCTATGGAATTCGCCTGGCCAGCGACATGGTGCCGAATCACATGGGCATCGATTCTCCCTGGGTCGTCGAGCATCCGGAGTGGTTTATCTCGCGCAACGAATCGCCATATCCGGCTTACAGCTTCAACGGGCCTGATCTCTCCCATGATGGACGTGTCCAAATCAAGATCGACGATCATTACTTCACGCAGTCGGATGCGGCAGTCGTCTTCCGCCGCCGTGACCGCTCCAGCGGCGAAACGCGCTTCATCTATCACGGCAACGATGGCACCAGCTTCCCGTGGAATGACACGGCGCAGCTTGATTACCTGAACCCCGCCGTTCGCGAACAGGTAATTCAGACCATTCTCGAAGTAGCCCGCCGCTTCCCAATCATCCGCTTTGATGCGGCGATGACGCTGGCTAAGCGCCACTTCCATCGCCTCTGGTTTCCTGGTCAGGGCTCCAGCGGAGCGATTCCTTCACGCGCCGAGTATGGCATGGACACGGCGGAGTTCAACAAGCATATGCCGCATGAGTTCTGGCGCGAAGTTGTCGATCGCGTCGCGGCCGAAGTGCCTGGAACTCTTCTGCTCGCAGAAGCTTTCTGGCTCATGGAAGGCTACTTCGTTCGCACGCTTGGAATGCATCGCGTTTACAACTCTGCCTTCATGGTGATGTTGCGCGATGAAGATAACGCAAAGTACCGGAAAGTGATCAAGGACACGCTGGAGTTTGATCCGGACATCATGAAGCGCTACGTGAACTTCATGAGCAATCCGGACGAGCGCACCGCGATCGACCAATTCGGCAAGGGCGACAAGTGCTTTGGCGTAGCGGCGTTGATGGCAACGTTGCCGGGCTTGCCGATGTTTGGCCACGGCCAGGTGGAAGGCTTCACGGAAAAATACGGGATGGAGTACTACCGTCCGCGCTACGAAGAGTGGCCTGATCATTGGCTGGTTGAGCGGCATGAACGCGAGATTGCGCCTCTCCTCAAACGTCGCTGGTTGTTTGCAGAGAGTTCCAATTTTCTGCTCTATGACTTTTTCTCCGGGAACGGTTCAGTAGATGAGAACGTCTACGCATACTCCAACAGCAGTGGCACGGAGCGCGCCCTGATTGTCTTCAACAATCGCTATGGCGTGACACGCGGAACAGTTGATTTCTCCGCTGCATATGCGGATAAGGGTTCAGGGCAATTGCGTCAGCAGAGATTAAGTGCAGGCCTGAATCTTGCCGGCAACTCGAATGCGATAGTGGCTTGGCGCGATTCACTGACTGGATTGCAATTTCTGCGCCGCCAGTCAGATCTGGCACAGAGCGGGTTGACGCTCGATTTGCACGCTTATCAATGTCACGTCTTCCTTGATTGGCAGGAGCTTTATGCAACGGCAGAGCACCCGTGGGATAAATTATGCGATCACCTGAATGGCCGCGGTGTTCCAAATCTTGACGATGCGCTCGTTAATCTGGAGCTGGCGCCAGTCCATGAATCGCTTGAAGCGCTGCTGTCTCCGAATATCGTGCGCATATTTGCCGATCTTGCCGAGCATCCTCGCTCGGTTGCTGTGGGCGCAAACAAAAATGGAATTGAGATCGAACGCCGCGAGTTCTTTGACCGGATCTGGCAACGCTGCGAGAGCTTCTTCACCGTTGCACAGCTGGCGTATAAAAATCGTGCGGCGGATGCACCCAAGCCCGATGAGCCACTGTTGTTGGGGTACGCGTTTCAACGTCGACTGCGTTCAGCGATGCACATTCCCGCGCTTGAGGCGCATTTCAAAGCTCCGTGGAGTGAGGCTGCGCGTCGCGTCTTGCCTAGCCCAAGTCCGCAGTTTACTGCGACAGCGATGTGGGGGCCGGTGATCGGTTGGATTGCGCTCGAGGTGCTTGCCGAGTCCTTTGATCCGGAGAAGCCGGAGCAGAGGGCTCTCGATGTTTTTGATCGGCTGCGTTTGCGTGAGAGCTTTGGTCGCGCATTCGCCACATTGGGTTTTGAAGGCGAAGAAGCATGGCGTGTTGTGTCGCGCATCAAAGTTGGATTGTTGACCGGCGCGGGTGTAGGTAAGCCGGAATTGGTGGAAGTTAAGTCGGATGCTGTCAGGACTGTTGTGCCGATAGTTGAGGTTGCTGCAATAAAGGTGTCTCCAGTTGCAATCGCTAAAGACGATCAGGTCGCTAATACAAACGAGAAGGAGCCCGTAGTCTCTTCTACAGGGCTGCCGGTGCCAGTTGTTACAAATGCTGAAATTGAACAAACTGAAAAGCGTGCGGCGGTGTTAGCTATAAAGTCTGAGGAGCACGCGAAGGTTTTAATAGAGCCAGAGAGTAAGTTGGCGGCAGAGCCAATTTCACAAGAAGGGACTGGCGAGGAGAGGATTCTTACGCCGCCGCTGTGGGATGATCCAGATGTACGCTGGCTGACAGGGGTACACCAGGAGGAGGGTCGCACATATGTAGTGCGTGATCAATACGAGGAGTTGCTTTGGTGGTTGCGGATGCCTGAGTTGCTTCGTATGGCAGGTGAAAAGAAGCCCGATTACAAAGTATTGGAACAGATGGGCGACAGTATTAGCGAGGCGCTCACACTTGCAGAGATTGCGGGATACCGTTTGGAGCATCTTAAGGACCATCCAGCAGCGATAGAAGAGAAAATAGAGATTATTTCCGGCGGAATATCGAGTCCAGCGACTAAGGACTCAGAATAGTTTTGTCACACTAAATAACATTTAAGTTTATTTTGATGTGGCCATCTGATAGAAGCCGCAGCAATGATGGTAGTGGCATACTAAATTGTGGGTATATCATTTTATGAGTTATAAATGCAAAATCGGTGTATCATTTATATATCACGGGCCCACAACGAGCTGTTGCGAGGTCAGGCATGCCCCATAAAGTATTTATCGGTTATTCGTTGGAAGATAAACTTGTTGCTGATGCTGCATGCGCAGCGCTGGAAGCGCAGCGTATCCCCTGTTGGATTGCACCACGCGACATTTTGACCAACGATGAGAATGGCGAGGCGATCAGCGACATGCTGGCGCGCTGCCATATTGTGCTTCTAATCTTCTCTGCAAAAGCCATTGATTCACCTGAGGTTCGGCGTGAGATTGATTGGGCAGTGAGCAAGGGCAAGATTATTGTTCCCCTGCGTATAGATGACATTCCAGCATCTGACGGATTCAAGTTTGTGTCTGGAAAAACACATTGGCTTGATGCGCTGACACCGCCACTGGAAGCGAATTTAACCCAGGTGTGCGATAAGATTTCTCGATTGCTGGCAGAGCATAAGGTTGCTGATGCACCTTTGTGGACACTGCACGATGACAGCGGTGCGGTAACTACACCGCAAGTAATCGTGCCTGAGTCATTGAAGCAACATTCTGTAGCCGCCAATGCGATCTCAGAATCAATTCCGGCACCAACCCTGAGCTCTGCCCCAGAACAAACTCTCGAGCCTCAAATCGTGAAGGATGACTCACACCCATCAGTGGTTCAGCCAATTCCGTTGCCTGTATATTCATGGCCAGCTCCGCCTCAGTCGCCCTCGGCGGCCAGTAAGCCTGTTTACCGTGTAGAAGTGAATGAGTCAGCTCTGCACTCTGCTCCCGATCAAACAGTGCATCCGCAGGTAGTGCAAGATGCTGTGCATTCAGACTTCACGGATTCGCCTGCCATCTTTTCTACACTGTCCCCCCCTCCAATGCACTTGATTGAGAGCAAGCCTCTTTACGGCGAGTATGAGCCTGAACCTGTTGCACATAAAAGATATTGGACGTCACCCAGAATGACGTTTATTATCTTGTTTTGCATTGCTGCTCTGATCATGGTTTTTCTATTCCTGCGGCAATCAAGGCAGAGTCCAGTTAAGGCGAATTCAGTGCCGAGTAGCGCCTTGAAGTCGCCTGTTACGCCTTTTTTGAATCCAAGTCAACCTAACCTGACGCCTGTTAATAATCAGCAGTCCGGCATGAGTAATGCAAACACTGAAACACCCCAACAAGTGCTTTTGCAAAAGGAAGTTGTTCCTGCGAATGCGCAACCTGCATTGCTAACCCAACAAGTGGCAAGCACGAAGACTCTACAGGCAACCAGTGAAACGCCGATAAAACAGGGCGCCACACCTGTGCAACCAACTCCGGTTGATGAAGAAAGTAATTTGGTGTGGATTGACTTTGCAACTGGCCTGATGTGGGCAAAGAAGGATAGCGGGGATAAAAACGACTTAACGTGGAATGCTGCATCTGAGTATTGCAAAAATTTGCAACTGGATGGTCATAATGATTGGCGCTTGCCTACGATTGATCAGTTGCAAGGAATATATGACTCGACCCGTTCTATCGAAGGTCAATGCTGTGGTGGTCAATCAAAGATATGGCATGTGAAAGGTGGCCTTAAGCTATCTGGGCCGCTGTGGAGCAGTACTACCGGAGAAGGTGCCCAGAAGGCGGTGTACTTGAACATGAATGCTTACGAGCAGATCACCGCACCTATTAGCAACAGCGAATCCTTGCGCGCGTTGTGCGTAAGGAAGGCTGGAGATTGAACCGTCATCGACGTGCTAGAAATAATTCAAGCTCTTAAAAAAGATATGTGTCACGCGTCCCTGATTTCCAAGAGGAGATCAGGGACGCTCTATTTGCAGATTATGGCGCTCGTGTTGAAGTGGCTTCCGGAGTGGTGAGTGGCTTGACTATGTCGTCAAGATAATCTGGTGTATCTGCAATGCGCTCAAGTGCCGGGAAGCGCTCGCCGTCGTGATAATCGATATTGAATGTGGAGACGAAGTTGTCAGCCTGAATGATCAGGTGGATGGGCTCCGTGTTGGATTTGGCGGCATGGATGGCTGCTTGCAAGGTTTCAACTGAGTAGATTTGGCCATTGACGGCGAGAATCTTGTAGCCGGGTGCCAGTTGGGCTTTATCTCCAGGACCATTCCAGCGGATGTCCCTGATGCTGGCATTTTTATCGACGTAGAGGCCGAGGGAGTACCAATAATTTCCGTTCGCACCCGCACCCCATCCTTCTTCAGTTGAACTCATGGCCTGCGCAGTTGGGTTTGGCTTGTCTTTATACACGAGGCGGTAGCCGCCACGCTCGATTCCGTCTAGGTCCGCGCGTGGATTGATGCGATCGACTCGCTCGTGCAGGAATGCGGCCCAATCATATGGGACTACGAGGTTGAGGTCGGTGACGAGTTCATCGAAGTTGTAAGTGACAATATCCGGGCCGGTGTTGCCGCCCTTTGCGAGGAAGATGCGCTCAAAGTCGTCGAGTGATTTTTGATTGCTGGTGAGTTTCCGGATGAGTGTGTCGGCATCGAGCCAGAGAAGTTCACCTTCCTGGTAGTAATCCTGTGCGCGCTTCCAGTTGTCCCACGCAGGATTTCCATCGCGCAGAATGCTGGATGAAACGGCGGTATCGCGCGTCGTGCGCCACTGACGGCCGGGGCGATAATCGAGCTGTGCGGCGGAGAGGGCCAGTGCATCGCGGTACTGTGCTGCGGTGACTTCGCCCGAGCGGGCAGCCAGGACATTGCCGAGATACTGAGTCATGCCTTCGTAGACCCAAAGCAGTGAACCCTGCTGCGGAGTGGCGAAATCGGTTTGATAGAGTGTGGCGGGGCGGCGGTACTTGCCATTCCATGAGTGTGTGAACTCGTGCGGGAGCAGATCAAAGAGCGCAAGCAAGTGGTTTTCTTCGGCGAGGAACTTTTCACCGCCGCCGTTATCAGAGGATTGACCATGCTCAAGGCCCTCAACTCCCGCAACGTCAGAGAGTGTGAGCAGAAAGTGGTAGGCGTGGTAGTGGCGTGATGCGTAGAGCGCGCCGGTTTCGCGGACAAGGTTGTTGAGCGAGGCGAGGATTGAAGGGCGGATGATTGCGTCTTCAGGCATGTCGGCGGCAACATCCAGATAGTGCTTGGGCGTGACCTCGGGTGCAAGTGGATACTCGTGGAAGTTGAGGCCGGTGAGTACGGGCGAATCTTCCAACTGCTCCACGTTGGTGACGGCGAATTGTGTGGTGGCTCCGGCTGCGGGTACAGGATAAGAGCCAGTGCTGATGGGATTTAGCGCGGTGCCGATGCCCCAGCCGGCGGGGACTTTGACGGATGGCTGAATCGGAATATCGCGCACGGGAATGTTGGCCGGATAGAGCATGAGCTTCTCCCACTCCAGCATGGCGAGCTTCTGGCTGATGCGATAGAGAACAATGCAATCCAGATGCGCGTGGAGCGTAGTGACTCCCTTGGGAATGGTGACATGGAATTGGTAGAGTTCGACGTCATCACGATGCCAGGGAAGTGTCTGACCATTGGCGGTGAATACAACGCCGGTGATGTCATCGACTGCGCCGCTGGGCCGGTGAGTTCCGGGAATCCATTTGGGTGATGTGAGCGTAATTTCGCCGGCTGTGACAGGCAGATCGATCTCGGCGTGGAAGAGCTTGCGTGGCGCGTCGGTTAGGTCAGCAGTGATTTGGATGGGCGGCTTCTGAGCAAATGCAGCGGATGGAATCAGAGCGAACAGAAGTGCGGCGACAATGATCTGAGTGGGGAAGATGCGCATGGATTGTGGTATCTCCTGTAATTGCATCGTAAAGGATGTGGGCTAACGTGGGAAAATCATGGATTTCTGTGCAGATACTGAGATGAGTTGATGGTATCCACAGTACGATATTATCAACTTACGATTTCCTTATACCCCGCCGAACTCTCTCGCGTTAACCTATTAGTGACACGCAACCCAGCCAGAAGTGCCACACGCACACCTGCTGTACCTTTTACCCGCCAGGAAGGAGAAATATGCCAAACGATTTCCGCAATTTTCTAGCTTTACCTTATGGGGAGCTTGAAGAATTGAACCTCGAAGCAAAGGCCGAGCGCCTGAGCCGCGTACCCGCTGACAAGGTTCTCGAAAAGCGACTGAAGTATCTGACCGACGAGAAGCGCATCAAGGCTGTCACAGTTCTCTTCTCGGATCTTGAAGGCCGCTTGCACCTGCTCGATTACGACAAGAAGTTTCTGATTGGCAGCTATGAGAACCTGACCTTTGACGGTTCGTCGATTCGTGGATTTACCGCGCAGAAGGAGAGCGATCTGCGTTTGGGAATCGACTGGAGTGCGTTTTACTGGGTTCCGGCCGATGTCTTTGGCACGGGCAAAGTGCTGGTCTTTGGCACGGTGCTGGACAAGGATGGAACGGCTTACTCGGGCGATCTCCGCGGCGTGCTGAAGAACTACTCTGATGCGCTGTACAAGGAGAAGCAGTACACGCTCAATGCAGCCAATGAGATTGAAGGCTTCCTCTTTGCCGGCAAGGATGCCGAGCGTCACTATCACACCACTGGCAAGTTTGAGTACGTGAGCACTGGCGGTTATTACCACTCGCTGCCGCTTGATCCGCTGCGCCAGTTCATCGATACCGCAGCTGAAGTGCAGCGCGCGATGGGCTTCCAGAACGAAAAAGACCACCCGGAAGTTGCGCCGAGCCAATTTGAAATCAATTATGGATACGGTGAAGTTGTTGCAGCCGCCGATCAGATTCAGCTCTACAAACTACTGGCGCGGCAGATTGCCAACAACCTCGGATACACGGCGAGCTTCCTGCCGAAGCCTGTTGTTGGCGTGAACGGAAACGGAATGCACACCAACGTTTCTATTTCTCAGGGCAAGACGAATCTCTTCTGGGACGAAAAGGGAGTTGAGAAGATCTCGACCTTTGCCTGGGATTTTGTCGACAAGATTCTCTCCAGTGCACTGGATATCAACCTGATCTGGAACTCGAGCGTGAACGCGTATCGCCGTCTTGATCCGCACTTCGAAGCTCCAAACCAGATCAAGGCTTCGGCGACTGATCGTGGATCGGCAATTCGCATTCCGATCGGCAACTCGAAGTCGGCGCGTGTCGAGGTTCGCTCAGTTGGTCCGGACGCGAATCCTTATTTGGTTCTCTACTCGATCTTCAAAACCGGCATCGATGGCGAGAAGGCCAACATCGAGAATATTCGTCAGGCTAAGCGCTATCTGCCAGACAATATTCAGCAGGCTATTACAGACTTCAAGGGATCGAAGTGGGTTTCAAAGATTCTCGGCGCCGATGTGCAGGAACGTCTTGCCGATCTGAAGCAGGCTGCCGCGGACCGTTCGCCGCGTTTGCTTGGAACGTTTGTGAAGGGTTCTGAGGTTCAGTACCATCACGAGGTTTACAATCAGGCACTCTGGAACGACTTCTAGGCATTGCATGCAGCAGACGCTCCCATTGGTCGCAAAAACACGAGAGCGGAGTGAATTATAGAATGAAAAATGGGCGATGAAGCGAATAGCTTTGTCGCCCGTTTTGCATTGCATGCAGCAGAAGCGCTTTCCGCTCAAAATACCTGCTAAAAACGACGAATTTGGTGTTAAAACTGGCAACAACTTTCTGAATTTCGGTCAATAAATGGAGATATTTTGAACCGAAAGTAGCAGTTTTTGGGTAAAGTTTTTGATTGAAAATTTATCTATTCCATTTTATTTCATATGTTTACATGATATTTCAGAGAAATAAGAATAGGACAATGTGAGGTAGGGGGG
>VFSW01000511.1_pt1 | contig 57205 bp, 53 predicted proteins | sample 5358111 | NCBI WGS metagenome assembly VFSW01 (sample SAMN11554181, study PRJNA540505) | mine drainage metagenome | isolation source: sediment from site ElyBrook_90M | place: USA: Ely Copper Mine, Vershire, VT | collected 2017
CGCCTCGCCGCGGCGCCGGGGTCCCCATCGCGCGCCGCTTTTGCGCTCGATGGGGTGGAGGAGCGGCGGCACCCTAGTCGGCAAGCACGTATTTCTTGTCATACCGCACGCCTGCCTTGTCGAGCAACGCAAGAAATTCGTCATCAAACGTACGCTTTCGGTGATGCTCCTCCTGGCCTGCAATGTACTTCCTCACCGCCTCGACATGCGAAGGACTGACGCTGATCGCCGCATACCCGTCCTGCCACGCGAACAACGGCACGGTGCTCTTCATAAATCGGGACGAATTCGCTTTCAAATCACGGACTACGTTCATCATGTCCATCCCCGCAGGGACGGACAACAGAACGTGCACGTGATTGTTCGTCCCGCCGATTGCGAGGATTTCAAACCCGCGATTGCGTGCGATCCCGCGCATATAGGCCCATAGAGGTTCCGGATCGCGAATCAATTGCGTACGGCCTTTGGTCGAGAAAACGCAGTGCACGTAATTCAAGACATACGATCGTGACATGTCGCCGCTCCGCGGCTCCCAAATGACTTATTGGGACGTCTACCGCGGGCTGACGCCCACGGCTAACACAAATGTCGCCCGTTCCGGGCTGAAAAACCGTAATCCGCGTCACTGGAGCGTGTGCGATAGCGAGGGCAGACGTAGGAGCCGCGCAGCGCAGGTGCCGTTCAGAATCCTACCTTGACCTATTCCCTATTCCTACCAATCGCTCCGTGTTACAACTGAGAACATCCTAACTGGGATTATTCATGGCGATTGCAGGTTTTGAAGGGGCACGGCTTTAGCCGTGCCGTAGAAGGCTCTTTTCGCTGAGGCTTTAGCCACTGAGGGATCTCGCCTTGAAGCAACAAACTGCGAGTTCCCCCAGCGGCTAAAGCCTGGCTCAGGCCGCCTTTTATGACGCGGCTGAAGCCGCGCCCCTTCAAAGGATTTCCTGAGCTTCATGAATAATGCAGGCTGAGCTATGAACAGCAAGCGCACCACCATCGTCTTTCTCGCGGCACTGCTGCTATTAGTGCTGGCGCTGGCTGTTCTCATCACTTGGCATTTCCTCAAGCCGTTCGCCTTCGCCATAATCCTGGCCGTGGTCTTTTACCCTGTCCATGCGTGGGTGTTGCGCGCGCTCAAGGCGCGTCACGGCCTGGCGGCGCTGCTCTCGACGCTGGCGGTCCTGCTGCTGTTCGGAGTTCCGGCGTTCATCCTCACCACGCTGGGCGCCAACGAGGCCATAACTGCGGCCCACTACCTGGGCCGCCGCAGCGCCCAGGAGGGCGGCTTTGCCCTTTTTTTCGCCAAACTGGCGGAACGCCCTTTGCAACTCGTGGGCCGCTGGATTGATCTCTCCCAGTACAATCTGCACGCCATCAGCAGTTCTACGGCACAAAAGCTGAGCGGCAGCCTGGTCAGCATCGGCGCCGCCATACTCAGCAATCTGGCCACGTTTACCGTCGACGCCTTGATCACCTTCGTCGTCCTGTTTTTTCTGTTTCGCGACGGTAAGCAGTGGGCTTATCGCGCCGGCAAGCTGAGTCCGCTTTCGGACGTGCAGGTCGCGCACCTGTACCGAAACATTTCCGATACCATCATCGCCAACGTCTACGGCATCCTCACCGTCGGCGCCGTGCAAGGCATGCTCACCGGCATTGCCATGCGGATTGTGGGGATGCCTTCTTCGCTGTTGCTCGGCATAGCTGCCGGCTTCGCTTCCATCATTCCGGTGGTCGGCTCGGCCATTGTCTGGGTCCCGGTGGCGCTCTACCTGCTGTTCACAGGCGCGGTGTGGAAGGGTGTGTTCCTGCTCATTTGGGGCACCATAGTTGTCAGTTCCATGGACAATGTCATCCGGCCGTGGGTGGTTTCCGGACGAGTCGAACTGCACCCCATGGTGCTGCTGTTCTTCATTCTCGGCGGCGTCGAGGCGTTTGGCTTTCTGGGATTGTTTCTCGGGCCGGTGGTAGCGTCGGTGCTGGCGGCATTATTCGTCATGCTGCGTGAGGAACTCGGCGAGCCAGCCGCAACATCAGCGGGCCCCACCGCACCATCCGGCTGAGCGCGGTCCGACACTACTCCTCGCTGATTGGCCGATACAAATCGCCCTGCTGGCGCTCGCCGATGTTGCGCAGAGCGTGGACCGCATACTGCTGGAAGTGCGCCGAGTTGCGGTGCGCCTCCAGCGCGGCTTCATCACGATACTGCTCATAAATGAAGAAGCGCCGCGGCTCCGTGGTGTGGCGATGCACGGTGTACCCCAGGCATCCAGGCTCCTGGCGTGAGGCGGCTTGCAGTTTGGAGAAGATGGTTGCGACTTCGTTCTCATGTCCCGCATGGGCCATCCAGTTCACCGCCAGCACCAGCATCCTTGTCCTCCCATAGCGGCTGCAGCTTGTTTCAAAGTAGTGCTTTGAAGGGTCCGGCTTCAGCCGGACCGTCCAGCCCCCAAAAATAATGGGCTTTAGCCCTTGAGGGAATGGACTTTGCTGCACGCCAAAACGAATCCCTAACAGCCCGTGGTGAAAGTCCGGTTTTGAAGGGGCACGGCTTCAGCCGTGCCGTAAAGCTCGCAATATCAATGGGGCATTAGCCCCTGAGGGACCGATTTCAAAAAATCTCGGCTTCCACCACGGGCTGCTAACGCCCGCTCTTACTTCCCGCTGGTCCCGCTCACCGCATCCAGCATTGCCCGAAACTCCGGCACGAAGATCGTCTGCTCGCGGTCAGGCCCAGTGGAGATTATGCCGATCTTCGCGCCCGACTCCTTCTCCACGAATTGCAGATAGCTCCTCGCCTTCGCCGGCAAGTCATCATACTGATTGACGCTGCTGGTGCTCGTCTGCCAGCCGGGCTGCCTGGCGAAAACCGGCTCCATCTTCTCAAAGCCGGAGATCTGCGCCGGAACCTGCTGCATTTCTTTCCCATCGATCTTGTAGCCGACGCAGACCGGAATCTCAGCCAACTCGTCGAGCACATCGAGCTTGGTGACCACCAGCCAGCCCGTGCCGTTGATCATGTTGGAATAGCGCAGCAGCGGCAAATCGAGCCAGCCGGTGCGGCGCGGGCGTCCGGTGACGGCGCCAAACTCGTTACCCTTCTTGCGTATCGCCTCGCCGGTGGCATCTTTGGACTCGGTGGGAAACGGCCCTTCGCCGACGCGCGTGCAATAGGCCTTGGTCACGCCGATCACCGTGCCGATCGACGTCGGAGGCACGCCGGTTCCGGTCGCCGCGCCGCCAGAGGTCGCGCTCGACGATGTCACGAACGGATACGTTCCATGGTCGATATCCAGCATCGTGCCCTGCGCGCCCTCAAACATCACCGGCTCGCCCCTGTCGATGGCCTGGTTCAGCAGCAGCGCCGTATCGGCGACGAACGGCGCCACGCGGTCGGCGATGGCGCAGTATTCGGCGTACATCTTGTCCGGATCGAGCGGATCGCTGTTGAACAGCGCGTGCGCAATCGTGTTCTTCTCGCGGCAGGCGTTCTCGATGTGCTTCTGCAGGAGCTTTTTGTCCAGCAGGTCCTGCACGCGCAAGCCGCTGCGCGCCATCTTGTCCACATAGGCCGGGCCGATGCCGCGCGAAGTGGTGCCGATCTTTACCCGCCCAGGCGCGTTCTCCGCCGCCAGCTCAATCATGCGGTGATAGGGCAGGATGACGTGCGCGCGATTGCTGACGAACAGATTCCCCTCCATTCGCACGCCGGCCGCGCGCAGCGCGTCCACTTCCTTGATGAAGGCAAACGGGTCGAGTACAACGCCGTTGCCGATGACGCCGCGGCAACTCTCGCGCAACACGCCGCACGGGACCAACTGCAGGATGAATTTCTTGCCGTGAACGTTGACCGTGTGTCCGGCATTGTGTCCGCCGGAGTAGCGCGCCACCACCTTGAAGCGCTCCGAGAGCACGTCGACAATCTTGCCCTTGCCCTCATCGCCCCACTGCGCGCCAACCACTACCGCTGCTTTCCCCGTTTTCAAGTGCTACTCCGCTTGGCGACCGCAGGATTTGGACGCGGCGGTCGCGCAACTTCGCACAACTCGCCTCTGACAGAAAAGCTACTCTGAATTCTGGGAAATTAAGATGAGACGGGCTGTGTAACCATAGATTTTACAGGTTATAGTCGCAGTGGCGCAACGCGCATGAAAGCAGATGACCAAGGCGCCCACAACAGAAAGTATTCAACAATGCCTGAACTCCCCGAAGTTGAAACCGTCGCTCGTGGGCTGGACAAGCACATCGCCGGCGACACAATCGAGTCCGTCTGGCTCGGTTCAAAGCCGGAGCCGCTGAAATCATCTGCCGCCGAAATCGCTGATGTGCTGGAGCACGCCCGCGTCCTCCACGTCCGCCGAGTGGGCAAACACATCGTCTTCGATCTGGAGAAACCTCGCACCCATGTCTCGAAAACCGCTAGACCCTTCGGCAAGCTCAGGGCAGGTTGTGGGTCACCCCTGCATTCCAAGACCCCGGGTGCCTCGGCTTTCGCGGGAGCCGAGACCCGGGCCCGCGCGCAGTGGATCGTGCATCTGGGCATGACCGGCCAACTGCGGATCGCGTCGCCAGCCACGGAAATCGCCAAGCACACGCACGCCGTGCTCAAGCTGGCTTCGGGACGCGAGCTGCGCTTTATCGATCCTCGCCGCTTTGGACGGCTGGCAGTGGTGCGAATCACACCGAAGGACGGATCGGGCTTCGCCGCTGCCGGAGACGAGCCGCTGGAGATCGACGCCGGCGATTTCATCGCGCTGTTTCGCCATCGCCAGACGCCCATCAAGAGCGCGCTGCTGAACCAGAAGCTACTCAGCGGCGTGGGCAATATCTATGCCGACGAAGCTCTGTTCCGCGCCGGCATTCGCCCTCGCCCCCGGGCCGCGTCACTCGCCCGCGCCGAACTGCTGAAGCTGCACACCGCGCTGCGTGAGGTGCTGCGTCAGGCCGTCAAACTCGGCGGCTCGTCCATCAACGACTACGTCGATGCCGAAGGGCGCGCCGGATTCTTCCAACTGCAACACAGGGTCTACGGACGCGAAGGCCGGCCGTGTTTGGCATGCAAAACTCCCATCAAGCGGGTTATCATCGCAGGGCGCAGCAGTCACTACTGCCCGCATTGCCAGAAGTGAGGAATTTTTCCACCACGGAGGCACGGAGGACACGGGGAAAAAGAAATTCTATTTCTGTACTACCTCGCAGCAATTGCTTTGTATCAGGGCGCGACTTCAGTCGTGCCGCAAATCTGCCCTCATGATGAGGGTTTTAGCCCCTGCGAGCGTTGCGCAGCGGCTAAAGAGGCCCATGAAAGAGTCTGATTCGCCGGTTTTGTGCCGCCGGCTGAAGCCGGCTCGTAATGCAAATAAAGCGCTTGGACGCTGGCCTGAAGGCCAGCTCTACCGAACCTGCCGTCGCGGCGACTTTTTCAGCGGCCTATAAAACCGGTGCGGCTCTATGCTTGTTTTACGGCACGACTGACGTCGCGCTCTGATACAAGCTCTCTCAAACTCCGTGCCCTCCGTGTCTCCGTGGTGAAGATTTTGAGGCCGACATGAGCATTTACTCCATCGCCGTCGATCTCGGCGGGACCAACCTGCGCATTGCCGCCGTCAGCGGCGAAGGCAAGATGCTGGAGAAGGTGACCACCGGAACTGAAGTCCAGCTTGGACGCGACCACGTCATCCGCGAGATGTGCGACGCCATCCAGTCGCTGATGGTGAAGCATCGCGCCGCCGGCGAGCTTGCCGGCATCGGCATCGGCGTGCCCGGCTTCATTGACATGGACACCGGCACCGTAATGCGCTCGCCCAACCTTCCCGATTGGGAGAGGTTCCCGGTGCGCCAGGAAATCGAGCGCCGGCTGGGCGCCAAGGTCATCCTGGAGAACGATGCCAACGCCGCCGCCATGGGCGAGAAGTGGCTGGGCGCCGGCCGCAACATCGAGCACATGGCCATGTACACGCTCGGCACTGGCGTCGGCGGCGGCATCGTCATGGATGGCCGCCTCTGGCACGGCGTCAACGGCATGGCGGGCGAACTCGGCCATTTCACGGTCGAGTCCGAAGGCCACCCCTGCGGCTGCGGCAGCCGCGGCTGTCTCGAGCAGTACGCCTCCGCCACCGCCATCGTGCGCATGGCCCGCGAAGCCATCGAGAGCGGCGCGGCGCCCGATCTCGCCGACTCCGCCCGTGGCAACGTCGAGTTCACCTCGCGCGGCATCTATCAACTCGCCATTCAGGGACACGCCTCGGCGCAGAAAATCTACCAGCGCGTTGGCCGCGCGCTCGGCATCGCTGTCGGCTCCATGATCAACGCCTTGAACCTGCCCATGTACGTCATCGGCGGCGGCGTCTCCAGCGCCTGGGACGCCTTTGCACCATCAATGTTTCAAGAGCTTAAGGTGCGATCCTTCATCTATTCCATTACTGCGCCCGATCGCGTGCAGCAAGGCCAGAAGCACACCGTCGTCACCATCGCCCTGATGGGCAGCGACGCCGGCCTCTACGGTTCGGCCCGCCTGCCCATGATTGCTCCCGTGGCCCAAACCGAAGCCGTACGCACTCCCGCCTCGTCGTGAGCTTGGTTTCACAGATGGGGATGCCTTAGAAGGATGATCGGCAGCAGAAGCACCGTCAGCGTCCCCAGCAGGATCACCCATGCCCAGGTGCTGGCGAAGTTCATGGTGTAGCCGATGCCAACTCGCTTGGCGACAAAGATCGCCGAATCGCTGGGGTTGTAATAGAAAATTCCCGCCTTCCAGTAGCGATCGCTCGTCGGCTCCGGAGTTTCGTCGCTCGCAACCGCCGAACTCAGCTTGCGATACGACCAGTAGATGAGCACGGCGATCGACGCGAACGTCACTACCGGCCCTAACCAGATCGGCGACTGCGACCATAGCGGCAGCAGCGAAATCAGAAAAAAGGTAAAGGTCACCGGATAAATCATCACCTGCAGGTAGCGAACCGTGATCAGCCGCATCACCGTTCTGCGCGATTGTCGCGCAAACACCCATGACAGGCCGACAAACATCAGGTTCATCGTCGTGACCACCAGCAGCGGCCCGTAGACCCGCGTCCAATCCCGACTGGCCCAGCGATTCGGCTCGCCGTGCAATCCAAAGTGCACCGGATAGGGATTCGGCAACTGGTTCCAATGCAGGTGTAGATACAGCGCCAGCGCCGCGATAGCCAGGAAAGGAGGCACCCAAATCCAAAAGCCAACGCCTTGCGCCTTTCGCTCATCGGCAGCCAGGTCCGCCTGCCGCAACTCCGCTTTGCGCACACCGTAGCGGGCGTGTACCTCGCGGAACTTCCGCCAATAGGTAAGGCCCACGCCGGCGAGCAGCAACAAAATCGGCGCCAGTGCGGCCCAGCGCGGATATTGCGGCGTCAGCCAGCCGGTGAGCACCATGGCAATGGCTGACCAGACTGCAGCCTGCCAACGATAGGAGCGCAGCAAGCGCCGGCCAGCGGCGCTTTGGGGAAAGCCGGGATCCACCGTGGCACTGAAGAAGATGCCCCGGCGGGTAAACAGCGGCAGAAACTGCAAGAAAACTACCAGAACTATGAGTTTGACGAACACAACGACTTCGAATGTCATGGCTATAACTCATCGGCCAGGTTGCGAAGCTCATGGCGCAGCTTCGCGGCCGGGCCTCCTTTGGCCAACGCCTCGGCGGCCAGCGCTCGCAGCCGCCGGCGAAAGTCGGCCACCTGCGCCGTGCTCGCCGCAGGCGCGCTGCGATTGACGACCGTCGCGCCCCTGCCGTGCCGCAGCTCAAGCCAGCCTTCTTCCGCTAGCAGGCGATACGCCTCCGCCACCGTGTTGAAATGCACGCCCAGGTCCAGCGCCACTCGCCGTACCGAAGGCAGCTCCGATCCCGGTGCAAGCTCTCCCTTCACCAGAAGGATGCGCAGCCCGTCCACGATCTGCCGATAAGCGGGAACCTCCGAGTCGAGGTTAATGCGTAATGTGAGGTCGCTGGCCATTGTCTACTGTACACATACACAGTACACTTGGCATCGGCGGCTGTCAACCTGGAGGGGAGGGTAGCGAACCAGTAATGGCAGGTCGCCCGTCGTGGCAAACGTTCGGGTGCGCAGGGCATCCTTCGCTCCCGGGCTCGAGAACCCCGCCGATCGAGGAATCTCTACTTTAGCTGTGGGGTCTGCGCCCTCGCCTGCTTCAGAGCGCTCAGGAATTGCTGGTTCTGTTCGGCGGAACCGATGCTGACGCGAAAGGAGTTCGGCGCTCCCCATCCGCCGCTCATCGGGCGAACGATGATTCCCTGCTCCTGCAGCAACTGGCAGACCGTGGCGCAATCTTCCCCGACCTGGCAGAAGAGGAAATTCGCCCAGGTAGGCACGACGCGGATGCCCAGATCAGCGATGGCAGGAGCGAGCAGTCTGGCGCCGGCAGCATTGTTCTCGACGGCGCGCCGCACGTGCTGCTCATCCGCCAACGCAGCCACCGCGGCTGCTTCAGCCAGATGCGAGACCATAAACGCGGGCTTCATGCGCGCGAAATAGCCCATCAGCTCCGCCGGTCCCATGCCGTAGCCGACGCGAAGCCCAGCTAAGCCGTGCGCCTTGGAGAAGGTCCGCAAGACGACCACGGGCCGCCCAGCGCGAACATATTTCTCCGCGTGCGAGTAGTCGAAGCCGCGCTCTGCCGCGAGATAGTTGGCGAAGTCGTAATAGGCCTCGTCCAGCACGGTGATGACGTGCGAGGGCAGGCGATCGAGGAAGCGATCAATGTCCTGCGCTTGCAAAATCGTGCCGGTGGGATTGTTAGGGTTGGCGAGGTAGACGATGCGGGTATTGCTGTCGACAGCGGCAAGAATGCCCTCGAGATCGTAGCCGTCATTCCGCGTCGGTACCTCGATGAGGCGCGCTCCGGCGGCCTGGGTGACAATGGGGTACACGATGAATGAAAGCTTGCTGGTGACGGCGTTCAGGCCAGGGCCAAGAAGCGTACGGGCAATGATGTCCAGCAGCGTCGTGGAACCGGCCGTGACTACGATCTGGCTGGGCTCGAGCTGGTGGAGCTCGGCCAGCCGCGCCGTCAACGCGGTGACGCCGTTGTCAGGATAGAAGTGGCTGTCCGCCGTCGCGGCCTTGATCGCTGCGATCGCCAATGGCGAAGGTCCAAAGGGATTTTCGTTAGACGCCAATTTGATGCAACGCACGCCGCTCTCCTGTTCCGCCTGCCGCCGCGGTTTGCCCGGCTTATAGCTGCCCAGCTTCTGCACGTGCTGCGGAACTAGCTTTTTGAAGTCTGTCATTCGATCTCCGCGGAAAGCAACTAGCAATTAGCAATTAGCCGTACGGCTGGCTCTGCATTTTCATGTCTCCGGCTAAGCAATGGGGCGCATTCCCTGAACCCGCTCGGATCGACCTACTTGGTGTCCCAGTAGGCATTGGGGTATCTCGCCAAGGCAAATTGCTAATTGCTAATCGCTAATCGCTCATTGCTAATCGCTAGTTGCTAATTGCTCCTTTTGCCGCTGCCCTTAGTTGCGCTACCTCCCTGGTTGTGAGGTGCCGGAACTTTCCGGGTTCGACATCCAGCTTCAGCGGCCCGTAGCGAACGCGCCTGATCTTCTCAACGTGATGCCCGATCTGTTCGAACATGCGGCGAATTTGCCGGTTGCGTCCCTCGACCAGGGTTACTTCGTACCAGGGATTCTCTGCCTCACGCAGCAGCCGGATTCGCGCCGGGGCGGTGCGAACAGCCTGCGAGCGGCGCCGCGCTGGCTTCGACTTCGATTGACCGGCCGGCACCCGAAGCAGCGCACGTTCGGCGGGGAGCGCGATTCCGCCACGCAGCTTTTCGATCTCCTCTCGCGTTGGCTTGCCGCTGACTTTCACCAGATAGGTCTTAGCCACGTGCGACGCGGCATGAGTCAGTTTCTGTGCCAGTTCGCCGTCATTGGTCAGCAGCAGCAGCCCCTCGCTCTGGTAGTCGAGCCGCCCGACGGGATACACGCGCTCGCCGATCCCGTGCAGCAAATCCAATACCGTGGAGCGGCCTTCCGGATCGGTGACTGTGGTCACGTAGCCTTTGGGTTTGTGAAGCAGTAGGTAGACGAAGCGCTGCCGACCGCGCAGCAACCTGCCATTGACTTTGATGTGGTCGCGCTCCGGGTCGGCTTTGCTGCCGAGTTCGGTGACGATCTGGCCGTTGACGGAGACCAGCCCCGCGGTAATCAACTCTTCGGCCTTGCGGCGCGAGGCGATTCCTGCTGCGGCGATGATTTTCTGCAGGCGTTCAGCGGGCATAAGGAACCCCGCTGTTTCCACCCCATCGCGCCAGCAACTCTGGCCCCCGAGGCGCGCCGATTTTGCGCGGCATGGAGCGGAACACAGGGCGCGCTGGGAATCCCAAGTTCGCTGTCCGCCCTTCGTTTTTCGCTTCTCTGAAGCACTTCGACCAGTTCACGCTAGGATTTCTCGCTGGAATTCTGCGGCTCGGCCTCTGTCGTGTACGTCCCGTCCGCCGGCATGGCAGTCTCGCCGCTGAGACGATGGGCGGGATCAGGTACGGCTTCCGTGACCGGCTCCTCTTCTTCCGATGGCTGGGAATCGGTGGGCACAGTCGCTGGCGGTCCGCCAAATAACTCGGTTTGCGGCTCCGACCCTGCCGCGCCATTAAGGGGCGCGACGGAATCCTCCGCTTCGCCCAGCTTTTCGAATTCTTCCATGCTAGGCAGCTCGGAGACGTCGTTCAGCCCGAAGCGCAGGAGAAATTCTTTCGTCGTTTTGTACAGGATCGGCCGACCGATGACCTGTTTGCGGCCGGCGGTGGTGATCAGCTTGCGATCAAGCAGCGTAGCGATGACACCGGCGGAATCGACTCCGCGAATCTCGCTGATCTCCGGCACCGTTACCGGCTGTTTGTAGGCGATGACCGAAAGCGTCTCCAGCGCCTGCAGGGAGAGGCGTATCGGCGGCTTCAGGCTCTTGGCGAAGCCCACCACAATGTCGTGGTGCTCGGGTTTCGTCGCCATGCGATAACCGCCGGCGACCTGACGAATCTCCACGCCGTGATCATCGGCGGCGTAATCGGCAATGAGTTCATCGAGGACAGCGCCCAGGCGCGCCTTGACCGCCGTGAGTTGCTCTTTCTCTGCCGCCCGTCTCTCTTCATCGGCAGTGCGGGTGGCTTCCGGCTGTCCGGGCTGGGGCTTCCCCACCGCCTCGGCTGACGGAGTCTCACCCGTAGCAGAAGTTGCCGCAAGCTGTTCTGCAGATCCTGATGGCTCCCCTACGATTTGTTCGCCTTCCGGGATCTGGAACTCTTCCTCATCTTCATCCTGGGCTTGGGAAACAAGATGTCCATCAGAGATGATCTCATTCAATGCAAGCCGCGCTTCTTCCTCGGCCTGTAGCTCGGCCAACACGGCATCCTTCAGCAGCGCGGCCAGATCCTTCAGCGTGACCGGTTCTTCGGCCGCGTAGATAACGGCTTCAAGTTTGGCTTTCAGGCTCATAAAAAACAGTTGTCAGTTGCCGGTTGTCAGTTGCCGGTTGTCAGTTGCCGGTTGTCAGTTAAAATCTCCTGCCCAATCTACCGCATTGCCAATGAACCCCAATGTTCTACTGATGTTTGCGACAAAGTGCGCGGGACTCCGACAACGGACAACTGACAACCGACAACCGTTTCATCTCCAATCGTCCTTCGCTCCTGCGCCATCTGACATCAGCTTATCGAAGTTGGTGTGCTTCTTGAGCACGATTTCGCCAAAGAGGTTGTCCTGCCGTGCCAGCACCGCCTGCAAGCGTATCAACTCCAGTATGGCCAGGAACGCGCACACCAGCGCCGCACGCGAACGCAGGCTGCGCAGCAATTGCTTCAGCCGGACTGGCCGGTCTTCCAGCGCCAATCGCCGCCGCACAAAATCAATCATCTGCGCAACTGTGACTGCATCCTCGTTCAAATCGAACGAGGGCCGCCGGCGCGCGCGATCCAGAATCTGCTGGAAGGTCTTCACCAGATCGACTACATCGGCAGCCATCTCCGGCTCCGCGCCTTCCGCGTTGCAAAATTCCTTGAGCGCGGGGTTCGACCACACGGCTTCTTCGATCTGCTGCTTCTGCAATAGCATCTGCGCGGCGGTCTTGAAGCGCTCGTGCTCCAGCAGGCGATTGACCAGTTCCAATCGCGGATCTTCCTGCTCCGCCGGCCCGGCCGGCGAGCGCGGCAGCAGCATCTTCGACTTGATGTGGATCAGCAGCGACGCCATGTAAATGAATTCGGCGGCGACATCCACGTCGAGCTGTTTCATCGTCTCGACGTATTTCAGATACTGCTCGGTAATCTGGGCGATAGGAATGTCGTAGATGTCGATGTCCTGCTTGCGAATGAGGTCGAGCAGCAGGTCGAGTGGCCCCTCGTAGACCTGGCCCACGCTGATGGAGAACGGCGACTCGCCGGCATCTTGGCGCGATATCACCGGCGTCGCGGCCGGAGCAGCCGTGCCGGATGTTGCAACGGGTTGTCGTTCTTCGGGCATGAGTGACGCAGGCCTGCAGGCCCGCTGAAATTACGCCGTCCCGCTGGACTCGGGTATCTTACATTTCTAGCCGGCGCTGAAACGCTGGGCTCTTTATCCCGCGCCTACGGCGCTCAGCCCTCGCGTACCGCACAAAGCTGAGAAACACTCCCTGTTTTCTCTTCTCTGTGCTCTGTGTCTCTGTGGTGAACTACTTCCCCACACTCTGCGCAGGAGCCTGGTATTCATGCGACAGATTTGCCGCCGCACGGGCCTCGACCATCGTCGCCTCAGCCACGGCGCGCGCCTTGGCCGAGCCGGCTTCCAGAACGTCCCAGGCCAGTTTTGGATTCGCCTCGTACTTGTGGCGCCGCTCTTGTATGGGCTCCAGCACATGCCACAAACTGTCAGCGACCCAGCTTTTGCATTCGATGCAGCCGATGCCTGCCGACCGGCAGCCTTCGTAAACCTTCGCCATCGTCTCTTTCGTGCTGAAAATCTTGTGCAGATCACCCACCGGGCACTTGTCAGGATCGCCGGGATCGCTGCGCCGCACGCGAGCAGGGTCCGTCACCATGGTCTTCAGCTTCTGCCGCAGCGATGCTTCCGGCTCGCTCAGCAGAATCGTGTTGCCGTACGATTTCGACATCTTGCGGCCATCGGTGCCGGGCAGCTTCGGAGCGGGAGTCAACAGCGGCTGCGGTTCGGGAAAAACCTCGACGCGCTTGGGATCGTGACAGCCCGCAAATAGCTTGCGCGGATAGAACTGATGGAACCGCCGTGCCACCTCGCGTGTTAGCTCGACATGCGGCACTTGATCCTCGCCCACCGGGACAAAGCCCGCCTGATAAATCAATATGTCCGCCGACTGCAGCAGCGGGTATCCCAGAAAACCATACGTCCCCAGGTCTTTGTCCTTGATGTTTTCGCGCTGCTCCTTGTAGGTGGGCACGCGCTCCAGCCAGCCCAGCGGCGTAATCATGCTGAACAGTAAATGCAACTCGGCATGCTGCGGCACGTGCGACTGGATGAACAGCGTGCTCTTGTCCGGATCGAGCCCGGCTGCAAGGTAGTCGAGTATTACCTCCAGCGAATTCTGCTTCACGGCGCGAGTGTCGGCGTAGTCGGTGGTCAGCGCGTGCCAATCCGCAATGAAGAAGAAGCAGTCATATTCCTGCTGCAGATTCACCCAATTACGCAACGCTCCTACATAGTTGCCGAGGTGCAGCTTACCGGTCGGTCTCATGCCGCTCAGCACGCGGCCCTTCTTGGATGGATTCATATCGCTCATCGGAAACCCAGGAACAGTGCCAGCAACCCCTGAAAAAACGCCATGAAAGGCGTGATCAGCATCCCGACTATGTCGAAGCCGATCATCGGCAGAATGAAAATGCACACAATCAGCGCGCCATAACCTATGCGGTCGTAAACCCGCAGCGCGTTGTAGGAGAGAAAATGGCGGATCACGTGGCTGCCGTCCAGCGGCGGCAGCGGGATCAAGTTGAAGACCGCCAGGATCACGTTGATCCACATGGCGTCATAGAACAGCGTGGCCAGCGCCTCGGCGGTACTGGCGGTGCGAGCGTGCCGGGCAATGGGAATATTGGAGCCGTGCACAAGCACCGCGAGAATCACAACGGAGAGAAATGCTGTCAGGAAGTTGCTGACCGGCCCGGCCACGGCCGTCATAATGTCGTCCTTGACCTGGTTCTTGAAGTTGCGATTGTCCACCGGCGTCGGCTTGGCCCAGCCGAAAGGCGGGAAGCCCAGCACAATCAGAATCAGCGGCATCAGAATGGTGCCGAAGGGGTCGATGTGTACCAGCGGATTCAGTGAAATCCGGCCCAGCATCTTGGCCGTGGGATCGCCCAGGCGGTTGGCCATCCAGGCGTGGGCCGACTCGTGCACGCAAATGGCAAATAGCAACACGATGACCTGGAAGAAGATATCGACCGGATTCGTATGGGAAAACATGAGTTGGATTCGATACTAACATGCCAAAAACGACGCCGCCGGTCACCAGGGCGGCAGACCTTCGCGTGCGCGCAGCACGCTAACTCATGAATTAAAACGGTGCTTCAAAATGCGTCGCCGCAAAATCGGCTGCAACTCACCACCGGTCACCGGCATCAGAGAAAACGCGTCATTTGTGGGGATTGAGTTTGGGCTCAGTGCTTGATTCTCCTCTCGAGGGCCGATGAGCGGAGCGGATTAGCGACCCGCCTCCCTGCGGCACGCTGGGACCTGCAAAAGCAAGCGCCACCAACAAGATGCTCGCCAGATTACGGTCTGCGAGATCGCGACTTGAAATCTGCTTCCGGGCTGATTCGCACAGCGTTCCGCACCCGGGCTGCCGCTGGTGCCAACCAACGATTCGGCCCGTCAAGTCTGAAACGAAAAGGAGCGATCGGTCCGTTGGCAACATCGCGAAGGTCTGCCTATGCCCTTCTCACCCGAGCGCGAAGGCCGCGCGTACAAAGCAGGACAGATGGTGCCCATCTCGGGCATCTATACCGTGGTGCACGAGCTCCATCGGGCAGAGCATCAAGTATTGGCCATTCGCGGCGACGAATTCCCGTCCTGCCGCATTTGCAAAGACCAAGTTCGATTCCTGGTTGCCCAGGTAGTTCCTTACATTACCCACGACTTCGATCTGGCCGGTCCTCGCTTACAGGCGCGCAAAGGCCGGGCGCGAGCGGCCAACAGTCAGTAATAGTGTTGCGTGACTTGGAACCGGTTGTAGAGACTCCAGTACTGCGCCGGTTTGAACTCTTGTTGCGTAGGGCTGGTCTCTAGCCCGTGTCCAACCGTCAATTCGAATAAGGAGCTGGGCTGTAGCCGGCGGCACAATATCTCGCGCCTCGACAATGGTCAGTCCGGGCTAGTAGACCTCATATCCCCGGGGCGGCGAGGTAAAATCCGGCTTGCGGGCGATCAGCAGCAGCGCGCCGATGCGCTTGAAGTCGCGCAGCTCCTCGGCGTCCTTAAACCACTTGCCGCTGTATTCCTCCGGCGTCGGCGTCAGGTCGGGGATGCGCATGGCACGCACATCTTCGTAAGTGTGTGCTTTCAGGAGCTGGACGTATTCCTGCTCGGAGCGGACCTGCACCGGGACTTTCAACTCTTCCACCCAGCGCAGCGAGTAGGAATTGTCTTTGTACAAATTGATCAGGATGTACAACTCGCCGCGGGGGGCGAGCACGCGAAACAACTCCCCCAGCGCGCGGTCCTGATCGCCGTAGTAATAAAAGGATTCCACCGACAGCACCTTATCGAAGAAGTTTTCCTCCCAGGGAATATGTTCCGCCGAGCCGACGACGAATAACAGGTTGTCGTGTTCAGTAGAAGCGGCGCGCGCCCGGCGGACCATCTCATCGGAGACATCGAGGCCGACTACTTTTCCTGGCTCTGGCCCGCCGCCCACCGCCTGCGCCAGCAGGCGGCTCGCCCAGCCTGCGCCGCAACCCAGGTCGAGCACCTTCTGGCCCGGCTTCAACTCCATCAGCGCCAGAGTCTGCTGGGTGATGCTGATGTGGTGATTCTCCATCTCCTCGCCGCGACCGGCTTCGGCCCACTGGTTGAACTCGCGCCGCATCTGCTCGTCGGTGGATGTGCTCATGTTGTCGCTCATCGTCGCCTCGTCTTAGTCGCCCTTTCTGCCGCGACATAAGTTCGTTTTCACCACGGAGACACGGAGTGCACGGAATTGACTTCGCTTCCCTCCGTGTCCTCTGTGCCTCCGTGGTGGAAAACCCTGACCGTTATGGTACAGTCGCGGGGACTTATGGCTCAAACTCCCGAGAGACCGACGAATGGTGAGAAGCGCCCGATGCTCTACTGCCCGAACTGCGCGCGCGAGGTCGCTGACCCGCTAACCTGCGGCGACTGCTCGGCCGTGATTTGCCGGGTCTGCGGCACACCATTGGAGATGCCCGAGGACCTGGGCATCGGCTGAGCCGAGAGTTGGGACCGGCGCATCAGGCTATCCCTGCTTCACTGCAATATTCACCAGCCTGCCTTTCACCACCAACACCTTTACGATCTCCTTGCCTTCGATGGCGGCTTTTACTTTCTCGTCAGCCAGAGCGAGCTCACGCACGTGGTCCTCGATCGCCTCGGCGGAGACCACGATGCGGCTGCGGATCTTGCCGTTGACCTGGATCGCGTACTCGACTTCCTCTTCCTTCGCCAGAGCAGGGTCATATAGCGGCCAGGGGGTGCGCAGCAGGCCGGAGGTTTCGCCCAGCATCTCCCAAAGTTCGTGTGCCAGATACGGCGCGAACGGCGCCAGCATCAGCACCAGCTTGCACTGTGCGTCGGCCATGAGTGACACGGGCGCAAGGACCTCGCCGCGCTGCAGGCTGTCCTCGTATGCGTAAAGCTCGTTGACAAAGGTCATCAGTGCGGAGATCGAGGTATTAAAGTGCCAGCGCCCGGCGAAATCTTCGGTGATGCGCTGGATGGTCTGGTGCAGCCGGCGTTGCACCTTGCGTGCTGCGGGTGAAAGTTGGCTGGATAGGGGTCCCTCGACTCCGGCGGGCAAAATCGGCCCGCCGTCGCTCGGGATGACACCGAATTTGGGATCTGGCCTACCGTTGGCATTACGCGCAATGAATCGATACACCCGCGACAAGAACCGGCTGATGCCTTCCACCCCAGCATCCTGCCAATCCAGGTCCTGATCGGGCGGGCCGCCGAACAGCGTATACATACGCGTAGCATCGGCGCCGTAGCGCGCCACCATGTCGTCGGGCGAGACAACGTTGCCCAGGCTCTTCGACATCTTGGCGCCCCCCTTGATCACCATCCCCTGGGTGAACAGCCGCTCCACCGGCTCGGAGTTGCTTATCAGCCCCATATCGCGCATGACTTTTGTCCAGAAGCGCGAATAGATCAGGTGCAGAATAGCGTGCTCCACGCCACCGATGTACTGATCGATGGGAAACCAATATCCCACAGTGTGAAAGTTAACCGGCATGTCTGACAATGTGGGATCGGTGTAGCGATAAAAGTACCAGGAGGAATCGACGAAGGTGTCCATGGTGTCGGTCTCCCGGCGACCCGGCCCGCCACACTTCGGACATGCTACGTCGACGAACTCCGGCACCTTGCCCAGCGGCGAGCCACCGGCAAGCGTGATTTCGACATTCTCCGGCAGCAGCACCGGCAGGTCTTTCTCCGGCACGGGCACCACGCCGCACGCGTCGCAGTAGATCATCGGGATCGGCGTGCCCCAATAGCGCTGGCGACTGATGCCCCAATCTTTCAACCGAAACGTTACCGTCGCCTTACCAAAGCCGTGTTCTTCCGCGTACTTGGACATCTTTGCAATGGCGTCTTGTGACGGCAGACCACTCCAGTCGCCGGAGTTGATGAGCAGGCTGTTGGTCTCGACAAAAGGGAGGATTGGCTCATCGGGCGAGCCGTCAGGAGCGTCTCGTTCGCGTCGTGGGTAAATTACCACGCGGATATCCAAGTCGTACTTCTTGGCGAATTCGTAATCGCGTTCGTCGTGGGCCGGAACTGACATGATCGCACCGGTGCCGTAGTCCATCAGCACATAGTTCGCCACCCAAACGGGCACTCGTTCTTCGTTGAACGGATTGATCGCGTATCGCTCAGTGAACACGCCGTGCTTTTCGATCGCGCCGACATCGCCAGATTCCTTCGCGCGGTTTTGCTCGGCCATCAAGTCCTCGACCTTGGCCAGCAACTCGGGGTTGTTGGCGATCAGGTCGGTGACGATGGGATGTTCGGGCGCCAACTGCAAAGATGTCGCGCCGTAGATGGTGTCAATACGGGTGGTAAAGACGGTGAGCTTGTCGCCCGCCGGTCCGGTCGGGCCATCCAGCTTGAAATCCACCAGCGCGCCTGCGCTGAGCCCGATCCAGTTGCGCTGCATGGTGCGGACTTTTTCCGGCCAGCCGGGCAGTTTATCCAAGTCCTTCAGCAGCTCATCGGCGTAATTGGTGATACGCAGAAACCACTGTTCCAGCTCGCGCTGCTCTACCAGCGTGTCTTCGTGCCGCCAGCAGCAACCGCTGGATAATACTTGCTCATTGGCCAACACGGTGGCGCACTTCGGGCACCAGTTCACCTTGCTTTTTTTGCGATAGGCCAGTCCGCGCTCAAACAGCTTCAGGAAGAACCACTGGTTCCAGCGGTAGTATTCCGGCAGACAGGTCGTCACCTCTTTCGACCAGTCATAGGAGAAGCCCATGCGGTTCATCTGGCGCTTCATCTTGGCGATGTTGCCCAGCGTCCAGTCGCGCGGCGGCGTCTGGTTGGCGATGGCGGCGTTTTCCGCGGGCAGGCCGAACGAATCCCAGCCCATGGGATGAAGCACGTTGTAGCCCTGCATCCACATGTAACGGGCCAGCGCGTCGCCAATGGAATAGTTGCGTACGTGTCCCATGTGCAGCGCGCCCGAAGGGTAAGGCAGCATCTCCAGCACGTAGTATTTTTTGCCTGATGAGCTCGACGGCTCCGACTTATAGAGATTAGGATTCTGCGCCCAGCGCTCCGTCCACTTCTGCTCAATCGCCTGCGGATCGTAGGGATGGGGACGCGTGGAAGCCGCGTCGCCATTGGCGATTTGGGTTTGCATGCCGTTTGCGGAAGGCTTTGCCCCGCCTTTTTTCGATGATTTCGCCATACGTTTTCTTTTAGATGCCAAAGATAAAGCTCGATTTTACAACTGGAGGTGCAATTTACCGGCACTCATGGAATTGAGAGGGTAGAAGTTCAACGCGCCAGTATGCGAAAACGCTTCACTCCTTTAGCTTGTTTCGGACCAGCTGTTTCAGCGCGTTTATGTTGCTTAGGTCGTCCAGCGGTTCGTCGATGGGAGTTTCGGCGATGAAGGCCGCATGCGCCAGGCGCGGATCATTCAATAGCTGGCGGAATGCTCTCGACCCGATACTTCCCTTCCCGATGTGCTGATGCCGGTCGAGCTTCGAACGGCGCGCTGCTTTGGCGTCATTGCAGTGCCACACGTAGACATTCTGCAGTCCCACGTGCCGGTCAAGCTGAGAAAGCGTGTCAGCAAATCCCTCCTCGCTGACAATGTCGTAGCCTGACACATGCGTGTGGCAGGTGTCGATGCAAGCTCCCACAGGAACAAAGTCGCGCAGCAAGGACAGCAGCTCCGCGACCTGTTCGAAGCTGCCGCCAAGGGAAAATTCCGAGCCGGCGGTGTTCTCGATCAGAATACGCAGGCCATTGCTCCAGATGTTCAGCCCATCAACCGCCTGCTCAATCGCGAAGGCCACTCGTTGCAAGCCCTCTTCCCGGCTGCTGCCGCGAAAGGAGCCGGGATGCAAAACCAGAAACTCAGCTCCGAGCGCCAGGGCGCGCTCCACCTCGCCGCGAAACGCAGCAATCGATTTGGCGTGAAACTCCGAATTGCCGCCCGCGAGGTTGACCAGGTAATTGGCGTGAATCACCAGAGGTTTTAGATCGTATCGCTCACGCAGGCGGCCCATCTCTTCGCATTGGGCGCGAGCGAGTTCATAGGGCTTCCACTGCCGCGGGCTGGAAGAAAAAATCTGGAATGTATTGCAGCCCAGCCGATAAGCGCGCTCGGCGGCAAGCTGTACTCCTCCCGCAGTTGAAGTGTGAATACCGATTCGCCGAGTAGTAAGCTTCGGCGGCCGTTTCGGAGGCGGCAACAGCTTCAGAATGTCTTTCTCTTTTGGCGAGTGACTCCCCACTCTCACATTCTAGGGCCACTCTCGCGATCGTGAGGATTGCCTCGCGCAGAAGAGGATTGGCGGCGCGCCAACCCACCCAGCGGCATCCTTCCACAGAGGCAGGCTGCCATCAGTTGCTTTTCCAGCTACATCGGTAGGTGACATGTATCACCACGCCGGTCGGCAAGCACCGGCTAGACTTGCCAACATCGGACCGACTATCCCGCATCATGAGCGGCGTTACCGAACTCGCTATTCGCTTTCTACAGTCGATCAGCTCGCGCCTGAGGCCGCGCAAAGCTGCGCACCTTGAGCTAGGGCAACGCGGCGAGATAGAAGCGTACTTCTACCTGACGCGCCTGGGATACCGAATCGTGGCGAGGAATTTTCGGGTCCCCTACAACCACGGTGAAATCGACTTGATCGGCTGGGACAACGGGGTGCTGTGTTTCATCGAGGTCAAGACGCGCACCGACGACAGTTTTGCGCCGCCCTCCACGGCCGTTACGGCAAAGAAGCGGCGCAACATCCTGGCCGTCGCCCGCCGCTATCTGCGTCGCTTGCCCGGGGAGCATCCGCCAGCCTGCCGCTTCGACATCGTCAGCGTCGTACCGTCGAGCAAGGGAGGCCGGCCGCAATTCACCTTGCGCAAAGGAGCCTTTAGCTGGGACGAGGGGAGACGGCGCCGCAGGGAATACCCCGATTATTCGGAGAAGCGCTTCTGGCGACGCAGGTACTGAGTTGAGCAATTCAGCAAATGCTTTGCACTCGTCGAGCCGGAAGCATCCCTTATTGTGCTCGCATCTTGTCCAAGGCCAGCCCCAGACGCTCAAGAGCGGCGCGCGTCATCTCCGGATCGCCGCCGATGCCGATGCGAAAGTGCTGCGGCATTCCGAAATAGCTGCCTGGCACCACGCTGGTCTCATATTGCTCGCGCAGCAGATGGTCCAGGTGATCGACGCTGCCGTGAAGCAGTTGGGGAAAGGCAATCGTGCCAAACTCCGGGCGAATGCACGCGAGGTCGTCGCGCGATTGCAGAAAGCCGTCCAAGCCGGGACGGTTCGCCGCCAGCAGCTTCTCGGCGCGGGCGGCGACGCGCTCCAAGTTATCCAGCGCAATCACGCTCAGCAGGTCGGCAGGGAATGCGGCATTCACGCCATACAGGTCATTGATGCGCCACATCCGCTGCGCCAGCTCAGGATTCGCCAGCACCCACCCGCAACGCAGACCGCTTAGCCCGTAAGCCTTGGTCAAGCTGCTGGTCACCAGGAAGTGATCGCCTAAATGCACGGCCGGGCGCGGCCGCCGCTGATACAGCGCTTCCAGGTAAACTTCATCGACCAGCACGTGCGCGTTATTTCTCTTCGCCACGTCACCAATGGCGCGCAGCGTGCCTTCGTCCATAAGAACGCCGCTGGGATTGTGCATATTGGTTAGGACGATGAGCCGCGTCTGCGGCGTGATCTTCCGCTCAACTTCCTCGGGGTCCACGCGGAAGCCCTGTTCCGCGGGGCGATCAAAATAGCGAACGCGCGCGCCGAGATACTCCAGCGTAGTGACCAGCAGCTCGTACGTGGGCCACTCCACCAGCGCTTCCTCGCCCGGCTCCAGCGTCGCAGCGAAGGCGAGATGGTTCGCCAGCGAGGTCCCGGCCGCGGTCACCACGCAATCGGGCGTGACTCCGCTCAGCTTAGCTATCCGCTCCACCAGCGGAGCGTAGCCATATTGGGTTGGGCCACAGATCTCCAAATCTTCTATCTTCACCGGCAGTTGGGCCAGCGGATAGCTCATGACTCCGCTGGTCGCCAGGTTGTACTTTGCAGCCGAGCGCAGCTTGGCAAACTGCATATAAGGAGAACCGAAATGCGTGCGAGGCGGCATCAGGCATTCTCTTCCCGTTTTTCAGCTTTCTGCTTCCAGGCCCAAAAGGCGTACACCGGCAGGCCCAGCAGCAAAACAAACATCCCGAGCAAACTATTCTTGGGATACTTGTAAATGGTATTGATCACCACCAGCCACGATACCAGCACGAATATTCCTGTGCTAACCGGATGACCAGGGGCGCGGTATCCAAGATGTGTTTTCTTCCCGCCGCGCTCTTCCCTGCTGCGAAAGACGAACAAGCTCGCGCCGGTCAGTCCAAAGAAGAGGAAATCCATCGACACGACATAGTTCAGGATCTGCTCGTAGCGGCCCGACAGGGCGATGACGACGGTCCACACGCTTTGCAGAATGATCGCCGCGGCGGGAACGTGCGTCCGCCGGGTGACGCGAGCGACGCTTCGGAAAAACAGCCCATCGCGCGCCATCGCAAAATAAACGCGGGGTGCAGTTAATACGGACTGGCTCAGAAATCCCAGGGTCGAAACAGCGATCCCTAAGGCGATCAGCCGGGCGCCGGCGTCGCCCATCGCCACGCGCATCACCGCCGTCGCGGGAGCGCGCGTGTTCGCCAGCCCGGTTGGCCCCAGCGTGCGCACGCTGACGAAGTTCACGCCCACGTACAGCACGATGACTCCCGCCACGCCCAGCAGCAGCGCGCGAGACAAATTTTTCTCCGGCTCCTGGATTTCTTCAGCGATGAAGTTGGACGTCTGCCATCCCCCGAAGGCGAACAACACCGGCACCATCGCGGCGCCCATCGCCGTCAGCAGGTCCAGCGACGGAGTGCGATCGAGCACCGGATGTAACAACGGATGCGGGGAGCGCACCAGAAACAGCCCGGCAGCGATTAATCCGGCAATGGCGGCAATCTTCAGCACCATCAGCACGCTCTGCATGCGGCTGCCCAGCTTCACACCCAGGCAGTTGATTACCGTGAGCACAACAATGGTGAGCACGACGACGGCGCGCTCCGAGATTGGCCACGCTGTAAGCTCCAGCAGATAGCGCGCGAAGGTCACGGTCACGGCTGCCATGCCGCCGGTTTGAATGACCAGCAGCAACACCCATCCGTAAAGAAAGCCGACGGCGGGATGAAACGCCTCGCGCAGGTACGCATATTGGCCGCCAACCGCCGGCCGGCGCGCCGCCAGTTCGGCATAGACGAAGGCGCCCAGCATGGCGACCACGCCTCCGGCAATCCACGCGCCCAGGATGAGCAGAGGCGTGTGCACTTGTTCGGCGACGACGTATGGGTTGATGAAAATGCCGGCGCCAACAATGCCGCCCATCACCAGCATGGTCGCGTCGAAGAGGCCGATCTGGCGCAGTAGTTTCGGCGAGGCTTGCTGCGGTTGCGAGTTGGAAGGCGATGCGCTCAATGCGAGAGTGGCAGCAGAATTGGACTCTCGACTGTAGCACGAGTCGATGCCGCCTATTTCATGTCGCTGGCCGCACGTTGCAGACGATCGCAAACCGCTTCCCACGCAGGAGAGTTGTCGGGGGCCTCCACGGCGATCCAGTCGTAGTTTTGCGAATCGAGTTGGTGCAGCGTGCCATAGAGCCAAACTGCGTATTCCGCGGCGTCGGAAGGCATCAGAACAATGTCTCGCACTTGCCTCTTCGGAGGTTGATGCAGTTGCAGATACGCGCCCATGCCAGAATCCGGCACTTGGCCGTTGCGCACCAGCAGCAGCTTGGTTCGCGGGCTGTAATGTCGCGGATGCATTCCAGGCGAGGGATGGGCCTCAGCGGACGCGGTGGTCTGTTGCGACACCGGTCCGATCACCGCTTCAATCTGCGAACGCGAGATTCCACCCGGCCGCAGCAAGATCGGCACCTCGCCAGCCAAAGAGAGCACGGTTGATTCAATACCAACCGTGCATGGTCCGCCATCGAGGATGTAGTCCACGCGATCACCCAAGCCCTGGCGAACGTGCTCGGCCGTAGTGGGCGAGAGCTGCGTAAAGCGATTGGCGCTGGGCGCGCCGATGGGCAGACCTGCGGCTTCAATCAGCGCTCGTGCCACCGGATGCGAAGGCATGCGTACGCCAACGCTATCCAGCCCCGCTGTGACCAGCGCCGGGATGGCGGACTGCTTCTTCAGCACGAGGGTCAGCGCCCCTGGCCAGAATTTCTGCGCCAGGGACTGTGCCGTGGCCGGCCACTCCGCCGCGACCCTGCGCACCATGTCCATGTCGCTGACGTGCACGATGATCGGGCTACTGCCCGGCCTGCCTTTAGCTGCAAAGATGCGCGCTACAGCGTCCACATCGAGAGCGTTGGCGCCCAGGCCATACACCGTTTCCGTCGGAAATGCGACAAGTTTGCCAGCACGCAAGAGCGCGGCCGCATGTTCGATCTCAGCCGGCGAGGGAATGTGGACGCTCCCCATTTCCGCTAATGAGTCCTTGCGTGCGATGGATCGGCGGAGTTGGCGCTATCAACATCAATGTACAGATCAGCGCCCTCCGACATGCCCGGCGGATAGCAACTGCCATTCTGCGCATAAGTTTGGCGGCAAGCCTTCGTCCACTTGGGACGCCGTGGTGATTGCGCGAACTGCCAGACATCAGCGAATGGCACCCCGCTGCGGGCCGGCTTAGGCGGCGCTTGCGCAAAGACGCAGCCCGGGGACGGCGGGCACTCATCGTTGCTGACGAAGAAACTTATCTTGCGATCGCCTGCATTATCGCGAATGTCGTCAGCGGTTATCACCGACACCTTACTCGACTCGCGAAAGGGGATTCCCGAGCAGTAAACGCCGGCGCGATATCCGCCACGCGTCACGCCATCCACCCAGGCATGAATGTAGGCGCGCTGCTCGGGCAACATGCGTCCGCCCTGCTCCTGGTCCAGGAAGATAATCGCGCCTTTGGGAAAACCCTCGCGCTTCGCCGCGCCTACCGCCGCCGCCGCGTCCTTCGTGCCCACACGCGCTGCGTCACCCGAAGCCTTCAGTTGTGCGTACTCGCGGCCATTGAAGAGCACGAGAAAGCCATAGCCCATCGCGTCGAGCGATTTGCGCTTTCCTTGCCAACTGTTGTGATCTGCCCCCGGCGGATTATTCAGCCAATAGCCGGTGAAGACGAACGTCTTGCGTAGCGCTGCCATGTTCGCGTCGCCGGGGTAGTCGTTGCGGTCAACTCCCAGAAACGTGTGCTGGCCGTGCGCGCTGGTGGTGAGCAGCACAAGCGTCAGGAGGGCGTTCAGAAATGAACCAGATTTCCTCACATCACCAATATCGCACGGTCAGCGGAAGATTGTATTGGCTGGTCTGGGGGTCTCGCCTCCAACCGAAGCTTTGACTGAGCTGGCCCGTGGGCTGTTGGCGGTTTGGGGGCCATGGAAAAGTTCACAATACAGGTCTTCCGTGGATAGTCCGATCTTATAGCTGTTGTTCGAAAATCACCGATTTTGACAATCTCCGCAGCGTACACTGCTATCGGCTTGCAATAAATAATGTGGACCTCAGCAGGGAGGAAATTCCGCGTCCTATGAATGGCAGGCATTGGAAGGCAGACGTTGAAGAAGCAGTCAGTAACAAAGATTGGGCGAAGCTGCTTCAACTCGCACGGCAGGAACCCGCGCAGGTGATGGGTTATCTCACCAGCCGCCTTTGTTCTGACGATGCCGAAATGAAATGGAAAGCGGTACGAGGTTTGGGGATCGTCGCCGGAGACCGCGGGGCAATGGGTGACGAGCGGGTCCGCGAACTGCTGCGGCGCTTTGTGTGGAGTCTCAGCGACGAATCTGGAAATGTGCCTTTCGGCGTTCCCGAAGCCTTCGGCGAGGTTCTGGTCGCGCGGCCTGAGTTTCAGGAGGAATTTCTGCCGCTGCTTTGCGCTCTGGCCTATGACCCTGAGTGCGCCCAGACCGGTCTCATCGAGCAGGGCGTCTACTGGGCATTGGGCCGTGTGGGGCAACCCGCCGCCGCCTGCTCGCCGGAAGTCGTCGAGGTGGTTGTTCGCGCCGCACAGCAGCATCCCGACTCCCAAACCCGAAACATTGCGGCTTGGGCGCTCACTCGCTTGGGCGAGAATGTTGAGGAAGCGTAAAGCGTCTTCAGGGTTGCTGGATTTACGCTCCTTTGTCACTTGGCTCAATCAGGGTTTCCCCGAGCACCTATCTCTGGCGAAGAGCGAACAGCGAAAAACGAAAAGCGAATCGCGCTGAATGCTAATCTAGAACTACTTCCATGCTTCTCGATGCGCTCCACAAAATCGCCAACCATCGCGCTTCCCTCACGCGGGAAGAAGCCCGCGCAGTGATGGCGCAAATTCTGCGCGGCGAAGCCACGGACGCGCAGATTGGGGCGCTGCTGGTTGCTCTCCACATGAAGGGCGAGACGGTAGAGGAGATTGTGGGGTTCGCGCAAGCGATTCGCGATGAGGCCACGCCGCTGAAGACCGAGGATGGCGAAGCGCTCGATCTCAGCGGCACGGGGCGCGACGCTCTGGTGGACACCTGCGGCACCGGGGGCGATACCAGCGGCACCTTCAACATCTCTACCGCGACGGCGCTGACGATCGCCGGCGCCGGCGTGCGGGTCGCGAAACACGGCAACCGTAGTATCAGCTCCAGGTGCGGCTCTGCCGACGTGATGGAGGCGCTCGGGATCGATATCGGTCTGCCGCCCGCGCGGACTGTCGCCTGTCTGCAGGAAACGGGCCTCGCGTTTCTCTATGCCCCGGCAATGCATTCGGCGATGAAGTACGTGCAGCCGGCGCGCCGCGAGCTACAGCTCCGCACCGTCTTCAATCTGCTTGGGCCGCTAACCAATCCGGCGCGGGCTTCAGCGCAGGTGGTCGGAGTTTATTCTGCCGATCTGGTGGAGAAGTTGGCTGAGGCGCTCAGCGAATTGGGCGTGCGCCGCGCGCTCGTCGTCCACGGGCGCGACGGCCTCGACGAGATCACCATCTCCGGACCCAGCAAAATCGCCGAGGTCCGCAACGGCCAGATCCACGTGTACGAGGTCGCGCCGGAAGATTTTGGCATGCCGCGGGCCGCGCTGGGCGAAATCGCCGGCGGCGATGCCGAACAGAATGCGGCAATCATCCGCGCGGTTCTCGCCGGAGAGCGCTCGCCGCGGCGTGACGTGGTGTTGCTGAACGCCGCCGCCGCTTTGGTTGCCGCCGGCCATGCCGATCACATCGGAGAAGCGGTGCCTCTGGCAGCCTACGCCATCGATAGCGGACACGCTCGCCAGCGCCTGCAATTGCTGGTGGAGTTCACGCAGAAGCGTTAGAGCCGCGTTTACCGCGGTCGCCGGACTCAGGTACACTCAAGCCAAACGCTCTCGGCGTTGCCGGCACGCCAGTTGCGGCACATGGGCGGTTAGCTCAGTTGGTTAGAGCGCCTGCCTTACAAGCAGGAGGTCGCAGGTTCGAGTCCTGCACTGCCCACCATATTTGAGCACCGGCGTCGGGGTCTGTCCTTTGCCGTTCGCGCCCGACCCGGCGCTTCGTACGATCCTAACCTCTATAATCAAGTTTTTCTCATTCCCATCCTGCTCGAGGCAGGCATTAGGAAGCACTGTGGCACTTGATCAAAAGATTTACGAGCTGCGCAAAGACAAGCTAAGGCAGATTGAAGCGCTGGGACAACCGGCTTATCCCTACCGCTACGAGACGACCCATTCCATTCCGGAAATCGTCGATGAGTTCTCCGGCAAGAGCACTCAGGAGCTGGAATCGCCTCGCGTCAGCGTCAGTGTCGCTGGACGGCTGATGTCGATCCGCGTGCAGGGCAAGGCCGGCTTCGCGCACTTGCAGCAAGGCGGCAAGCGGCTGCAGATTTACGTGCGGCTGGACTCGGTAGGCGAGCAGGCATTCCAGCTTTACAAGCTGCTGGATATTGGCGATTACATCGGCGTCAAAGGGTATCTGTTCCGCACGCGCACCAACGAGCTGACGGTCCACGTCGACGAAATCACTTTTCTGGTGAAAGCAATGCTGCCGCTCCCCGAAAAATGGCACGGTCTGCAGGACGTGGAGACGCGTTACCGCCGGCGTTATGTCGATCTCACAATGAATCCCGAGGTGCGCGAGGTATTTCTGAAGCGAGCCAAGGTGGTGCAGGCGCTGCGACGCTTCCTCGACGAACGCGGCTTTGTCGAAGTGGAAACGCCGATGATGCATCCCATCGCCGGCGGCGCCGTCGCCAAGCCGTTCATCACCCACCACAACACGCTGGATGTCGATCTCTACCTGCGCATCGCGCCCGAGCTTTATCTGAAGCGGCTGGTCGTCGGCGGCCTCGATCGCGTCTACGAGATCAATCGCAACTTCCGCAACGAGGGCATCTCGACCCAGCACAATCCCGAGTTCACCATGCTGGAGTTCTACATGGCCTATGCGGATTATCGCGACATGATGGACTTCACCGCCGCGATGCTGGCGCAGGTGGCGCAAGAGGTGAACGGCACAACCGTGGCACACTTCAACGGCCATGAGGTTGACTTCGGTAACGTGCAGCGGCTCTCAATGCGCGAAGCCATCATCAACTACTGGCCGGAGAACGCCGAGCCGAAACCGCAGATGACCGATTTTTCCAGCGCGGAGAAGATTGCGGAGATGGTGCATCGCTACAACGCGGTCAATCCGCACATTCCGTACGATCCGGCTGCGCCCGACGGCAAAACCATTGCCGAGATTTTTGAGGCCGTCGCTGAGCCGCAGCTCATTCAGCCGACGTTCCTCTACGACTTCCCGCTGGCCATTTCACCGCTTTCCAAAAACAAGCGCGAGCCGGAAGAGAATGCCGACTGGGTCGAACGCTTCGAGGTCTTCGCCGGCGGACTGGAGATCGGCAATGCCTTCAGCGAACTAAACGATCCCGAGGAGCAGCGGCGGCGTTTCGAGCAGCAGTTGAGCGAGCGCGCTCGCGGCGACGAAGAAGCTCATCAGATGGACGAAGATTACATTCGCGCGTTGTCGTATGGCTTGCCGCCCACGGCCGGCGAGGGCGTTGGTATCGACCGGCTGACCATGCTTCTGACGGATTCACGCTCCATTCGCGACGTGATCCTGTTCCCCCTGCTGCGACCCCTGCAACATGAGGAGGAAGAGCAGATCGATAGCGCACCGCAAAAGATAGAGAAAAGCTAGGGTCGATTTTGGCGTTCGCAGTTGACGCTTAGCAGGAATTGCAGGCATATCGCTTGGGGTCCAAACGCCTTCGGTAGTAAAGGAAAGCGATTGGGCTGGCAAAAAATTCCAGCCTGTCGCAATTTTGCTTCTCTAAAGTTTCTCGATCAACAATGTATAGACAGCCTGAATTCAGCAACTTAGCTAGCCTGGTAAATTGGAAGCAAACGTGCTTTGCTATTACTGTCATGAGCACATCTCGCATTGCAATCGCAATTGCTGTGGCTTTGGCAGGCTGCACGCTCATTCTGCTGGCAGGCTGCAGCGGTTCCGGCTCTTCTGCCTCAAACACTCCGCCGCCCACCAATCTCACTGTCTCTGTCAGCGACCCGCCCACCTGCGCCGGTCCGTCAGGACCATTTGCCCACATATATCTCACCATCACGGACGTCGAGATTCATGCCAGCGCCAATGCCGGCCCGAACGATCCCGGCTGGGTTGATCTGACACCGAATCTTAAAACCAGCCCCAAGCAGGTTGACTTCCTGGCCCAAGCTAACAATCAATGCTTCCTGGCAACCCTGGGATCGACCACTGAACTTCAGCCTGGCAGCTATCAACAGATTCGGATCTATCTCGCTGACAATAGTACTTCCGTGCCTGGCAACGTTTGCGGAACAGTTGCCAACTGCGTAATGCTCAGCTCTGCTCCTGGTACGCCTTTGCCCCTTGATCTGTCCGGCGAATCGAAAACCGGCATTAAGATTCCCAGCGGGCAAATTGCGGGCGGCCAGTTCACCATTGCCGCCGGCCAGACTAAGGACCTCAATATTGATTTCGACGCGTGCAGTTCGATTGTGGCCGAGGGCCACGGTCGCTATCGCTTGAAACCCGTGATGCATGCGGGCGAGGTTGCGCTCACTTCGACATCCATCAATGGCAGCGTAGTCGATAGCGCTACCTCGCAGCCCGTCAGCGGCGGTATCGCCATCGTAGCGCTGGAGCAGAGGGACAGCAGTGGAGTGGATCGCGTGATCATGCAAACTCTTGCCGATTCCAGCGGTGGCTTCGTCTTTTGTCCGATTCCGGCAGGAAGTTATGAAGTGGTGGCAACGGCGATCAATGGTGCTGGCACGGCGTATGCAGCCACCGTGATTACCGGCGTCCAACCGGGCAATGCTTTAGGCAAGGTGCCGCTCGTCGCCGAGACTGGAGCCAACACCATGCCCGCCTCGATCAATGGCCTAATCACCTCAACCACAGGCAACGCTGGGATCTCGGCGGACATTGTCCTCTCTGCGCTGCAGTCGGTGGGAATCAATGGCTCCAACGTTCTCGTAACCGTACCGCTGGCTCAGCAGTCGATGGCAACCGCCACCGTGACTACCGCGGCAGGCGATACCTGTCCAGCGAACACCGATTGTGCCAATTACACTCTGGTGGTTCCAGCACTGAACCCGAGTGTAGGGGTATTCAGCACCAGCGGAAGTCAGCAACCGTCGGCGCCGGCGCCCGGGCCAGTGGCTTACACCGTCGATGGGCAGGCCGTTGTGCCGAACACTCCGGGCACTCCCGATTGTTCGCCTTCGGTGTTGGAGACCAGTTCTACGGCCAGCGGCGGTCCCTTGGTCGTCACTGCCGGACAGGCGGTGTCAGCTTCGACCTTGGCGTTCAGCGATTGCCAGTAGCAGTCTTTCGCGTTCGAGCTTTCCGATGGCGACTGGACGAGTTTGAGGGTGGCGGGTGAAACCCTGGCCACCCCATCGCTCTTTTCCCCCGTAGCACAAACAGGAAATCCCGGCTGCACGGATATCGATCAGGATTTTGTCATCATGGTTGGTTCGGACGGCAGAGGCCCGGGACCGGAGTGGTTTGGCACACGACCAAGCCCCTCTCGGGAGGGGCCCAAAAAAGAGAAAAAAACAAGAAAGTGTGAGCTAACGAGTCGAACACAATTTACTTGGCAGCAATTCGCGGACGCGGAGACGCGCCTGATGCAGGCCACAGACCGAGTCATTTTCAGTGATGTCTAACAAACGAGCGACGATGGCGTGGTCATAGCCTTCCACGTCGTGCAGCAGGAAAATCAGCTTCTCCGTGCTGGGCAGCTGCACCACCGCCCGTTCCAGATCCACGCGCAGGGTGTTGCGGCGCACCGTGCGGACTTGGCTGCAAGGCGCGCATTGGAGCGTCAAGCTTCCCAGAGGCAGGAATTCCCGCAGCTCGGCGATCAACGCGCGGTCGATATCGTCGCTATCGGGTTGGTGGTTTGCAGCAAAGGCGCGGCAGAAGCTTTGCTTCATGATCTCTTCGGCCGCCAGTTCATTGTCCGTCATCCAGAAGGCCAAAGAGTAGATGCGGTGGCGGTTTCGTTCGTAGATTTTCACGCGGCTTTGCTTTTCGGACAGACGCACGGCGGACAAGTACTGCGCAAAGCTACGATTCCTTGCCTCTACAATGCTGCAACTCATCGATATCCCCCTTTGGATCACTCTCTGTCGCCCTCGAACCGACGACCTTACTACTAAGAGGCTAGCAATTCGTCTGCCCAAATTGCCGTTGTTCACTACGAGAGTGCAGCTAAGCTATCAAGTCATTGAAAAGAAATGTAAATATGACTTCAGCGATAGAAAGCGAAGGGGGTCCGCCCCGATGGATCCGAAGGCCACGCATCTCTGATTCGGGACATCTTGGTGCCTGGATGCCGCAAGTTGGTATCGCGATGCCACACCGCTGGATGATCCATATGTAACTTTTTCCAGCATGTGCACCAGTCTGTGCACCAATGCAGGCTAGGCACTTCCCATCACGTGACGTAAATTGAGTAGTTCGGTTTTGACTGCGACTGTACAATCGAACCCGGCATCGATGCCGAAAAGGCAACCCATAATGGCCGATCAACGCATATTAGTGGTTGACGACGAGACCGCAATTCGGGACGTGATGTGCTCGATCTTGATGCAGGCCGGGTACGATTGCCGCCCGGTGGCGTCGGGACGCGATGCGCTGGCGGTGCTGCGCTCCAGCGAGAGCATCTCTATTGTGCTCTCCGACCTAATCATGGAAGGGCTGGATGGATTAACTCTGCTATCGCAGATGAAGAAGGAACATCCGGACATTCCCGTGGTCATGGTGACAGCAGTGCATGACCTGTCGGTGGCACTGGCTGCCATTCGCAATGGCGCTTATGACTACCTGCTGAAGCCTTTCGAGAAGGAGCAGTTGCTGGCGATGGTGCGGCGGGCACTGGAAACCCGGCGACTGCGGCGGGAAAACCTGGAATACCAGACCAAGTTGGAATCGCTGGTTTCCGCGCGCACGGAGATGTTGCGCAAAGCGCTGGCCGACCTGGAGCGCTCCTACGACATCACGCTGGAGGCGCTGGGTGACGCCCTGGACCTGAAGGATGCCGAAACCGAAGGCCACTCGCGCCGCGTGACTGCCTTCACCATCGCCATGGCACGAGCCATGGAGTTGCCGCAGGACAAGATCCGCGTGATCGCTCGCGGCGCTTTCCTGCATGATGTGGGCAAGATGGCCATTCCGGATGCGATCCTGCGCAAGCCGGAGCGCCTGAGCGTGGAGGAACAGGCGATCATGCGGGAACACGCGTCCCTGGGCTATCAGATATTGCGCAAGATTCCGTTTTTGCAGGAGGCGGCGGACATCGTCCATTGCCATCAGGAGCATTACGATGGCAGTGGCTACCCGCGCGGCCTCAAGGGCGAGCAGATTCCTTTGGGAGCGCGCATATTCGCCGTGGCCGATACGTTCGACGCCATGACCTCGGATCGTCCCTACCGGGCGGCGCAGTCCATCTCCTCGGGGAGGCGCGAAGTCGAACGCAACGCCGGCAAGCAGTTCGATCCCGAAGTAGTAAGGGTCTTCCTCAGCATCCCCGAGCGCATCTGGATAGAGTTGCGCAGCGAAATCGAGAGCCAGACCGCCGGGCGCCGTTACGGGATGCGCATGAACCGGCGGAAAAATTGAGATTTTGGGAGAGTCATCATGAGCACGGTTCTAACCGACGGCGAAATTCAACAATCGCTGCAACAGCTCCCTGGCTGGAAGAAAAACGGTACTGCCATCGAACGCTTATTCCAGTTCGGCACCTTTGTCCAGGCCATGGAATTTGTGAATCAGATCGCGGAGGCCGCCGAGGCAGTGAATCATCATCCTGACATCCTCATCAGCTACAACAAAGTGACGCTGACGCTGCTCTCGCACGACTCGGGAGGCGTGACCCAGCGCGACGTCAAGATGGCGGCGCGGATTAATCAGTTGGCGCCGGGCTAACCCCTGTTGGGAGCGCGCTCCGCGCTTCCACTACTGCTCCCGCTCGAAGACGGAGACGAAAGACTCCCACCCGCTCGGACCTTGCGCTGTTCCCTTGATGACGAGGGTCTTCCCGTCGGCGGAGAGCTCGTTGGTTCCCTGCGAGATCACGGTTCCCTTCTTATCCTTCGTCACCCACTTAATGCCGGAGGATGTTCTGGTATAGGCCACGGTATCGCCCGTCTCACTGCTGGTCATGGGATGGTAGTTGCCATCGATAGGCCCGTTGTACATGGAGATGTAGGTTTTGCCGTCGGCGGAAGCCCCGGTCAGTTTCCAGGCCACCGCCTTCGGCTGGTCGGTGGTAACTACCAACTGCTCAAATTTCGGCGCCGGCATTTTCCCGTACGACGACTTGGCCAGGTTCAGCTTCCAGGTGCCTGTGGCTGACCGGTTGGAGGCCGTCGCGGCAGCGACCGCCGTAAACATCAACAAACATAGTCCCATCGTCACGATTGCGAAAATTCTGCGTGCCATTCTTTTGCCATCCTCGGCGAATCGGTTAACTGCCCAATTCCGCCTGCGAATCGTGACACTGCCGCCGGCAGTTGTCAACTGCCGTGGATCTCGATTACTTCCCTGCCGCAATCGTTCTAGCCGTGCGGAATATCTGCTCGAACATGGCAGCGTTCAGCTTACCCGTGGCCGTGTTCTGGTTCGAGGGATGATAGGACGCCAGCAGCACCACGCCATTGGGCAGCGGATAGCTAGCGCCGTGGGCGAACAGGTATCCTGCCCTGCCGCGCAGCACGCCATTGCGCTTCAGATAGTTGAGATAGGCGTCGAAGCCGATCTTTCCCAGCGCGACCACAACCCTCAGTTCCCTCAGCAGCGCCAGTTCGCGATCGAGAAATGGAGCGCAGTTCGCCAACTCGGCAGGCAGCGGCTTGTTTTGCGGCGGCGCGCAACGAATGGCTGCGGTGATGTAGCAGTCGAGAAGCTTCAGCCCGTCCTTGCGATGTTCGGCGTTAGGCTGCGAGGCAAAGCCCACCTGGTACAGGATGGGATACATGAACTTGCCCGAGGCATCACCGGTAAACGGCCTGCCGGTGCGGTTGGAGCCGTGCGCCCCGGGCGCCAGCCCGAGAATCAGCACGCGCGCCCGCGAATCGCCGAAGCCCGGCACCGGACGCGCCCAGTATTCCTGATCGCGATAGGCGCGCCGCTTCTCCCGTCCCACCTGCTCGCGATAAGCCACCAGCCGCGGACACCGGAGGCAATTGACGACTTCCTGGTTGAGGACGCTCAGGGCTGAAGGCATTGCGATTCATTGTAGCTGCCGACCGGTTCCAGCCGGAACGGGATGGTCAGTAACGTCGCAGGGTCTTCGCAAACAACACCTGCCGAGTTTGGAGCTTCCAAATAGCATGGTGCAATTTGTCTGTGACTACTGCCGAAATATTAAAGAACCCGGAGAAACCTGGCTCAACGGTTTGGCGGCGGAAAACATCGGCACGCAGGCGTCGCGGCGAGAGGTGGTGATTGACCCGGCATGGCGTTACGAGCGCGCCGTATTGCCGCTGGCCGTCCATTTCTGCTGTGTGGAATGTAAGGACAACTACCTGACGATGCTGTTCGATAGGCCCGCTAAGTTGCTGGAAGTGGAAGAGGCTGAAGTCGAACCGACGACCGGCCGCCGCATCGTGCGCGCCAAGAAGGCGCCGCCAAGGGATGCTGTCGTGAAGCAAAAGGTCGTATACAGACGTTCCGGGGCGCGCTAGGCCCGTACACGTCTGGACTAGTGAATCTTCCTGCCGGTGTCGCGCCAACGCCATCGCGGCGATCCCGGAACCCGGGTCTAAAGTCTGGCCCACGGCGCGCCACTCCGAACATGGTGTTGCCGATTCCGGAAAGTCCTGCGACCACAATCTTTCCCTTGCCGTCAATCGCAACTGCTTGTCCCACGTCGCTGCCGGGAGGCCCCTCACCCCCGAAATCAAACACCCGGCTATTGAAAACACAACCTCACGGACTGGCATACATCTGGGTCTGCTTAGGAGATATGGAACCGCCAACCTCCGATTGTCACGACGATGCGACCATTTCGTATTTTCTTGTTACAAGCACGCTTGAAACTCCGCCAACAAACGGACCCAGGCTCCGCCTGCCGTTTGACCGTCCCGCGGTGCTCTCATAAACTTAAGCTGGAAGTGGTTGGCAACGCCCGATGCGAGCCGCTTCGCAGCCGATTCCAAAACCGCGGACTCCGGCGGAAGCAAGTTGCCGCCGCTCGCCACATTCAGAATTTGAAGGCAATTCATTGACGACTGAAGCTAGCAATGCCGAACCAACCAATCCTTGTCAGCGCGAGCTCACCATCGAAGTTCCTGCCGACGTAGTGAAGGCCGAAACCGAGAACCTGGTGAGCCGCTATCAGCAACTGGCGCGTGTACCCGGCTTCCGCAAGGGCAAGGTACCGGCCGCCCTAGTGCGCCAGCGTTTTGCCGAGAACATCAACAGCGACGTGGTTGACGCCTTGGTGCCGCGCTACTTCCGCGAAGAGACCAAGAAGCAAAACCTGTCGCCAGTATCGCCGCCGCGCGTCACCGACGTGCATATCCACGAGGGCGAGCCCTTGCGCTTCAAGGCTTCGTTCGAAATTATGCCGGAGTTCCAGCTCGCGCCTTATGAGGACCTTCGCGTTTCCACTATGGATACCAACGTCACGGACGAGGAGGTCGAGACGGCGCTGAATAATCTTCGCCAGCAACACGCCACCTTCTCCGCGGTTGAGGACGACCGCCCGCTTGCCGATGGCGACTTCGCCGTGGTCAGCTTTAAGGGCACGCCGAAAGAGGGCGACGCCGCGGCCCCCGACTCGCCCGAGGGTGGTGCGAAGCCCGTGGAAGTCGACGAAATCATGGTCGAAATCGGCGGCGAGAACACCATTCCAGAGTTCTCGCAAAACCTGCGCGGCGCGAAAGCCGGCGAGCAGCGAACCCTCGAGGTGAAATACGAAGACAACTTCTCCGACCAGCGGCTGGCCGGCAAGACCATGACCTATGAACTAAATGTCAAGGGCATTAAGACCCGCAGCGTGCCCGAGCTGAACGACGACTTTGCCAAGCAGCTGGGCGCCGAATTCAATAGCGTGGACGAGCTGCGTACCCGCCTGCTCGGGAACATGAAGTCGGAAAAGGAACACGAGGCCGAGCGCCAGGGCAAGGACAAGCTGGTGGAGGAATTGGTAAAGCGCAACGACTTCCCTGTTCCGGAAGCGCTGCTGAACGACCAGATCGATCTGCGGCTGGAGCGCGGCTTGCGGGCGCTGGCGGCGCAAGGCATGCGTACGGAAGACATGAAGCGCATGGACTTCACCCGTCTGCGCGCCGGCCAACGGGAGGCTGCCCTGCGTGAGCTGAAGGCCTCGCTCATCCTAAAGCAGATTGCCGAGGACGAAAAAATAGAGATCAGCGACGAGCAGATCGAGCGCGAACTGCAGGAGCTGGCCATGCAAGCCAAGCAACCGCTCGAGCAGGTCCGCACGCGTTTGACGCAAGATGGCGGGCTGGATAGAATTCGGCATCGCCTGCGCAACGAGAAGGCGCTCGACACGTTATATCGCAGGTCTGCGTAGGGTTGGCCTGTTTATCCCAGTTTTAAGCCGGCTTTTGCCGGCGCATCCCAAGGAGACTGATCAATGCTTGTGCCCATGGTGATTGAAACGACCAGCCGGGGCGAGCGGGCCTACGACATCTATTCCCGCCTGCTGCGGGACAACATTATTTTTCTCGGCACTCCTATCGACGATAACGTCGCCAACCTGATCATCGCGCAGATGCTTTTCCTGGAGGCCGAAGACCCGGAGAAGGACATCTCGCTGTACGTCAATTCGCCAGGGGGCTCCATCACCGCCGGCATGGCGATTTACGACACCATGCAGTTCATCCGGCCGGATGTGACCACCATCTGCATTGGCCAGGCGGCCAGCATGGCGGCGACGCTCTTGGCCGGTGGCGCCCCCAAAAAGCGCTTTGCGCTGCCCACCTCGCGCATTCTGATTCATCAGCCGCTGATGTCGGGCCTTTCCGGGCAAGCCACGGACATCGACATTCACGCGCGCGAAATTCTGCGCATGAGGGAGATCACCAATCAACTTCTCTCCAAGCACAGCGGCCAGCCACTGGAGAAGGTGGAGCGCGACGTGGAACGCGATTTCATCATGAACGCCTATCAGGCGAAGGAGTACGGCATCGTCGACGACATTATCTTTAAACACAAGTGAAGTTACTTTGGTAATAAGCTAAATTGGAAAAACTTTCCGGTTTGCTCCCAAAGTGGTAGCCCCTATTGCACTAAGGGTACGTTGCCGAAGACAGAATTGTGGTTGAATGGGTTCATCGGCGCCGTTGCGCTGGTGGATCCGCGGGAAAATTGCTGGTGGCCGATTGCAGCGATTTTCTCGCCGGGGCAGCACGGCCCCTCCCGGATTCGAGCGGACGGGAAAAGGTAAAAGCTGATTGCCGGCGTGCGCTGTAAAGGAGTTTTTTCCGTGAGAACAAGGACCGGTTCGGAAGAAGTGCTGCGCTGCTCGTTCTGCCACAAGTCACAGGACGCCGTCGCCAAGCTGATTTCGTCGCCCACCGACTATCCGCGCGCTTACATCTGCGATGAGTGCGTCGCGGTTTGCAATTCCATCCTGGAAGACGACCGGTCCGAGGCCCAGACCACTGCCGCCCCCAACCAGCTTCCCAAGCCCGCCGAGGTAAAGCAGTTCCTCGACGAGTACGTTATCGGCCAGCAGCAGACGAAGAAGAAGCTGGCTGTCGCCGTCTACAACCACTACAAGCGGGTTTACATGAACCGCCAGCGCGGCACCGAGGTCGAGCTGGCGAAGTCGAACATCATGCTCATCGGTCCCACCGGCACCGGCAAAACCTTGCTGGCGCAGACCCTGGCCAAGATGCTCGACGTGCCGTTCGCCATCGTCGACGCCACCACGCTCACCGAAGCCGGCTACGTCGGCGAGGACGTGGAGAACATCATCCTGAAGCTCCTGCAGGCCGCCGATGGCGACGTGCAGCGCGCGCAGACCGGCATTATTTACATCGATGAAGTCGACAAGATTGGCCGCAAGGACGAGAACCCGTCGATCACCCGCGACGTCTCCGGCGAGGGCGTGCAACAGGCGCTGCTGAAGATCCTGGAAGGCACGGTGGCCAACGTTCCTCCGCAGGGCGGACGCAAGCATCCCCACCAGGAATTCACTCCCGTGGACACCACCAACATCCTGTTCATCTGCGGCGGCGCGTTTGTCGGCCTGGAGCGCATTATCGGCCGCCGGCTAGGCAAGCGGTCGATGGGCTTCCGCACCGATGCAGCCAAAGAAGCTGCTTTCACCGAAAGCAACAAGCGGGACACGGAATTGCTGGGGCAGGTCGAGCCGCAGGACCTGATCAAGTTCGGCCTCATCCCTGAGTTTGTTGGCCGCCTGCCGGTGGTGGGCGTGCTGAGCGATCTCGACGAAGACGCGCTGGTGGAAATTCTGACCAAACCGAAGAACGCCATCGTGAAGCAGTATCAGCGGCTCTTTGAGTTCGAGAACGTCAAGCTGCACTTCGCCGACGACGCTCTGCGCGCCATCTCGCACGAGGCCATGCTGCGCAAGGTCGGCGCTCGCGGCCTGCGCATGATCCTGGAAGAGCTGATGCTCGACATGATGTACACCCTGCCCAGCCAGAAACGCATCCGCGACTGCGAAGTTACCCGCGAGATGGTGGAGAAGCGCAACGCCAGCCTGGCGCTGATGGAGAAGGCGGGATAGAAGGCTTACTCGCGCGAAGCTACAGCTATTACAAAGGCGGCCCGGCGGCCGCCTTTACCTTTGCACCAACTAGTATTCCGCGTCCGCAATCTCCGGCGGCTCGCCTTCGTCGGGCTCGACGGCGAATTCCTCGTGCGGCTTTTCCTGCGGGGCCTCGGTTTCCTTCTTTTTCAAGCGAACCACCGTAATCTTGGCGAAGCCCTCTTCGAACTTCGGCGCGCGCAGCTTCTGGGCCATGCGCTGCATGACGTCCTCCGGAACGTTGCGCTCGCGCCGGCGATTGCGCTCAATGCAAATCTCAGGCGGCACATCGAAGAAGACCGCATGAGCTTCATAGCCGAAGTCGTGCGCCAGCTTGATCCAACTGCGGCGCTCGTGAGGCGAAAGGTTGGTGGCGTCCAGGTAATTCCACGGACGCCGCGCCAGCAGCCGGGCGCGCACCATCGAGCGTAGTGTTGAAAACACCAGGTCCTGATAGCGCTGCTCGGTGACATCGTCAAACAGCAGAATGCGGACCATGTCGCTCGATAGCGGCAGAATATTGTGGCGCTTGAACCAGGTGCTCTTGCCGGAACCCGGCAGTCCGATCGATAAAACTACAGCCCCCTTGGACCGTCGCGCGGCTGGTGCTGGCGGCGGCTGCGCTGCCGGTTCGGCGATTTCCTGTGGCACCTCGGCTTCGGCGGCTTCACCCGTGGGGCCGCCCGGTCCGGGTAAGGTCAGAGCCTGGGTCGCTGCCGGCGGGCGATTGCCGCGTCCTCGGCGGCCGCGACGGCGGGTGCGCCCCGGAACTCCCGCCCCGCCGGTGGTCGCCGCGCTGGCGTGAAATTCGTGCCGAGGCTGCTGCTCCTGCCCTTCACTGCCGCCCACTTCCGCGGAAGGTTGGAATTCGGGAATCTCCGCTTCCTCGGGCTGAGCTTCAAAATCGGGCTGGCGGTCTTCGGCCGGCGCGTATCCGGGCGGTTCGGGAAATTTCGGTTGCAAAGGCGCCGGAGCTTCTTGTGCTTGTGCCGGCTTTTCCCCCTGAGGCTTACGCCGGCGGTTGCGATCGCGTGTCCATCTTCGCATGTTGCACTTGTAACACGCTTCCCCCGCCGGGAGCAATCCGGGCTGTTCCCGTTTAGTGCCGGCGTCCGTCCGGCTTTTGTGATTCGCAGCATTGCCTCGCCCCACGGCGGATGCTAGGATTTCCGGTTAGCTCGTACTGTTCCGGGGCGTCGCATCACTTTCACGTTGCAATTCGAATTTCTACTCGAGGTGCTATGGCAATCAAAGTAGGCATCAACGGCTTTGGCCGCATTGGCCGCAATATTCTGCGCACGGCACTTAACGATTCCAACCTGGATTTCGTTGCCGTCAACGATCTCACCGATCCCAAAACCCTGGCCCATCTGCTGAAGTACGACTCCATCCTGGGCAATTTGCCGAACCAGATTTCCTCCGGCGCTGACTCGATCACGGTCGATGGCAAGAACATCCGCGTGTTCGCCGAGAAAGATCCCTCCAAGCTGGACTGGGCCTCGGTGGGCGCGCAGGTGGTCATCGAATCGACCGGCAAGTTCACCAAGGCGGAATTGGCCCGCCAGCATCTGCGCGGGCCGGTGAAGAAGGTCATCATCACCGCCCCCGCCAAGGAAGAGGACATTACCATCGTGCTGGGCGTGAATGAAGACAAGTACGACCCGGCCAAGCATCACATCATCTCCAACGCGTCCTGCACTACCAATTGCCTGGCGCCGGTCGCCAAGGTTATCCACGACAACTTTAAGATCGTCGCCGGGACCATGACCACGATCCACTCCTACACCAACGATCAGGTCATCCTCGATTTCCCGCACAAGGACCTGCGCCGCGCTCGCGCCGCCGCGTTGTCCATGATTCCGACTTCCACGGGAGCGGCCAAGGCGCTGCACCTGGTGATTCCCGATCTCAAGGGCAAGCTGGACGGCTTTGCCATGCGCGTGCCGACGCCCAACGTTTCCGTCGTGGACCTGGTCGCCGTTGTGGAGAAGAAGACGACCGCCGAGGAAGTGAATCATGCCATGAAGGCGGCTTCCGAGTCAGGTCCGCTCAAGGGATATCTGGGCTACGCGACGGAGGAACTGGTTTCCATCGATTACCGTGGCGACGACCGCTCGTCCATCCTCGATGCTCCCATGACGCGCGTGGTGGGCGGCAACCTCGTGAAGGTCATCTCCTGGTACGACAACGAATGGGGATACTCGTGCCGCGTGCGAGACCTCATTCACTACATCGGGCAGAAGGGACTGTAAGAAAGTTGTCAGTTGTCGGTTGTCGGTTGTCAGTTCTGGAATCGCCCATCCAAGACGTCTTTGGTTGGTTCTGGACTCAGACTAACTGACTGCGATTGGCGATCGATCTGACTATCGCAACTACCCGACTGACAACCGACAACTGAGAACCGACAACTCATCTGGTGCAAGACCTATGTCCAAACTAAGCATCCGCGATCTGCCGCTGAACAACAAGCGCATCTTCATGCGCGTCGACTTCAACGTTCCCCTCGACGATGGCCGCGTCATGGACGACACGCGCATTCGCGAGACGCTGGCCACCATCGAGTACGCGCTGCGGCACGGGGCGCGCCTCATCCTCGCCTCGCATCTCGGCCGGCCCAAGGGCAAGGCAAATCCAAAGATGAGCCTGAAGCCGGTGGCCGAGCGGCTGCGCGTGCTGCTTGACGAGGTGCTGCGACGCGGAGAAAACGTCGGCTTCTCGCCCGACTGCATTGGCGTGCAGGCCGAAGAGATGGCCGAAAAGCTGGAGCGCGGGCAGTCGCTGCTGTTGGAGAACCTGCGCTTTCACCCGGAGGAAGAAGCCAACGATCCCAACTTTGCGCGCCAGTTGGGGCGGCTGTGCGACTACTACGTGAACGATGCCTTCGGCTCGGCCCATCGCGCCCACGCATCGACGGAGGGCATCACGCATTTTGTCGAGAAAAACGCTGCCGGCCTGCTGATGGAGAAAGAACTGGAATATCTCGGCAAGGCTCTCTCGCATCCGCAGAGGCCGTTCGTCGCCATTCTCGGGGGGGCCAAAGTCAGCGACAAAATCGGGGTCATCAAAAACCTGATGACCAAAGTTGACGCCTTCATCATTGGCGGCGGCATGGCGTACACCTTCCTCAAGGCGCAAGGCCAGGAGATCGGAAAATCGCTACTGGAGGCCGACAAAGTCGCTCTGGCCAAGCAGACGCTGGCCGAGGCCAAGGCGCACAACGTGACGTTCCTTTTGCCAGTCGATCACGTCGTTGCAGACAAACCCGAGGCCGGTGCACGCATCCGCAACATCGGCGAAGGCCAGTCGATTCCGCCCGACATGATGGCGCTCGACATCGGTCCCAAAACGATAGAACTTTTTTCCGACGAGATTAGTGCCGCCCGCACCATCGTGTGGAACGGGCCCATGGGCGTCTTCGAAATCGAGGCCTTCGCCAAAGGCACAAAGAAGATCGCTGAGGCGGTTGCCGATAACGGCGCGGCAGTGTCGATCATCGGCGGCGGCGACAGCGTGGCCGCGGTAAAAGCCGCCGGCGTCGCCGACAAAATCACCCACATCTCCACCGGCGGCGGCGCGTCGCTGGAATTCCTCGAAGGCAAGAAGCTGCCAGGGGTGGAAGCACTGAGTAATAAGTAGCTGCCGGCGCGTTGAGATATCTGGGGCCTTCGCGTTAGGTCGACCGGTTCAGCTTGCGCAGAAGGTGACTCGCGATCTTCAGTCCCGCATCGGCGCCCTTCGGGTTTCCTGCCGCGAAGAACAATACGAACAGCAAACTCCTCGAGTTGCGGAGAAAACCAGGTTCGGCAACCGCTGCAAATTCCCCTTTCAATCGGGCGGTGAAGAAGTCGGTGATGTCTTTGTAATCCGCGGTCTTGTAAACAGCCTCAAGCGCTTTCTTGGGATCCAGTAAATTTTGCCACTTGGTGCTCGCGTAAAACTTCTCCTCCCAGCTTGTTGTCCCGAATACGCTCGTTAGGCGATCCGCCCAAGGTTTTGGAGGCTTTCGCTTGCTCGTGAGCAATCTGTTCACGGCGCTATACGGAAAGAGAATCCACAGATCGACAGCCCTCGTCGCCGCTAGCGCTCTTATGGCCTTCCATTCCACCGACGCCCCGAAAGGGTCAAGAAAGACGACCGCGCGCTCACGGTCCGTGTTTAATCTCTCGCACCACCTCAGCAGTGCAACATTGGCGTCATTATTGATAATGTCAATTTGCCTGTCGGGGAACTCCTTCTTCAGGAGTCCGAGTTCCTCGCACTTCCGCCTATTCTTTTCAATTAAGACGTAATGATGAAACGGAGGTTCTATCTCTAAGGCGCGTTTGACGCTGCCTTTTCTGAACTCCTCCTCCAACTTTTCCAGGTCCGGAAAGAATGATTCGAACTCTGCCTGGGCCCTAGGGATGACTCCAGTACCAGCAAAGGCGTCAACGTAGCTCACCTCAAAAAATCGAGCTCTCACATTTCGATCGAAAATTTTCCTGTACCCGCGCAAATAGTCGCTCAAGAGCTTGAGCTTCTCCTGAGTCCACCAGCCGCCGAACGGTTCCTGTTGTGTCACTAAGCGCATATTCTTCAATCAACAGCTCTCCGGTAAAGCAGCAGGTCATTCGCCGGGAGTACCAACTTTGGTTCTTGCCTTATCAGATAAGCGAACAAAATACGAAACTAAGAGTATAATACACACGGTTGCCAGTCCGTAACGCTGCTAACATAGCGGAACGTCCAAACTGAGGAACAATGAGCGAACATTCCAAAATCGAATGGACTGACACAACTTGGAACCCGCTGCGAGGGTGCACGAAGGTCAGTCCCGGCTGTAAACACTGTTACGCTGAGACTTTCGCTGAGCGCTTCCGTGGGGTACCAGATCATCCTTACGAGCAGGGCTTCGATCTTCGCCTCGTCCCAGGGAAATTGGCGGAGCCCTTCCAGTGGTCCCGCCCACGAAAGGTCTTCGTAAACAGCATGAGCGATCTCTTTCAACCCGAAGTACCGGACAAGTACATTGAGGACGTGGTTAACGTGATGGTGGAAGCGAACTGGCACACCTACCAGGTGCTCACCAAGCGTTCCGCACGCTTACGCGACCTGCTGTCCGGTCGTCTCAGACGGGCAGCGCGAAGTCCTCACATATGGTGGGGCGTCAGTGTTGAAGACAGACACTACGGATTGCCCCGAGTCTTGCATTTGCAAGAAGCGCCGGCGGCCGTGAAGTTTGTTTCAATTGAACCCTTGCTCGAAGACTTGGGAAAGTTCGACATTCGCGGCATTGCTTGGGTAATCGTTGGGGGCGAGAGTGGCGTGGGGGCGCGTCCAATCGAGAAACTATGGGTGGAGAACATTCTTCGGGCTTGTCGAAGACAGAAGGTCGCCTTTTTCTTTAAGCAATGGGGTGGCGTTCATAAATCGCGAAGCGGTCGTAGCCTGAACGGGCGCACGTACGATGAGATGCCCATGGCTGCATCGAATCCGATACCGGCAAAGCGCATTCGTGCTTCTACCGCTGCAGTTTGGCTAGAGCGCGCGAAGCATTGGGAGCCGCGCTTAGGGATTGACAACCACGCGACCGCCTATCACCCAGACCGGAATCATGACCCTGCTACCGTCGACTGGACTCAGCGCGGATCCCAGGCGGTGTGATTAAGTTCTGGAACTGTCGACCGAAATCAACATCTATAATGATTCTGTTAGCTGCTGGGCCGGACGGTCGCTGCCGGCGGGTGCGGACAGAATCCGGCTTCGGCCGGAGCAGGTTGCGCCCGGACCCCTGGCGAGCGCCGCTTTTGCGCTCGCTGGAATGACAACCGGTAGAGGAAAGTCCGAACTCCACAGAGCGGTGTGCCGGATAACGTCCGGGCGGTGGCTCTCAAAGGGCCATTGACGGAAAGTGCCACAGAAAACATACCGCCCCGGCCAATTGGCTCATCGAGGGGTAAGTCGCGTCCAGGGATCACGGGAGGCGGCGTTGGGTAGAGCGGGCCTTGAGACCCGCCTCCGGCGTCGCTCTTAATGATCGAGTCGGCGTCAGCCGACGGCAGATGTGGCCGCAAAGACGGGCTTCATTGTGAAAAGCAATACGCCGGCGATAGGCGAATTGGCCGGGGCAAGGGTGAAAAGGTGCGGTAAGAGCGCACCGCGCCGTCAGCAATGACGGTGGCAGGGCAAACCCCACACGGAGCAAGACCAAATAGGGGAGGATCCCGTCGTTCTTTCGCTCCAGGCAAGCCAGCGTGATCCGCTGTTGCGGGTGCTCGAGCGGGGTCCCGGGCGAGCGCCGACTTTGCGCTTGCTGGGGTGCAAGAACGGCGGGGACGTGCCGGCTCGGTGCGTCACCACTCCCGGGTAGGTCGCTAGAGCCGGCCAGTAATGCTCGGCCCAGAGGAATGACCGTCATGCCGCTCTTTGCTCTCGCAGTTGTCGGCTGTCCGTTGCCAGTGAAGGTGCACCGGGGATAGACAGCACATCGGCCCAGCGAACGCAAAGAGCGGCATACAGAATTCGGCTTACAGGCCCAGCAGCTAAAAGTTGAGGTCCTTCCCCTTCGACTTCGCTCTGGGTCAGGATTTCGGCAGCGGCATGATCAGCGCCCGCTGGCCGGCCATTCCTCCGCCCCTGAGCTCGTATCAGGGGGTGCCCTGTGCCGTGAGCGCAGCACGGCGCACGTCGAGATTGCGTGAGCTGAGCTGATGGGCGCCGATGAAGCGAATCTGGGCCACTGCCTGGGTTGAGGTCTGTACCCAGACGCCGTTAACCTGGTCGAAGTTGATGGTGACATTCAGGTTCTTGATCCACAGCGAAGGGCTCTTCGCGGTCGCCCCCTCGATTCTGCGTATGGCGAAACTGTTGGCATCAACCCAGACCTTTCCGGCAATCAATTCCACCACCTCTCGCTTCGGGTATAGCTTCAGCACGTAGCAGCCGTGGCCGTCCAGCGTTTCGCGTCCCAGCAGCGCAAAGTCATAGTTCCTACGGCTGACTTCATTTTGTTCCGGATGGGCGGTCATGCGCGCTTCATGCGCCAGGACCTTGCGCACGATGCTCGTCCCGCGATCGCTGCCCTCACTCATGACGATGCTGTAATCCTTCGCGGCGGGAGGGACAAAGTCGACTTGGGCCACAACATCGGAACTGGGCTGGCTGTCGCCTGCAGCCGAGAGCAGGTACTCGCGAGTAACAGCGTAGGCCACGCTGTGATCGCGCCCCTCGCTTTCCGATTGCTGCATGCGGCTGAGGACCTGGTCCAGCGTGAGGTCTTTGGATCGCGCCCAGCACGGGTCGGGCATCAGCAGACAAAAAGCAAGCGCTATGGCGATTGGCGAAACAACTGGCATTACATTGGCCCAAGGTAAGAACGCGTACTGTTCTAGTTAGAAGCACGTGGTGAACCACATGATGTCCGCAAATCGTCTCTCTGGAATCAGGGACTTGCGCAATCGCTGCGCGAGACTATGCGACAATAATTCCCACTTTGTGTCGAGATGAGGGAAATCTTGCCAAAAAGGTGGTAGCCAGTTGCCAGTTAGCGCATCGCAGTGCCTTGGCTGACTACTGACTACCGACTACTGGATATTGGCTACCGGCAACTACTTTGCCGCCATAGTCGAAACGAGCGAGTGGAAAACCTTCTCGCCGTCGGTCATGCCCAACTCCGGCTCGCTGGCGCGCTCCGGATGGGGCATCATGCCGACGACGTTGCGTCCCTCATTGCAGATGCCGGCAATGTTCTCCAGCGATCCATTGGGATTGGCGTCGAGCGTGACTTCGCCCGCGGCCGTGGTATAGCGGAAGACGATGCGGTCCTGATCTTTCAGTTCGGCCAAGGTGCGCTCATCGCAGAAGTAGTTCCCTTCCATGTGGCCGATGGGAATCTCCAGCACCTGGCCCTTGCTGAGCTGCTGCGTGTACGGCGTGTTGGTGGTTTCCACGCGGACGTACACCGGCTTGCAAACATACTTCAGTCCGGCATTGCGCATGAGCGCGCCGGGCAGCAGGCCGGCTTCGCAGAGAATCTGGAAGCCGTTGCAGATGCCGAGCACCAGCCCGCCCTCGGCAGCGAAGCGGCGCACCGATTCCATCACCGGCGAGAACCTGGCGATGGCGCCGGTGCGGAGATAGTCACCATAGGCAAAGCCACCGGGAACGATGATGGCATCGCAACCCTGCAGATCGGCGGAGTCGTGCCACAGGAACGTCACCGGCTGGCGCGCGACTTGCTCGATGACCCAGTAGGCATCGTGATCACAATTCGATCCGGGAAAAATAATGACGCCGAATTTCATAGGAGCAATTAGCAATTAGCAATTAGCGACTAGCAATTAGCAATTAGCAATTATCTAAATGCGCGCGGCGCCACGGTTCAAGCGCGCAAAGAGAGGTAACAAGCTAGCAGTAGCTCTTTAGCGGCAGGACTCATGAGGCTTGGTTGTCTTTGTGTGCGCACCTAACCTGCAATCGTCCGCTTGCAAAGTGGCCAGAGGCAAAAGCTAATTGCTAATTGCTAATTGCTAATCGCTTCTTCGAGTGTAGCATGAGGTTTGGGCCGTCCCGAGCGGCGGGCATCCAACGACTAATGCAATTCTCACGCCACATCAGCCTTACGGGAGACGCGCTGCGTCGCTGGTTCGTGGCGCAGTGTTACGACTCGCTGGCCGTGGGCGCGCTGTGGTGGGCGGGGTTGTGGTATTTGCATGTGCCGTTCGCGCTGTTCTGGGCGATGCTCGCTGCAGGGCTGCAGTTCATTCCCCACTTTGGGCCGGTGATCGCGTTCTTCGGGCCGGCGCTGACCGCGCTCATTGCCAACGGCTTTGAAGGCTTTCTCTACGTGCTGATCCTCTACGGCGTGGTGGTGGTGACGGACGGCCTGTTGCTGCAGCCGGTCATTATGCGGCGCACCGCGCGCGTGCCCATCTGGGCTTCGCTCATCATACCCATTCTGCTCAGCCTGATCTTCGGGTTTTGGGGATTGCTGCTTGCTGGGCCGCTGCTGGCCGTGATCTTCGCCTACCGCGCCTATGAGAAATCGCGCGCGCCTTCGGTGCCGCGGCAAACTCCACCGGGCCAAGTCATCACCGGCGGCCACCTGATCTCGCCGGGCGGCGCCGACGATGCCTCGCGCAACAATGATCACTAGACAACATGGATCATTAGACAACATGCGGGACACAAGTGCAGCGTGACGCAGGCGAAACGTTGCGTGAAAAGAGCTAATTGTGAACCGGCGATCTATCATCCATCGACGTATTAGGCTAAGAGCATGACCAAACCTTTCTTCACGGAAGCAACCCCCGTCACCGATGAGGGGCTCAACGTCATCGCCCATCTTCCGACCAAGAGCCTGAGTTCGGTTGCCAGCGACGAATTTTCCCAGAAGCTAAGCGATGCCGATTTCATGCGCCTCGCCGTTCTGCTGGCTCAGAAAGGATACGAAGAAGGAGGCTGCCCGATTGGCGCCGTCATCATCAGCAACGCGACACGCCAGATTCTCGGCAAAGGTCACAACACCCTGGTGCAGGAAAACCACCCTTACAATCACGGCGAAACCTCCGCCATCCGCGACGCCGGACGCAAGGATTTCAGCCAGACGACGATCTTCACGAGCCTCAGCCCCTGCGACGTCTGCGCGACGCTAATTTACATGCGCCAGTTCCATAGGGTGGTCGTAGGCGACGTTACGAATGCCTCGGGCAACGAACCCATGCTCCGGCAAAAGGGCGTCGCTGTGGATATCCTTGAAGACCCGAAGGGCATTGAACTCTACGCGAAATACCGCCGCGAAAAGCCCGATCAGGACACTGAGGACTGGAAGGGCCTGGCCGAGCTGGGCAAGCGTCGCAAGGCGACTGAGTGGTAACGGGGATTTTTCACCATCCAAAAGAGCTGTTCATTCGGCGGAGGCGCCAAACGAAGGGCCCCAGAACCGCAGCCGCCAAACGAGCTTGTTCTACGCTGTATGACGAAACAGCCGGATCACCCAGAAAGTGAACATCGCCATGGCTGCCGAAGCCGGGATGGTCAGGATCCATGCCCACACGATGCGCGTGGCGACACCCCAGCGCACGGCAGAGACTCGCTTCGTGGTCCCAACCGCCACAATCGCACCGGTAATGGTGTGCGTGGTGCTCACGGGAATCCCCGCCAGAGCGGTTCCGAACAGCGTGATCGCGCCCGCGGCTTCGGCGCAGAACCCGCTCACCGGCTTCAGTTTCGTGATCTTCGATCCCATGGTGTGCACGATCCGCCAGCCGCCAAAGTAGGTACCCAGTGCAATGGCGGTCTGCGCCGCCAGGATGATGGGCCAGTGCCAGCGCCCCCAATTGGTGGCGAAGTCGTGCCGGCTCATCACTCCGCCGGCGAACAGCGCACCGGCGACCAGGCCCATGGTCTTCTGGGCATCGTTGCCGCCGTGTCCCAGGCTGTAGGCGGCGGCGGAAAGCAATTGCAGCTTGCGGAATAGCGTGTCCACCTGGCGCGGCGAGCGGCGCTGGAATATCCACAAAATGGTGATCATGAATGCTAATCCCAGCACGAAACCCATTGCCGGAGCTGCCACAATAAACACTAATGTCTTGGTCCAGCCGCCAGGAATGATGACCGTCGGCGCGGCCCGCCAGCCTTCCAGCAGGATGGCGCGCGCCATCGCCGCTCCCGCATAACCGCCGATCAGCGCATGCGAAGACGAGGTCGGCAGCCCGAGCAGCCAGGTTATAAGGTCCCACAAAATGGCTCCCAGCAGGCCGGCCATCACGACATACTGGGTAACGATGTCGAGCCGTATCATGCCTGCGCCAATGGTTTTGGCGACGGCGGTTCCCAGCAGGAACGCGGCCAGAAAGTTGAACACCGCCGCCCACAGCACGGCCAATCGCGGTGACAGCACTCGCGTGGAGACCACGGTTGCGATGCTATTGGCAGCGTCGTGGAAGCCGTTGAAAAAATCAAAAACCAGCGCGATAAATATGGTCAGCAGAAGCAGCAGGAATCCCGTGCTCACCATCGCCCATCCCGGCCGGACTCGTGGTTCCAGTACATGCTCGCCTCAAGCGTTCTTCAGCACTACTGTTTCCAGGACATCGGCGACGTCTTCGGCTTTGTCGCTGGCTTCTTCCAGGACCTCTAGAAGCTCTTTCAGTTTGATCAAGGTGATGGGATCGGGACTGTTTTCGAACAGCCGTCCAATGGCTTCGCGGCTCACCTGGTCGGCCTCGTTCTCCAGCCGGTTGACCTCGACACAGTGAGCAAGCAGGCGGCCATTTTTATTGAGCAGGCTAACCGCCTTCTTCAGCTCCTCGGCCTGCTTGAGAACGATACCCGCCAGGAGCTTGGCCGAAGGCGAGGGTTGCTCGATTTTGTAGTTCAGCAGGCGGCTGCCGGCTGCATAAATGAAGTCGAGGACATCGTCCAAAGAGGAGGTGAGCAGGTGAATGTCTTCCCGGTCAAAGGGCGTGATGAAAGTCTGATTGAGCTTCACTAGCAGCCGGTGGGTCATTTCGTCGCCGTGTTGCTCGATCTGCTTAAGCCGTTCAATCGCATGCGGCATGTGTTGGTAGTCGTAATGGTGCAGCAAGTCGGAAAGCGTCTGCGCCCCGGCCACAACATTGCTCGCAATTTCTTCGAACATCTCGAAAAATTTGACTTCCCGCGGAATCAGGCGCATGCGGGGCTCCGGGCGGTCGTGAGCCTGGCCAAGTGATCCATGGATAAGGGCATATCTTTTAACCCAAATTTCACAAACGCTGGGATTGGCGAGGTAAAACCCACTAGCTTATCATTTTCCGGCTCAACAGCCTGAAACGCGGTGACACCGGTCACCGAGTTCCTGTGATAGCAAAACTTGTTCATTCTTAAAACCGAAAGAGGCAGTGTAAATCCTTCATCCTCAAAACGTGTGAATTTTTCATGGCGATGGCTACCAGCCTAGCGAGTCGAGGGGCGCGTATCGCAAAGGCGAGAAAGCGGGACTGGCCCCGCGGGCGCGCGCCGCGCCGAAACCATGCCCTGAGCATGGTCGAGAGGGGGAAACTAATGCTTCTCGTTGAAGTGGAAGATGTCCTTCGACAAATAGCGCTCGGCGGAATCTGGGATGATTGTGGCCACACGCTTGCCCGGTCCCAATCGCTTCGCGATGCCGATCGCCGCGAAAACATTCGCGCCTGCGCTCGAGCCTGCCAGCACGCCCTCCAGCGCCGCCAGCTTCTTCACCATGTCGAAGGCGTCGGGGTCGTTGACAGCGATGATCTCGTCGGCCAGCGAGCCGTCGAAGGTCTTGGGGATGAAGCTGGCGCCGATACCTTCCACCTCGTGCTCGCCGTGAGGCCCTCCGCCCAGCACTGAACCCTGCGTCTCTACGGCAATCGCCAGCGTTTTGGGATTGCGCTCTTTCAGGTAGCGCGCCACGCCGGTGAACGTCCCGCCGGTGCCGCAGCCGATGACGATGGCATCGATTTGCCCGCCGAGCTGCTCGTAAAACTCGTGCGCCGTGGTCTCGTAGTGGAAGTCGGGATTGTCCTGATTTTCGAATTGGCCGGCGATGAAGGCGTTGTGGGTGCGAGCGGCGCGTTCCCTGATGTAGGTGATGGCGCCCGACATGCCGTCGGCCCGAGGGGTGCGAACCACCTCCGCGCCGAGCGCCTCCATCAGCGTGACTTTCTCTTGCGCAAAACCTTCGGGCACGGCCAGCACGGTCTTATAGCCGCGGCCACTGGCGATGAGCGCCAATCCCACTCCGGTGTTGCCGGCGGTGGCTTCGAGGATGGTGGCACCCGGATGCAAGCGGCCCGCTCGCTCGGCTTTGGTGATCATGCCCAGCGCGGCGCGGTCCTTGATGCTGCCGCCGGGGTTCAGGTACTCGAGCTTGGCGTAAACGTCGCCGGCGCCAGAGGGAACGACTTTGTGCAGGTGAAGGATGGGAGTCGAGCCAACCAGTTCCGTGATCGTCTCGGCAACGCGGGTGAGGGCCATTTCCGCAGTCTTCATAAGCATTCAGAGAATAGCCCTTCAAGGTTACGTGAGCGGGATTCAGGTGGTCAAACGACGGATCGCCGGTTTCGACTGCCGGGGTCGCATTGCTGGCCGTCCTCCGCGCTACAATGTCAGCGATGAGTACAGCTTGCTGGCAGGCGGCGTGGGAACAACACCGCGGCGCATACACGGTCAGCACCGATGCCGCGCGCCTCGACCTCGACGTTATTCACGGCTACCTGGTGCGCGCGCCTACTGGTGTGAGGGCATCTCGCGCGAGACGGTCGAGCGCAGCTTGAAGGGATCGCTGTGCTTCGGTTTATTTGAGGGCCGCAAGCAAGCAGGTTTGGCGCGAGTTGTCACTGACTACGCCACGTTCGCTTATCTGTGCGACGTCTTTGTGCTGGAGTCTCATCAGGGCAAGGGCCTGGGCGTCTGGCTGATGCAGTGCGTCATCGAACACCCCGAGCTGCAGGGATTGCGCCGCTGGCACCTTCTTACCCGCGATGCTCACACCCTCTACCGCGAGGTTGGTTTCAAGCCGTTGAGCCAGCCGGAGCGGCACATGGAGCTGGTTATTCCTGATATTGATAAGCGGCAAAAATCCTGACGAAGGACGGAATCATGACGAACAATTCTATGGAGCGGCCGTTGGCGGACGTCGATCCCCAGGTCGCGCAGGCTATCGAGAACGAGGAGCGGCGCCAGCATGAAGGCCTGGAGCTGATCGCCTCGGAGAATTTTGTGAGCGAGGCCGTGCTGGAGGCGATGGGTTCGGTCTTCACCAACAAGTATGCCGAAGGCTACCCGGGGCGGCGCTACTATGGCGGCTGTGAGTTCACCGACGTGGTGGAAAACCTGGCGCGTGACCGCGCCAAGCAGCTCTTCGGCTGTGAGCACGCCAATGTGCAGCCGCACTCCGGCACCACTGCGAACATGGCCGCCTATGCGGCGGTGGTGCAGCCGGGGGACACCGTGCTTGGACTCAACCTGGCCCACGGCGGCCATTTATCGCACGGACATCCGCTAAACTTCTCCGGCAAGACGTACAAGATTGTGCCTTACGGCGTAAGCAAAGAAACCGAGACGATCGACTACGACGAGCTGGAGCGGATTGCCGAGCGCGAGCATCCCAAGCTGATCATCGGCGGCGGCAGCGCTTATCCGCGCACCATCGACTTCGCGCGCATGAGGCAGATCGCGGACAAGGTGGGCGCGATCTACCTCGTCGATATGGCGCATTTCGCCGGACTGGTTGCCGGCGGCGCACATCCCTCGCCCATACCGCACGCGCACATCGTCACCTCGACCACGCACAAGACGCTGCGCGGCCCGCGCGCCGGACTGATCCTCTCAAAAATCGACTTCGCCAAAGAAATCGACAAAGTCACCTTCCCCGGTATGCAGGGCGGTCCGCTGGTGCACATCATCGCCGCCAAAGCGGTCTGCTTCCATGAGGCGATGCAGCCCAGCTTCAAGAACTACGCCAAGCAGATCGTCGCCAACGCCAAGGTGCTGGCGCAAGGGCTGGCCGACGAAGGTTTTCGCATTGTTTCGGGTGGCACGGACACGCACCTGATGCTGGTGAACGTTTTCGAAAAGGGCATGTTGGGGAGCGAGGCTGAGAACGCGCTGCACGAGGCCGGCATCACGGTGAACAAGAATGCGATTCCGTTCGACACCAATCCTCCGCTGAAGCCCAGCGGCATTCGCATCGGGACGCCGGCGCTCACCACGCGCGGCATGAAGGAAGGCGAGATGCGGCAGATCGGCAAATGGATCTCCGAGGTGCTGCATAACCGCACCGATAAAGCCACGCTGGGGCGCATTCGCCGCGAGGTGCTGGAAATGGCGGAAGCCTTCCCGCTGTACGCCTCCCGCCGCGCCAAACATGCCGAGGCGGTAAGGGCGTAGGTTATACCGTAAGCTTAGAAAGTGCCTTTTTTTTCGACGGGACCCTTGGACGAGGACGATCTGATCAAATAGCCTCTCCGGGAGTACTTCCAGGCCTCACAGGAACCGACCGCCTTGCCGGGTGCCCCACTCATTCCTGCTTTTGGAATGAGTGGGATTGACGAACATCGAAACAGCTTTCATCGCTGTTCGATCACTCTTCTCCCACACATTCGAAATGCGCGAATGTGTGGGGCACCCGCCGATTTGAGCAGTCATGCCCGCCGGGCGCTCTTTCCTGCATCGTTAAAGCGGCGCTCGGCCATTCTCGCCGTCCCCGGCGGAGCTATCGTCTGTGACCCTCGCCGCTGCCGGTTTACACTACTCTGTGCGCGTCGCCATCGATATTCGCCGCATTACCGAGTTCGGCGTGGGGACCTACACCCGCAACGTCGTCCGCACCCTGGCGCGCCTCGATCACGAGAACGAATACTTCCTCATCGGCATTCCGGACAGGACCGGCCCGCGTGGCCGAATGGGCGACGACATTGGCCCACTGCCGCCGAACTTCATCACCGTTGACGGGCAGCCCAACGAGTTCTCACTCGCCAGCTATCTTGAGTTGCATCGCATCCTGAAGCAGAACCGCTGCGACCTGCTGCACGTGCCGCACCTATTCTGGAAGCCGCAGGGCATTCCTTGCCCCTATGTGGTGACGGTGCATGATCTGCTGGACCACATGTATCGCGTCAACAGTCAATCGGCGCTGAAGCGCAGTCTGCACCTTCAGTTCACCAAGCGCGTGTTACAACACGCGGCGCGGATTTTCGCGGTCTCCAATTTTTCCAAGGCGGACACAGTACGGCTGTTCGAAGTGCCGCCGGAGAAGATCGAGGTCATCTACAACGCCATCGACGACAGCTTTCGCCAGGGCCACGCGGGGGAGGCCGAGCGGCAGTTCATCGCCGAGCGCTACCAGGTAAACACGCCGTTTCTGCTTTACGCCGGGCGTATCAGCCCGCACAAGAATGTCGTGCGCATCATCGAGGCGTTCGCCGCGCTGAAGAACGAACTGAATAAGGAAGGCAAGTTTGAGGACCTGAAGCTCATCATTATCGGCGACGAGGTCTCGAAGCATCCCGATCTGCGCCGCGCCTGTGTCAAAGGCGGTGTGCAGAACGACGTGCGCTTCCTCGGGTTCGTGCCGATTGACGTGCTGCGGATTTTCTACGACCAGGCCAAGATTTTCGTTTTCCCATCGCTGTATGAAGGCTTCGGGCTGCCTCCACTGGAGGCAATGGCCCATGCCACGCCGGTAGTGACCAGCAACACGTCATCGATTCCTGAAGTGGTGGGCAACGCGGCGGTGATGGTCAATCCGGAGAACATCTTCGAGATCATGCGCGCGCTGCATCGCGTGCTGGTGGATCAGTCGCTGCGAGACAAGCTGAAGGCGCGCGGACTGGAGCAGGCGGAGAAATTCTCCTGGGACTCCAGCGTGCGCCGCATGATGGAAATTTATCGCGAGGTTGCCCAGCCTGCACGCTCGAACTCGGCGTGACTGTCGGCAAGTCCCTCCAAAAAATGTAAAAAAGTAGCCACGGGCCGGCGATAGTCCGTGGCTACGGCGACCTTACCTCGCAACCGGAAGCGTAGTTGGTTGTTCCAGCCGGAATTCCAACAGCGCTTCGGCGGGCACCACCACTTGCTTGCCTTTGCCGGCGGCTGCCACGGCGGTCCCGCCCGCGGCGCCGGCGCCCGCACCAATCGCGGCTCCCTTGCCTCCGCCCGCCAGTCCGCCGATAAGCGCGCCCAAGCCCGCACCGCCAACCACTTTTCCGGCCGTTTTCCCGCCCTTGCCTTGCGACACCTGTTGATACTCGTTGGTCAGAAGCGGATACGCCGTCCCGTGAATGACGATATCGGTCAACTCCAGGGTCAGTTCCGCGCCACCCTTCATCCTGCCTGCCGACTTGGCGTTGGCCAGCCGCCCATAAACCTTCGTACCGCTGGGCGCCACCACCACGTCGCCGACCTGCAGGTTGGTATCCAGATTAGCGGTGAAGCGATACCCCACCTGCTGCTTGCTGGAATCCAGGGAATTCGTCATGCGCACCAGCAGGCGCGTTCCCGCAGGCACGGTTACCTTTGTCGGCTTGGTTTGTGCTTGCCCCGCCGCGCTTGCCCAGGCCACAGTCAAAACCAACCCCACCCACCAGGCTGCTGCCCGGACGATTGCTTGTCGCATTTTTTGCCCTTCTTTTGAATCAGGATCCTTGCGGAACAACCGGCAAGTGCGAAGCGATCTGCAGATCGATGATGTTGAGCAACTGTTCTTCGACCTGCACGAAGCGCGCCGCCTCGACAGCGCCCAGAGACGCCTTGACGCGATCATAGTATTTCGCCAGCAGCTCGCCGCGCTGCTTGCGGTAGACAAAGGCATTCTGCACCAGCTCATTCGCCTTGGCGTCGGTCATTTGGTCATAATTCTGCGCGTAGGCCTGAATGTTGGCCACGCGCTGATCGTTCAGCTTGCTCAGCTCTTTATCGTACTGATTGTAGATAGGCCAGAATTTCGCCGCCTGGTCCGCGTTCAAATCCATCACGGCGCCCATGATCTCGGTCTTACGTTGCCGGACGTCGGTGCGTAGAAGGGTAATGTATTCCTGAATATTCTTCTGCTGCGAATTGTCCGTCGCGGCAGATGCGGCTTGCTTTGGCATGCCTTCCGATTGCGATGTCTGCTGTGCGCCGGCCACTGCACAACCGGCAAGGACGGTGAGAATGAGGAGCCAACTTGTATTGCATTTCTTCATATGAGTTTCCTTTCTTTCGAAGCTGCGTGCTTCACTGCTTTACGTCGTCTACTCTTTCTTACTCTTGTTTCCCGCGCCAGCCAGGCCGCGGATCCGGACGTTGTTTGCCGCCAATTCCAAGCGGGTATCCCGGTACTCAGTCTGACCGGCTGCAGGCCGGCATTCTCGCGCGGCTTGGACGCCGTCGCGAACACCGTCGAAACTTTCTGAGTGCTTTCGCGTTCCTCCATCGTACGGGGGGAACGGCACAAACGGCTATCCAGTCT
>VFSW01000512.1_pt1 | contig 57180 bp, 49 predicted proteins | sample 5358111 | NCBI WGS metagenome assembly VFSW01 (sample SAMN11554181, study PRJNA540505) | mine drainage metagenome | isolation source: sediment from site ElyBrook_90M | place: USA: Ely Copper Mine, Vershire, VT | collected 2017
GCTCCGCCAGTCCCTCGAGACGCGCACTGATGCCTTGGAGGTCATCGACTTCCTTAAGGATCGCTTCAAAACCGATGGGTATACCGCTCTTCGAGAGGAACCTAAAGTCTGGAAGAGTTTCGGATGCCACCAGCTGCAATGTTATAGCTTCGCCGACAATTCGGACAAGCAGCCCGAGTAACTGGGCAATGAAAATTATTGCTGCTTCCCGAACCTGCTCCGTGTCAATTTGCGACCCCAGCTTGTCCAGACCTTGTAACGATCCATCCGCCGCGACCTGCAAGGAGTTAAGACTGGGAGCTTCCGCCCTGGCCAGCGTCAGCGCACGAGAAAGGAGCGTGCGAAAACCGGCAACTCCCGCGATTGCAATTACGGGCTGGCGCAACCTTTCAAAGACGCGAAGCGCCGCAGATTCCGCCGACTCGGAGGGTTTGCCCGCAGCATCTTCGTAAGCAAGAAGACGCTGGGCCAAATCCCGTGTCAGTGAGGGAAGCATGATTTCCTTTCCGCAGCCGTGTAAATGAGCGTGATACTTTGACGTGGACCGTTCACCTCTAATAATACTCGATTTGGACTGACTCGGATAGGGGCACGTGCCTGCCTTGTCGGATTCTATTGGCGCTACGCGTACACCGGATCGCCGTATAGCATGGTCCCTAATCGGGATGATATGGCACGCTAATCGTGGAGAACGATGTTGAGAAGTGAACTGTGAACCTGTAACCCGCTTTTTGCACCCCCGGCGTAGTCAATGAGGCCCAATTTCCTGGACCGGGTCATGAAAAAGTTCACCCGCGACCGAGTGGTGCCCACCATCTCTGCCAGCGTCTCTTGACTGATCTTCGGAATCACGGATTCAGGAATCCCTTCCTTGCCAAAATGAGCGAGCATCAGAAGCACGCGTGCAAACCTCTTCTCGCCGGAATTGAACAGTTGGTCAACCAGATCCTCTTCTTCGTTTCGGAGGTTCCGCATCAACAAATATGCGACGAACAGATCAGAAAAGGCATGTTCCCGGTGAAGCGTGTCCATCATGGCCCTTTTCTCAATTCTCAGAACAGCGCAATCGGTCATTGCGATTACAGTGCTCATGCGGAGAGGTTAGCCTGCAAGCGAACCCTCGCCGAAGATACTCTCATTACTCAATATACCGATCGTTGCTTCCTTGCCAGTCTTGGAGACAACAGTGATTCTCACCTTCCCCGACTGCAGATAAAAAACTGCGTCTCCGGGATCCCCCTGCGCAAAGATGGTTTGCTTCTTCGGAAAGAGAATAGCTTTCCTGCCCTCGCCGATGGTAGCGAGGAACGCATGTACGTCAAACTCGCGGCCGTTCTTGGAAGTTAGGCGTGGATGCGCGGAATTCCGCGTTCTCTGGGATATCGAATCAGTTTGCGTTTGGCGGGCGAATTTCGCTGAACCTTTGGACTCACAAGACGAAGCCATGGGCGATCCCCCACTGACTCCATGTTCCCAGGCAGTATACCGCACTGGAGCGCTTTGACATATCCCGGGCGCCGTGGACGTTTCCCCCTTGAAACCAACAGTGCATGAACCCACCGAGCGGGTTGTCCTCTACTAGGAAAGTGGCCCCAAGTTATTCATTCTTCAGGGAGGGACAAAACCACTTTTCCTCTTCTCTATCTGGGCAAAGTCCAGTCAATCGCCTATCGGAATGTGGGATTTCCCCTTGATCCCGCTTCGACCCGCCTTAATGGCATCGCCGTTCAGCAGGCACGATAAGAATCGACGAGGAATTTGCCAATTGCGAAAACATTAGGTTTCATCCAATTTTCCGATCGAGAAAGCGATCCGTGAATACCTTCTTTCAGGGTAGAATATACGCCTTGCGCTGAAAGCCCCGTCGCTTGCCGCATAAACGAGGATGTATGACTCTTACTTTACGAGCTATCGGAATCGCCAATGGCGGTGGAGACTGCCCAGGCCTGAACGCTGTCATTCGCGGAGCCGTCCGCAGTGCCATCCTTGGACATGGCTGGCAAGTTGTTGGCATTCTTGACGGCTTCGACGGACTAATCTGGCCGGAACGCACCATCCCGTTGACGGTCGAGTCCATCGCGGGGATCCTGCCACGCGGCGGCACGATTCTGGGCAGCAGGAGCAAGGGAGACCCATTTCACCATACAACCGAGGAGGGGACCAAGGTAACGAACGATGATTTCCTGACCTGCCGCAGGAATATGGATAAATTGGGGCTGGACGCTCTGGTCGTGATCGGCGGCGACGGCACACAAACGATCGCGCGGGATCTTGGACGGTTGGGAATCCCGGTCGTGGGAGTGCCCAAGACGATTGACAACGATCTCTCCGCCACCGAAGTAACCTTCGGTTTTGACACGGCACTCCATGTCGCCACCGATGCCATCGACCGCCTTCACACCACGGGGGAATCCCACGGCCGCGTGATGGTGATCGAAGTCATGGGACGCGATGCAGGCTGGATCGCGCTGCATTCCGGAATCGCCGGTGGGGCCGACGTCATCCTGATTCCGGAAATACCGTTCACGATAGAAACAATTTGCGAAAGATTGCGCGAACGGGCCGCCACAGGAAAAAAATTCTCCATCGTGGTCGTAGCGGAAGGCGTAAAGCTGCCTCCCAACGATCCGTTCGGCAAGCCTTTTCCCAAGCCGCGTCCCGGCCAGGTGGGCATTCTCGTCGGCGAAGCGATTCGCGAGTCGCTGAATAAGGATGTGCGCACCACCGTGCTCGGGCACATTCAGCGTGGAGGATCACCCAGTCCTTTCGACCGGATTCTGGCCACGCGATTCGGAGTGGAAGCCGTGGAGCTGGTGGCACGCGGGGAATTCGGGCGCATGGTATGCCTTCGCGCCGGTGAAATTGAATCGGTTCAACTCGATGATGCGGTAGGCGAGGTGCGTTTGGTCGATCCCAAAGGGAGCATGGTGCGCGCCGCACGAGCCGTGGGGATTACTTTCGGGGATCAAGAGTAAACGTGTGGTGGTAGTTGCGAAGGCCAATCTTAGGAAGCCCAATTACTTTCACGCGAAGGCATTGTCCTGCCACCAGTCATCTGCTCAATTGATTTCGGGCCAATTCCCGTTCTCCGGTAAACACTCTAACCAGGAGTTTTCCTTGCACAGTGACGTACAAGAGACTTGCATTGCGATATACTGTGCGCATGATTCAGCCGCGACCGTGTTTTGGCAAACTTCGTAAAGCTCTTCTCTTTTCAATTCTTGTGGCTGCAGGTCCCGCGTTCTGTCAGGAGTCTTCGGACTACGACCCCTCTCCCCCGCCCGCGCAGCAGCCCCAACTTTCTGCCATCGCTGCAACTGATCGCTCAGTCTCCCTCCGCACACTCCCTGCGAATTTTGTTACCGATCAGAAGGAAATTTGGATCTTTCCGGGACAACTCGCCAAAGGCAAACACTGGATTCCCACCGTTGCCATCGTCGGCGTCACGTCCGTACTAGTTGCCACCGATTCGCGCACCGCTCCGTACTTCCGTACAACCAACACATTCAGCGGGTTCAATCGCGCTTTCAGCGGAGTGAACGCGGGAGCGTTCATCGCCGCCATTCCCGCGTCAATTTACGCCGTCGGCCTGATAAGAAAGGATTCCTACGCGCAGAACACCGCGCTCCTTGCCGCTGAAGCATTCGCGGATGGTTTCGCGCTCGATCTCGTCTTCAAGGGCATCACCGGCAGAAGGCAGCCCCTGCAATACGCAGGTAACGGTCCTTATACAGACAGCTTCTTCAACGGCACTCATAATCCTATTCATTCCGGCGGCTTCTATTCTGTGCATGCGATGTCTGCGATGTCAGTCGCCACTGTCATCGCCCACCGCTACCGCAACCATCGTTGGGTTCCCTTCGTCGCATACGGCATGGCCGGCGCAATCAGCTTCGCGCGCATCACCAGCAGCGCCCATTTCCCCTCTGACGTCGTCTTCGGCGGGGTCATGGGTTTCGCAATCGCCCGTTATGTCGTCTTACCCGCAAAGTAAGTAAGGGTTGGGGGTTCGAGCCCTCGCATCAGTCCTGACAAGTCGTGCCAGCTCAACCGGTCGATGCAACACCATCTGAACCTGAATTCCGAAATTGAATAGCACTGTTTTGTCCTAGCCGATCTTTCGCAGCTGGGCACTTCTGAGTCTGTTAAATGCTTTTCAATCAGTTTCGGTTATCGAAAGGTCTCCACCACAAGCAGCCCTTACCGGAAGGTCTGCATAAATCCAACTTCGCCGAAGTTGAATCCCGAACCCGCCACCTGAACCAAAATCGATCAAGAAACCACCATGGAATCGACTTCAACTTCGGAATTCAGGCTGAAGGAAAGTGTCAGGCCAGCTTTCGTCTATTTGGTGGTGAGAGCTACTTTTGCAGCGGATTGATTGAGGCTTTCTTCCGGCAGCAAATCCTTGACAGCCAATTCTAAATCATGCGCGCTGGAGGCCTGCTCGGGATAGCTGATCGCATTCACTTTGAAGGAGAACCGGCTATTGACGCCGGCTGCATCGGTCAGTCCTTCCACAAAGCGCAAGGAGATCCGGTGCGCCCCAATCCTATCCAGACCAGGCAAAATAACTCCAAAGTGGTTTTGAGCGAGAAGATAGATGGAGTCTTGTCCGCGCAATTTGCGGGAAATGACTTTTGCCGCATCACCCAGAACAGACATGCTGAGGCTTGATTCAGAGAAGGCCTGGTGCACTTTAATCGCGATGACCAGGACGGACAGATTCTGTTTCGTTGTAGCGCCCCGCCGATGCTCCATCGTCAACTCGTCCTGAAATCTACTGAAGTTCGGCAGCGTTTCCAGCAGTTCGGCGCTGGCTTGCTTAAGCGCTGCTGAAGCTTCCATTCGCTCTTCCGCGATCTGCTGCCGGAGGCGTCCAATAGTCACCTGCCGATCCAGAAGGTATAACGCCAGAAGAACGGATAGGGCACAGAAACCAAAGAAAAAATAGGGCATCGTTCGATTGGAAGCCCCGTGCGGTTGAGAGTAGACAATCGGGTACATGAAAACCGCCAACCCGGCAGCCAGGACGATGATGGCAAGACAGGCGAACATGATCAGATGCGTCTCGCGTCGGTCGAGGCTGTTAGCCGGCAATTGGTCGAAGAATCGCATTATCACCTCGCAAGTTCAATTCTCGCTGCAACCGGAAATGAATCAGCTGAATTGAGACCCGCCGGATTAGTTATATCCGTGACGTTATGTCCTTTAGCATTGCGTCCTTTTCGAGCAGAATCAACCCGCAAGTCATTCCTAGTGGCTTACATATACACAGAGCGATCCGCGTCTATCCGGGAGTGTGAAACCTGCCCGCAAGGCCGAATGCGGTGTGCCGCGCAATATATCGTTGCCGCGGGGCGTTATTCGCCAAGGTTGAACAAAACCTGCGTCATTACGATGTCGAAGACATGTCAGATGGGGTGAGAAGTTGAATTCTCGAAATGCGAGAATCCGGACCATAAGCCGACAAGCCAAAAAACGACAAACTTACCAGGCGCTGGCCCACCTGCGATGCCAGGTTTTACGGAAGTTTTGATAGTGGTACAGTTTCAGGTCAATGGTCCACTTTGGCCCAAGGATATTATGAACATCCGGAGAATCTTATGACGAATGACAAACCGATCCCCGCAGTGAGGAGTAGGATAGGCGATATCGCACCAAAGCTGGCCGATCTGACGGAAAAAGTTCTGTTCGGCGATGTATGGGAGCGCCCCGGGCTGTCCAAGCGCGACCGAAGCGTGATCACGGTGAGTGCGCTGGTAGCCATGAACCGTACGGAGCAGTTGCCGTATCACCTGCGCCGGGCGCTGGAAAATGGCGTCACTCAGGACGAACTGGTCGAACTGATTACTCACCTGGCGTTCTATTCCGGCTGGCCGACGGCCATGTCTGCGATCCGCCTGGCGAAAGAAGCTTTCCAGGCCGGCGCGGATTCAAAGTAATCCCTCATCCCGAGTTTTGATGAGCGTGATTAGATTATTGGGTACGCGGGAATTGACCAAGAGCCAAAATCCTGAAACCCGGCTTGCCGGACGGAATCCGTCATTCAGCGGTGAAGGCCAGCAGCACGTTGCCCTGCATTTCGGCTTGTCTCACATAGCCGGAAGTAACATATACCGTGCCGTCCACCACGATGGCGCCGGGACCATCAATCGATCCGCCGCGACCTTTCACGCCGTTTATCGTTTCAAAATCGCGCGCGGTGTCAAAATCCCACAAAACTTTGCCGTCCTCGGATGCGTATGCCCGCAAATGGCCGTTAACCGATCCTGCGAAAACTGCACCGGGAATGGCAGTCACCGCGCCCGGCTGTGCGGGACTACATCCGGGCTTGGGCGGATCACACGATAGAGACGGCGCAAACCACGCCTTTGTGCCATTTGCCAGCCAGATCGCAGTCAGGCCGCCGCCGACGTTCGGATCCAAATCACGATCGCGCAGGTCGGAAGGGTCTGTCCGCTTTCGCGGCGTTCGTGCGACGTCCGATACCGCGGCGTAGGCATACTGGCCATCACTAGCCATCCCCCACTCGACGCCGCCGTTGGTGCTGCCTTTGCCCACGCGCAACTGCCACAACACTTCACCTTTGTTGTCCGGATCGAGCCCATACACAACGCCCGATTTCTGGCCCGCGACCAGCACCGATTTCGTTCCTGTTTTCACGAGCATAACCGAAGAGCCGAAATCGAAGTCGGGACCACAGCCAGGATTCCCGGCGCACGAACCGTTAAACGCGTCACCGGGTGTCAGTTGCCGCGACCATTTGATCCGACCGGTATGCAGGTCAAGCGCTACGATCGAGTCGCTCAATTCGCTCACAGGAGGCGTGTAGTTGTTGCCAGTGGCGGCGTATAAGACTCCGCGCTCCACGTCGAGGGTCGGCGCGGACCAAACCGCGATGCCCGACGGACCGAAGGTCGGCGTGCCGGCGCCATTCTTTCCGGTCTCTTTCGGCGGATCCACCATATAGGTTTTCCAGACCAGCGCGCCATCGTGGATGCGCAAAGCCGTGACGCTGCCGCGCATCGTGCAGCACGGGTATTTAGAATCCGTCGCGCGATTTTCCTCCCACCCGGATACCGGCACGAATACGATGCCCGAATAAACAGTTGGCGCGCCAGTCAAGCGGGCAGCGTCATGATCTTCCATTTTCTTCTTCCAACGCAGCTTTCCGCTCGCTGCGTCGAGTTCATAGAACCATCCGTTTTGATCGCCGAACAGCAGCACGTAGTGTCCGGCATCGCGAGCGGCCACGATGGCCGAACGCACCGCGCCACCGGCCGGATAGGTCCAGTGAACGCAACCGGAGTCGCGATCGAGCGCATAGATCACACCGCCGGCACTGCCAACGAAGAGATTTTTGTCAAGAATCGTAGGTGGGGCAAATGCGGTCACATCGCCCGGAAATGCAAAGGCCCATTTGAGTTTCAAGCGTTTTACGCTGTCCATGGATAAACCGGCTGCCTCGGCGGCCTGATAGCGCGTGTTCGAGGTGCTCGGGCTCCAGCCATTCCACGCCACCTTCGGATTCCCCGATAGTTTCACCGTGGGGACCTTGCAAAATGCGGATGCCGGAAGAGACTCGTCCCCGCCTGGAGTTCCCAGATAGTTGGCGACAGCTTCGCGTTCGGCGATGGTCATCGTGTAGCCCACAGCGATCATTTCCCCGGAATTAAGGGCGCGCAGAATATGGACCGCAGGCAATTTGCCGAGCGCCTCACGAGTCGGAATGCGCGGGTTATTCTGGTCGTGACACGCAGCGCAGTGTTGCTCGAAGGCTGCTTCGCCGGATTGTGTTTGTGCGTCCAAGCTCACTACGGCTGGAAAGATCGAAAGGATCAGCCACAAAAGTGCACGAATGCGCAGCAGGTTCATCGATCCTCCAAACGAACAATCCTGGCAAACTTACAATCCTGGAATTTCTCTTTTGAATCTTTCCTCACGGCAGCATGCTACACCGGAAAGGCCGGAGAAAAAATCGTTCAAGAGCGAACGCTCCATCCGCGTTCATTGACGACTTCTAATGCCTATGCTACAAGTCGGCCACATGACGAAACGATTTTTTACAATCATTTTGTGCAGCATCGCAGCCGGCGCCATGATCCTGGCGCCTGCTGATTTCAAAGCACAGAGCACGGAGCCCGTCGCCCTGACGGGCGTCGTTAGTTCCGAGCAGGAAGGCCGCATGGAAGGCGTCGTCGTCAGCGCCCGGCGGGACGGAGCGAACTTCACGGTTTCGGTGGTCAGCGACGCCAAGGGAAAATACAGCTTCCCGCGCAGCCACCTGGAACCTGGGAAATACGCCCTCACAATCCGGGCCGTGGGTTACGACCTGAGCGGTCCGGCTTCCGTGGAGATCGCTGAGGTCAAAACCACAACGGCGAACCTGAAGCTCGAGAAAACCAAGGATCTCGCCTCGCAGATGAGTTCCCTCGAATGGGCCATGAGCGCTCCCGGCACGGCCGAACAGAAAGACAAGGTCATCTATCAAATAGGGAGTTGCGCCTACTGCCACGCCTGGGAACGCATTATGAAGTCGAACCACACGGCCGATGAGTTCGTGGATGTGATCACGCGCATGCAGAAGTACTACACCGACGGGTCGGCGGTGAGCAGGGACGGTCGGGGGCGCGGGCAGATAGGTACGCCCGCCCAAGTTGCCGCTGCCGACCAGAACCCGCGCTGGAGCCGTGAGCCATTATGGGTTCCCAAGAAAGAACTGGCCGAGTATCTCGCCACGATAAATCTTAGCGGCGGCAAGACGACGTGGCCCTTTGAGTTAAAGACATTGCCGCGTCCGAAGGGCAAGGCAACACGCATCATCATCACCCAGTACGACATGCCGCGACCCGACACGGTGGCGCACGATCTGGACCTCGATTCCATGGGCACGCCGTGGTACACCGACGAAAGCCGGATGTTCTTCGGGAAGATGAATCCGAAAACCGGCAAGTTTACCGAGTACGCGCTGCCTCCCGTGCCGCCCGGAGACCTGCCGGGCGCCCGAGACATTCAAGTGGATCGCGACGACAACATCTGGTTCCCGCGGCGGATCGCCAACGCCGCGATCGTGCTAACGAAGTTCAATCCGAAGACGGAAGAACTGAGCACGATCGAAGGAGTCGGCACGCAATGCAGGGCGCGCGGACCGGAAGGCAAAATCTGGGCGGGGGGGTCGCGGATCGATCCGCGGACCATGAAAGTGGAAGCCACGTACGGGTGGGAGAAATCGCCGAACATCCCGCCTGGCCCGCACTGGCAGTACGTCGATCTGACCGTGGTCAACTCGAAGGGGAATCCCTACGCGCCGGACATTGCCGGCTCGTACATCATCGGGATTAACGCCAAGACTGGAGAGGCCAAGTTCTATCAGGTCCCCACGCCCCGATCATCGCCGCGCCGCGGCCGGATGGATGCGCAAGACCGTTTCTGGTTTGCCGAATACACCGGGGACAAGATCGGCATGTTCGACACGCGCACGGAAAAGTTCCAGGAATGGCCCATGCTGCGCAAGTACACGACCCCTTATGCCGTCTCGGCGCCCGACAAATACGGGCGCGTGTATGCCACCAGCAACATGTCGGAACGCCTGATCCGCCTGGATCCGAAGACCGGCGAAATCGTCGAATATCAGATGCCGACCGAATTCGATTCCAAGAAGATCACCTACGATCCCACGGCGAGCCGCTTGACGCTGTGGATGGTCAACACTCGCACGGCGCGAATGATGAAGGTCGAACCGCTTGACTAGGCGCCCGGCCACGGCTTCCCTTTCCGGTCTCCGGATCATCGCGGCCTTTAAGCTCTTCAAGGGACTGGTCCTGCTCGCCGTCGGCATCGGCGCTGCCAGGCTGCTGCACAGGGACGTGGCCTTGGAGGTCGAACGCTGGGCTGATCTGTTTCGTGTCGACCCGAACAATCGTTACATCCACCGCCTGCTGGAAAGGCTTTCGATCCTGGACGCCAAGAAGCTGAAAGAACTCAGCGTAGGAACATTCTTCTATTCTGCGCTCCTGCTCACCGAAGGGTTCGGCTTGTTGCTGGGCAAGCGCTGGGCCGAGTACTTCACGGTCATTGCGACTTCTTCATTTATTCCACTGGAAGTCTATGAGCTGACAAGGCGGACCACTCTAGCAAGACTTGTCGTGCTGCTCCTCAATGTCCTCGTCGTCGTTTACCTGGTGATCGAGATTCGCCGGAATCGCGAAAGCCACAACGATCGTTAGTTGAAAGCTGTCAGACCGCTGCCCTTCCCGGACTCAAGCAATTTTCTGGTGGCATCGGTCAGCTTTACCGCCGCTTTAAACTGCTGACTGGTTCTGAACTGCATACGTATGACTTTGCTGGTCATGAATGAAGCTTCCCAGACTTCGACCGGGTCTTTGCGGTTATCCACGGTAATGAATCGCGTGTTCGATCCATGACTCGGCAATGTGTACACGGTCCACTGTTTTGTCGCTGGATCCAGTTTGGCAACACGATCGTCGTTCGGAAGCGCCACCCACAACATTCCGTTCTTGTCGGCGATCATGGCGTAGGGAGAGACGTTCGCGAGCGGAGCATTGAAATATTCCACCTCGCGCGTGTGAATGTTTGCGCGGGAAATGCTTTGCGCAAACCAATTGGACCACCAGACGAAGTCGCCTTGCGAGGCCATGCGGCGAGGCCCTTCCGCCGGCAGGATGCCCATCGTAAATGTGGATTGAGCGGCCTGGTAAAACTTGCGGTCTTCCTCCGTGGAAATCTCTTCCATTCCGGGCCGCGCGGGCAGACGAATCTCACTTACTTTCTTACTGGCGAAATCCGCGATCCCGACGATATCGAGGCCCGGCTGGCAAAACCATCCATTGCCGGCGCTGTCGCCGGCAACTCCATATCCACCCGTGCCCGGCGTCGCCGGCTTGAAATATGTGAACTGTTTTGTTGCGGGGTCGAACACGATAGCCCCGTCGGAGGTGGCCCACACTTTCCCCTTCCCGTCCATCTGAACTGATATTCCCACGGTCCCCATGTCTGGCGGGGGCGTGAAGACTTCATATTGTTCCGTGCCTGGATCGAGGCGGAGCAGGCTCCCTCTTCCAAACGTGCCGCCCTTTTCAAATAGATTGATCCAAATAATTCCGTTCTCATCCTGCGTGATTCCGTGGGTGCCGCGCGCAAAACCATTCCCGGTAGGCAACATGAAATTCTTGATTTTGCCGGTCTCGACATCGAGTTTCAGGAAGGAACGGTTGCGATTTTCCGTGCCGTTCGTCACCCAGGCATTTCCGTTGCGGTCAACCGTGAGGTCATGTAATCCGGCGGACCCATTTCCGCCGGAGGGGATGCCCTCGAACCAGTCGCTGCCGTCCTGATCCACCAGTTCATTGGGACTGGCCGCCGACGGAACATTGAATTCCGTCACCACCACGCGGGCCGCATCGCCCGTGGGCCGCGGAAACGGCTTGATCTTCAGCGGCGAAGGTCCCGGCCCACGAACTCGCGAAAGGTAGGAAGCCAACTCGTCTTTGTAATGCGTAATGATGGGACTCGGAGGCTCACCGGCCTTGCCATAGACGTTGATGGTTTCCATGCGCGCGAGAATCGTTTTCCATCCGGCCAAATCGAATTTATTTTGCAGGGCGAAGGCCGCGGAATGGCAGGTCGTGCAACTGTCTATGAAAATCAGTTTCAAACGAACATCTTGCGGCTTCTCATCAGGCAGTGCGGACAGCCACTCGGGGGAGGTCAGTTGCCGCTCAAAATCTTCCGACGGCGCAAGAGTGAAGTCCTGGCGAGCCGTTTTCGCGGAATTCAGTTCCACGTCCGCGCGCCCGGCTTGAAATCCTACGGCCTGGGCCCAAACGCGGTATTTTCCAGCGGCCTGGGCCGGAAAGTAATAATGACCCTGCTCATCGGTATAGACCGACGTCGTGATCGTCCCGCCCAGCGCAGCAGCCGAAACTGCGACTCCTGCCATGGGGGCGCCGTCAGCGCCGTGAATCGTTCCACTCAATGTGGATGCCGCCGAATGGCCTGCGGGCGCGGCGAATGTTGTGCCGGCTGCCAGGGAGGCCAGAAAGATCGCCATTAAAAATGAAAATTTAATTCGTGACATTCTTTTTCTAATCCTTTTTCGGAAGTTCCAGGGTCTTCAAATAATCCACAATTTGATCAATTTCTTTGGGGCTCAGGGTGTATTGAAATCCGGGCATCCGCGCGGAGCCTTGCAGGATTTGAGCGCGTTCCGCTTCGTCGCCGCGGTATTCCACCAGATTCTTATCCAGGAGCGGACCGTACGCCGTGTAGGAAGGCAGCGCCGGCAGATGGCAGACCGAGCAGCGTTGCACAAAAAGTTTCTTCCCTTTGGCCTGAGCGGGAGTCAACAACTTGATGGATGGGAGAGGAACAATGTCGGCATTCGAGCGCGCAACACCTTGCGTCCCCTCCATTCCCTTTGGCTCGCTCATGTGAGCGCCGGCAATCGCGCCAAGCGTCAGCCCACAAAAAAGCAGGATGGCCACCTTCATGAACCTTATTCCTTTCAAATTGAGCAAGCACAACGGAAAGCGCCAGCGTACATCGGGCGATTGCCTCGCACAATAGTCAATACTATGGGCGGCATCGGACAATGGTATCCCTGCAATCCGTGAACTCACCAGAATTTATCGGCAGCGCGCCCAAGGGCTGATCATGCAGAATAAGGAATTGTTGGCCGGCGCAAGACTACAAGTTTTTGAGTTGGTATAATCATAGTCCGGATTTCTCACAAGCGGACCGCAGGTCAGGCTTTACCCCGTCCTACCTCGACCTGGAAACACGGATGGACCGGTGTTTCCACAGCATACGATAACCGATTCAGAATTCGCGGCGTGAAATCCGTACCAAGCAAGCGAACTTGCGAAAAGAGGGGTCAATGAACATGAAAAAGCGATCGCCAAAGAAGGTGCGTCATTCGCCGAGCGATGCCATCCGAATTGTTCCGCTCCACATACCCGAACTCCAAGCGCCAGTTCGGGCCACTGCTCCCAAACTGGTGTACCGCGGCGGCCCTCTAATCACCTCCGTCGAGGTCTTCTCGATATTCTGGGGCGCCGATTGGCAACAGGATCCATTGGCTGGAATCCTCACACAGATGAATCAGTTTTTCGATTTTGTGGTTACAAGCAGCTTGATGGACCAACTAAGCGAATACAGCGTGGCGGGACAATCCATCGGGCACGGAAAGCGAACAGGCAGCATTACGCTTACCACGCCCGCAGCGCCTGTTTCGGTGACAGACGGGGACATCCAGCAACTGCTGCAACAAGAAATTTCCGGCAATGCCGCGTTTCCCCAGCCGTCTGCCAACACTCTCTACTTTGTTTTCTTGCCTTCAGGAACGACGGTCGTGCAAGGCGGGAGCAGTTCGTGTCAACAATTCTGCGGCTATCACGATTCCATTGGCACGCAGATCTTGTATGCTGTCATGCCCTACCCGGATTGCCCCGGATGCCTGGGCGGAATTGCGCTCCTCGACGCCCTGACCTCAACATGTTCGCATGAGCTTTGTGAAGCGGTCACCGACCCGATCCCCGGCCAAGGGTGGTACGACGATGCCAACGGCGAGATCGGCGATATTTGCGCCTGGAAAAGCAAGCAATTAGGTCCGTTCACCGTGCAACTGGAATGGTCCAATCGCGCCGCTCAGTGCATCTAGGAAATCAATACTCATTCCGCACGCAGCCGGGGATCAAAATATGGAACACGCGTCCATGTCACACTAACTTGTGATTAAGGTCACTGCTTCCCGCAGGCATGGGGCTCTTTAATGCTGCCGTCAGGGAAATACCAGGCGTCTAAAAGGCAACAAGCGTTGAGCAACTCTGCCAGCCTCAGAAGAGATTTGTTCGGAAGGCATTCATCTACGCAGTTCGATTCCGGGAATCCCGGCGTATAATTTTCGTGGCGAGAGGTTTCATGACGCAGGTGACGCGCATCCTGGTGCTAGCGTTGATGGCAGGGCTGGGCAGCGGCTTGCTCGCCCTGCAACGCCAAAGTTTTCCAGATGCGTATAACCTCCCGCAGCGCGACCGTTCCTCGCAATCCGGTAGCTTCATGCAAGGTTCCCGCAACCCGCAGAGCGGCAGCTCGTCCTACTTCGGTCTTCCCACGGAGCGCTATGCCAGAGGCCCCGATGGCGGACCGACGGACTACGGCGCCAAGACGGAGTTTGTTTTTGGGCGGCTGGTATACGCGAATGTTGGCGAATACGGGCCGCCGATCATGTATCGCCATCTCCGCCACTGGTCGGAGGATTGGCCGTACGCCGACTGGCATTTCATGCAAGGCGTGCAGCGATTGACGCGCATCAACGCGCGCCAAGACGACGAAACCGTGGACCTGACCAGCGACGAGCTTTTCAACTGGCCCTGGATTTACGGCAACCAGGTAGGAAACTGGAACCTGCCAGACGACCAGGCGAAGCGGCTGCGCGAATATCTGCTCAAGGGTGGATTCCTGCTGGTGGATAATTTTCACGGCGGCCGGGCATGGGAAAATTTCATGATCGGGATTCGCAAGGTGTTCCCCGATCTGCCTATCGAGGATCTGCAAACCAGCGACGAGATCTACCACACGCTTTACGACATTGACGAACGCATGCAGGTGCCGGGCGCGGAATACGAGGAGACGGGCAAGACCTACGTCACCTACGTGCCCGACGCCACCGAACCGCACTGGCGCGCCATCCGGGACTCCCGGGGGCGCATCATGGTCGCCATCTGCCACAACATGCATCTCGGCGACTCTTGGGAGCATGCCGACGATCCGCTGTATCCGGAAAAATTCACATCATTCGCTTATCGCGTCGGAATTGATTACGTCATCTACTCGCTGACGCACTGATCAGGCCACGACAAAATAGAATATTTCGTCATTCCGAGCGAAGCGAGGAATCCCTCTTTCTTTTTCGCCCATCACTACCGAACACGGAGGGATTCCTCGTTTCGCTCGGAATGATGGGAGCGCGGGGAGACTTTTTTTCGCGGTCTGTGACACCGCGCGGTCCCATTCGCTTCAACTAGCCACACGGTGTAAAATGCCGCCGCTGTAAAACGGAGCAGAGAGGAACCCGCGTTGCGACACCTCGCGATGAAATCCATTTTTATAGCCGCGGCTGGCCTGGTTTTAGCGGCCGCGCTCGCGGGATCGTCCGCCCCGGTGATGCGAGGCAAGCCCTACGTCTCCCATTACGAAAATGTGCTGGGCACTTCATTGGAAATCAAGGTTGTGGCCGCGTCCGAGGCGTCCTCGGAAAAGGCCGATGATGCCGTGCTTGATGAGATTGACCGAGAAGCGCGCATCCTCAGTTCCTGGGATCCGGGGAGTGAATTCAGCCGGTGGTTCCGCACCTCGGGCGAACCCGTCGCCGTTTCTCCGGAGCTGTTTGAGGTTTTTAGCCTGTTCGACAAGTGGCGAGGCCTGTCGCACGGGGCGCTCGACCCATCGGCGGAGATCATCACCAGGGTCTGGAAACAGGCGGCGGCGGAACAGCGGCTGCCGACGCGTGAAGAATTGGACGCGGCCGGCGCCGGCGCGCAGAAAGGCCACTGGATTATCGACCCGGAAAAACATACGCCGACGCACACGAGCGACACGCCTCTCGCAATGAACTCTTTTGTGAAAAGTTATATCGCCGGGCGCGCCGCTGATAGGGCGCTGGAAGCCTCACGCGCGCAGGCCATTGTCGTGAACATTGGCGGCGACCTCGTCGTGCGCGGCGATTGGGAAGAGCCCGTGAATATCGCTGACCCGCAATCGGATGCGGAAAATTCAGCGCCAATTGCGCGGGTGATGATTCGCGACCGCGCCGTCGCTACGAGCGGCGATTACCGGCGCGGCGTGGAAATTGGCGGGCGCCGGTATTCTCACATTGTGGATCCAAGCACCGGCATGCCCGCGGACGAAGTCATCAGCTCGACCGTGATCGCCAGAAATCCTTCAGAGGCGGGGGCGCTGGCGACGGCTTTTTCGGTAATGGAGCCGAAGGAAAGCGCGGAATTGGCCGCGTCGCTCCCGGGAGTGGAATATCTGCTCGTCACCAAAGACGGCGAAAAAATCATGAGCACCGGGTGGAGCGCGAAAGTGGCGGCGGACCCGAAGCAACCGGCGCTGCGCCCGGTTGCGGTGATCGCGCCGCTCGCGGCCCAGTCCAATGGGCCGCTGTGGGATCCGAAATATGAATTGACGGTCACGATAGTGTTGAATCTGATTGATGGATTCCGCGTCAAACGCCCGTATGTGGCCGTTTGGATCGAGGACGAACAGCACGCCCCCGTGCGGACCATCTCCCTCTGGTTTTCCAAGTTCAAGTTCCTTCGCGAATTAAGAGCCTGGAGCCGCGCCGAGAGCTTCCGGTCTGATGCCGAAGACACGCACATTTTGAATTCGGTCTCGAGCGCCACGCGCCCACCCGGGAAGTACACGTTCCAGTGGGACGGCAAGGACGACGCGGGCAACCCCGTAAAAGCAGGAAAATATTTTGTTATGATCGAAGCGGCGCGGGAACACGGCACGTATCAGTTGATGCATCAAGAAATGGATTTCAGCGGCTCGCCGAGGCAAATTCAGATGCCGGGCGATGTAGAGATTGCGTCGGCCACCCTTGACTACCACAAAATTGCCCAATAGCCCCGCGGAAAATGCTCCGAGCCCGCAGCCTGCGGACGCCCTGTACTTGCATTGGAAACGGCGCTTCGCGCACTTCGCGCGCTGGCTGCACACCTATCTCTCGATGTTGAGCTTTGCGGTAATCTTTTTTTTCGCCGTGACCGGAATTACGCTCAACCACGCGGAGTGGTTTGACCAGCACCAGCGGCCATCGCAATTTCACGGGACGCTCAATCCGGCCTGGCTAAATTCCTCAGCCCCGGGCGGCGTCGCAAAAGATGAAGTCGTGAGTTTCTTCCGCAAGGCGTACAAAACCAAAGGCGCGTTATCGGATTTCCATGTGGACGGCGACCAGTGCGAGGTTCTGTTCAAAGGCCCCGGCTACGAAGCCGATGCGACGATTGACCGGCAAACCGGGAAATATGACCTGACGGTCAGCCCTTTTAGCTTCGTCGCCGTTCTGAACGATCTCCACAAAGGGCGGGACACCGGAAAACCGTGGTCCGCCGTTATTGATTTTTCGGCGATCCTACTCACCTTCGTCTCCCTGACGGGACTTACTCTCATTTTCTTCCTTCACAAGCGGCGCTTTTCCGGGCTGGTGCTTGCAGGTCTCGGCGCACTGCTTTGCTACCTCGTTTATTCCTTCTGGATATCGTGAGTGTTCGATTAGCTGGCCACATTCGGAATTGGCCTTTGGGAGGAGATTTAACTATCGTTGACACTGGGAGTTGTCCGGCCTAGACTCCCGCCATCCAAGGTTGGTATCGCAGGATCCGAACGAAAGAGGAGGATCTCGTGAACAGGGATACGAATGCGCGAAGCCGGTTGTATGCGGCTTTCGCGGGAATCTGCCTGCTGGTTTTGTCGCTTTCTGTGGGGGCGCAGACGCTGACGGCGCCCAAGTATAAGGTGGATGCGGAATGGCCGAAGCCTTTGCCGAATAAATGGAAAATGGGCGGCGTCACCGGATTGGCCGTGGATAAGGATGACAATGTGTGGGTGCTCGACCGTCCCAATGACTTGACCGATATTGAACTGGAAGCGGAACTCACTCCTCCCATCGCCGATTGCTGCGTGCGTCCGCCTTCGATGATTCACATTGATAAGAACGGCGAGGTGATCGGATCGTTTGATCCGCCGCAGGGACACGGAATGACCGTGGACAGCAAGGGCTTCGCCTACATCGGCAATGTGGCGGACGGGATCGGCAACGTGCGTAAATACGATCCGAAGACTGGCAAAGAGTTGATGGCCTTGCCGCATACACCCGAGATGCCGCCGTCAGGGGCCAACGCGGAGTCTGCGCCCCCTGCCAATCGCAAACCGGGACAGGGCAGCATGGGCCCGGTATTCGGGTTCCTGCCGGGAGGACGCCCGCCGGCTCCGGATGCCGCAACCCGCGCTGCCCGTATGGAAGCGGCCGCCGCGTTCCGCAAGAAGTATCCGCCGACGACGCCGATGATCGTAGGCGGCATTGAAGAGGTTCGCCTCGATGAGCCCGCGCACGAACTGTATGCGGCGGACAATTATCTCGGCGGGCGCGTGATGGTATTCGACATGGATACTTTCCAGTTCAAGCGCGGATGGGGCGCCTACGGCCACAAGCTTTCCGAGATTACGACGGATGACAAAGATCGCGCCTACACTCCGAACGGCCCGATGCCGAAGGAGTTCCGCGGCCATTTGACGCTCAATGTTTCGAACGACGGGCTCGTGTACGCCGCGGACCGCATGGCCAACCGCATCCAGGTCTTCAAGAAGGACGGCACGTTCGTGAAGGAGTTCATCATGGCTCCGTGGACGGGCGTGGGAGGCTCGACCGGCGGCGTGATGTTCTCGGCCGACAAAGCGCAAAAATATCTCTACATCTCCGACTTGACGAACGACCATATCTGGTTCCTCAACCGCCTGGATGGAACGGTTTTGGGCACACAGGGCAGCATGGGACAGAATGCCGGCCAGTTCTACGGTTTGCATATGATCGCCGTGGATTCCAAAAACAACATCTACACCGGCGAAGTTTTTGGCGGCGAGCGCGTGCAAAGGTTTGTACCCGTCAAGTAAGTTTCAACATTTGTGACCAGGCGGCTCGCCCTTTGGCGGGCCGCAACGAAATGGGAACGGGGGCCCGGATAAACCGTCGAAGAGACGAAGACGCGAATTGGCCCCGTGCAGCATTTTCAGATTCGCCCGAGTCCGCTGGCGAACTGACTAAGCATTTCTATAGATCGATGATGACGATGTGTAGTTGTGGCCATGTTCATGGCGATAGGGCGAACACTGCCCGGAGAAGTATTCTCAGGTCGCTCGGTACGATGGGAGGCGGGGCGCTCGCTGCAACATTGGCTCCATTCCTATTTGAAAGAAGATTGCAAGCCGCAACTGCGGGGCCCAGCCGCATTGATGTTCATCACCATCATTTTTCACCCGCATACAAGAAGCTGTCCGGCCCAACACGACTTTCGCAGCGGTCCGACCCGGCCTTGACCGAGTGGTCGCCGGCCCGCGCTGTTCACGATATGGATCAGGCAGGCATTGCCACGGCGCTGATCTCGATGCCCACCGGCGGCCTTCCCGCTAATCTTTCCGGCGAACCGGCGCGCTCGCTTGTCCGCGAAAGCAATGATTTCGGGGCGCAGATGTCCCACGATTATCCCGGGCGATTTGGATTGTTCGCGTCACTGCCAATGCTGGAGCCCGATGCTGCGCTGCGCGAGATTGAGTACGTCTTCGGAACGCTGAGGGCCGACGGCATTGGGATCATGACCGATTACGGAGATAAGTGGCCCGGGGATCCCGTTTTCGCACCGATCTTCGAGGAGCTAAACCGCCGAAAAGCGATCGTCTTTGTACATCCCACAACGCCGAGTTGCTGCACGAGCCTGCTGCCGGGCGTGCCGTCGGGGTGGGTGGAATATGATTTTGATACCACGCGCGCGGTCACGAGCCTGCTCGTCAACGGAACGCTGACGAAATTCCCGGATGTCCTCTTCATTGTCACGCACTCGGGAGGAACCCTTCCCGTTCTGGCCCGGCGCATTTCCGACTTGTTCCCTCCGGCGCTCGCGGCGGGAGCTCCTCAAGGAGTCGAGGCCGAACTGAAGAAGCTGTACTACGACATCGCCAACGGCGCGAACCCTCCTTCGCTCGCCGCGCTGACGAAGCTCGTGCCGATGACGCAACTTCTCTTCGGAACCGACTACCCGTTCGTGAAGATCAGCATCACCGTGGACGGATTTCGCGAGTACGGATTTTCCCCCAAGGATGCGCAAGCCATCAACCGCGGCAATGCGGTACGGCTTTTCCCACGACTGAAATAGCTTTGGCTGATGGCTTGATTTGCAGCGGAAGAGATCCGAACTACTCGAGCATGGCAAATGTAACCGTGATCGTCGTCTCCACTTCGATCGGCTCGCCGTTCGAAAGGAATGGTTTGTAGCGCCATTGGCGGACGGCTTCCACGGCAGCCTCGGCCAGCGCCTCATTGCCGGACACGGCATGGACTTCAGAGATTTTTCCTTCCTTGTCAATCATCGCGTGCAGGACCACGTCGCCGGAAATGTGCGCGGCGCGTGCCTTGGCCGGGTAGTGCGGCGCTGTCTGCGTGATAATGGAAGCAGCGACACCGCTGGCAGGAATCTGAACGCCTTCAGACTGGGCAGGAGCAGCAGGCGCGGAAGTTGGCGCAGCGTCGCTCGCGACAGCTTGTTCCGGCGTTTCGGCATGCGGCTCGGGTGCGGGTACCGCCGCGGAATCTTTCGCGACCTCTGCCGCGGGCGGCGCAACCGCGGGCTCCGGCTCAACCGGGAGCGGAGGGACCGGTCCTATGGAAAATCTCCATGTCATGCTGTCGAGCAGCGTGCTTTGCGGGGCAAGGTCCGAGAGAACAGTTTCCGTGTCGCTGTCCACGAGAAGATATTTTTCAATTTTTTCGTGCTCGAGGTCGCCCTGCCCGACGGCCAGCAGGCGTTCGGCCCGCAACGTCTGTTCCAGTTCATCCCGCTTTAATTTGAAGCACAGTTCGGAATTTCGCGCGCAGGGGGAATCGGCTCCTGACTTGACGACGTACTCGCGCGCCCTGCGGTCAAGCTCCGGCCCGGCGATCTGCCGGAACGTGTCGTAAATCTTCTGCATCGCCGCGGGACTCATGGGCACGCGCAGATACGTCTCCACCGGCGAAATCGGCGAGGAACGCACGACCAGTGTCTTTTCGGCTTCCACGTAGTTCACGCGCCCGATTTCGAGCCATCCATCGCGATGCTTTTCGGCAAACGCGATTCGTGCGTCGTTCAGAGCGACGGCAGCCTCGTAATGAAACCGATCCAGATCTTTTGGCGATATGTTATTCCAGAGATCCTCGCGGGCCTGGGCGCGGACTTTTTCATCCGTGATGAATGCGACTTTCGCGTTAATTTCCGCGACCTTGTCCTGGTAGCCCTTGCTGTAGGTCTTTACAAAATCATCGGCGTCCGGCGCGTGCAGCAGTTTCAGATAGTCGGGATCATTCGTGATGATACGCGAAAGCTGCGGACGGGAGGCCGCCACTGCGGGAGCGGTCTGCGCGAATCCGGTGTCTGCGGCGAAGAAAAGGATGGCGGCGATTGCCACAAAGTGAAGCATTGGACGCAGAACATTGCCAGAGATCGGCCGCCGGCCGATCCCGTTCGTGCATGAAGTAAGGGGGGGCATTGACATTCGGTGTGTGCCCGCCCCGCAGTTTCGAGAATGAATCATATTCCGGATTCGCATCATGGCCGCACTTCCCAGGAACAATCGGGCCTGGATGACTATTATATTCCCAAATTTCAAATGAATCTTCCCATCCTATCCGCGGCGAGGAGGCGGAAGTGGTACTTGTGCGGGTTATTCCTCATTCCCTTTGGCAAGTGCGACTGCCGGCGAAAAACCGCCCGATCAACTGAAGCAATCCGAGGCCGCCCCTTGCACGGTGGAACATTCTCGACTACGCTGAATTCCGGTGTTGGCGGTGAAAGTCCCCTGGCCCGCTGCAAATGCCAGCAACGAAATTCTCATAACTCAGAATGGAAAGGACAGAGAATGAGCCGTAGGAATGCATGGACGGGTCTGGTCGCAGCCGTCGCGCTGAGCTTGTGCCTGACCGCTTGCAAGGACACTAAGACGCTCCAGGAAAATGAGCAGTTGAAAACGCAGATCGCGGACCTTCAGAAGCAAAACACACAGATGTCGAGCGACCTGCAGGCGGCCATCGCGGCCCGCGATGCGCTTCAGAAAGAGAATGATTCGTTGAAAGCCCGGATGAAACCCAAAAAGGCAAAGAACACCGCGAAAAAGAGTTCCAGCCGCAAGCGCCGCACAACAAACTGAAGCCGCGACGGGCAGCAGGCAAATGGGAACCCCGTCCCGGGCAAACCCGCCGCGGGGCTATTCCTTGTGACTTCACCTTGGCAATCCTGTGAAAAGGGTGCCGTTTTAGCTACAGATGTGCGAATATACGGCGCAAGACTGGAAGGAATTCAATCTTCAGGGACGACCGGCACACCGGAGGAGAAATCTCATATGAACGCAAGATGGCTGCAATCGCAAATGGCACGGCGAGGTTTTCTGGCGCGCCTTGGTTTGGGCGCGGGAGTTGTGGGCGCAAGCGTTGCCGGAGTTTCGGCGGCGGAGCCGCAGGCCGCGGCCGATGCGGCGTGGAAGCCGGCCCGCCACTCGCAGGATGATTGGTACGACAAGATTCCCGGCGTGCACCGCTTCGTTTTTGACTCCTCGTCGCCTGAAGGATTCGGCTGGGCGCTGCAATTCGCGAACAATTATTTCACCGCAAACCAGGACAGCTACGGACTGAAAGACGCCGACCTTGCCGTCGTCATCATCGCGCGCCATCGCGCCACCGAGTTCGCCTACACCGATTCGATCTGGGCGAAGTATGGCAAGGAGATCACCGGCCACTCGGAATACATGGACCCGAAAACGAAAGAGGCGCCCGTCATAAATCCCTATCTGGCGACGGGAGATGGATATCCGCAGTCCGGAAAAATGAATGCCTTGATCAAGAAGGGCGTGCAGTTCGCCGTTTGCGGCATGTCCTCCCGCGGGATCTCGGGACGCATTGCTCAGGCGACCGGCGGCAAGACCGACGAAATCTTCAAGGAGATCACTGCCAATCTGATCCCCAATTCACACCTGGTTCCGGCAGGCGTTCTTGCCGTGAACCGCGCGCAGGAGCATGGGTATTCGTTTATTTTTGCGATTTAGGGACTCCCGGGACACAGGGACGCTTCCGCATTGCAATATCCCATAAGATATGACATCCTATGGGATATTAATGATTCGGAGAGTGGTGCTGGACACATCGGTGATTGTCTCGGCGCTGCGCAGTCGTTCCGGCGCCGGCAACGCCGTTCTTCGGTTAATAGCAAATGGCCGATTGTTACTCTTGGCTACGCCACCTCTCTTCTTGGAATATGAAGCAGTGTTGAATCGGCCCGAGCAGCGTTTATCGCACGGACTCAATGCGGAAGAAATTGATGAATTTCTGAAAGAACTGGCTGCACTCATTGAACCAGTGGAAGTACATTTTCAGTGGAGGCCGCAATTGCGTGACCCGAAAGACGAAATGGTTCTTGAAGCTGCCATCAATGGGAGAGCAGAGGCGCTCATTTCTTACAACATTTCGGATTTCGCGTCCGCCGGGGATCAATTTGGTATTCCCGTGGTGCACCCGGCTGATTTATTAAGAAAGGTAAGACGATGAGTAAGGCTACCTACCCGTTGAAACTACCTGAATCGGTGAAGAAGGCTGCACAACGCCTGGCAAAAGAGGACGGCGTGTCCTTGAATCAGTGGATTGCATCAGCCGTCGCGCAAAAAGTCGGCGTAGTGGAAACTGCTGCGGATTTCTTCAAGAATCGCGCCCAGGGAGCGTCAGGAAAGGGACTGATGAAGTTCTTGCGCAATGCGCCCAAAATCACATCGGCGCCGGAAGACTCTAAGCGGTGACAGATGGGCCTTCCGCGAAGCTTCGCTACAAGAAGATGGGTATTCGTTTATTTCCGCGATCACCTGCTCTGAAGACCCGGGCCCGTTCACACGTCAAGGAAGGGACAAAATTCAAATAATTTCATCTGCCAATCCCGGGAACCTTCTTAATGCCGCCGGTGTCCAATATGCAGGAGGGAACCGCGATTTTGGATGGGGGCCGACTTGAAGGCAAATCGTACCTTGCTTATCGTTGTCTTTATCCTTGCGAGCGGAATACTGAATGCATGCCATGCTGCGATCGATCAACCCCCGGGAGTTTCTGCTTCAGTCACCAGAGGAACAATTAACCTGGTTCTCGCCAATTCTCAAGGAATGGTTGTTGTGACTGATAGCAGACAGACTATTGTAGACAAGAATGGTCGCCGCCCAAGTCCTGAAGATGCCCAAAAGCTAATTCAATTAGATGATATGTCAGTCTGTGTGATTGCAGGTTTTGCGAGCGCAAATTTTCCGGCTATGCACCAGTTCAGTGTCGCGATCACGGGAGTCATATCCGAATTTCGTAGCCAACTCGTTGGAAATTAACCTCTCTCGTTCGAAAATAAATTGAGAAGTCTGCAACAGATCATCAGTTTCTATCTGGAGTCATCCTCAAACCTCGACGAATTTCTAAATTCACCGTTAGGGAGTGAGACTTACGGGTTCTCACTATTCCTTGTTGGGTATGATCTAGATGGGTCTCCCAAAGTAGGCTTATTAGAGCTTACTGCAAAGCCGCAAGCGACCGTAGATAAAAGGCGTTCTTGGGATGTTGATGGGACAGCCCAGCAAGTAACAATTGGGTCGCAGTTTATCTATGGCGTGGGGGGCTTTTCCGACACAGCAAGAAATGTCCTGGGACATCCGGAAATGTACAAGAGATCGGCTACTGTTGATAGATACGCAGATTCGCTCCAAACTGCCTCAGGGAGTTCGTTGAGTCTCTTGGAATTGGAAGCGCTCGCGAAGTTAATCGAATACAAAACTTCCGTTGACCATCCAGTCGAGGTCGGCGGAAGCTTGCAGATAGCTGTTTTGCGTGACGGGAAGGTCGAAAGATTGGACCAGCCATCTTTTCCAGATCCTGCGAGACCAATGAAATTCTCAATAAAGATAAATGGAACCATTGACGGGAGCGGATTAGTTTCATTTGCCCCGGGTTTGAGAACTCTATGGATTCACTGCCGATTACTTAAGCAACAGAATCTTTCACTCGAGAATAACTTCCTAATTGCCACTGAAATTCGTGACTCGCTTATCTTTTATAACGGCGGTCCGTTTATTTTTGATAAAACAAACACTGTAGGACATTCCGCCCTAATGTTAGGTCCGAACGTGGACCTCAAATCGAAAGAAGTCCATGCACTGGCCACTGGTTTCGAGTGGATTAACAGAAGCCAATATCAATAATTATTGACAACGTAAAATCCTTTTCTCCGGCCCCATTCGGCCCTTACCACTTGAGTGCAATTCTTCGGACCGTGCATGCACTTTTCATAGATTCAGCAATTTCTTCACTCCACATTTCCCGGCACAAAATATCCCACCTTGTTGTTGGGCCCGGACCCGTACCACATCCGCCCCTGCGCATCGAGGAAGAATTCCTTCATCATGTTTTCCGAATGCGCGTAGGGATATTCGGTGACCTTGCCGGTTTTTGGATCGAGGCGGCCGATGATGTCCATCTCATCGGACGAGTACCAGATGTAATGGTTACGGTCTATGCCGAGCGCGTAGGGCGTCGCGTTCGGACCCGGCAGTGTGTATTCCTTGAACGTTTCCGTCCTGGGATCGAAGCGGCCGATTTTTCCGCCCAAATATTCGCCGAACCAGACAATGCCGTCCGAATCAATTTCGATCCGGCGCGGCCAACCGTCTTTGGTGGGCTGCTGCCACTTGGTCACCTTGCCGGTTTTCGCGTCCACCTTGCCGATCATTCCCTTGGGATAAAACTCGGCGAACCACGGATTGCCATCCTTGTCGAATTCCACGCCGTAAGGCGAAAAGGTCTCCTGGAAGTGAGAGAACTCATTGTTCTTCGGATCGTAAACCGATAGACGGCTGAACACGCCGGTGCCCCAGACGCGGCCAGTGGAATCCACGCGAACCGTGTGCTTGGACATGCCGTCTTCGAGCCCTTCCATTCCCTTGGGATAAGAGTCCTGATATTCGGTAATGAGTTTTGTTTTCGGATCCCAGCGGCCGACCTTGTTCGCGGCCTGCTCGGCGATCCACACGGACCCGTCCGGAGCGGGAACGGCTGAGTGAATTCCTGCCGGGAAAGAGTTCGGCGCGGTGAACTCCACGATCTCTCCTGTGTCGGGATTGAGGCGGCCGATGTGATTGGCCGAGCCCATGTCCGGAATCCAGAGATTGCCTTCCTTGTCCGGAGCGGCGCTGAACGGCATGCGGTCCGGCCCGGGCATATCATATTCGACGTACGTTATTTTCAGCCCTTCGTCGCTGACGGGGCGAATCGTGGCTTTGTAGCCGCTCATTTCGGCGGGCGATTTTGGCAGCTTGGCCTCTTCGCCAAAGAGATCATTCAGGTAGTTCGTCAGAACATTGGCCTGCTCGGTGTTGATGTGGTTGGACAAGCGGGCACGGCGAGTATCGAGCATAAAATTCACGGCCGTGGTCCAGCCGTCCAGGTCGCGCCCGACAGCGGCCATGCGCGTCTGAAATCCGTGGCAGGCAAAGCAGTTCTCTGTCAGTAGGGTTTTTCCTTCTCCGGCGGGCCACAGCGCCTTGCCCTGATAGAGGGAGAGATCGCTCCAGCGGAGCATGCCCTTTTGCAGCGCAAAATCCTCGGCGGATTGTTCGCCTGCGGCGAGCTTGACGTGCATGCGCGGGTCGCTTTTGTATCCCGGAGCGGAGACGCGCACTTCATACTCCCCCGGCGCGAGATTCCGGATCTGGAAGCGGCCGTCATTGCCCGACTGAACGTTGACGGTAATTCGCGTCCGCACATTCTTGGCGCTGACGAAAGCGCCGCGGAAAGCCGCGCCGGCTGGATCCTTGACGGCGCCGGTGATGGACGCCTGTGTTCCGTCTTTGGCTTCTCCAGCTGCCACACTGAGCGACAGAACAAAAATCCATACGGCCGCGTACAGCGTCCTGTTCATTATTTTCATGGCAGCATTTCCTTTCCGCGACACGTGAATTTGGTATTTCATCTTGGCCTGGATATTGCGGGCATTCTAGCCTGATTTTGATATTTATTGCGCCGCGTTTTTGAAATATGGCACGTTCCACGCCGTGCATGATACTCTCCCGTAAGATAATTCCCGGATAAACTGCACAGGAGGCTGCCATGGAACGAAAGAAGGCTTCGGATTTTGATCCCGAGTTACTTACGCTGCTGGACAAGTATGTCCACGGCGGCATCAGCCGCCGCGAATTCATGGATGGCGCGGCAAAGTACGCCGTGGGCGGAGCGACCGCGGCTTCGCTTGTGGAGACGCTCAGCCCGAATTACGCGTTTGCCGAACAGGTGCCGAAAGACGACAAGCGCCTGAAGACCGAATACGTCACATTTGATTCGCCCAAAGGATACGGCAAGATTCGCGCCTATCTGGCACGGCCCGCGGACGCCAAAGGAAAATTGCCCGCCGTGCTCGTCGTGCACGAAAACCGCGGGCTCAATCCCTATATTGAAGATGTGGTGCGCCGCCTCGGCGTGGCTGGATACCTGGCGATGGGGCCGGACGAACTGACGCCACTCGGCGGATATCCCGGCGACGACGACAAAGGCCGCGACATGCAGGCCAAGCTCGATGGCAATAAAATGATGGAAGACTGGTATGCGGCGGCGATGTTTCTGAAGTCGAATCCCATGTCTTCCGGAAAACTCGGCGTCGTCGGCTTCTGTTATGGCGGAGGTGTGGCCAACAATCTGGCCGTTCGCATGCCTGACCTCGCCGCTGCTGTTCCCTTCTACGGCATGCAACCCACCGCGGACGAGACAGCGAAAATCAAGGCGCCCCTCCTCATTCATTACGCGGGACTCGACGACCGGGTCAATGCCGGCTGGCCCGCGTACGAGGCCGCGCTCAAAGCCAATCACGTGACCTACACAGCGTACATTTACGCGGGAGCCAATCACGGCTTCCATAACGACACAACGCCCCGTTATGACAAAGACGCGGCTACCCTGGCCTGGGACCGCACGATCGCGTTCTTCAATAAATATCTGCGCTAAGCGAAGAAGAAATGTGCGGCGGCAGGAACTCTTTTCCGTGCCGCCGCATTCGTATTTTGGCGTGTCTCAAGAAGAACCTTTCCGAAATCTTTCTTCCCCCGCAGGCGTTAAGAATACATCAGTTAAATCCTGCGTTACGGGCCTCGCCGGCCTTTACGAGAAACCCGAGAGAATGGGTTACTCTACTTGTTTGGAATTTGGGGTCATAACCGGAAAGGAAACAATCCGATGAGCAGAGGGCTGATAAAGGAATCAGTAGTTTTCGCGATGATCGCCTCGCTGTGCGTTTCTCCGGCGTACGTGCAGGCACAGGAGCCATCCCCTCAGGCGGCGGAGACGCTGCCGAGCCGCCCGGCGCGCGAGGTGAAATTAGCGGGAGACTACTCCGCGGCCACGCCCTGGTTCCCGCATGTCACGCGCCCCTACACTCCCACGAGCATTGCCGGACAGCAACTCGAAAATCCTCTGCGCATCGGCGAACTGATCGAGAACGGCAAGCTCATGCTCAGCCTGGAGGACGCCGTTTCGCTGGCCCTCGAAGACAATCTGGCCATTGCCGTCGAGCGCTACACTCCGTGGATCGATCAAGTCAATCTGCTCCGCGCGAGATCCGGAGTGAATGGGCTTGTGCCGTTCGATCCTCTGCTTTCCGGGGGACTGAATTTGCAGGCGTCGAACACTCCCATTAACAACCCGCTCTTCGCCGGAATCGTGCCCACCGGGAACACAACACCCACCGCCTCCACTCCGCCGGCGTATGAGCAGCACATTGGGAATGTGAACTTCCAGTACACGCAGTATTTCCATAACGGCAGCGAATTTCAGGCCAGCATTGCGAATAGCCGGACTTCCACGAATCTCGGCTTCTTCAACCTGTACAATCCGTTTCTGCAATCCACGCTGACGCTCCAGTTTACGCAGCCGCTCCTTAAGGGCGCGGGGACACTTCCCAATACTCGCCTCATTCTCGAGGCGAAAAATCTAGAAAAGGCCGGACTTTCGCAGTTGAGCCAGCAGGTGATGGTCACCGTCGCCCAGGTCTCCACCGACTATTGGGAACTCGTCTTTGCGCGGGACAATGTGAAGGTCGAGGAAGCGTCGGTGCAGGTGTCGCAAACTCTTTTTGACGACAACAAGACGCGCGCTTCGATCGGAACTCTTTCGCGCCTTGATGTCCTCACGGCCCAATCACAACTCGCCGCCGACAAGCAGGCGCTCGTGCAGGCGCAATCCGTGGAGTTGCAGGACCAAACGACGCTGCTCAACGACATTACCAAAAACCCGTCGGATGCTTCCCTTCTCGGCGTCGAAATTATTCCCACCACGCCGATCTCGACTCCCGGTGCAGTGGAAAAAATGCGCCTGGAAGACGCCGTGAAAGAGGCGTGGGATAAGCGGCCGGAACTCCAGCAGATGGCGTTGAACTTGAAAAATGCCGGGATCGAAGTGAAAGCCACGAAGAACGAACTTCTGCCCGCGGTGAATCTTTTTGGCGAATATATTGCGACGGGCCTCGGCGGAATTCAAACCGTGACCACAACCGGGACGCCGCCGGCGGTCGTCGTCTTCCCCGGAGGAATCGGGCAGACGCTTGGCCGGATGTTCAACGGCAGCTACCCTTCGCTGGAACTTGGCCTGAACTTCAATTTGCCGATTCGCAACCGCGCGGCCCAGGCGGACAACGCGCAGGCCCTGCTCAATCTGCGCCAGCAGGAGACGCAGTACCGCCAGGAGCAGAACGCGATTTTCGTGAGCGTGCGCAACGCCCTGATCGCACTGCAGAAGGATCGCGAATCGCTCGAAGCCGCCGCGGAAGCGCGCTCGCTCGCCGTGCAAACTTTTGAGGCGGAACAGGAAAAGTACAAGCTGGGGGCTTCCACCAGCTATGACGTGGTTCTCCGCTCGCGCGATGTAACCACCGCGCAAGGGACCGAACTGCGTGTCAGCGTCAATCTGATTGAAGATGAATTGAAGGTCAATCAGGCGCTTGGGCGCACGCTCGAAGCCAATCACATCTCGATTACCGACGCACTAAAAGGAAATTCGCCAGGTTCTTTGACGAGTTCGATTGCGGTGGAATCGCGCAAGTAACACAGACTGTCCAGAGTTTGAAAAGGCTCTTTTTGATCGTCATCCCGACCCAAGCGAGGAATCCCTCCGTCTTTCTTTTTCTTCGCCGGAAAAGAAAGAGGGATTCCTCGCTTCGCTCGGAATGACGAAATATGGTGTAATTTGCGGAAGATATTTAGCCGGTCCCGCTACATCGTTGCGAAAATCCGGCCTAACGGAGTGATCCTGCCTGCGTCTCAATGAAAACTTCGTGCTCGACGCCGAGGTCGCGCGCCGAGGGCGTAAGAATCGTCTTCGGGCTGATAAATATTTTTTCGCTGCGCGTCATCGCCCGGCGCACATCGTTTTCACTGACAAATAAGGAAATCTCGACGGCAGGTTTTGCAGGTACGTCTGCCTTCGGCGTGCTAATCGGCGACGCTGCCGCAGGAGCAGAGAGAGAACCGGCCTGCGGAGCCATATTCAATTGGCAACCAGCGGAAGCTGCGGCGGAATCCAACCTCGACTCCCGTTTCGCTGGAGAACCGAAGACACGATTCACAATTTCAGCGGCGATGGATGAAGGCGCCGGTGCCTGCTGCGCTGGAGCGGATGGCGCCGACCCGCCGCCGCGTGCAATGCCTTGCGCGGCTAACACAGTCTCCACGACGCGGGCGACTGCAGCCCGATCCACAGCCACTGCCTGAGAAGAAGCATTTTTCGGGGAGGCATGATCTGACGACACTGTAATAGATTCTCCGCTTGCGGACGCGGCAGATGCTTTCGCAGTACCTTCGCCCGCACTCGCGACATCTTCATTTTTCGCCTTCACCGGCTCCGCACTGGATGATATCGCGTCCGTGCGCGAGTTCATCTTTTCCTGCACGGGCATCGCCTCGGATACCACTGCTGCGCCGGACATACGCTGGCCTGCGGGAATCGTCCGGTGCTCCACGCCTCTTGCCTCCCAGGCTATACGCTTCACGTTTATCAGGTGCTGCGGCCCAATATTGTCGGAAGTAATGTTCCCGCCGGGAGCTCCGCAGCCGAGCGTCATAGCCGGAAAAAGATTCGTCGAGTAGCCGATCGAGCCATGCACCGATGCGCTGTTCACGATCACGCGAAAGGCCGGCATGGCCTGGCCGAATTCCAGTATCGCCGCGCGATTCTGCGAGTGGATCGCGCAGGTATGTCCCAGCCCGCCGAATTCCAGGAGCCGCTTGCAAAGATCTATTCCGGCGGCAAGATTCGGCACGGTGTAGAACGCCAAAATCGGTGAAAGCTTTTCTGCCGACAGCGGGAATTCGCGGCCCACCTGCTGCGGCTCAAGACGCGCAATGAGAACGCGCGTCGAAGAAGGAACCTGCAATCCGGCCATCTCTGCAATCGTCACGGCAGGCCGGCCGACAATTTTCGTGTTGGGCGTGTTCGTCCCCGGCAGGAAAACCACGCGCGCGAGTTTCTGCGCTTCTTCAAGAGTCAGGAAATAGCCGCCCTGCGCGCGGCACTCTTCGAGCAACCGTTCGCGAACGGTCTCTTCCACGATGATGGCCTGCTCGGAGGAGCAGAGGGTCCCGTAGTCAAACGTCTTGCCGGCAAAAATATCAGCGACGGCTTTTGGGACGTCGGCGGTCCGCTCGACAAAAGCGGGCACGTTACCGGGGCCTACTCCGTACGCCGGTTTTCCGGATCCATACGCCGCGCGCACCAGGCCCGTCCCGCCCGTCGCAAGAATTACGCCGACTTCGCGCTGGCGCATCAGTTCACGCGTACCCTCGAGCGTCGTGTGATTCATGCATTCAATCAAGCCTTCGGGCGCGCCGGCGACGAGAGCCGCATGGGAAAGAACCGCGGCGGTTCGGCAAATGCAGTTCACGGCGGCGGGATGCGGGCTCAGAACAATGGAGTTTTGCGCTTTGATGGAAATCAGCGTCTTGTAGATGGCCGTCGAAGTCGGATTGGTCGAAGGGATGACCGCGGCGACAACGCCGACTGGCGAGGCCACTTCGACTATGCCCTTCTCGCGATCTTCGCGCAGGATTCCAACGGTGCGCATGCCTTTGAGGGCGCGCGGGACATTCACTGCGGCAAGCGTGTTCTTGATGATTTTGTCGGGAACGTTTCCGAAACCGGTCTCTTCGACGGCGGCACGCGCGAGCGGCTCCACATTTTCCGCCGCCGCTGTGGCGCAGGCCTCCACGACGGCGTCCACCTGCTCTTGGGAAAATGCGGAGAATTTCCTCTGAGCGGCCGCGGCACGCGCCGTCAGTTCACGGGCTTCCTGAATGGAGATCAGATCGCGGTCGCGCAGGCTCAAAACGTTCTACCTTCCCCAATAACGCGATCCCGCCGGGGAGGCGGTCACCCGGAGATTCTTACTTCTTTGCTCCGGGCGCAGCGCCACCACCTGGCAAAATCTTTTCGACATGTTCGTGCGGCCGCGGGATCACGTGAACGGAAACGAGTTCGCCCACACGGCGCGCCGCGGCGGCCCCGGCGTCAGTCGCGGCCTTCACCGCGCCCACGTCGCCGCGCACCATCACCGTGACGTAGCCGGAACCGATGTATTCCTTGCCGATCAGAATGACGTTCGCGGCCTTCACCATGGCGTCGGCGGCCTCGATCGAGCCGACCAGTCCCTTGGTCTCGATCATCCCCAGTGCTTCGTTGGACATGCGTTCCTCGCCCCCGCATCCTGCTGCGACTTCCCAAACACCGAACCCTGCCTGTCGCCGGAAGCGGTGAGCGTAGCACGCCCCATGAGGTGAAGCAAGAAAATGCGCAGGAAAAAGTCCGCCGGGGGCTGTGGGAATCACGGGTGGTGGGATTAAATCGTGGGCAAAACGCCGATCCGCGCGGCGGCAACACCGTTGCGCGTCGTGTTCTTGACCGCGTACATGGCTTCGTCCGCAAGGTGCAGCAGCTCGACTTTGGTCCGAGCATCACCGGGGTAGGAAGCCACGCCGATGCTTGCCGTCAGGTGGATGTTCACACCGTCCGCAGCCAGCCAGGTCGTATCGCCGATCAGCTTGTGCAGGCGCTTGGCTACGACAAAGGCATTCTCTTTGGACGCCTGAGGAAGAACGATCACGAACTCGTCGCCCCCATAGCGGAACGCGAAATCAATCCGCCGGCAGGAGTTCTTGACCATCAAGCCGACTTCCGCGAGAAGCTTCGACCCGACCAGATGCCCGTGCGTATCGTTGACGTTCTTGAAGTGATCGAGGTCAATGAACACCACGGAAAATTCATATCCGTATCGCTGCGACCGGTAGATCTCGGTCTCGAGAATGAACTCCATGTGCCGCGCATTGAACAGAGTGGTGCAATCATCCGTGATGGTGAGCTCGTGGATGCGCTTGACGTGCCGGGCATTTTCGAGAGCGATCGCGGCAAAATCCGCCAGCGCCCCGAGCAGTGCGAGGTCGCGCTCCTGAAAGCCTTCGCTTCCCACGCAGTTGATCAGCTCAATTACACCCAGGCAATGGTCGCGATAACGAACCGGAACCGCAACGATGGACCGCGTCTCCATCTTGGTCTTTTCATCTACTTGGGAAAAAAAGCGCGTATCCTGGCTTACGTCGGGGACAATCACTGCTTCATCATGCTGCGCGACCCAGCCGGCGATTCCCTGTCCGACCTTGATGCGGACTTCTTTCAAAGCCTGCGAACCCTTGCCCACCGCCAGCTCAAAATAAAGTTCCTGCTTCGGCTCGTCCAAAAGGAGCAGCGACCAGGTATCCGGCCGCAGAAACTCGTCAATTTTTTCCATGATCGTGCGCAGGACTTGATCCAGCTGGAGGGACGACGTCAGAGCCTTGCCAAGTTCATGAAATACCGCGACTTCACCCGCCTCCCGGCGTTCTCCCCGAACTGAATCCTTGCGACGCCGCTCGACACCGCCAAATTGTTCGCTCGTATTCACGGTTGATCGCATTCCCTATTCTGAGTTGCGGGCCGCCCTCCGTGCCACGGGGGAAATAGGGGGCATAAAAATTATAGTCAACTGTTTGTACGGCCCGCAATACAGACTTGTTATGCCTGTTCCCGGAAAGTGAAGTCGGCTCGATTCGTGTCCGGCTCGGCCAGTGAGCCGTTTTGGAGATGCACGCATTCCGTCTTAAAATGCCGACGTTGACACTCCCTGCGCCCCCCGCCTATATTCGCAGTGTCCGGGGAAAAAAGGCAACATGACGAAAAGCAATTTTGGCGGGAATTTGAAGCGGGAACGGGAACTTCGAGGCGTGTCTCTTGAAGAAATCACGACGGCTACCCGCATTGCCACGCGTTTTCTCCGGGCGATAGAAGAGGAAAATTGGGACGTGCTGCCCGGAGGCATATTCAACAAGGGGTTTGTCCGCGCCGTGGCCCGGTACCTTGGACTCAACGAAGAGAGCATCGTCGCCGAATATGCGCTGGCCGTGAATGAGAGGCCCAGCGTGCCGGTCTGGACAGGGAAACCCCCCGCGGTAGTGCCGGACAGGCGCTGGATTAGTCTGGTCGTGGCTGTTTTGGTGATTGTTGTCATCTTCGGGGGAGGCTGGCTCGCCGCTCGACTACTCCTGGCCCGGCGGGCTGCCAAGCGCACCGCAAGCGCTCCCGCTGCAAGTTCATCGAATCTGGCAAGTCCGCAGGCAGTGACACCATCAGGAGGACCCTCGAGCCCGGGTTCAGCGGCCCCGGTACCGGGCGCAGCGTCTTCCCCGCAATCCGCAACCGCTTCAGGCGATCCGGGTCCCGCCGATCCCGTGCTGCTGGTTCTCAAGGTTGAGGCCGCGAAAAAGACCAAGCTGACGATTGAGGCCGACAACGACCTCTTGTTCGAGGGAAGCTACAATGCAGGCGAAAGCCATACATACTCCGCCAGGGATCGTTTCGATATCTCTTCCCGGGACGCCGGCGCTCTTGCACTTGAATTAAACGGAAAGTCGCTCGCTCCGATCGGGCCATCGGGAAAATCGGGAAAGGCCACCCTGACCAGAGACACTTTGAAAGCCGCAGCGGGAGGGGGAAATTAGCGCGACGCTCCTGGCAGAGATTCGTACGGGTACAACGACCCGGGACCGCAAGATTGAAATTTGCGGCACAGCGGGCTCGCTTGGACCTGAAGACCGCATTGAAGTTCTCACCCTCCTGGCTGCCGATCCGGACGAAGCCGTCCGCGAAGTCGCTGCCCGAGTCCTGCTGACCCAACCGTTGCCTGTCGTCCTGCAAGCCCTCGCGAAACCCAACGCCACGCCGGAAATGTTTGCGTACTGCGCCGCGGAATTCTCGCGAAGGCCCGGCGTGGCGGATGCCTTAGCCAGAAACGTAACTTGCCCTATTGAAGTCCTGCGGCCCGCCGTCCGGTATCTTTCGGTTTCGGCTGTGCAGGATTTGTTTGAAGACCTGGACCGGCTGAGCACTTCCCCTGCGCTGGTCGCCGCTCTCATTGCCTCCACCGTGGTCAACGCGGATCAGCGCGCCCAGTTGGTAGAACTGCAGCGGGAGGACCTGGAAGCCCTCGAGAAATTGCGGGAAGTCGTGGAAGACGCCGAATCGGACCAGGCCAAACGGGAAACGCTGCTGCAAAAGCTCGCCCGCCTGCGCGTTGTCGAGCGTGTACAAATGGCCCTCAAAGGCAGCCGCGAAGAAAGAGGATTGCTGATCCGCGATTCCTGTAAGGTCGTGCAAAGGGCTGTGCTGCAATCGCCGCTCCTGACCGATCGTGAAGTCGAATCCTTTGCCGGCATGGCCAGTCTGGGCGAAGAAGCCCTGCGCATCATCGCGGGCAACCGGAAGTTCCGGAAGAGTTACACGATTATGAGGACGCTGATGTTTAACGCCAAGACGCCGCTCGAAGTGACCCTGCACCTGCTCCCCACGATGAAAGAGATGGACGTGAAAATGCTCGCCGGCAACAAGAACGTCCCGGACACTTTGCGCAAGGCGGCCCAGCGGCTGCAGCAACAGCGGACGGTGAAGAAGGATTAATGGAAGATCCGGGGTGTAAATCCATCGATCTGATTCCGATTGGGTATTTACGGGGATATTTTTTCTGAAACACAGCGTGGCCGCTGCGCATGCCCGTGTTCACAAAAATGATTTGTCAAACGGCTTGGGAAACAGCGCAGTCATGCGATAGTGTTCCGTCTTCCCGTGGAGATTCGCGAGAATGATCTCGGCATCCCCGCAAAATTCCCAGATAATCTGCCGGCAGGCGCCGCAGGGCGGTGTCAGCGAATCGGTGTCGGCAACGACGGCGACGGCGTCAAATCCGCGCTCGCCTTCGGAAATGGCCTTGAAGATGGCGACGCGCTCGGCGCACAACGTCAGTCCGTAAGTGGCATTCTCCACATTACAGCCCGAAAAAATGCGTCCGGTATTGGCGCGGACGGCTGCTCCCACGCGAAAATTGGAATGCGGCGCGTAGGCGTTTTGCCGCGCGGTAAGAGCGGCCGCAATCAGGATGTCATATTGGCTCATCGGTTCTCCCTCGCGCTGCGGGTCCGGGCGGCAAAGCGCCTTACGGATTATTGAAAATCGGCGCCCATCCGCGGAACCACAGCACGCAGCAGCGCCGCAAAATCGGCTTTCACGCGCTCGCCGGTTTCCAGAACCTCTTCCGTGGTGATCGGCTGGTCGAGAATTCCCGCCGCCATATTCGTTACGCAGGAAATTCCCAGCACGCGAATTCCGAGATGTGACGCGGCAATCACTTCCGGCACGGTGGACATTCCCACGAGATCCGCCCCAACGGTCCGCAGGAAGCGGATCTCCGCGGGCGTCTCGTAACTTGGTCCGGACAGCGCCGCGTAAACGCCCTGGGCCATTTCGATATTCAGTCGCTTCCCTTCGGCCAGCGCGATCTCCTGGTAAGGTTTCCAGTACGCCTGCGTCATGTCAAAAAATCGCTGGCCGAAACGCTCTTCATTCGGTCCGATCAGGGGATTGGTGCCCTGCAGATTGATGTGGTCGCGCAGGACGACGAGGCAGCCCTGCTTGAAATCGCGATTGATCCCCCCGGCGGCATTCGTGACTAGAACGGCCCGCACTCCCATGCGCGCCATGACCCGCATGGGGAAAATCACTTGCTGGGCTGAATAGCCTTCGTAAAAATGAACGCGGCCCTGCATCGCCGCTACCGGAGTGTCCGCGACTTTGCCGATCACCATGCGTCCGTCGTGGCCGATGGCCGTGGACCGCGGAAAATTCGGAATGGCCTTGTAATCCACGCGCATTGCGCCCGCAAGTTCATCGGCAAACGCGCCAAGTCCGCTGCCGAGGATGAGCCCGACGCGCGGCCGAAGTTTCGTCTTCGCGAGGATAAATTTCGCGGCGCGTTCGGCGCGGATGAATTCAGGACTGGGCGGCGCGTTGTGCTTGGTGGATGCGCTCATTTCAGGAAAATCCCCACAATCGAGGCGGACATCAGATTCGCCATGGTTCCCGCAATCATGGCCCGAATGCCGAGCTTGGCCAGCGTCGTCTTCTGATTGGGCGCCAGCGCGCCGATGCCGCCGATCTGCATTCCGATCGAACTGAAATTCGCGAATCCGCACAGCGCAAAGGTCGCGATCGTGAACGAACGCGGATCGAGCGACCCCTTCAGCGGGCCGAGATACGAAAAGGCCACAAGCTCGTTGACGACCATGCGCGTGCCGAGCAGATTTCCGATCTGCACGCAGTCGCGCCAGGGAACCCCGATCACAAACGCCACCGGAGCAAACGCCCAACCGAATATCTGCTGCAGACTCGTCGGGAACCAGTGCATGCCCAGAAGACCAAACCAGTTGTGAACCATTCCCATCAGGCCGTTGGTGAGTGCAATCAGCGCGAGAAACGCAATGAGCATCGCGCCGACGTTCAGGGCCATGGCCAGGCCTTCCCCGGTTCCCCGCGCAATCGCCGCCAGAAAATTGGAATCGCGCTCGACGTGCTCCAGGTTCACGACGCCCATCGTCTTGGGCTGCTCGGTTTCCGGCACAAGCATTTTGGAGATCAGCAGTGTGCCCGGCGCTGTCATGATGACGGCCGTCAGGAGGTGGCTCGCCTGCGCCCCGAACGCCATGTACGCCGCCATCATTCCACCCGAAACGTGCGCCATGCCGCTGGTCATGACCGTCATCACTTCGGATCGCGTCAGTTCCGGAATGAAGGGCCGGATCGTCAGCGGCGCCTCTGTCTGCCCCATGAAGATGCTGGCCGCGACGTTGAGCGATTCGGCGCCGCTCGCGCCCATGAACCGCTGCATCGCCCAGGCCGCGCCGCGGATCACCACTTGCATCACCCCCAGGTAGTAGAGCAGCGCAAACAGCGAGGCGATGAAAATAATCGTGGGCAACACCTGAAACGCAAAAATAAATCCGATCGAGGAGTGCTGCTTGCCGATCTCGCCGAAGACAAATTCCGAACCGACGTAGGAATAATCGAGAAGGCGTTTCACGGCATCGCCCGCGCGCAGGAAAAGCTGTTGCCCGTACGTCCAGCGCAGCACCAGGAACGCGAGCCCGATCTGCAGCCCCAGCCCCCACACCACCATCTTCACTTTGATCGCGCGGCGGTTGCTGGAAAACAGATAGGCAATCCCCAGCATGGTGATGAGCCCCAGCACGCCCGTAAAATGCCCCATCCGATGTCTCCTCGCATCGCCCGATTAAGCCGGGAAAATGATCGCCACATTAGCATGCCGGAGAACACTCTGGGATGTGGAAATTGTAATCCGCAAGATTCGTGGTGCTATGAAAAAGCATAGGTCAGCGCCACCCGACAGTGCGAATCGCGTGGGAAATCCTAGTGCATCACGACGCACGAGCTTAACTGCCCAAAAATCGTTTGGACAGTCTACCCTTGACGGTTGGCTGGTATTACGCTCTTATACTTCTGGACCGGCCCTGGCATGCAGTGTCGTGTATTCACTTGGTCTTGATGAGGAAACGGAAGATTGGCGACTGCAACACAGCAGAAGGCGTTAGGCGCATTCTACACGGATGAACCCGTCGCTCAACACTTGGTCCGATGGGCTCTGAGGAATGCCTCTGACACTGTTCTGGATCCAAGCTCCGGTGGCGGCGTTTTCCTTTATGCAGCTATTGGGCAACTGAGAGCCTTAGGAAAAAATATTCCCGAAGTATGGGGGATAGACCTTGTAGAGGATGCAGCCTGCCCGGTAAGAGTTTCCGCCGACGGCTTGAAAGTTTTGCACAGAGACTTCTTTACAATTCAGCCAGGTGAGATCCCAGCTTTCTCGGCCATTGTGGGAAACCCCCCATTCGTTCGGTACCAAACCTTCAGCGGCACAGCGAGAGATCGGGCGCTCGCTTGTGCCCGCGATGCAGGAGTCGAGTTGCCTCGGCTTTCCTCGTCTTGGGCGCCGTTTCTAGTGCATGCGACTCGTTTTCTTAAGACTGGCGGAAGACTGGGGATGGTTGTCCCCGCCGAGCTTGGCCATGCTCAGTATGCGAAAGGCGTCTTGGCTTTTCTGTTGCAAAAGTTCTGTCGAGTTTCAGTTATCATGTTTCGTGAGAGCTTGTTTCCCGAACTTAGTGAAGAAACATACCTCCTTCAATGCGATGGGTACGGCAGCCCGTGTAAGTGGCTGTCCGTTGCAACATGTCAGAATATCTTTCAGGCTGAAAATGCTGCGGATCGTGGGCTTCCTGTAGAGATCAAAGCAATTACTTCTGGAAAGATTCGCCTTGCACACTGTCGAATTTCATTGAAGGCCCGAAAATTGTATGAACACTTGTCAGAAATACAAGGTATCGTGCGGTTCCAAGAGAAAGCGGACATCGGAATCGGTTATGTGACCGGATGTAACGACTATTTCCATATTACGGAGAGCGAGAGAAGGGATTGGCGAATTTCAACAAAGTATTTGAGGCCGGTGATTCTTTCTCTTGCAGCTTGCGATGGCATCGTTCTTCGCGACGAGGATTGGACGAGGTTGCGAGATAAGGGGGAGAAGGCCTACCTCTTGCATCTTCCCCCAGAAGACAGCCATGCCTTCACGGACGGGATCGCTGCCTACCTGAAGCACGGCAGGCAACTTGCAGTCCACAATCGGTTTAAATGCCGCGTGCGAAAACAATGGTACGCGGTGCCGCACGTTAGGCGTGGGGATGCATTACTTTCTTATATGACGGGTCAAATACCGAAACTCGTGGAGAACCGGGCTGGTTTGTTTTCTCCCAATACCTTGCATGTGGTTCGATTCGCTTCGAAGGCAAGCACTAAAATGTTCGTTGCAGGTTGGCACAGTTCTTTGACCCGGTTGAGTTGCGAGATGGAAGGGCATGCTCTTGGTGGTGGAATGCTCAAACTTGAGCCAACCGAAGCGGGACGCGTAACGATACCCTTGCCCCACGCGAATGAAGCCGCTCAATTAGTAAAGAGTATTGATCAGTTTTCCCGGTCAGGCGATTCGGAAAGAGCCACTGAATTGATCGACCGACAAATTCTCCGCAAACGATTTGCGTTAAGTGCGACGGAATGCCAATTGCTTCAGTCCGAGGCGGAGGAGTTGCGTAAATGGAGGCTTCATAAATGAAGTCCCTTCCGACTATCCCAACCCTTGAATCAAGCCTCCCAAGTCTATGCACGACAGTAGGAACTCAATCGGGTGAACATATAAAGCCTATTCACGCATATTGCTCAGCGAGGCTTGTCTTGGAAGGTGGTTTCTCTCCCGAACATATTTTTCCGGCCACCCAATTCAAGAACGTAAAAATAAATAACTCTACCCATGAACTGGACTTCTCCGGTGAAACACCCAAACGGTCGGAACACAAGGTCCTCGGAGGAATAAAATATAAAGCGGTCGATGTTACCGCAGTTATCCCTGGGATTGGGCCTGCTCTAGGCATATCGGCGAAGAGCACCGGTAACGCCTTTCGGAATTTAACAAACAGGATGGAAGAAGCTCTCGGCGAGTGTACCAACGTACACCTCATGTATCCTGGCTTCGTCTTTGGGTTTCTACACTTGATCAGATTCAGAAAAGAATCTGAAGTGAAAAGCTCCAATGATGCGTCATTCAGCGAAAAGAACGATCCTTTGCCGGCGATTCGCCGGTATCACGAAGTATTGGTCGCTCTTGCGGGTCGGCACGCAATTACTGACCCTGGAATGCGTTATGAATCCGTCGGACTGCTGGTGTACAGATGCTCTGGTGAAAAGGTCGAAATCTGGAAGGACTACCCACCCGCGGAAAGTCCAGTTCACTTCTCCAGGTTCTTCCAAAGACTTTATGACTTGTACGATCTGCGCTACGCTTATCCAGATCCCGACAGTGCCAATATCCGCAAAGGTTGGAAGCTAATGAACGAAGCGATTCCCACAAAGTACGATGCCAATATTGGCTTTCCATGGGAATTGAGACTATCTGCCTTCTCTGACGAGGGGCAGGTCAGTTGAAACTGCAAATCCGGGTCATCTTAGGATTCGTCAGATTTGTGATTAACGGTTTTCTAATGCACGAGTCGTAGCGCTAGGATGCCCTACACCCCAATTACCTGATACAGCAGCGGCGGCAACTTCGCCGGCTTCTCCCCCTCGATTTTGTACGCCGATTCAATCAGCTTTCGTGCTTCCGCTAGTCGAGCATCTGAATTGTAATGAATCGTGCAGAGCACTTCGTCGCGCTTGACGCGGTCGCCGATGCGCTTGTGAAATTCAAGGCCAACGGCGGGATCAATCTTATCTTCTTTTTCCTCGCGCCCGCCGCCGAGGACTACCGAAGCTACGCCGAACTGCTCGCATTCGGTCGCAGCGATGTATCCGGAGACTGTGCTGGTCACATCGAGGGTCTGCCGGGCGCGCGGCAGGCGCCGGGGATCGTCTATCACGCTCACGTCTCCGCCTTGCAGGCGAACGATCTCGCGGAATTTTTCGCGGGCCGAGCCCGCGGCGATCAGGTCAGCGGAAAGTTTGCGGCCCTCTTCGACCGTTTTCACTCTCTTGCCGAGCAGGAACATCCAGGCCGCAAGTTCGAGGCAAAGATCGCGTAGGTCGTCGGGCCCTCCGCCGTTCAACACTTCGATGGACTCGGCGACCTCCAGGGCATTCCCGGTCATGTGGCCGAGCGGTTGATTCATGTCCGTGATCAGCGCGACCACGTTTTTCCCCATGCGCTTGCCGGTTTCGACGAGAAGTTCCGCAAGATGAACTGCATCTTCGGTCTTCTTCATGAACGCCCCGGAACCCGTCTTGACGTCGAGAACGAGGGCGTCAATGCCTTCGGCGAGTTTCTTGCTCATGATCGAGGCGCAGATGAGGGCCGGGCTTTCGACCGTGCCGGTCACGTCGCGCAGGGCGTAGATCTTCTTGTCCGCGGGAGCGATCTCGGCCGTCTGGCCGATCAGGGCGCACCCACAGGTTTTTAATACTCGCCGGAACTCGGCCAGTGAAAGATTGACGTTGAATCCGGGAATGGATTCCAGCTTGTCGAGCGTCCCGCCGCTGTGCCCCAGGCCCCGCCCGCTGATCATGGGAACATAGAGTCCGCCGGCGGCCACGATCGGGGCAATCACAAGCGAAGGCTTATCGCCGACGCCTCCGGTCGAGTGTTTGTCCACTTTGCATCCGGGAATATCGGAAAAGTCGAGCACGCGGCCCGAGTACAGCATGGCTTCGGTCAGTGCGCCGATCTCCGCGCGCGTCATGCCGCGCAGCACGACGGCCATCAGCCACGCCGACATCTGATACTCGGGAACTTCTCCGGCAGTATAGGCAGTGATGAGATGCTGAATCTCTTCGCGCGAGAGTTCGCCTGAATCACGTTTACGGCGAATCAGATCAACGACGCGCATATTTTGTGGAGGGAAGCTAGTCCGCGGCGGCTGAGGAAGCGGCTGCACCTTGCAGGAGTTCCAGAGCGGTGATCTCTGCCGGGCAGTTCAGGCGCCAAGGCACGACAATCGTTCCGAGGCCGCGGCTCACATAGATCTGGGTTGTACCCATACGGTCCCAACCGATTTTGTACCGCAGACGCTCCGGAGAGCGCCCGTAAATGGTGCCGAGCAGCGGGACGTTGAATTGACCGCCGTGTGTATGTCCGGAAAGAACGAGGCTCACGCCATGCCGTGAGGCGAGGCGAATCAGCCTCGGATTGTGAGCGAGAAGGATCTTCGTGGCGCTTTGAGGAATGCCCCGCACGGCCCGGCGCAGGTCGGCGCCATAGCCGTAATCATCCACTCCAGCAAGATAAACGGAAGTTCCACCGCAGCGGAGGGAGATGTGGCGGTTCCTCAACACGTCAATGCGCTGGCTACGCAATGCGGCGGTCACCGCGTCGGCATCCACGCGAAAATCGTGATTCCCCAGCACCGCATACACGCCGAAGCGCGCGCGCAAACACCCCAGGATCTCGGCAGCCGGAGCGATCTTCCTCCGCGAATACGTGACGAAATCGCCGGTCAAAGCGACGATGTCGGGATTCAAACGGTTGGCTTGCTGGACAGCATCCTCCAGCCAACTCTCGGAGAGAAACAGCCCGTGGTGAATGTCGGAGATCTGTACGATCCGTAGCCCGTGGAAGGAATCCGGCAAGGAGTCCAGCCAGATGCGCTCACGGTTCACTGTGAATTTCTCACGCGAACCCCAAAGAGCAAAATCCGAGACGGCCGACTCGGTCGCATATTGTTCGATTCCGCCGCGGCGCCACCGATCCGCCCATCGGGACAGACGTACGCCAACACCCAAACTGTTCGGAACCTGAAATGTGAGACTATTCCCCATTATCCCTCAGTGGATTTTGCAACCGTATGTGATGCTATCACTGGCCAAAAACCGAGTCAATGCAACGCCTTAGGAGAGTTGTGGAAAACAGAAACATGCCCTGACGCCGCCCAGCAACCTGCATTTTAAGAAAGCGCGGGGCGGGAACTGGCGCGCTCGGCTATCCCCTCGGCCACTTCCCGCATTTCGGCGTGAACGTGTCCATTGGATGCAAGAAGCTCCCGATCTCCAAGTTGGTAAGGCTGGCCGTTGAACTGCGTGACCATCCCTCCTGCCTCCCGGACGAGCAAAACGCCTGCGGCGGTGTCCCAGGAATGTAAACCGAACTCCCAGAATCCGTCAAAGCGGCCGCAAGCCACCGCCGCGAGATCTAGCGCGGCCGAGCCGTCCCGGCGAACTCCATGTGAACGGAGCGTGAAATCCCAGTAATAATGAATATTGGGATTTTGGACGCGCTTCACAGCGGGAAAACCTGTGGCCAGGAGGCTGGTCGCCAGCTTGGGAATGGGCGAGGTCTGAATCTTTTTATGGTTCAGATACGCTCCCTCGCCTTTGACCGCCGTGTAAAGCTCCCCACTCACCGGCTGGTAGACGACGCCAGCGAGAAGCTCGCCCGCCTCCTCCAAGCCGATCGAAACGGCGAAGCAGGGATACCCGTGCGCAAAATTCGTCGTGCCGTCGAGGGGGTCCACGTGCCAGCGAAAGGGCGATTCGCTGTCCGTGCCGCTGCCCTCCTCGGCAACAATCGCGTGCTTGGGAAAATGGGACCGCAGGCGCGACACGATGAGCTGCTCGGAACGCCGGTCAGCCTGCGTCACAATGTCCACTTCACCCTTGTAACTGATGTTCACCGGCCGGTCGAACTCGGCAAGCAGGATTGCTCCGGCTTCGCGCGCTATTTCGACGGCCACATCCAGATAGGAACTCATCTATGCCTCGGACTTTTCAAACATGGGCTGCAAGTACAGCCCATGCTTTTCAAACATGGGCTGCAAGTACAGCCCATACCCTCACTAGAGATGATGCCAGAAGTCGCCCGGGTTCTGTAGGAAGGATTGAAGCTAGGGAGATTATTTCCGGTGTTCGGGTTTGGCGGAAACCGTGGTTCGCCGGTCAGCAACCGCTTTCATTCCAAATGCCCGCCCGAATAGTACGCCCTGCGGCTTCGGACCCGGCAATCGCACTTTACGCGGATCTCCAGACTGCGGTAAGTCCCCGGAGGAGGCTGGGGAGTGGGATAGAAGCCCAGGCGGTATTGCGTACGGAGTTCAGTGTTGATCCGGTCGAACATCGCATCGAACTGGTCAGTGGTATTGGGGAAATAGGTCGCGCCGCCGGTGGAATCGGCGATCGTTTCAAGTGCGTGCTCCCCGGCGGTATTGCGACCGCTTTCCGATTTGACGGCCCGAACGATGATGGAATAGAGCAGCACATCGGCGCGCAAGGCGGCCCGGCGCGCCGTTTCAAAGTCCGCCCGGCTGGTGGTCTCCCCGGCATCGGTCACGAGGACAATTACGCGGCGCCGGCCCGGCGGATTGCGCTCGAGCGCCTGCGAGCCGAGAAAAATGGCGTCGTAGAGAGCAGTGCCGTCGCCCGGCACGATGCGTTTGACCGCCGCTTGCAAGCTGGAGACATTGGAGGTGAACGGGGCGAGCTGCGTGACCACGTCGGAAAATTCATAGACGGCCATGCGGTCCACTGGGCGGACAAGTTTCTGAATGAACCGCCCCGCCGCCTCTCCCTCAAACTCCAGCTCTTTGATTTCGCTGAGGCTCGAATCCACCATCAGCGTCAGGTCCAGCGGCTGCTGCGTTTCCGGCTCGACCAGTTCGATCTTTTGTTTTACTCCCTCATCATACAACTCGAACTGTTCCGCGGTCAGATTGGTGACCGGACGGCCATCCTTGTCGAGAACGCTCGTCAAAGCGCTGACCAGATTGACTTCGGCTCGGATGACGCCTCGGGAGTTTTCCGAGTCCCTTTGCCCGGCCACGGCCGGCGGAGCGAGTCGAGTTGCGCCTGCGAGAGACACGACTGCAAGCGTAACCGCGAGGAGAGCGGGGTAGAGCTTTGAAAATTTGAAACACGGTTCGTGCTGGGTTGCGGCTGGGCGTGAAATCATCGGCAGAAGAACGGCTCCCGCGGGAACTTGATTTTGCCCGCACCCGTTAGATTCGCGGTTGGCCAAAAAGGATTGCTTAGCTGGAAGCGACTTCGCCGTCGGCCCAGGCAGAGCCGTCGTGGAAGAACTCCTTCTTCCAGATGGGCGCGCTGCGTTTGATCGTGTCTATGCCGTAGCGGCAGGCGTCAAATGCCGCGCCCCGGTGAGCCGACGCGACCGCCACGAGAACCGCCGTTTCGCCAATCTCCAGCCGGCCCAGGCGGTGCACCATGGCAAATCGCCGGATCGAATACTTTTCGCGCATCTGAGCGCCGATTTCGCGCATCTTGGCAAGGGCCATCGCTTCATAGGACTCGTATTCGAGGTACAGCGTCAAGCGGTTTCCGGAATGATTTCGGACGATCCCCTCGAACACCACGACGGCGCCGTCGCGCGGCCCTTTGAGCGATTCCACGATTTTTGCGGTCTCAATCGGCGTGCGAACCAGCGCGCACAGGTCTTCTTCGACGGTGGCGTCCGCCGGAACCGCGCCACCGCTCACGGGTGGGAGAAACGCCACCTCATCTCCTGCCGCGAGCGGCGCCCGCCAATCCGCGAATTCCTGATTCACCGACGCCACCACGGAGGAGCGAAACTTTTCAAGCTCCGGATAACCTCGCCCGTAGCGCGCATATAGATCTTCGACACGCGTCCCCTCGGAGACTTCGGCTTGCATCTCCGTCACGCCCACAATGTCCTTCAATTTCCCGAAGAATAAGACGCGCACTTGCATGGCTGTATTCTATCCATGGACGCGGGAAAGTTCCACTCAGGCGAGGAGTTCATTCAGGCGCTTTTGCCATTCATCTTGGAAGACAATTTCGTAAGAAATTTCTTTCCCGCGCATTGCAGGGACCAGTTCATTCCAAGTTGTCCGCTTTGCATGTTCGCTGCATAGGGAAAATACCGACTTTTTATATTCGGTGTCTTTATTTTGCAGATGCCGGCCCTTCGTTTCCAGAACGAAAACTTTTCGATAATCCTTACCTCCGCTGCCCGGCGCTTGCGTCGCAAATATGAAATCCGCATAGATGCGTGATTTCTGCCATCCCTGCACGTAGTACCCGTGATGCGGGATATTGCGGTACCAGAAATAGAGTTGACTTTGCTCGTCGAGAAAACTTGCAACGCCGCGCTCGAGCGAATTCAACGAATCGTCCGGCACCGGATCAAACAGATTCAAAACAAATTGATTGCCATCCAAGCGCGTTGCCTTTACCAACTGCCTGGGGATCTCAATGCTTTGTGGCAGGCGGTTCATCTTCAGGTCGTTTGCCACCACCATAAAGCGCAATTTATCTTCTTCGAGAAGCCGGTTAAAAACACGCTCGGCCAGACGGTCGCGCTCATTCTCCAGTTGTTTGCGCAGTTCTTCCAGGATAAACACTAGGTTGTTGGCGACGAGCTTCTCCTGGCCTTTTAGTCTCGCTTGTATTTCACCAAAGGCGCGCGAAACAAACTCGTACCCAATCCATGGGTTCGGCACCGTGTCCAGCAAATGGCCCGCGGCGTAGGCGCAATCAATATTCAGCGCTCCCCCGCTGAGACTCCCGCTCTGGCTAGCAAGGGCTGTCAGTTGTTCATCGAGACCGGCGCGGAATTCTATGTCCCGCTTTTCCTCAAGGCTCAGTTCCAGCGTGAACAGCGGAGTGATGTCCGCTTCCTCCCACGGCACGCGGGATAGAATATCGCCTTCGTAGCTGACGAGCCGCCAGTCCTTGCCGTCTCGAATCACGAACGCCGGCAGGACCATTTTCCCCGCTGCCGCCTTGAACGCCGCCCTTGGCTCTGCGAGGCGAGTTTCGATTTCTTCAGTGTCCTTGGCATTGGCCACGATGCGGCCTTCCATGCCTTGCAAACCCTCATTGTTGAACCCTGCTCGAATTTCCTCCATCACCTTGTTCCGCTGGAAGCAATAGACGTAGCTCTCGTCCAGAGCCGGAACGTGTGTTTTTCGCGCATAGGGCTGCCGGAGAATGCGCCCCACCAGTTGCGTCAGAGCGGTCTTCGAGTGAGGGTTGGTAAGAATCGTGAGCACATAGGCGAACGAGCAATCCCAGCCCTCTTGCAGAGCGTGTTTGGTGATGATGTAGCGGATCGGGCAGTCCCGCACGAGCAAGCCCCCGACGTCTTCTGAATCTTTCAACTCGTCCAGCTCCGCCGATTTCACGGCAATCTGGTCCTTTGGCACTCCTTGACCAATCAGGTATTCGCGGACATCCTCGGAATGAATGAGCTTCCCATCGCGCTGTTCTTTGCCTGTGCGCTCCACCTGAATCAGGCAGATGGGGCGGATATAGACATTTGTGTTGGCTTCATACTCGCGGGCTTTTTCTTCCAGATCGTCGCGCTTCGCCATCGCCGCGCGGATCGTGTCGCGCCAGTTTGTGCTGGCCCTGGTATTCACGTTCAGGTCCAGCTTGATCATCTCTTCCTGATGCAGAGCCTTGCCGCTGATCTCGACAAGTTTGTTGGATTCGCGCAGCGGCGTCGCCGAAAGCTCGATAATCATGCTGGGGTTAAGATTCCGGAGAGTGTCTTGCGCCTGCTCGCTGTACGCCTTGTGGCCCTCGTCCAAAACGATCACCGGTTCGAGAAGGCGAATTGTGTTTCCGAGGGAAGTTTTGACTTGCCTGCCCCAGTACGCGTCCTCTTTTTCGAACGTATTGAGGTTCGGGATGCGGTCCAGCAGTTTTTCATGGCCTTGCTTATCTTCTTCCGCTGGAAAGAACGCCTGAAATGCGCCGCTGTCGCGGAACATCCGCAGCGCTTCTTTGTTGGCGCGCGAGGCGGATGGCAGCATCAGCATTAGGATGGCAAGGTTCTCTTCGATGTCTTGAGGACCAAATGCGTCCGTCTTTTCGAGTATCAAGGTCCTTCCGGCGGAAACCATGTCCAGATGCTGGCGATAGGGGTCCTCGCGGTCTTGCAGCCGGCTCAGCGTTTGCTGATAGATTTGAAGTGTGGGAACAATCCAGACCACAAGCCCGGTCTGGCGCCGGCGGTACATGCTTTGCACTAGATCAATCGTTTTCACCGCAAGGAGCGTCTTGCCGCCTCCCGTGGGAATTTTCAGGCAAAACACGGGGAGAGGGCGGCCCAGTCCGTCCTTCTTTTTCAGATACGGGCGGCCCACGCGCGCTTTTTCCCAGGCCTTTTCGGCGAAGTCGAACAGCCACTCGCCGTCCGTATAGGACTTGGCGCGCCATACCGCAAGCTGATCGAGGAAGTTTTTCACTTCCTTGAGCGCCTGTTCCTGATATTCCTTCAACTTCATGCGTTGCGCTTGACCGCCTTGTAAATTTCAAACGGCAACTGGCAAAACTCGATGCGGTGTTCGTCCAGGTGAATACTGTCCAGATATTTGGTTGGGGCGAAAACCAGCCTCTTCTTGCCACTGCCTTTGGGCAAGCTGCGCGCAATGTCCAGTGTGAGCGCTGTGCCTTTAAGGTAGCTCAAGTCGGGCTCGTAAAAGAGATATACGTCATACTGCGCGCTTTCGCCAATAAATCCCGTCTTGCGGTTGATGCGCTTCGGCTCAAAATCTTCACCCGTCGCCGTGTAGAAAACGTAGCTGGCGAGGTCTTCGTACGACGGTAGATTTTCGGCTTTGAGTAGAGCTTCCAGCTTCATTGGATGCCCAACTTCAACAAAGGAGAAAGAGCCGCCCAAGCCTTTTCGTAGCGCTTCGTCTTTCGATTTGTGTGCCCCTTTAATTACGCGTCGTAGTCGCTCAGCGGCCAAATAGTCTGCGAAATCCTCGGTCTCTATCAACAGGAAACGGCGATTCCCGCCATCCCGTTTGTTTTGCTGAAGAACAGCCTGTCCCGTTGTACCGGACCCCGCGAATGCGTCCAACACAATGCTGTCTTCATCAGTTGCAATTGCCAAAATGCGTTCAATCAAAGCGATTGGCTTCAGTGTAGTAAAAACGTCTTCGGACTTCTTGAAATCGAGCACTGAAAGCAATTCCTTTTTTGAATCCTGAGTGTGACCCACATCCTTGTGAAACCACAGCGTCTGGGGGACAACCCCAGCCTTCACGTCAGAGAGAAACCTTTTTAAGCGCGGCATATTGCCACCATCTGAACCCCACCAAATGCGCTTTTCACAGTCGAGTTCCTTAAATTTCTCAGGTGATACGCGCCAATAGGTTCCCATCGTCGGCTTGAACTTTTTACCCGACGGACTCGTTACTTGATAGGTTCCCAAGCTGTAGTAGTTTCGCGCTGTGAGGTCGCTAGATGACCAAGTGCCGCGTGGATCGTTATCTGGATTTTCATAACGCGCTTCCGCCTCAGCGCTTCTTTTTAGAAGGTTCGGAATCCAAGATTCGAGCCGCCGAGCGTAAACGAGGATGTAATCATGATCCTCAGAAAAATATTTGGCGGTGTTCTTAGGAGCGAAGACCTTCTGCCAGATAACGGTGGTGACGAAGTTTTCTTGACCAAAAACTTCGTCCATCAGCCCGCGAAGCCAATGCACTTCGTTGTCATCAATCGAAACGAAAATAACCCCATCATCCGAAAGAAATTCGCGCAGCAACTTAAGCCGCGGCATCATCATGCAGAGCCACTTGTCGTGCCGGGTCAGGTCTTCGCGGTCCACGACCTTGCCCAGCCATTCCTGAATCATGGGTGAGCTGACATTGTCGTTGTATACCCAGTTCTCATTGCCGGTGTTGTAGGGCGGGTCAATGTAGATGCACTTCACCTTGCCGGCGTAATAGGGCAGTAAGGACTTGAGCGCTTTCAGGTTGTCGCCATGCACAACAAGATTGTCATGCAGGCTGGGCTTGGGGGTCAGGCTCTTGGACTTCACCAGCTTCAGCTCATGATGCGGCACGAGCAGGTGAAAGTTCTGAACGAGCGCTTTTCCCTTAAAATTCAGCGACGGCATCGGAAGATCATAGCATTGCCAGCCTCAAATTTTTTCCACACACCATCCTGCGAAGCAATCGGAGTGCCATCTGCTCACAAATCAGAATGTGAGACACCCAGCTCAGAGATCGAGCTGCGCCAGCAGGTCTTCGAGGTTCAGCGCGTCTACCCACAGGTCCGGCGTATTCGCGGAAAAATTCTCAATCTCATCGAAGGCGCGGAACAGGCGCATCTTCGCCACCGCATACTCTTCGGTGCCGGTCAGCGCGCGGCTGTTGCGCTTGGACCATTCCTCCATGGCCTCTTTCATGACGAACACTTTCGCGGGAAAAACGCGCTTGCGGTCCACGGACACCATGTAGACGTACTCGGTCCCGGCATGATTTCCCCGGCGGGACTTTTCCACTTCATAGAAATAATACTGGTACACGTAGCCTGTCGCGGCAGAATAGCTTTTCACGCGGCGGACGGCTTCGGGGCGTGGCATGCGTGAATTATTGAGGGATCGCGAAAGCAAGTCAAATGCGGAGAAGCAGCAGGGATGAAGTTTCCAGCCACGGAAGATTTACGGGAAGATGAGTATGAGTGAGAATGAATTCACGAATTGAGATTCACAAATGAAAGACTGACCTACTGGCCCAAAACGAAACTGGGCGCTTGTCAGATTTTCCCACCTCGATACTCAATCAGGTCATTTGCGGCAGCATGCGTCTCTATTGCTTTCCTCTTTGGCGATGCTCGTTCGGCATCTGAAATGCCAGCAAGACACTGAAAACATAAGTATTTCCAGCTTCGCTCCAGCGTAACAACTTCGCATTCGCAGCGAATGTTTAATGTGCTCCGCCGCGCGGTTCGCACTGGTGCACCGCGTGCATTCCGCAAGGCAATGGAAACAAGCACAAAATTGCTCGGACGCCGATGCTCTGGCCGAATGGCTTTTACTGTGTGCCCAGCGATTTTTGTCTTGGCCTCACTCCTGGGCTGTAACGGAGCCGTTGCTACAGGCCCGTCACAGCCCCCTCCCATTACGGTGAGCGTTTCGCCGGCGTCCGCCTCCGTGCTGCTGGGGGAATCACTAACGTTTACGGCCACGGTGAGCAACACGACGAATACCAGCGTCACGTGGACCGTCAATGGAATCGTGGGAGGAAATTCAGTTGTAGGAACGATCAGTTCCAGCGGCGCCTACACGGCTCCGGGGATCCTTCCTTCGCCGGTAACCGTCAACATCACCGCGACCAGCGTCGCCGATCCCGCCGCAGGTTCTACCGCCGCGCTGAAGATTGCGAGCGACGTCTCCGTCTCCATTTCCCCGCAAAACGTGTCGGTGGAACTTGGTTCCCTGAAACAGTTTTCGGCAACCCTGAACTCGGCCGGCCTGCCGCAACCAGGCATGACATGGAGCGTCTCGGGAAGTGGCTGCGCCGCGAACGCCTGCGGGGTAGTGGATGGCTTCGGCAACTATACTGCGCCGCAGAATCTTCCTTCACCGCCGAACGTGACCCTCACGGCTACGAGCATGGCCGATCCATCGAAAAGCGCCGCGGCGGCGATCACGATTGCGAGTTCGTTTACGATGAGTCTCGCGGGCCCGGCCACAGCCGGCAGCGGCACGGTTGTCACCTACACGGTCACGATAAATTCCGTTGCCAACTCGAATCCAAATCGTTCGGTAGTCTGGAGCGTTTCCGGACCCGGCTGTTCAGGCGCAGCGTGCGGCGCCATCACATCCGCTGGCGTCTACACCGCGCCAGCGCAACCTCCTACGCAGAGCGCCGTACAGATCACAGCCACTTCAGTAGCGGATGCCACAAAATTCGCATCCCTTTCCGTTTCCATTTTCGCAACGCTGATAGTCACGATCACGCCTGCTTCGGCGACCCTCGCACCGGGAGCCGCGCAGGGATTTCAGGCGCAGGTCTCCGGCGCGGCGGATACGACGGTAACCTGGGACGTCAACGGTGTGGTCGGCGGAAATTCCACGGTGGGGACCATCCGGAATTCTCAAACGAATCCTGACTCGACGACCTATACGGCGCCGGCGCAAGCGCCTTCCGGTTCGATCACCGTTCGCGCGACGAGCAACGCCAACCCCAACATTGCCGCCTATGCAATCATCCAATTCGCCGCCGGAATCACGGTCACACTCTCCCCCACCAGCGCCACGCGGGTCACTCTGCACCGCCAAAATTTCATCGCGCAGGTAAACGCCACGCCCAATCAGGCGATCCTCTGGAGCGTTGCCGGCATTCCCGGCGGAAATTCCAGCGTGGGACAAATCTGCGTGGCCGGGTCGAGTCCCTGCTCGCCAACCTCTCTCGACTCGAGCGGCAGCGTGGATTACCTCGCGCCCGCGATGATTCCTTTTCCGAACCCGGTCACGATCACCGCCGCGAGCCAGGCGAATTCCAGCGCGACGAGTTCGGCAAGCGTAACCATCCTGCCGCATCTTGTGTTGAGCGTCCTTCCCGCGACCGCAACCGTCGTGAATGGCGGAAAAACTCAATTTTCCGCGAGCCTTCTCGGTTCTGACAATCAACAAGTGACCTGGACGGTTTCGGGCGCTGGCTGCGGCGCGGCGGGGGCGTGCGGAACGATTGATTCGACGGGCCTCTACACTGCTCCCGCGGTGGCGCCGGCTCCGAATCTGATCGCAGTGACGGCCACGAGCGCCGAAGACACTACACAATCCGCCACCGCAAACGTCACGATCACCAGCGGGCCCAACATCTCGACGCTTGCGCCTTCGAGCGCCTACTTAGGCTCATCCGGAGTGCTGAACTTTGCTGTTTCCGGAAACAATTTCGCGGTCTCTACTCCCGGCCCGGGTTCCACGATTCTGGTCGCGGGGTCGCCTCGCGCTACTTCGTGCCCTTCGAGCACCGAGTGCGTTGCTTCGCTCACCGCGACTGATCTCGCCGTTGCGGGGAATCTATCCATTTCCGTGCAAAATCCGGGCGGCTCAACTTCCAATTCGGTGTCCTTCGTCGTGCTTCCTCCCGGATCGGGATCAGCGGGCATTCCATTAACGCCGGGCGCGCCTGCCGTAACCGGGGAAGATATTTCCGTCGTGGACCTGAGCACCAACGGAAGCTCCGGCGCGCCCAGCTTAAACATCGCGGCGATTGGCGCGTATTCCTCGTGGTCGAACTCCTGTGTCCTGGCCGACAGCGCGGTAGTTCTCCTCCGGCCGGCGTCCGGGATCACTTCCGGAGACATCTGCGTCTTTTCGCTAAGCGGGTTGGATCCCTCGTACACCTACACGATCAGTGGGCCAAGCCCCGCGGATATCACCATCCTGGGCGGCGAGTCGCTGGGGCTGGGGATCCTGCACCTGAAATTCCAAATTCCGGCCACGGCGCTCCCCGGCCCGCGAACCCTTTTCGTCGAAAATCCGAATAAAGACAAAGCGGCCGGAACCGGGTCGCTCGAGGTGCGGTAATGAACCTAACGATAAGCGTGAGACTTTGCCGGAAGTTCTTCGTCATCGCCTGTGCATGTTTGCTGGCGGCGAGTGCGCAGGCCACTACGCTGGCCAGGTTGAGTCTCGATCAGATGGCCGGAGCGGCGGACGCCGTGGCGCGCGTGCGCTGCGCCGGATCGGAATCGCGCTGGGAAAACGGCTCGATCTGGACAGTGACCACATTCGACATCGTGGACGGCCTCAAAGGCCCATTGCCGCCGCGGATTACAGTCCAGATGCCCGGCGGCAAAGTCGGGCCGATTCATGAGGCGGTCGAAGGCGTGCCGAAATTCCGCGAGGGCGAAAAATCCATCCTGTTTCTGGAGAAAATCGCCACGGGCGGCTACTCCGTCACGGCCTGGGCGGAGGGAACATTTCGCATCGTCACGGACGAGAGGACGCACCGGGAACTGGTGACGCAGGATTCCAGCAGCTTCGCTGTCTTCGACGCGTCGGCGAGAACCTTTCGCACAGAGGGAATCCGGCGCATGCCGGTGGAGGAGTTCCGTGCGCGCGTCGCACAGGCCGTTGCGCGCGCCAAGGAGAGGACACAATGAAAATTTCACGCTCGATTCTAATTCGCCGCGCTGGCACGGTTTTTCTCGCCGCGCTTACGCTGGCACAGATGACGGCCAATACCGCGGGAGCCTACAGCCTCGAAACCATTGTCGCGGACATGCGCCAGCCGTCCGCGCAAAGCGGCGCAACGTCTTGCCCGCAACTAAACCGCTTTGATGTTTCCACTCCCGGGAACATCAACCGTCAATGGAGCACTTCTCTTGGCACAAACCCGGTGACCATCCTCACCACGGACCAGACCGCCGCCGGCCAGCTCAATGAAATTGAAGCAGTGATTCAGGCTTCCCTGGCCGCATGGACCGGGGTTCCCGGCACTTCGCTGGCACCCACGTCGCTTGCGGCGTTGCAGCGCCAGCCGAGCGCCCTGGCATGCTCCTCTTCGGACGGATTGAATTCCATCTGTCTCAATCAGCCCGACGCGGGTTTCACCTTCGGCGTGCTGGCGTTTTCGCGCGTCGTATCAGCCGACACGATTGGCGAGCAGATCGCTCCCACCTCTGCGCCCTCCGGTTTCGTGGGCCAGATTCTCGATGCCGATGTGCTGGTGCGCCCCGGCGACTCCACAACCACGTTCGCGACTCCCACGGCGCTCTCCGCCAACCCAAATGCGTATGACCTCGAATCCATCCTGACGCATGAGCTCGGCCACACTTTTGGCTTCGGCCATTCCGGAGTGTGGAACGCCATGATGTTTCCTTTCGCGCCGCCACCGGGAAATTTCACCGGCGTGCGCCCCACGGCGCAGTCTCCCGACGCGTCCCTTGCTGATGACGATCGCGCCGGCTTGCGTGTCCTGTATCCAAACGCCGGCGATACTGTGCATGTCGGTTCGATCAGCGGTCACGTGCTCCCGGCAAACCCGCTCAACCTCCCCATTTCGCCGCCGGGCGTGACGGGGATTTTCCCGGCACAGGTCGTCGCGCTGGATGGCACGACTGGCGCGGTCACCTCGGCAGTGATGGCCGGATGGAGCTGTACGGATCCGGGACCGGCAAAATTCGACGGCTCGTACGCTCTTGCAAAACTGGCGGTCGGGAATACGCAGACTTACGAAATCTATGCGGAGCCGCTCGATGGCCCGGTTACGCTTGGCAACGTCATTTATGAAATGACTTCGATCTGCCGGAACCCGAGCAGCGATCCCGGATGGCCCGCGCAATATTCCTGCGTCGTGCCCGCCTCCGCTCCGCCATTTGCAGCCAGAATTCGGACGGGACCATGAATCCTATTCTTCAATTTTGGGATTTCATTCAGGAGTGGGATTAAGAGCATGGTAGCGCTAGCGGGAATCGAACCCGCATTTTGGCCTTGAAAGGGCCACGTGCTAACCGTTGCACCATAGCGCCACAGCGTGAAAAGTGGACAAACTAGAGTAGAGGAATTGTCTGGAATTGACAAGCGCAGCAGAGTTGTTCGCAACGCAAAAAAGAGAGAAAAACTCAGCGCTGACAGCCCTGTTCGCTCACCTGGCGTAAGCCAAACTTTCCAAGCCGTTCATTCTTTCCTGTCTTTATTTTCCTCGAGCCAGGCCATTTGGATCGCCTCGAGTTTCCCTTCGCTCGATAGTTTTGGATCGCCGGTAAAACCCGCCAGGCCGATGATCCACTTGTGTAAATCCGTAAACCGGACGGACAGCGGATCGGTGCCGGGATATTTGTCAGCGAGTTGAATTCCAATCTCTTCCGCGTCGTCCCAATCAAATGTCGCCGGCATATTGCCCTCTATCCCTCCAACTGAAATTGCAGCGCGAGGCAACTCGAACACGGGCCCGCAGTCTGGCGTGTCTTCTAGTGTTCCGCTTCCTTCGCGAAGTTCTTATTCCACTCAGGGATTTCCACGACCAGGTCGCGCGTCCCGTCCGGCACGCATTGGCAGCCGAGCCGCGATTTGGCGGTCAGGCCGGGAGCTTCGTCGAGCTGATCCAATTCCGAATCCGTTGGTTCATTGCACGCCTCCAACCCCTCGTGCACGATCACATGGCACGTGGAGCAGGCGCAGACACCGCCGCACGCGTGGTCGAGGCCCATATGAAATCCCGTGGCGATATCGAGGATGCTTCCGGGAAGGCCTTCGCGCGCATAGGGCACTTTTTCCGGGTCCACCTCGACGGTTTTTCCTTCACTGACAAAGGTTACCTTGAACTTTTTTTTCGCGGGGATGTAATTAGCCTGTTCGATGTACGGATTGCTGCCGCCCATAACGATCTCCTTCCCGAAATTCGCTGACTGCAGCGCGGAGTCGAGAACCTCCGTTCGGGACCGCTCAATCAAAAACCGACACGTGGAAGCCCGTCCAACTTTTACACTTCGCCGAGACTCTTGCCCTCGAGCGCGACACTGAGCGCGCGGTTCATCATGCGTTCGGCAAGCGGCGTCGAGGCCTGATTCAGGACGTCCACGAAGGCGCGGATGCGTTTGTAATCGGCGCCTGCGACTGCCTCACGCAGAGCGGCAACCGCGCTTTCTACGGAGCGGCGCTCTTCGGCGGGCATCTC
>VFSW01000513.1_pt1 | contig 57033 bp, 77 predicted proteins | sample 5358111 | NCBI WGS metagenome assembly VFSW01 (sample SAMN11554181, study PRJNA540505) | mine drainage metagenome | isolation source: sediment from site ElyBrook_90M | place: USA: Ely Copper Mine, Vershire, VT | collected 2017
CGGGGCGCATGCCGGCGCGCGGGGCGGCGCGCAGCCGCCCCGTGGGGCCGGTGGGGCCTGTCAATCCTAGGGGGCCTGTTGCGCCGGTTGCGCCAGCGCCAGTCGGGCCGGTGTGTCCTAATACACCTTGCGGGCCAGTCGGGCCAGTGTTGCCTCTGGGGCCAGTTGCGCCAGTTACGCCAGCGCCAGTTGGGCCGGTTGCGCCAGTAGGGCCAGTTCGGCCTTGACCACCTTGCGGGCCGGTGGGGCCGGTTGTTCCAATACCAAGCGGGCCAGTTTGACCTTGTGGGCCGGTGCCACCTTGCGGGCCAGTTGAACCTGCCGGGCCAGTTGCGCCGGTATCACCCTGACCGCGCGGGCCAGTGGGGCCAGTTGTTCCCTGCGGGCCAGTGGGGCCAGTTGCACCCGGGCCTGATTCAATCAAATGTTCGACACCTGCCGAATCCTTACGATAAAGTTTTCCATCAGCTTTGGCATACACGCGCGAGAATCCCACAGCGGGAGTGGCGGGAGTCGGCATTTGCCGTAAATCAGAGAACCCCTCTAATTCATTGTTGCTGAGTTCTTTCATCTTAGAAAATATACGCGGTAGATGAAAACACCGCCATGATCAGATTGATTACGCGATCAATTGGCCGCGCACGGCTTCTGCTGCCCACGTGTCACCGGTGCCGGGGTTGAATGAGAGACTCAAGAACTTGCCGGATGGTGAAGATAGATCGATGGTCGAACTGACGCCTGTAGCTGTGGTGCCGACGCCAAGCGCGACGCCGCCGCCACCTAAACTTCCGACAACGACGCCGGATGCGCCAGCGGTTCGGATATAAGCGCCAACGGTTAAGAGAGAGCCAAAAGCTGTCGCGGTTTGTGCCACGCCAGTCATGGCAATGACAGACGAATCACTGGTCGAAAGGGCCGAGCCGTAACGAATGGTGGCTACCAAGACACCGGTGCCAGCCGCGGTTTTGGTGACAAAGAGATACCATAAAAAGAGTTGACCAGCTTGAAATCCAACGCTCGGAATCGCAATGCCCGAATTGGTGACAAAAGTATCTGTGGCCGCGGGCAAAGAAAGAGAGGCCGTTCCAGAAGGCGGATTGACGGATGATAAAAGGCCGCGAGCGATTCCAGCATCATCCATATGGCCGAGTTTTTTAGTTGTAACGTCGGTAAAAACAATAGCTTTACCGGATGCAGGTGTGCTTGGGGCAGTCTCGTTGTCGAGCAGAATGTCAGCCATAAGAATAATATAAGAGGGTTGGGAGTATTGTCAATCGGGTTAAAGTTAGGTTTCTTCGTAATGGCCTTGCCCGGGACGGGGCATTTCGACCACCAAAATCAATGGGTCTGTGCCAGTCAAAAACTTGTAAGCGCGAGCCAGTTCGCGCGAGGGATTTTCCACCATATCCTCATACGCGATAATCAACCGATTAGATGCGCGAACATGCAGCCACTTTTCTTGCCATTGGGCATATTGTTGCAAACGCCGGGTTCGATATCGTTCATATTCTCCACACTGGCACACTTCAAAACCGGACTTAATCGCTGCTTCCAAATCTTTCCGGTATTGAATGATATACTGTAGTCGCGGATTAATTTTGACTGTTCCGGCAACATCTGTTTGCATGTGGGCATTTAGCCGCGTGTCATTCTCTAAAGTGCGTTCTTCAATTTGATTGGCATAAGAAATCAAGCTGCCAAGATTGGCCCGCAACATGCGCATTAACCAATGATGTCCACTTAGGGGGAATGAAATGAACTGCGTGCGTTTAACAATCATCGCGCCATGAACTGCAAAAATTGACCGGCAGCGTTGTAGGTTGCGGGGGCAGGTAAGGTGCCACTAAACTCAATCCATGGGTCAAGCGAAGTGGTTAGGCCAGATGTGAGAGCATAATCTGCCGTGGCAGAAACATCGCCGTCAGTCATAGATGTTGTTTTACAAGCTGAGCCAGTTACAGTAGTCATATTGCCGCCGATTTCCACAACTAAACGATCATTATTTTGTGATGAAACGTTTGCTAATGCGACGGCATTTACAATTCGGGTAGCAGCTGCTGCTGCAAAAGCGGTATCATAGTCAGCGGCGGTAACTGCCAACAATGTCGTCAAAGTATTGTCTTGATGCAAAAGTCGAATACCTAAATTCAATTTGATGGTCATGTTGATGCTTGTGACCACGCATTTCATTACCATAGACACAGTTGTGGTATTGAAATTAAATACACCGATTTGGCTCAAACTAATGTATTGGCGCATCAACATTCGACCTGCGGCGGTTTGATTAATACAAGCTGTTCTTGTTCCGAAATCAGATGAGGTTTCGGCGGTGAGAGCAGAATTGCCCTTCGTAGTATTCATCACACGCCGGTCGCCTTTCCAATTGCCCGTATCTGCCCATCCGGCGTCAAAAGCCGGAGAAAATCCAGCAACCGATGTGCTCGACAAATAAAACCGAGTAGCCATTAGATGTTATTGACCAATGCGATCAAATCAAATTTGCTATCAGTCGAGTTCCAAATCCATCCGGTATACAACGTTTTGCTAAGAACCGTGGTCGTTGGCAAGGCGATATCTGTGCCCGCTCGATATTCAGTATCAAAGGTCAATGCTCGCGCCGTACCATTATCTTTGAATCGAATGATAAGCATCTGATCTTGTTTGACTGTGCCCAAATGATTTTTAATTGTCAAGGCATTGGCAAGAGCAGTGATTTCCAACACATCAGTCGTATCAACGTTTGGCCAGATATTTGCGGGACTGGACGAATCAGTAACCGTGCGGGGCGCCAAATAAGTTGGTACAGTGGAAGTAACGAAATCAAAAACTTGTAATTGACCTGTTCCAATCAGAGTGATTCTATTTGAACGAGCCAATGATACGCGCTTGTTTAATTGCACATATCGGGCGTCAGCAATCGTGAAAGACGGATTGCCAATCGATTCTTGGGTTGGTGTGCCCATTTCAAACTGATCACCCGGCACATCAGACACAACTAGACGACCTGTGCCTTGCACAATGGCTTGTTCAGTCGAGGCTAAAACTAATTGATTGAGTTGATTGAGAAATCCACCGGTCGGAATAATAAATGCAATTCCATAATCCGGTTGATAAATCGGCATGTTCGGGCCGGTGGGGCCAGTCGTGCCCTGTGGGCCCGTCGCACCAGTATTTCCCTGACCGCCCTGTGTTCCCGTCGGGCCAGTTGTTCCCTGCGGGCCAGTGGGGCCGGTGGTTCCCTGTGGGCCGGTGTTACCGGTGTTTCCTAATCCACCCTGCGGGCCGGTGGGGCCGGTTGTTCCTTGAACGCCGGTTGCACCAGTATTTCCCTGACCGCCTTGTGGGCCGGTCGGGCCAGTAGTTCCCTGTGTTCCCGTCGGGCCAGTTGTTCCCTGCGGGCCAGTGGGGCCGGTGGTTCCCTGTGGGCCGGTGTTACCGGTGTTACCGGTCGCGCCTTGTAATCCAGTCGGGCCAACATCACCATTTTGATCAAACATGATGAGGATTTCATCGTTGTTTGCAAACGGAGTCGAGCCGGGATTTTCAACAAGAGGCGTAACCGAAATTGTTTGATAGACACCCGGCGATGTATTGGTGACGCTGGTAATTAGGTAGATGACGTAACTATTCGCGTCGGTTTTCTTTACCAATCGAAGATAACCTTTGACAGAATCAGTGCTTTGGGAGAAGCGAGAAATCTGTGTCGAAACATCAATTCCATTGTTATCTAAATCGCTGATGAAAAGATTTGCAGCAGATGCGGGGTCAGCATTGTCCGCTTCAATTTTTCCACTGCCCGGTGGAGCAGAAGTAGCCGTGTTAAATTTGTAATCAAGAGTGATTGCGCCGCCATACAAACCTTGTGGGCCGGTCGGGCCGGTAGTTCCGGTTGGGCCAGTAGCACCAGTTGGGCCTGTAGTTCCTTGAGCGCCAGTTGGGCCGGTCGTGCCTTGCGTGCCTGTTGCGCCAGTATCGCCTTTGCCGCCTTGCGGGCCGGTTGGGCCAGTCGTGCCTTGAGCGCCGGTATTGCCGGTTGCACCAGTATTTCCCTGGCCGCCTTGCGGGCCGGTGGGGCCAGTCGTGCCTTGAGCGCCGGTATTGCCAGTTGCACCTTGTGAACCTGTGTCACCTTGACCGCCTTGTGGGCCGGTCGGGCCAGTAGTTCCCTGCGGGCCGGTCGGGCCTGTAGTTCCTTGAGCGCCAGTTGGGCCGGTAGCGCCGGTTGGGCCAGTAGTTCCCTGAGGGCCAGTGGGGCCGGTCGTGCCTTGTGAACCTGTTGCACCAGTATTTCCAGTGTTGCCCTGTCCACCTTGCGGGCCAGTGGGGCCAGTGGTTCCCTGCGGGCCAGTTGGGCCTGTGCCACCAATCGGGCCAGTTGAACCTGTATTGCCCGGGCCAGTTGCTCCGGTAGGGCCGAGACCGCCTTGTGGGCCGGTAGGGCCGGTTGTGCCAAGACCTGCCGGGCCAGTTGGGCCAGTAGGGCCAGTACCGCCTGCACGCCAAATAAAAACTCGATATTGATTTGTGGTCGGCGGGACAACGAACGGGCCAACTGTTAAATGATTCACATCAACGACTGTGCCGGAAACTTGAGTAAACTCGCCGGTTCCTAAATCATGGACAGAAAATCCAATGTCAGTTGAGCCAAGATTGTGAGTGAGAGTGAAACTGGTATTGACGCCATCACCAATTGTTGCGGCAAATCCGCCGCCTGCGGGGCCAGCGTTGAACCAACCCGGGAAGAACCCGGGCACTTCGATTATGTCAAAACCTACTTCAACCAGTTCGATGCCATCATCGGATTCGATGATTTCAAATTCCGGTTCAGAAGATTCGATAATCTCCAACTGGTCATCATCTTGGGGCGGCATGGTTAAGTATCACGTGAAACGGTAGGAACGATTTTGGCTTGACCGGCAAGAATACGCCAGCGGCCCAAGCCACTCGATGCGGTTCCGATCAAAAATAAATCCCACTCTTTGATTCCGAGCGGCAAGTCAGCCGTTAAATCATCCGTCATTGAGTAACGGACTTCACCGGCAGTTTTGGGACTTGGAAGGAAAACTTGAATGGTGCCAAGAATAGCCTTGGCGGCGGCGCGTTCACGAATTTGTGCTTCGCCGAAATCTTCGTAGTTGGACAAGTCGAACGGAGATTGGTCTGCTTTGTTTACAATAAAAAAACGCTTGGCAAAAACTGCCCCGCGTTCGATGGTTATGTCTTTTCTAGCTGCGCCCATGACATAAATATAACATCAAAGCATTACTCTCGCCGCTGGATTTATTGGCCAACGGCGAGAATAAGTAAGATGCGTTTAGCTTGAGAAGCCGGGACGAAGGTGCGTGATCGCAAGACCAAATTCCGTAACCGCGGCTTTCGTCGCGGAAGCGAAAACACCACGGAATTTTCCGATGGTGCCGTCGGGGTTGTAAGCCACCGAGTTCGGGTCAAGGTTCACTACGTTCAACCACTTCCAATCGCCACGATACATCACAGGGTCAAAGGTCACGCCCGGGGCTCCGGTGACGGAGTTCGGGTAGAGCAACTTCATGACATCCTGATGGAAGATGTAACTGCGAGTGAACGGAGCGTTCTCGTAATCCGTATCCTCAATCAACCGGTTGCCGAACTTGCCATTAGCCGGGTCAGACGAAGCAGCCGCGTAGGGCAGGACTTCGACGTACTTGGCACTGGTAGTGTCAGCTTTGGTGAATCGGGGAGCCGTATCATCGATAATGTGGAAGAAGTTTTTGTATGCTCTTTCCACACCGAGAGGGGCTAACAGTTCATTCGCGCGACCAGCGAAGTGTAACGCGTCGCCGATGCTCGTTTCCTTTTTCAGCTGATCTGAAACTTCGGAGTCGCAGATTAGCGCGAAAATCGGAGCGCCGTCGATTCTATCGAGCGGTCTCCGGCCTGCACCCATTCGGATGAGGCGGTTACGATAACGGGTCAGCGAATCGTTGGTAAGTTGCAAGTCCGAATCCGTAGAATCGGCATTTGCACCTTCCACGTTGCCACTCGCTTTGAGTGTCACGTGGTTAACCAACCGGTCGTATTCCTCACGAATACGAACACGCCACAGGTAATTCGTGTTCATGGACAGGTTGTCCCGAACAGCAGTCAGCTGCTCGTCACGAATAACCGCGGTACGCAGGTCGTTGACGTTAAGTGGGTCGCTTTCGAGAGCCGCGTGTTGCAGGCGATATTCCCGAAGCGTCTTGGCCGTTTTGACGGTCAAGGTAGGCGGAAGAATGGTATCTTTACCACTGTTGCCGTCAGCAGCCATAACGTTCGTCCATTGAATTGGCGAAGAAGGAAGCGTGCGCTCCCAAATCATCGTTGAAATGATATCGCCGATGCCTTCGGGGAAGGCTCCGGTATCAACCAAATCAATCCACGGACTCGTATGGATACTACGTTCGTACAGATCGCCGTCGAGGCGGTTTGCTTCCTCAACTAATATTCCGTTGAAGGTATCTAACATAGAAAGTGAGTCTTAACTGAATTGTTTTGCTGCTGATGTTCCACTGCCAAATAGCATAGGCAGCAGCTTTTGAACTAACAGCAGCGAGAGTTTTACATCAGCCGCGCGCTGACGGAGAAACCGGATTGTTTCTCAATGCAGTAGAAAATATACTACCGGTTGTGGTTTTGCGCAAATCCCGAACGAGAAATACCAGTATATAGACCTAATTTACGCAGAATATGACAAACGTCGCCCCAATATCTATGGGGGTGTTCCCCGGGATTAAATCGCTTCATCCATTTTACCAGCACATGAATGAAATCGTGACACTCTCGACAGAGCGGAATTAGGTCTTTAATTTTGACGTTCCATAATCGACGATAATATACGTGATGCGCGTCTAATTTTCTTTTACGTTTGCAGGACAAACATCGCCCATCCGGTGCTTTGATGGCTATCACGGCGGCCCGTAAATTACGCCAATCCTCAGAATTGAGGTACACGTCCCGATAATAGCTCATTATCGAATAGAAATATACCCGAAATATGGTAAATTTCTATTGTGCCGTATTTGCCGCTAGCCGACTTTCAAGGCATCTACCACAACCGCGTCGCGTGGATTGTGGGCAAGGGTCGAACGGAATACGATTACGCCGATCTAGCGAAAACTACTGACCCGGTGATCTGGATAAACGACGCCGTATCACTGGAAAACGTGCTCAACGACAAACAGGCTTCCTTCATGGTTTGCCTCGATAAATGCATGCGACCGTGGCTCGCGACGCCCCTCAAATCCATTATCGTCAGCCACCAAAACGTGATTGGCGTGACCGGCTTCCAGCCGCACTCCGACAATCGCATTATCAAATTCTGGCCTGAGCGGGGATTCGTGCCCGCGCAACAATTGGCTCGGGAATCCAAGCTTTATGTCGAGCAAGGCTCGATCTGCACCGTGCTCAGTTTCGCGTGGTTCATGGGCGTCCGAAACGTCAAACTGATCGGATGCGACGGCATCAATAATAAGATGAAGCGCAAACCTTACGACTCCCGCATCGACGTGAAAAGTCGCAGTATTCCCGGTTGGGTCTATGATTCGATCAAAGAGAAGCAAGAACGCTTGCTCAAATATCTACAGATGAAGGCCGAATACCTTGGGACACCCACCGATTAAAGGTGCGGATTCTATGACAATTGGCGCAAACTACGTCGCATTTGGCAATTTCATTCAATAATTTTTGCTTAGATACACAATGATATTTTTTAGCAATGGCAAATGATTTTTCATTATCGCCGTGATCAAAATCCATCGCGCATGACGGAAATTGCGTGTTACAATCGGCACACGGTCGTGCTTTGGCTCGTTCAATAATTTGACGATGCTTTAATCTATTTCGCAGGATTGCCTGACGACAATTTTCCCGACCTTTGCGAGATTGACGATATTTACGTTGACTGATGACTTTACGGCGTTGTTTTTCTTTATGAGTCATAAGCAGAAAATGCCTTCTTTCCACAAGTAGCCATTCGGGGCATCCAGCAGATGCCGGAGATTGTTGTTGATCGCCCACGTCACTTGCCGCTGGCGGTTAGCGAGAATGGCTGGATGCCGGTCACGGTGAGTTTGGTTCCACCACGCCACTCCATGTGATTCGTGGTAGCAAATCATCGGGCCGCGCTTGAAGCCGGACTGGCACATTAGATATGTCATAACAGCGTCCCATCCTTCATAACCGAGCGGCAAGAGAGGAAAATTGTCCCGCGTCTCGCGCCACCATTGCGGCGTGAACGCGAACACGTCTGTGCCAATGTAACTCGGCTTGCCGGGCAGATCGGCGAGTGTCAATGGCTTATCGAATTTCGGCACGTCCATGCGTTGCGAAAAGGCGCAGCCAAATTCCTTGACTGCGGGAAGCAGCACGTCTTTCCACTCGGGCACCAACGCTACGTCGTTATTGACGTAGCAGAACACATCGCCGGACAGTTGTAGCGACAAATCGAAAATGTCATTGACATAATAGCAGCCTTTTTCATCGCCCATGTCGCTGGCTGTCCGCATGCATTTCACGATATGATACTCGGCTCCGGTATGCGTGGAGCGGGCAAACTCAGTGCGCGGACTCTGCGGGCCGTCGGCGGTCAAAAGAATCACCCGGGCGGTTGGTTTGCTGGCGAGTCGGTCGCGCGTATGTTTCGCGCTGTGGCCAATCTTGTAATAACTCGGCGGCGAGGATTGTTTTGGCCAGACACCATGGAACCCAAAGGGATTCTCGACTGTGGCTTCGCAGAGCAACTCGGTGCTGAATTTGGCGGCCTCAGTCGTCGATGCGAATTGATATCCTTCTGCCATCAACTGCTGCCGGGCGACTTGGCAAGCGAGCAAATCGAACGCCGTTCGGTATTGCTGATTCAACTCCATGGCGCGGTTGTTCAATTTTACGCTGCGCATGCTGAACCCGCTATTGCCGACGCGATAAATCCAGTCAGGATGCATGCCGCGGCATAAATGAAACTTGGGCCATGGGGCGCCGATGTAGTCGTATTTCAACCACGCAGGATTCCATTGCTCGGGATTGAGAATAAATCCATCCAGATGCATTGTCATCAGATGACTTGTCTTACATTCTGCGCCGACAGTGAACTCATCCCGTTGAAATTCCTGCAAAGTTTTGTTCTTATTGCGAAAGATGACGCCGCCGAAATCGGCGATGGCCGTCATGGCCTTGATCAGTTCTTGGGCCTTCCCTTGATCGGCGTTCTCAAAGATGACCGCCGTAACTGACGATAAATCCAACTTGCTCATTCCACCGGAGCGCAGAGCAGGCAAACTCGTTTGGTTTTTCCTTGGTCGACGAACTGTGGCTTGGTGATTGGTTGCCACATACTCAAATGAAGCATGCCGAGCAGACAGGCCATATTGGGGGCCCAAAAGGTAGTCGGGTCGTTATACACGCCGCGATCACAATTGAAGCGGGCAAACGGTTTACCGTCGGCACTCCATATCGCCGTTTCCAGTAGCAGTCGCCCGTTTGGTTTCACAGCTTTACGCATGTTGCGCAATGCGCGAATTGGATTCTCCAAATGGTAAAGCACACCGGGGCATTGAATGATATCGAACCGCGTTACAAAATTATCCGTCGCGGCAACCAGTTCTTCCACGCTATCTTCTATCAGCGTCACTTTGCTTTCGAGGGCGGTCTTGGCGAGAGTGAAACGTTCCATGGCTTTGATGTAACCGCCCTGCCAAACGTCGATGGCGGTCACGGCATATGCGCCGAGTCGTTCGGCTTCAAAGGCCCACATTCCATCCATCGTGCCAATATCAAGAACGATTTTATTGGTGTAATCTAATTTTTCTCGGACGCGACGAACCATGTCCCACTGGTCGGCGATGCCCATATAACTGCGAGTGCGATATCCCGGCACCAGTTCGATGCTGTGATACCAACCGCCGAAAGCTTCGGCCTTTGTGATAATTTCTTCGGGTGTCATGGCCAGTCGTCTCTCTTGAATAAATATCCGGTTGTCGGATTCAAAATATATCGGGTGACTCCGACATCTTCCGCCCAATTCATTGCGATGGCCCGAACCATCTTTTGAGCCGGATGATCGGTGAGATTATTGCCGCGGCGCCAAAATGATATATGGCGTTCATGATAGCAGACGGGCAGAACCTTGGTGGCCCCACTCTTATACATCAGCCACTTCATGATGAAATCAAATCCCTCAAATCCAATGATCATACCGTCAGGAAATTTATCACGGTTTTCCTTCCACCACAATGGTGTACACATCCACAGATCGGCGCCTGCTTCCTGCTTCTTGCCCACAAGGTCTTGTTTGGTCAGCGGCGTGGTGAACCGAGGAACGTCGACTCGATGCCCATAAGAGCATCCATTGTTCAAAGTCATCGCCAGCATTTGATCATCCCAATTGGGAACTAAGGCTACGTCATTATTGCAATACGCGAATATGTTATCGCGCGATAATCGCAGGGCACAGTCGAATACATCCTTCACGTCATAGAATCCCTGACCGGCGAGACCATGTGTTTTCACAGGCGTTGGATGAACTTCGCATATCATAGGTTGCACCAAGTCCCATGTCTTGCGGGCAAATTCCTGACGAGGATTCTTCGGCGATGGAACGGTATGAAGAATTATGTGCATAGCGTGCTTTTGATTGCATCTAACACAACTTCGACAGTGATCGTGTCCATCGGATTGGGATGACGTAGGCCGAGTTGCGAGATTGAACTGACGCTGTGCCGTCTGCCGGAATATGGATGATCGGGGTCACTGCATACTGCTAGCCACGGCGCATCGCATAAGATCAATTCGGGTTTCGTTACCCCGAACAAACCGACTCGTGACGTGTGTGTGGCCCCAGCCACGTGAATTGGAAACCCATCAACACCGACAAAGGTTTTCGCCTGATAGATCACCGCGGCTAGTTGCATTTCATCCGTCTCACCCCGCAGGTCAAAAACTTGCGAGGGCAATCGATATGAATTATTATCCTTGGTGCCGACGACGACCACCGGAAACTTGGGCAACAGTTCCTCGATGACTAAATTCCATTTGGCCTGACTCCAATTCCGGCCCGGCCACTTGCCCGGCCCCGGCGCAATAACGACGGCTCCGGTTTGTGGCATACGTTGTCCGGCCCAATCGTGGGCCTTCTGCGGTGGGAAAATCTCAATTCGCTTCTCAACTTCGCCGGGTTGAAAGAATGGCGAGGCTAGAATATCAATCAAATGGGCACCGTGATTCTTTTCTCCGAAATTCCCCAACAACCATGGGTCGGCGTTGTTATGGTAGATCGAGGGTTGGGCAGGGACATGCAGATGCGGATTGTTATGCAATACGCCCGGGTAATCCGTTTGAAAAAATATCGCCGTCTTGGGATACTTATTTTTCATGGCACGAATGACTGCTGTGCATAACAGCACGTCGCCTCTCATGCCACGGCGCGCCAGCAAAATATTTGCCGGTTGAACCACGGATTAGAATCCTGCTTCGGCCATTCGTTTGTTGATACGGGCCACGAAATCAGTTGGTTCTTTGGTGCCGGGAGCCGGAGAGCCGGGTTCAGCCGGGGTTCTCGGTGACGAGCCCGGTGCAGCCTTCAAAAAGCCTTCCAGCTTTTGCAGGTCAGCATTGTGAGCCGTTTTCTCAGCAGCCAATTGATCTTCCAGCGATTTCAGAGCGCCAGCGATCAAAGGGAATACAGCCGCCCGTTGAAGCAACTCACTGCGGGTTTCCACCGGCAGCGCGTTGTAATCCGTCGACTTGGCGAATTTCTCAGCATCAACTTGCGCCTTATTCCAAGCTACAGAAATCTCGTCGGTTCCTGTCACCGGAGTTAATACGTCGGGCAACAGAGTTTTCATCTTATCCCAATTGGTTGAATGGGCAGCCTCGAAAACTTGACGGGAAGCCTTGGCTTTTGCCTCGGCTTCCTGTGTCGATTTCGCATTGATCAAAGCAAGCGCATCCTTGGCTTGGGCGCGCATCACGTCGGCATCTTCGCCGAGTTTCTGCAAGTCCACAGCCGCTTGATAGAAGCGAGCCTTTTCAATGTCATTCATTTTCTCCGAAGCTTCCAGCAATTTGTCGCTTTGATTGGCCGACGTATCTTTCAACGACGCAATCAGGGACGCTTCCGACAACTCGTATTTGGTTGCCAAGGTTTTGACGAAATCTTCAATCTTCTTCGTTGGAACCGTGATCGCCTTGTTGAAGGCATCGGTTGACTCAACCTTGACCGCGGCCAGTTCTTGCTCGCGTTCAATGTCGCGCTTTTGAGCAGCTTCCAACTCAGTTTTGAGTCGGGCAACTTCCTCGGGGTCGGCGACACCTTTGGCCTGTAAAGCTTCAAGGGCCGATTTTGTTTCGGTCAATTGCGTTTCCAATTCAGCCGCTTTGGCTGCTTGTGGTTCGGTTGACTTCAACTTGCGGTTGATATCCCGCATTTCATAACGAAGTTTGGAAAATGCCGCTTTGGCTTCCGCGGGCATATCTTTGGTTTTGCCCGCAATCTCGGCTTCAATCTCGGCATCAGTTTCCTCTGCCGGAGCCGCCGGAGCGGTTGCTGTAGGCGGTTTGGGCAAATCGGTGGCTGTAGGAGCCGCCGGAGTCGGTTCGGGCGCGGCAGGCGCAGGCGTAGGAGCGGCGGGAGCCGGTGTAGGAGTAGGCTCGGCGGGCGCAGGCGGGTTCCTGAGAGCCTCGGCTTTGGCCGCGGCCTTTGTAGCCTCAATCTCGGCGAAACGCCGATCTATGGCCTCTTGGAAAGATTCTCTCTTTTCTCCCTTGGCACGATATTTTCGTGCGGCAGGCGCGGCAGGAGCCGGAGTCGGCGATGCAGTAGGTTTTTGTAATTCTGGCATAATCAGATACTAGACTTTAACCGGTCTAAAAGCGGGTTTGTTGTTAGGGGAAATATACTCTATCCCTTTTTGTCTTGCAAATTATTCATCCTCTTCCATCAAGGGTTTGACGCCCCATCCGGCGGCTGGTTCCGGCTCGTTTTTCAGTCGGGCCAAATTGTGAAGTGCTTTGTAAAATCCAACGAAGCCGCTGCGGTTGTGCATGCGCTGTGAGTCAAGCAAAGTCATGGCTTCGGCAGTAACGCCGGGCACAATTGCGGCGCGAGAACAGGGCACGGCTGTCACCAGCAATGAGTGAAAGGCCATTCGCATGATCGGGTCATCAAGCATTTGCTGCAAACGTGCTTGGATGCCGGGATTCTTTTTCCAATCATCTATCGTCCACGCGGACGGCGGAATTGAAATTGGAGTTGGTTTCGGTTCAACAGGTTCCGGCGCTACAATAGGCGCAGGAATCTTTGGTTTATTACGAGACCCCCGAGGACGACCCATCTTATAATTCTCCTATTTGTTTACGATACAACTTCAAACAAGTCATTATCGCAATCGCTTTTTATGCTTTGAATGATATTTGCGGTCATATGAATTTACATGTGCCCTATTATTTGCGCGCCACTGACGATGATAATCCTTGCGAGACATTAAACTAATGCGTTTTGTGGAACAGAGACTTGGCGAGCGGCAATTCCTTGCGAGATTTCAGCGTCGGCCTTCAAGGCTTTGATGCGCATATCTTGCGCGATTGAGGCGACTTTAGCTGATGCTAGTTCCATAGACTTTTGATGCGTCTCAATATCTTGTTGAAGTTTAACCCGTTCCCGTTGCATTTCAAGCGCGAGTTTCGGGTTTGATGCTGAAATTTGATCTTGCGTAGCCTGCTCGCCGCCGGGTTGCGCCGGGCCACCGGGTGCGCTATTCGCCGCCGGGGATGACATTGCCGCGTGACGTTCTTGTGCCTGCAACTCTCGGGCGAATCCGGCCAGTGTGTTTCCACCCTGTTCCAGTGCCGCTTTGTATGATTTCATGTCGGCCAACCGTAGCGGATTGGCAGCCATGGCGATAACGTGATCGGCGGCATGATCATGCAGATTCAACGCCCATTGCAGCAGTGGTTCCATCGGCGAAAAATCTGCTTCGGGATTCTGCTCACGGAACGCAATAATCTGCTCCACAATCTCTTGAAACTTCGGAACGTGAACTGACGCGTGAACGGCGTGGTTCTGATCGGGCAGCACTGGAATCTTGTCAGATTTCAAGGCTGCGTTCTCAATGACTGCAATGCTGGTATCAGGCGCGATACGGTTCACCTTCGGGCGATACCGGTCTGCCATCTGCCGGTTGAACCGGGCTGCAATTCGGTCGCGAGTGGCCAATACTCGGCCAGTCTCGTCCAACTGTCCCTGCATCTGCTCCAATTCGTCGAAGCCAAGCATGCGAAGTTGTGGTGAGCCGTTACCGATTGCGCGGAAGGCTGTGACCTTTCGGATGCCCTCAGTAATTAACTCGGGCATGATTCCGCGTTCCTCACATCGTTCAAAAAATTCTTTCACTGGCGGGAATCGGACTTTGCCATCCGAGAGTGCCCCGCCAGTCGGGCCGATTGCTTGAGCACGACGGAATTGCTCACCGAACACAATATCAACACTGCGATAAAATCTGTTGATGCTATTGGCGGTCAACGAACCTTCGGCCTGTTGCTGTGTCTGCAACTGATATTTGGTTGGCGGGTTGCCCTTCGTCGGTTGCGGTGGCTCCGGCGTCGGCGCTTGAAATTGTGCGTTGGACAGTTGCATCTTGCTGTCCAAGAATTGAATCATCGGCAAGCCATTCGCGGCTACGTCCGGCAGATTGCGCTCCAACACTTTCGCCGACGGCGGCACGTAGCCGACTGCCGGGCCGAGAGTGATCTGCAAATCATCATAGGTGTCGCCTTCCTCGCCCTGCAATAAGAGGGTCAGGGCAATATCGGCGTTAGTCAGCATCTTGTTGTTGAACCGATTGGACGCTTGAATGAAAGGATAGATTTTCCACAACTGGCCGCGGACAGAGTGGAACGTGCCGTTACCGACGCCGAGGGTGAACGACGTGAAAGCTTCCTTGGCCGACTTGTATCGATTCTCGTCGATATACAAGTGGTTCATGTTGGTGCCATCTTCTAGGCCAACATAGAATGAGTATCCCCCATCGAAATCTTTGATGTAATAGTGGAGAGCATACACCAGTTCAGCATCACCAAATCCGAAACCCAAATCATTGTTCTTGAGTTCTCGTTCGACTTCCGGCCAGTGATCATACCAGCGCCGGATGTTCCTCTTAAATCTTGAGGCGCCCACGATTGCCCGCTTGACTTCATTCTCATCCCACCCGGTTGCAAATTCGGGGTTCTCGATGTAGGAGTAAAGTTCGGAGACGCGGTATTCATGACGGGTAATGAAAACGGAAATAGCTTCATCTTTGGCGCGTGTTCGACGGGGTATCAAACACATATCCCATCCGCCGGTTTCCCACCAAGGGGTATCAGCATCAGGGAAATAAGTAAATGATACACCGTGGCCAACGAACTCCGTCGCCAATCGGTTCCAGTTAGAATAAAAATCTGAATGTTCGCGGATGGTCGTCGACCATTCCTCGGCCACAACGTCGGCCACGTCTTGAATATCTTGCGGGTCGATTACGCCGGGTTTGAAATGCGGGACGACTAAATCGCCGTTGGATTCCAAAAGATCATCATACGCGGCGAGCGCGGCGGCCATGCGAGAATCGGCCCCGAGCCAGTTGAGATTGTAAACGAAAGAGTTACCGGTGCGTTGCAGCTTGGAGTCGGCGGTCGGCGGTGCGCCATCCACCATTTCCTGCAACAAGGCGCGATTGTATGCAGACTTCCGGTCAGCCTGCAACAGAATGAGAAATAGATTGTGGGCCGCGCGAGCGTCTCGCAAGCGAGTGCGGGGCGGATTGCCCTTTTCATCGAGCGTTGCTAATTCGCGCCCGATGACCTGAGTCATGGAACCGTCGGCTGGCGGCGTCGCCAGCGGACTCAGTGAGAATTTAGGAGAAGCGGCCATTATCGCCGGGCCCCCTTAATGCTTAAATTTCTTTGAGGATTTCGCGAAGTTGGCCTCTTGACGAGTTGCTCCGCTGTATTTTCCCTTTGGGGCTGCCAAAACTTGACTGGCATATGCCTGCACGCTTTTGCCTGCGGCGTTAGCCTTTCGGGTAAATAATCCACGATGTGACGGTTTGATGTTGATCGCCATTATTAATCGTCGTAATCCGCATCTTCCTTGTCGTCCATGCCAGCGCAATCTTTTCGGCCCATACGATCAAGGTTGCCTTTGACTCGCAGTGGAGTTTCCGTAGATTGCATTTTTGGCCCAACCGATGAACGCCCGCCTTTGGCTAGGTCGCCGCGGCCAAGAGTTTCTGCTTTCCCCTTGACGTTCGGTGTAGGGACGGTTTTAACCGGCGCCTTCGACTTGGGCTCTTTGCTCAAGTCCAAATCATAATCATTGTAAGCCATAATTATTTGACGTAGGTTTTGCTCAGATCGGCGCGATCAAGCTTGTCCAGCTTGCCCGGTACTCTAATCGGGTTTTCCGAGGCGGTTGGCTTGGGGCCAACGTCGGGACGCGATTTGACTTTGGGGCCGTTGTTCTGAGTAATGTTGACTTTACCCATCTTTACAGTGTTGCCCATATTAACTCTTCTGTCCTTTCAGTTTTTTGACAATGGCCTTGAAAAAAGCTTTTACTCGGTCGAGGCCAACGAAGCAACCGGCAAAAAATGCGATAATAACGAAGATGATGCACATCGTAAAATAAATATACAGCGGATATATCGCTCCGCAAGTATTTGGGAATATTATTGACAGCCAAATTGTTCCAAATACCGAATGGCGATCTGCAACAGGACGATATTATCGTGAAAATTACCCAATCCAAGATTGCAGTCCCGGCATAGTAAGCCGCGGACTTTACCTGTAGTATGATCGTGATCAACGTGTAATGATCGCCATTCTGGCACTCGATTACAAATCAGACACCGGCCCTTTTGTTTCAAGACCATATTATCAAACTCGACTTTAGTCAAACCATATCGACTAAACCGTTCCCATTGATATAGATCGTCAGTACGCGCCTTACGCTTATCGTTTTGTTTTGACATGATTTATTGCAGGCTTCTATCCAAATGGCGTTCTTGACTAAAGAAGTCGGCTCGTTTACGAAAGGCTTTCCAGCTTGTATTTTCGCCGGAACGTAGCTGTTCGATCTTATCCGTGAGGAAGCGAAACTTGTCCCGGGCGAAGCACAGTAGGCCACAGCCCGAGTCACCAATGTCAGGCGACTTACCGATTCGGCTGCGCAGCACCGGCTTGGGCTCTACCTGCGATTTGAGCACGGCCCCGCTCTTGTTCGGCATCATCTTGCGGGCGGTCAACTCGGTGCCAAAGTCCGGGTCAATGCCTCGGATTTGATTGGAGCGTATATACTCGCGCATCGAGCACCAAATCTCGGTGGCCCGGTTGGCGTATTTATCTGACGCCTTTGTTTTGTCCATGGCGGAGACGCGATTGGTGGATGCCTTGCCGCCGAAGTTGATTCGGGTGACTTGCTTGCTCCATGTTTCCCACACGATATCCCCGAAGGCCGCCGCACCCGTATCATCGACCGCCGCCCGGTCGGGGGTGATCTTTCGCTTGATGCACTCGTCACGGAATTGGTGGGCGATCTGGAAGTTGCGGGATACTTCCTTTTTCATTGTATCTTCAAAGAGCGGAATCCACTCCAAGAAGTCCAAGGTCAGTTTACGGGTGTCACGATTGACTCCAATGCGTCCAAAGAACAAAATACTCCGGTCGCCGCCATTGGTGAATCCCGGGTCGAGAAAGGCAATGTCGAAAGTGGTGCCGTCCCAAAGTCGAACATGCTTTTCGCAATCATAACCAACAATGTCGGCCTCAGACACGACAGACTCGGAGCCGCCGGTCGGGCACCAAAAGCCGCGCCACATTCGGTAGAAGGATAATGACTCTTCGCCCAATTCCTCGGCTTTCTTGTCGATCTGTTCCTTAGTAGGCAACCACGGATAAAGCACTTCACCGGCCAGGATGTTCGGCGACTTCATGGCGTCAAACCGGACGCAAGCGCCCAATTCCGTTTCCCATTCCTCATCGTCCATCGTCACAGACTTCCAACCATTCTTCGGCTTGGAGAACTTGCCGTGCGGGTCGTAAATCGAATTAGGGTTGCCGGTGCCGATGCATTGGAACTCGCAGCCCGGCGCGTCAAGGTTACTGACCGCGGCTTCAATGATTGAGTGAGACAGTTCCGGTAATTCGTCGGCGAACAGAAATTTGCGTGGACTCTTCAAACCGATCAGCTTGCCGATGGCTTCCTGTTCTTTCTTGCGCTCGGCAGCTATTAAGTGCAGACCGCAACGGCTGGCGAGTTTCTGATCAGGCGTGTCCAGTTTGATAACACCGATTGATGAAATCAGCTTGCCGGGCAAACTGTTGTCGAATTGTTTTTGGGCGGCCTGCCAATATTCTTCCACGGAGCCCCACACGCGCCCGCGCGAGCCGGACAAGGAAATAGACGTGAACAGGCACGTGGTCAGAAGCGGGGCGGCGAGAAAGTTAATGATGCCATAGGTTGCGCAGAAGTCAGACTTCTCGCTATTGGTGCAACCGGCTATCGACAAATATTTGTGAACCAGCGCGGCGTTCAGTTTGCGCTCCATCCACGGTGTCCAGACGACTTGCTTCACCGGGTTGTCAGGCCCCCACAGAAGCTTCATGCACTCTTTGTAATGACCTGCCTTGCCCAATCCCCCTTCTTCTGGCGTCACATCCATGATGTAACAAGCCAGTTCGATGGTTAAATCGTGGGTAAGAACAGGCCATTGCTGGCCGTACTTCTCAAACGTCTGTTCCGGTTGAACAACCGGCGCTTCCTCAATGGCGGTAGTCACTGAGGAAATATACCCTCAAATGACTTCGATCACTAGGAACCAAAAGGCAATATGACCGCTGCCAAATTCGCCGAACAGGTAGAGACTGTAAAGCATACATGCCAGAAATAGCCGCCATTGCGTAGCGAGCGGCGTCCCTACGTCTCGGCCTAGCTTCCATGTTTGGTAAGCCATAGGGATGCAACCTGCGGCAAATAGCGCCGCCCAATATTCCGATTAGTTCGTAATTCATGATTCATTTTTCTCTTTGCGGGAAATTCGGTAAACGATTCGACTTTGTGCGTTCGACTGTTTGATAACGGTGATACCTGAGTCGCGCACTTGTGCGGCCTCGGCAAATCGTAGGCCGATGGCTCGCGGAGATTGCTTGCTCACCATGCTGCGCAACACTTCGTCGGACAACATTTCGGCATACCATTCCATGTAAGTGCCTTCCCACGGTTCTTCTTTGTGTGTGGTGCGGCCTTTCCATAACTCGATGCTTTCCATCAAGTCGCCGACGCCTGACGCGTGCATTGACAGGTAGCGGATTTCCTCATGCACGAATGATTGTATGCCTAGTCGACTTTCACCGATTACGTGCTTCGGCAATTCCATGTCAACTAGGAAACGGGCGAAGTGCGGCAATTCCGCGGCGATAGTGGATTCCAGCTTCGCGCTGGTCGGCCATGCCTTCTTGGGTTTATCGATCTTGAAGATCATCACTTTCTCTTCCATTGACGTGGCCAAATTCGGCACCATCAAAATGGAATAAGAGTCGGCGTTCAACGTCACTAGCAGGCGCCCATTCCAGTTGATCATCTGCGCATCATTATACATCGCGCGATAAATCATTTGCGGATTCGCCACGATTCGTTTGACCATTTCGCCAAACTTAGAACGGGTGCGGTTATCCGCGGCCACCTTGCCATCATCAATTACCCATAGCGCGGTCGGAATCAGATGCTTATTGAAATCGGAATCTCCGGCAATGTAATCGCTGGCATCCGCACAGCCGCCGACGAGCGGCCCAACAATGTGCTGACCAATCAATGTCTTGCCGGAGTTGACCGGCCCGACGAGAAACACGGCCTGACCTTTCTCAAGACGACCGGCGAGGGATGAACAATACAGACGTTTCATCCAGCCAAGCCAATATGGCATTTGTTCTTCGCCGAACTGGCTATCCAGCATTTTGGCGATGAACGGAAATTTCTCTCCCCATTTCCCGGTTTCAGTCGAGGGTTGCAAGGCGGTGACTCGGGATGTATTCAGCAATCGCTGGCCGCTATATTCCACGATAGTCTGATCATTAAACAGGAATGGGGCGATACCGTCAATACGGGAATGTTCCTGCACGTAAACTTCGGCTTGCAGAATCTCGCTCGGTTCGCCGTTCAAATCGCGTCCATCCAAACCTTGAATTTTGAGCCACTTCGCAAAATCTTCTTTCGCCACGGTCATCCAACGGTCATCATTGAAACGGCGATAATACTTCTGACCGTCAAACCACACGTTATCAATGACAGCGCCAATCTTGTTTTCGGTAAACTGCTGGACGAAAGCCGAGCCTAAAATATCCCGCCAACTGTGAAATAGTTTGTGACTGGAAAAAGCGACAATGCCATTCTCCATGACCACAGCGGCGCTCGGGTTGTTGCGGCCTTCCCAAAATACCGGGCCTCTCGCGCCAACTTCAAACGCACCTGTCCATTGACCGGGCCACTTCTTGTCGATTTCGGCCTTGACCACATCCAAAGGAATTTCGGTATCTTCGGTTTTGAATCCCGTTTGCTTGGCGGCTTCAAAGAGCCAGAACTGCACCGTGTTCTTAGAAAGCAGTTTGGTATTCAACTGCCGCCAGTTCGTTCCCACGTCAAAGGCGCGGGTAGAGTTGTAAGAAGTCTCGTCCAATCCCGGCAGCAGTTTTGGCAACTGCAACGCTCGCGCAGCCAATTTGTAAAATGCTTTGGTCAGTGCATGATCGAATGTGACAGGTTCCTCAAAGAGCCAGACCAATCGACGCCCGCCGGAATACGTTTCGGAAATCCAATTGGGAACGACCGGTGCTTTGTCCAAAGTCTTTTCCATTTCCGGCCCAATCTTCGCGTCGTAATCTGCGATGATTGCCACCAGCCGTCGCACCGGATTGGTTTCATTGTTCGGGCGAACAGTAGGCACTACGCCTTCCGAACCCAAGAACAGCATGTGCTGCGTCTCTTCGTCGCCGCGCCATTTCAAAAATTTGGCTTTATCATTCAGCAAATTCTTAGGAATCGTCGGAGTGTATTCCCACGGCTTCCCGGGCCAAACTTCGGTGGAGCGGTCGTTAGATATGCAGGGTAGCGTCATTTGGTATACATCATTGCTTCACGCACGCTGGCGCCGACCGGTAAGGTTGGTCGCCACTCGGGAGTGACTGCCATCAAAGATTGGACTTCTTTCGCGGCGGTTGTTGAATCCTTCGGAACTTCGGCCACCAGTTCGTCATAAACGTCGAGCACCACTCGATGCCCTGCTTGATTCACCCGAATCAAACCGTCGATGAAAATATCGCGGGCAATGGCCTGACAAATGTTCTCGGTCAGGATTCCACCATAAAGCTTCTGCCGAATCGGCTTGCCGAATTTCATGACGATGCCGCTCATTTGACCCTTGTCCATTCTCACGTCGCGATAGAGCAGGATTCGACCGCTCGGCAATTCGATTTCCAAATTGTCGCCGACGGCCTTCTTGGCCATTTCATTCAGCGCCGTCCACAGGTTCCGAATCTTCGGGTTGGAACGGCGAAACTCAGTCACGACCTTCCATGAGTTAACGTAGGTGCGCCGCAGATCAGCGTCGGCCTTCTTCCACATGGCAACCCACTCGGGAATGTGAACCTTGCGTAAGTAGGCTTCAAACGCGGCGGTATCAGCTTCGGTGATTGGCACATCAAACGCAGCATCGGCCTCGTAGATTTGTGCCATCGTGATAAACTTAATCCATCCGGCCTGATAACCGAGGGCCAAGATGCGGGCCTTCGCAAACTGATACACAGCCAGCGCCGCCGCATCGGTTTCCTTCAACACGTCCAGATCGCCGTTGTCCCATCCCATCGTAGTGCGAGCATGAATGTGATAAACCGACATTCCGGTTTTCAACAGGTTCAATGCATCGTAATCCTCGGCCAAGTCCCACAAGACTCGCGGCTCGATGGTTTTCAAATCTGACAAAATGAATTTGTTGCCCGGTGCAGGAATGATTCGGTTACGGAGATTCACCCCGCGAGATTCCGGCGTCCACAGGTGAGCAAATCGCGCCCCCTCTGCCGGTTCGTCGCCTTTGCCGAGAAAGAAAGTTTCGCCAAACATTTCCGTTCGCGGAAGATTCTTGTCATTAAAGCCGCCGACTTTCATCCGGCCCTGTCGTTCGCCGCCGCTCGATTCGCGGCCTGTGTGCGTGCCGAAGTATCGCAAGTCGTATGGCATACGGCCATCACTCTCGCGCACACGACGCAACATCGTGTCGATCTTAACCAACAAAGCGTTGGCCCGGCGCATCACGCGCATCGCATCAACCCACGGATACTTGTCGCCGTATTTCAATTCCCACGCGGTACATTCCTCAGACACCATTGACGTGTCCATCGGGGCCTCGATGCCGTTCTTGTGGCACTCCGCAACGAGAGCATCATACGATAGGTTCGCTTCGGTGCCGCTCCATGGGATAAGCTTTTCAGCTTCCCACATCAAAGTCTTGAGCAACTGTTGATCTTGTTCTAGCGCAGGGCGATCAAGATACACGCCATACCACGCCTGTTGGCGCGAGAGGCGCGAGGCCAAGCGTTCATGCTCCGGCCACTTCGGCGACATATCATGCCAAAACTTGAGAGTGACGCGGGCATCATTCAAACAGTATGCCTTGATTTCATGCTGTGTATCTTCGGACAAGGTGGCGAAAATCTTACCGCGCATATTATCACGCACGGTCTTGGCGACGACTTCGCCATATTGAAACTTGCTGGCTCCGGCCAAGCTACCGGGGATGGCAGAGAACCGCGCTAAGTCGGCGGTGCAATTCCAGAGTCGCGGATTGAAGTCTGCTGAGACTTTTCCGGTTTCCTGTAATCGCATGTAAACCCGTTCATCGAACGCAGCTGTCCATGCTACCCACTCCCATTTGTCACCGCTGATTTTCTTCCACGGTGCATCCTTGGGATGCCCAACCCATGCAAAGTCGTCGGTGACAATACTGACTAAGTAGGCATCAAACTTGGGGTGTCGGATGTAGCCATCGGTGCCCAACAGTTTAACGTCACACTCATTATCGTAGTAGGTTTCAAAGTCGATTGCTGCGTAATTCATGATAATTTCTGCAAATGATATCTGGCTTGTCGCCGTTTGCGTGTCCCCAAAAAGGGCCATAACAATCGCAAAATACGCCGGACTTCATTTTTTTGCGAAATCGTCCATCTATAAATCGGATTTCGTTGGGGCCTATAATAAGGGCCGGTAATATTTCCGGCACCAACAATACGACGAAATTTTCTTAGCACATCAGGCACGCCAGTTTTACTCGATTGGCTCATAGCCATCTGAATAGCATAAGTGTTATTTTGAGTGCCACCCTGCATAGTACAGCCTTCGCCGTCCCATAATCCGGCGGCCCAAGCATAATCTACGTCTTTACTTAAATACATCGCCGTTCTCCCGGCATTTTTCATCTTCGTAGGGAGTCATAACGCGACGATAAAATTCCAACTTAGCACAATCAAGGGCTCCTACTATTTCGTTCATTGTAGCATAACTCTTGCCGCGGCGCAACATATATTCGTAGATCAAACGAGTGATCACGTAATTCAGTTCGCCGGGTTGTGAAGGGTCCAACTCGGAAACGGTTTGTCTATCTTTGGCGCTGATGTAGGGCATGTTACTTTTTCTCCGGCACAAAGCCTGCTTCTCTCTCCAATTCCTCTTGCAACAACGCCAGCGCCCGCCATGCAACCTTTGCACTGTGGCGCATGCCGTCAGAGTCGAGTGTTCCGCGTTGCATCAAATGACGCACGATAGTGTCAGCCTGATCAGTTGACTTACCGCGAGCCCAATGAAGTGCCTGCCCGGGATTATGCTGGTCATTGCCAAACTTGGATACCTTGGCAACTTCCGCAATGGCTGCTGGAAAGTAATCCAACACGCCGGACATAACCGGGATGCCTTTGCGGGCATGCGGGTCAATCGGCAGATCGATCATCACGTTTTGATGCTTCGACTTAATATTTTGTGGTACGGGTTTACTCATAATTCGTTAATTTCCAACGACAGTGCTTCGGCTGTGGCACGTTCGGCGGTGGCTCCCTTGCTTTGTTCCCATCCCGGGAGCAAGAAAATTGCCTCTGCTTCTTCGCAGATGAATTTCATATCGGCGGCCAACGCTTCGCGCAAACTGAAACCGTGTTTCTTCGTGGCCAACTCAACATCGCCGGTGGGATTTCCCACCCCGATATCGGCACCGTGCTTGTCGTTGTCGCGTTCAGCGGGATTGAACACGTAATATCCCTGCGCCCGCAACCTTGCGGCGGCGTCGTAGAACGCGGGGAAGTTAAACTGAGGGCAGCCGCGCATAGGCCCGGCCAAGTATACTTTTTTCATATTATCGATCAAACCCCGGGCGCATGATTGTGCCGAACCGTTCCAACGCAGCGACGCTTAATGCGGCGATCTTACGAATGTCGTTTCGGGCCGATTCACAATTGATTTGTGACCCGGTATGTCTGCGCTCCGTTTCAATAGCGCGCAAAGTGTAGTCTTTGATGTAGGCGAGAAAATCCAACAGTTCTTTTCCGTTGTCATTCCATCGCTCACCTTGATAGGTGCGTTCACCATCAATTGATTTGTAAACTTCTTGTCTCGTTGACTTCATCGTAGTAATCCTTTCGGTTCGTCTGCACGTTCATCTTTATTAAGCGGCTTGTGTGACCAGTGTCCACAGTCGCGGCATTGATATCGCTGCGAGCGCGTCACCCGCGACATTCCAAAGCCGCGTCGTTGAGTGTTGAACGAACCGCAGTTCGGGCACACCAATTGTTCACCCATCAGCAAATTGTAATTCGGATGCGTGTCCATGAATGGAAGCATGCGTTCGTAAACCTGCTCCAAGAGAAGCACGTCATGCGCATTGTATTCCTTCATCCGCTTCCACGCGGTCTTGTCGCCCTTCTCGCAATCGAGCCACAGGTCGATGCCACCAGTTCGCAATTTACTACCGAGGCCGAAAAAGTTGGCCAGATCAGCCAAACTATTGCTGTCTTGGCGCATCACGCGCTTGGCAACCAATTTGGTATCGACGAATTTGCACGGACGCGGTGGCGGCATGTTGTGCTGCAAAAAGGCGGAGTAACTGCGCTTCACATCGAACGCGTTGCCGTTGTGGGCCACGATCACGTCCGAGCGATCAAACCAATCCCATAAATCTTCAATCAACTTTTTGTCATCGTTGGAACCGGGTTTGTAACCGCGATAGTCCGGCAGCGCCTTGACCGTAACTCGGCTATCTTCCAAATCCTTGGCCGCGAAACTCAGTAAGTAGCCATGTTGTTTGTATGCCAGAAGGTTCTGCTCATACTTCTGCCACGTGTAACCGATGTTCGGGAACGTTTCAATGTCGATGATGGATATTTTAGGTTGGCTCATTTGTGTAGTCTAATCTTGTATTTCTTGATCAATCGGTAAACGCGGGCGGTCAGATAACCGATCACGTAATGGTAAATTTCCTTGGACGGTTCGGATTCAATGTACTCAAAAATATTCTCTGCCGCGTGGTTCAATTCGTGGGCGATCAAGTCATGCGAAATGGAAGATTTTTCAAACGCGACATACACAGACCCGTCATTGCGCCAAGTAATTGCCGCGGCAGTATCATCCTTGTCGCGGTCAGTTGCGCAACCGCGAGCGGCTTGCACATGATTGTAAGTTTTTGCGGGAGACTTGACGACCATGATCGTCACCGACACTGGAAACATTGGCACGTTAATTATTCGTTTCATCGTGGCACAAAGTCAAATTGCTTTCCTCGTCGGGCTGCGGCGGTCGCGCGTTTGTCGCGCCATGCCCGGCCTTGTATAATTTTCTTCTTGGCAGTGAAATGTAATATGTGAGTCAATCCACAGTCGCAACAACGCATCTTCATTAACCCGCTCGGCGGGATACGGAACGTTTCACCTTCTTCGCGCTTATGATACGTCTTGCCCATCTTGTATAACTGATCGAGCGGTTGCCTCTTTGATCAATGCTTCTTGTTGCGCGGGCGTCATTCCGGCCAGCGCCTTGCTTATCAATTTGTCCACGCGCCGCAGACTGCGGTCGCCCCACACTTTGTATGGAATTGGTTTGGCCCGCGCAACGCGTCGCATTTCGCGGCGACTGTGCGGAACCTTGTTGGCCCAACGAGCCCCGTATTTTGGAGCGCCATGAACAGTGGCGCCCGGGGCATGGGTAAACTGCTTTTTGTAATGTCGGGGAAAATCGAGTTGTTCATCCAAGGCACGGCCATGAATGTCCAATAATCCTGTTTGCCGTGTGACCGGCACTGCTTCCCAACCGTAAAGAGTTTCCATATTCAGTTCCGGCCCGACCAGCACCAAAGGGGCGCTGGCCGAGCCATTTCACCCTCTTTATTCGTTTTCGGTCATGAACTGAGCTAAGTCAGCATCGACCGGGCCGGTCGAACGGAGATTCGCTTGAATCCACGAACGATCTTGCCAGCTTTCACCTTTGGTCGACAACTTGTAGGCCAACTCCCTGACCGTGCCGCGCTTGGACTTGGCATCAATCAGAACCTTGGCAACGCCGTTGTAGGCCGTTTTGGTTCGGGCTGTGTAACCGACGATGGCGTAGTTATCCTCGCCCACGACGAACGGAAACAGCGTGGCTGCATCCGGTTCCAATCCGGCGGGTTGTTTGACTACCCACAGGATTTGCAAAATTGGAATCCAATAATGCGTGGAGACTTTATCCTCGAAAGGACGATAGCCGAGAACGCCATCGCGGTCGATAAACTCTTGCGCGTGATCAACCACATCGCCGAAGTCACTCCCCGGGGAATATGGCAAATCATTCTGATAGCGTTTCTTGATCTTGATCACGGCTGCGATATCAACGGAATTCTTCGTTCCGCCGATCACAAACTCATTGTTCAAGATGATACTACCGGGAGCGAACAGGTCGCTCTTGTCGCCGGTCTTGGCCACAATAGACATAGTAGGCTTGATCGAATCCGAAGATGAAAATTCACCCTCGGCATCGGAGTCCTGCACGTATGTCGCTGGCACCAAAGCCTGAGTGGGGCGAACGATCAGTTGTTCGCTCGCTTGCTCGGGAGCCACTTCTTCTGCTGTTTTAACTGTTTTCTTTAACGTTGATCTCATTCTTTTTTACTTTGCGTTTTTCCTTAGTTGTTGTTTGTTTTGTTTCTTCCGACGACTTATCCTTTCGGAATATGTCATCGAAATTCTCTCGGTATCGTCGTCCCTGTTCTTTGCCGCGGGATGTTGTCCAATTGACAATCATTCTTTCCTCGACTTTCTCACAAAATCACTGCCTGCGCCGGACGACAAAATATCTTCATCTTCCAATCGGCACTTGAGCAGTGTAACCTTCTTGGCCTTCTGGCCAGTCGGAGTCGCATCGGACACGAGTTGGTCGAGCCCGGTGGCGGTAGCGGTGCAGTGTTCCAAAAATTCCTCGGGTTTAATACCGGGCACAAATTCGTCTTTGATTAATTTCCATGCGGCGCGAGCCGATGTAATACCACGCCGACCAGCCCGATGACCAATCTCATAACCGGGAATGTCCATACCATTGTGCATCATCGCAAGTCCGGCTTGGCCCCAACCTGATATGGCCTGTGACACGACGGCGCGAATATCAAGCAGCTTTCGCATGATTGACGGCGAGCTAACGTCGCTGCCATGCAGCGTTCCTTCGGGCAATTCCAATTCCTCGGCGTAGCGTCGTGCGACTTCGTAACCCAACTCGGCCAGCTTTGGACACTGACCGGCGAAACCGCAATGGGCGCATTGCGCAGAAACTTTGTAATCAGCCGGGTCATTCTTGCGACCGCGAGCGATGATTGCGGCGATTTCCGCGTAAAATCTGTCGTAGTCATTCTTGCGCGTGAAGATTTCCTCGTCCACTTCATCTTTGCCGAAGAACGGATGAACGACCTTCACATGAATGTCATTGACCGGATACTTGTCCCAAACGGCGACGCAGTAGGCGTGAAATTGGGGAGAATCGGCGGCATACCAATTATTAGCAAATTTATAATCCACACAAACAGCCAGTTTGCTTTTACGATCAATGATAAGCAAGTCGGCACGTCCGCGTTGATCTAAATACGGCAATGTAACTTCTTGTAAAATTTCGGCATCTGCATACAACTCGAATAATTCTCGTTTATAATCAATGGCCTTTTGTACGGCCATATGAAGCTCATTTGGCAAGATGGTTAAATCTTCAGTTTCCACCGCAGTATGGCACAGGCGTCCCTGTTCGGCATAAGTTTCATCACCTGTGTCATCACGCCTGTAACCCGGGCAAACGGCAACTCTTTCCAGCATCGATGGTGAAAACGTGCGTATGTCACTCATAAAAAAATAATACGGGGTGTAAAATCTATATTCGCGTGTTTCGCGCGATTTTCATCGGCGTAAATTATTTGCAGATTGGCGGGCTCATGCCATCCGAACCCTAATGGGAAAATATGGTCAACTTGTACATCAAAACCCCATTTACGCCATTGTTCAGCGCGGCGATAAATCTCAGAAATTTGCCATTGTGAGCCGGGTAAACTAGCAAGTCGTTTACGGGCGCGGCGACGAACTATTTGTGCCCGTTGCAACCCGCGATGATCAATATTCCAGCGTCGTTTCAAATCCGCCATTTTCTCGGGATTGCGTTGGCGCCATAAAGCATTTACCGCCAAAATATGTAATTGTTTAGCCACATATCGCAGACGCGATTTAATTTTAATTTTTGCCACATTTCTTTTGGCCCACGCACGCCAATTCCGGCGCACGTTTTCACGATGATTTTGAGCCCATTGTTTATGATATGACACAGAAGCCTTCATCGTTAAGAGTATCTTACCACAACTGGTTAGGCGTGTCCACCCTTATTTTGCGGTTTTTTCAAAGCCAATTGCCTTGTTGATCTTGACCCCAATCGAGTGCAAAACAGGACGCACAACCTGTGGTGTACCAACAAACTCATACCCCAAGTTGTAGTATGTTTTGGCCCGCGCCTTGCTCTGACGCAACAACATAGGATGCTGCAAATCCCAAAAATCTTCTATCTTACCATGCGTCTTTTCGGCGAAAGTTCGGAGAACGCGACCTGTCCGCTGTTCCTGCTGGCGCGATGAACGGCCCCCGGCGGCGAGAATGATTCGGCTGGCCCGCGGAATATCGGCCCCTTCATCAAGTAGTGACGTGACGAACGCCGTCTTGATCGAGCCGTCACGCAATCCCTGCATGGCTTCGGCGCGGCCCTTCATCGAGGAATGAACCACGATGGACTCCGGCACCGATTTGGACAATTGCTCACCGTGGGCAATCTTGCCGATCAAAATCAAAGTCGTTTCACTGCCGGTCAGGGCGCGGTCGATGATCTTGTCGTTGCGGTTGGTGTTCTCGTAGATACCATACTTCAACGCAGCGTGCCAGCGGGCGCGAGACATTAACTCTTGCTTGGCCGCCTGCATGAGCCACGCGCGAACGTGAGAAATTTGTTGTCCGGTCGGAGCCAGTCGAGTCCGAAGCTTATTCACCGAATCCTCATACCCCAAACCATATTGTTCGGCTAGCAGTACAGCTTCGTGCTTCACTTCTTTGGGCTGCTGTTGAACAATCACGCCCAACGGTTTCTTGTCCATCTGCGCTACAATATATGGCAGCGACCGTTCCATGCTCTTGAACCGCGTGTTGGTTTCCAACTCAATCGGTTCCTGCATGTCGTCCGGCCCATTCGGGCAAAAAAATTCTACTTCGGCCCGCGAAAGTAGTCCGGCTTTGACCAGCGGGCCTCGCTCGACTTCATAAACAATTGGGCCGATCAATTCGTAAACATCCTGCGTCAGTTCATCACCGCGGTCGGGCGTTGCGGACAATCCCCATCGCGCCCCTTCGTGGCCTTTGAGCCATTTGCGGAACACCGGGGCGGCGACATGGTGGACTTCATCGCACACTACCAAATCATATCCAACCGCAGAACCGGCAGCCTGATAGCATTTGAACGTCATGCAATTCATGTTCACGTTCAATGAGAGACACGCGGTCTGTGCCTGCTCAATCTGCTCGCGCGTATTGGCGAGCCACAGAACCTTGTAACCAAAACCGTGGGCCTGATAGCGATTGATCGAGGCAGCCCCGATAATTGTCTTGCCCGAACCGGCGGGCGCTTTTACAATCCCTCGCTGGCACGCTGACAAAGCATGCACCGCGTCCAACTGAAATGGATATAGAACAATCTCTTTCACGCCTGATTGATCAACACACTGATCACGTCGCCCATGCCAGTCGGAAACCGGCGATTGTTGCGGCGGTGTCTCTCGCGCGGTTCGCGGCGGCGGTAGATCGCATCCAAGGTTCGCTGATAGCTTCGGTGGGCATCGCCGACCGCACCAGCATCAATCAGTTGCAACCACGGACTCGGCTCGCTCAACATCGCTTGGAGTTTCTCGGAAAGATGAATCGACTCACAATGCCAAATGCGGCGCATACGCGCGTCGCCATTGAGCGGGTTGCAATTCTCCGCTAGAATCTGTAGGCGCCAATATCCAAGCTGTGAAGGATTGGAACGCTTGACCGCGGCACGCCAGCGGGATGACCGGCGCCAATATCGTCGTCGCCTTACTTTAGGCATAATGACATATTACCACAAATGCCGCTTGATTGTCAAGCTACAATAAACTCTTCTTCGGCCAGTTCGCGGATAAGTTCAAGAAACTTGTCCGGCACATCCTCGTCGTAATATTCTGATTCGCCGGTTTTCTTGTTGGTCATTACCACGTCGAAGAAAGCCATAGTATGTCGGCGCGGTACATCTTCACCGTCGCCGTCGGTGAGATATTCGCACTCACACTCACCATCGAAGTGATAACCTTCTATCTCGCCGTCAAAATGATAATAGGACATTTGAGCCATACATCATGCGGTGATTATCCTTGAAGCAGGAATGATTTGGCTCTCGTTCATTTTTGCTTTGAACGCGTCCCATTCTTCGGTGGTGAAAGTAAAAGACAACGCCAGCCCGCTCGGCTGATCGATGAAGGAAAGAATTTTGGAATCGCGCGGGCCCTCGGGCGTCTGCAACTTGTCGTTGTCAACGCGGTAGCCGAAGCCGATGAACATCAGGTGTTTTTTGTTGTCGATTAGCATATTATTCGTGTGTCCAGTCGGCGAACAGTATTCGGGCCGACGTTAAGAGTGACCGCAGGTAAGTGATCGAAGTGGAAACCAAAGCAATCTGCTGATGCAGCCGATGGCGTTCCGCGGACGGCGGTGTTGGCGAAATCCCCGCTTCCTGCTCGCGCCGGGCACAGGCGTCCAGACGGGCCTTCAACACTTCAAAGTAATGCTCGAAATTCTCAATCGGTTCCACCAAATCGTGAAACAGTTTGACCAGTGTGATTGGTCGTTGCTGCGGCTGTGGGCCGGGGCCAGCTTTCTCCGGCGCGGGTGGCGAGCCCGAAATCTCATACACCGGTTCCCCATTAAGATATCCAACAATTTGTGGCATAGGTTCCATCATACTTTATCGTCCGCTCCTAATTCAAAACATTTGAGCCAAGCTTTTTGATCTGTCATCCACGGCCTCGGCATGGCATGCAATGAAGGTTTCGGGAAGTGTTTGTCCCAATCGGCTTTTTCTTCCCACGCAACTTTCGCAGCAATCGCCTTAAACTCTCGTTCGGCTTGTTCAAAATTTTGTGCTGCATTGTCGAGAGTCGGGCCCCATTGCCATTGACTCGCCGGAGAATTTTCGTAGTTAGCATAAACCGCGTCTCTAGTGCGTTCCGCGTAGTCGAGTCGAGCCCGCGCAAAAGATTTGAGGCGCCGATGAAACTCCAAGGATTCCTTGGCAATGTCATCGGGTTCGGGCCGGAATACATAAAACGCCATGATTAAAATTTACCTTAAATCTCAGGAATTTCATCCTTAATGTCATCAGGCATGCCGACCGGACGATAGAACTTTACAAATTGCAGGAATTTGTCCAACGGTAAAATCGCCAACCATGGTTGCCCGGGGCGAGTTTCCAATACCACAGGAATTTTAGCGCCCGCATTTTTGCTCGCAATTTCAATATGATCGTGGATAGTACCCCAACGATTATTACACCATTCAAAATGTATGGCTGGTATATCTGGCAATGCTGGTAAATCGGCGGCGGGCGATAGTTGTTTCCGAATATAAGCCGCAGCTTTTTCCAAGCGTTCGGCATTATCTTTAAACCATGACAAACCCCAATTGCACGAAAAACATAACAGCCCGCGAACGATACCTGTTTTATGATCGTGATCGATGTTTAACCGGCGTTTTTTAGGCGGGCGACCACAAATCCAACAACCGCCTTTTTGAGCCTTCAACATAGTCTCATAATCAGCAATCGAGATACCATACCGTTCTTGTAAGGCTTTTTCACGCCGGACTTCGGGTTGACGACTAACAGCTTTTGGCCCCCATTTACGCCGCTTCCGCGGTTTTGCTTTTTTAGTTAACTTCGCTCGCGGGTCGCTCATATAAGTGTTTTCCAATCCGGTATCGGATGACTGCGTTCAAATTCGTGCAGACTGTTCCTTACCCGCTCGGGGTCGAATCGAAGTTGCTCGGGAGCGTGGTAGATCACGTTGACGACGTGCTGCAACCGCTGCTCATACCAGTCAGACAACTTCGCTTGAAAGTTTGCCAACTCTATCGGGGTTAAGGTAATGGTCATGATCGGGTTTCTCTTGATTCAAGTGCCTGTTTAAGTTTCGCCAACGCTTCGTTTTGAATCTGGCGTACCCGTTCCCGAGTGATCTTCAAATTCTTGCCGACGTTCTCCAACGTCTTTGGCTCCGCGCCGGTCAGCCCAAATCGCTGCGTCAGGATGGCTCGCTCTCGGGCGTTCAAGATGTGGAGCAGGTCTTTGATGGTTTCAAACAGATCAGTGCCAGAGAGTTTCGAGAACGGGGTTTCCTCACTGGAATCGGGGATGGTTTCATACAACTTGGATTCGCCCGACCAAATGTCAGGCGCATCCAGAGACACTGGCGGGATGGCGGCCTGCTTCGCGGTGGTGACTTTATAAGTGGGCAGCCCGACTTCATCCCCCAATTCCTCGTCGGTGGGTTCCCGATGATACTGCTCGTCGAACTTCGCCGCGGCGGCACGGATACGGTTCAACTTCTCCATCAGATGCACCGGTAGCCGGATGATCTTTGATTGGTTGGCAAGCGCCCGCTTTATGGCTTGTTTAATCCACCACGCGGCATAGGTTGAAAATTTGCACTTGTGAATCGGATTGAATCGGTCGGCGGCCTTCATCAGACCAACGTTGCCTTCCGCGATCAGATCGATCAATGGCAGGCCATAATTGACATACTCACACGCGATCTTGATGACGAGGCGCAGATTGGATTTGATCAACTTCTCCCGCGCAGCATCGTCGCCGAGTTTGATCTTATTGGCCAAGACTATTTCTTCCTCGACCGTGATCAGCGGGATATCATAAATATCTCGGAGATACGATTTCAGACTGTCGCTATCTTCCGGCGAAATGATCATCGGTTCACTCTCAGTATTTCTTCGTAAGGTGTTTCCGTTTGCCCGCGGTTGGGGTCTCCCTCGACGCGTTCTGAAACGGCATAGCCGCGGGGCAAACATTCCTGATCAATTCTCGAGTTTTTGGGTCAAGGCATTTGTCGCAGCATTTGGGTTCTGCTTTCTTTGCCTCTTCAAGTTTCTCGATGGCGTCGGCCAAGCGGCCCGCAGCTTCCTGCCGGGCATCTTCCCGAGCATTGTTCAACTCGACGTGTGGGTTCGGTAATGGTTCGTTTGCGGTTGGCATAATTATTCCTTGTCTGGCCAAATCTCTTTGGCGCGTTCCATAATAATTTCGACGAGACCGGGGGCTCGCAATTCAAATCGGTTGTGAACATTAGCGAGTCGATTATACATGATTAACCTTTCCTGCACCAAATAGCGAGCCCCACACTGACGGCGATACATAAGCCGATGAAGAGTAGTGCTTCCATTTAATCCCATCATACCACAAATGGGGTACGGTGTCAACAAAAAAGGCCACTTTTTCAAGTGACCTTTTCTGTTTTCTGGATTCGCCAGTTTACGATGGGCCGGTGGGGCCTGCGGAAACTGTACCAGCCGAGGGCTGTGAAGGCGTATTCGCCGTAAGGGCGTTTGCCAGTTCGGCCTGCTTGTTCGACAATGACGCTGCCAGATCGGCCAACGCTTGAAGTTGTGCAGGGGTCGCACCAGCAGACAACGCTTGGGCCACCGCAGTCTTGATCAGGCCGGGAACCGACTTGATGAAAACTATCGCGGAATCTACTTCCGTGGTTTCAGCTGTGGCAGCGTCAATCGCCGCTTGGATTTTTGTATCTAACTGTTCGTTCATGCTTATTTGTTGTCTTTCTTTCTTTTCGATTTTATATATCAAAAGATACAGCAGTGATCGGATGCTCAGAAGCAACCGATTTTGGTTTTCCAAATGCTGTATGATCTTCTCATATTTTTTCTTTTGAGTGAACACAAATCAACAATAACCGAAGTGAATGTTAGGGGCAAACCCCGCGCTTAAAAAATTTCCAAATTCTTTTTGGCCAGTTAGGAATTTTGCATCTATATTGTTCTTATGACAATAGGTTCCCTTTACTTGGGAGCAGTCGCGTTGCTCCCCTCTTTGATTTCAATTTTCACATTGTTCGTGGCGCGTCGCGTGAATTTTCGAGTCAATGATTTGGCCATTTCAATCAACGGCCACATGGCACAACTTCTGACGTTGACGGCATCGGCCTCGAAAGCAGAAGGCGTGTTACAGGAAAAAGACCGGGACAAGACCCTCGCTGATATTGTGGCGGCGGCCAAATAACGCGCTTATATTTAATCAGGACAAAATCACTAGGAATGATTCTGCTCTCCGTGTATCTGATCTTAGCAGGTCTCGTATACTTTGGTCTCGTCATCCCGACGATTTTGCCCGGCCTGTGCGCGATAGGCGCCGGTATCCTTATTCTTTGCAATAAGTAATATGGCGACGAGAGGAAGAATCAAACGCATGCCGGGGCGCGTGAACCGCGCTCCTGCGGTGCGGAATCATCCGCAAGTCCGACAGCGATACTGGAAACAGACGCGTGACCCCAATGCGCCCTACGGCCCGATGACAAATCAATTAGGCCGCGATCACGTTCTCTCTCGGCGCGACAACGCCTAGGCCGCCGATTGTTGGCCGAATCATGTGGTAAGGCCCACCGTAAATTCCCCGGCTCATAATCGCCATTATTATCAATCTGGTCTAAATAATAACCAAGTGGCACGGGCCCCAAATTATCCAATAGCCATTGGGCACAACCACGTAACTTGTTGCTGAGTTGTATGTCCGGCGTATTCTAAGACTGTCCATAAGCCATAGACATTTCCCGTTTCGTCTTTACGGACACTCATAAATAATATCCATTACTTCCGGCAGATGCGCTTTGCACCATCGAAATTTTCGCATCGAGGCCACATATACGTCGATCACAGGTAATTGCCCGCGACTGGCTTTGCGCGCTTCGACCGCGCTCCCGCGATCTTGGACTTCAAAGGTGCCCCGCCCAATAATACCGGCCAGTTTTGGTATTTGAATTTTGGTGTGGAAAGGCATCGCCGACTCAGCAGCCACCGTTACCCCTTCTTTAGCCCGTTGATATTTAGACATAGCGATGTGGGAGCCATACTTGTCCTCTCCCGTTCGATATGCTGTGATGCGGGCCTTAGTCCGTCCCGACTTTGCTACGTGGTTCGGTGGAACTGTTTCGCAAGCGCAAAGCAGACACGCCAGCGCCATCAGTATTGGTATCTTCATGTTTGTTTATGCTTTCTAAAAGTAAACGCAAATCCAGCGTTTCATAGAGATTTCAAAATAAACTCGACTGGCTGGTTGACTACTTCGTAAGCTTCGTTTACCACTGAGCAGTTGATTTCCGTGGTGCAGCCAATATGCGCTTTGCCATAGCCACAATGAATATGGCCGCAGATGTGGAACACTGGCGCGACTTCTTGCACCCGTTTCAATAACTCGCCGTCGCCGGCATGCTCACCATGAGGCGCTTTGTCCCGGCCTTCATAGACCGGGCCATGAGTCAACAGAATGTTGGTGTCGTCGGGAATCGTGCTCCAAAGGCCGCGGCGCTGTAACAAGCCGCGGTTAAAGGCCCAATTCATAAAGTTTGGTGTGATTGGGGAACCCCAAATCTTCCAGCCGTCGATCATCGTGCCCTCATTCTCCAAATAGATCACGTCCGGCGCGTGCCGCTTGATTAACTCGCGGGCCCGGGCGGGCTCACGCTCAAAAATCCAATCATGGTTGCCTGCAATGAAAATCTTATGTTCATGCGGTTGGGCCGCAAACCACTTGAGAAAATCCTTCAAGTCGCCTGAGTGACCATAGATCGTAACGTCTCCGGCATGAATCAAAAGATCACCGGGCGGCACGCGAAGCTGATCGTGCTTTCCATGGGTATCTGCTATGGCAACAATATGCATGTGCTTGGATTCCAGTATTCCAGTCTGCTATCCTTTGCGGCCCGCCATCGCCGCAAGTCTTTTCTCGGCCCGCTTTCGCGCTTCTGTAATTTGAGTGGAGATTGATTCCTGTGTTTCGTTGGAAAGTGATACTGGAATCCTGATACCGGCTGCGGTCAATGTAGACGCAGCGCGGCGGAGCCGACGACGTTCTTGAACTTCCGGCTTGGATTCATATTCGTGATATTCCCCGCGGCGCTTGAGTTTCACTTCGGTCGTTTTGCGTTTTTCTTCGCGAGCAGCATTAGCGCGAGACTGAGCGGCCTTACCTTTTTCGGACTGCTTATATTTCCGCTGTGCCAGTTGGCGTGGCGTCAGGCTGACTGGTGATTCAGACATTTTTCAACGTTCCTATCAATAGCGGCGAAGATCGCGGGCATGGGAGAATTTTTCTTTCGTTCCTCGGCGGCCATCATTTCTTCATGCTCGGCCCGCTCAAGGCGCTTGATAAAAGCAGCTTCGTCGCCAAGTTTCCAATTCAACTTGCAGTTTTTCTCGGTCAACTTAGTGATGCGTACGTCGATCTTTTCCAGATCGACTTTCCAACGTTCAAGCCGAGGGGCCCATGTTTGAATACGCTTGAGAATTTCATCGTGATTGGTTGTTCCCCGTTCAATTTCATCTTTCCAACGTCGAAGCTGCCGGGCCCGCATTTGAATACGTTTGGCGATTACGTCGCGATTAGCTTTCCAGCGTTCCAGTAGTTCAGTCTGATGGTCGGCTATATTCTGCCGCCGAATCATTTTTGGTTTTCGATACTGGATAAATTTTTGTGTTGCCTCGCGTTTAGCGAGCCACCGGGCGCGGCAGCGAATGAACTTTGATTTCATTTCAGCAAGTTGTTGATCAACGGCTGACCATCGCTTATGTTTTCGTTCAGTCAGCTTCTCTTGAAACTCAGCGGCCTCTTCGGGTGTCAAAATGGTTTCCATTAATTTAACCTATTGTCCCACATTCCGGCGTGATTGTCAATATAAATCTCCGCCCGGGTATTATCTCTGCCCGTGTCAGATAGGTGTTTCAACCGCCCGCCGGGCCGGAAAGTAGATTCGTGTTTTTTTGTGGGAAATAAGTGCATATCTCCTTTTCTTTTCCCCCCTGAGGTAGAAGATAGGAATAACACGGGCAGAGATTAAAAAAGCCCCATATGTTGTGGTTTGATAGGAGTAGGTGATACCTGACACTGAAAACTGGCTGACTGGACGCCTGTGACATTGTGTCTCGACTGATTGCGCCTGCCGACTAGACCATAAAAGTGTATCAAAAATTGGTCACTTTGGTGCTGAACCGCGCCCGAAAATCTCGAGATTTCAGTTGCCCTAGACGGTTGGTTTTGGGAGATTTCTGAGATACCAGCGTCTACCCTATGCCGCCCTATTACGAAAGTGGGGTCGGGGTGACACCGGCCACCGGTCAGTGGCCACCAAATTCTGGCTCGGCTGATACGTCGGCGGCTTCCAGTAACACTGGTACACTGTCGGCTGTATTATGTAACACTGTGGCACTGGAGGCTTTGAGCCGTCGCCGCGTTGCAAGGTTGGAGAGCAGCCCGACATTGACGACAACGCTCGGCTTGTGTTCATCTAGGTTCAAAGCCTTACGCGCCATTGCATCTAGTTTGCTGATCTTGTCAGCTCGTTGCACTAGGTCGCTGGTCGGAGTGTTTCGGATTGCGTCTAGTATTCGCAAGGCTTCCAGTGCGCTTTGCGTATGGTATTCGCGCTGCTTCTCATCAAACGACATTCGCTCGTGTGCATCGCGTCGGCTTTTGGTTTCCAGTTCAATGTCTGAGAGTGAGGCATTGTCGCGGGCATCGGCGTCCAGTATTCCAGTCTGACAGTCTGCACTCTGTCGTCTAACATTCGTTTCGATAACGTGCGCCATTCTGCCTTGCATGGCATCGCGTCTAGCTTTCCATTTTCCTTTGCGCGACCATCCTCGGAGCGTGCCATAAGGTACGCTTTGCAGTTTTTCAATCTCGGCAAGTGAACGGTCGCGGGCAAATAGTTGAAAGCATGCCTCTATTACTTCTGCGCTGTACCGTTTGGCAGGAAAAAGCGGATTCACACTGGCGAAAATATACGCGAAAAGCCTATATTTGCACGCTGGCAAGCCGCCAGTTTTGCAGCATATCGCGTGCCAGTGGACGCGGCTTTGCGCCATTTTGTCTCACTTTTATTTCACTATTTTTTGACCGTAATTCTTGACGATATATGGTGAAAACGCCATAATCATCATTGTGATAACAACCATTCTAACAACCATTCTAGCTTGTCTAATGGCGATTTGTTTGCTGACCGCAATCGCTGTATTAAGTATCATTGCCCAAAAATGGTAAACTAGTAACAGTAACTATGGAAAACACTATTGACGAAATTGACGAAACTGCAGTGGCGCATTGCGACCATTGCCTCCGCGATGAGTGCGACGCGGAAAGCATGCACGAAGTCCAGACGCATGACTCGCGTTATAGGCTTATCACTGAGCAATGGTGCGGCGATTGCCGCGCTAATGATGCTTTCGAGTGCAACGATTGCAACAAAGTATGCAGTAACCGCGTTAATGGCGGCGACAATTCCGACGGCGAGCGTATCTGCAATCCATGTTCTGCAAATTACTTTTCGTGCGACGATTGCGGCTCGCGTTACCATAATGACGATTACGGCGGCGACGGTCGATGCCGTGATTGCGATTCTAATTCTAATTGCGACGGCATGCGCGACGACGACGCCAAGCCATGTCTCAAGCCGCGCGGCAAAGGTGTCCATTTTCTAGGCGTGGAATTAGAAGTCGAAGTCCTCGACGACGACGGCGGCATGCTCGAGGAAGTCGCACAAGTGACGGCTCAACTAGGCGAGCATGCAATTTGCAAAGGCGACGGCTCGCTCGGTTATGGCTTTGAAATTTGCACAAGTCCGGCGACGCTAGACTTTCATCGTGATATATTATGGCGCGACTTTTTCGCGCATCGGCATCCTGGCTTGGCTTGTCGTGACACCTGCGGCTTGCATGTCCATTGCTCGCGTGCGCCTTTGTCTGAGCTAACGATTGCGAAAGTCGTTTGCTTTGTTAATGCCGCGCGAAACGCCGACTTTATCACCACCATTGCCGGACGCGAGAGCAATTCGTATTGCAAGATCAAAACGAAAAGCATCAAATCAGCCGCCAAGCGCAATGGCGACCGTTATGAGGCAGTGAATTTGAACCCTGACAAAACGATTGAGTTTCGCATTTTCCGCGCGACTACAATCGGCGCAAAGTTTTTCAAAGCCTTAGAGTTTTGCGATGCTTTGATTAAGTTTTGCGCTCCTGCTGGGCGAAGCGTGCGCGATTGCACAAGCCGTGCGAAGTTTTGCGCCTTTGTTAAGGAACACAAGCGCACTTGGCCGCACTTGCACGCCTTTATTGAGGCCGCATGGTACTGCCGCGACAATAAAGCCGCGGCCGAATACGGCTTTGCAAAGCGCGGCGCGATCGGACGACTAACAGCAAGGGCGCAACGAACATTGACAAGCGTTCGCCAGGCTATGAGAGAATAAGAATCGAGAAAATATGTGTCTAGCAATTTACAAGCCTAAAGGTATTCGCATCGCCAAGCGTTATCTAAAGCATGGCTTCCAAAATAACGGCGACGGCGCGGGATTCGCAATCTGCGTTGACAATCAAGTTGAAATTTTCAAAGGCTTTTGGACGTTCGCCGATTTCATGCGAGCATACGAGCCGCACGCTGACAAGTCGGCAATCATTCACTTTCGCGTTGCGACGCATGGCGACAAGACAAGCCAAAACTGTCACCCGTTCGATCTATTCGCGGGCAAGTATGCCGTGATTCACAATGGCATTTTGAACATTGCGACAAATCATCAAAAAGATATGTCCGACACTTGGCACTTTGCCGAGCTAGTACTTGCGCCGATGCTCACGCGTTTCACGTTTGACCATCCTGCTTTGAAGTATCTGATTGAGACTTCCATCGGCTCGTACAATAAAATGGTGATTCTACGCGGCGACGGCGCACACGTTATCTATAACGAGAATCATGGCGGCTGGCACAAAGGCGCATGGTACTCGAATGACAGTTTCAAACATGGCAAGACGTACATGGCCGCGTGTGAGGCAATCGAAACGGCATGGGAGAAAGTCACTGACAAATTTCCCGACTTTGAAGGGCGCAGTGAACGCGGCGAAATTACGGACGCGGAATATGAAGCCGCGTGTGAAGCCGCCGATGACCCCGAATATGCCCGCGCGTGTCGCCTGCTAGAGCGTGAAAACAAAGGCGAAAATCTCACGCTCGCGGAAACGGCTTTGCTCGCTAAGGTTTTCGAGCGTGTCGATGATGATGATTGCGACATTTTGGAAAATGCGCCGAGCGTTGAGCCTGAGAAAATGACTGAGGAAAACGCTTGCGCACTTGGCAAGATGTGAGGCGACCACGTTATGCGCTCCAATACCATGCCCGCGCAAGCGATTGAAGTACACGGCGACGCCGAGGAAGCATCTTGGGAAAGCAAAATGCTACAATTAAAAAGCTGATCTTGTGCGCCTTGCTCGCGGCTTATGTCGCGCGGCTGATTGTCCCGATGCAGTGGGAGATTGACGCGCGAAAGCAATGGAAGGAACTGGCGGCAGCAATGCGCGAGGAAATGAATGACAATGAAAACCATTAAGCGAATTTTGTCGCGTGGCCTGCCGCCATAATGGGCGAACGAATTAACATCAATCACTAAACACGCAATGCTTTACTGGCGCGAATTGCCCTACATGGTTCAGCAACGAGCAAAGGATTTTGTCGATTTGTCGGCTGCCTTTGAAATGATTTGCGACCGTCGCGGCATGTCCGTTGACAACAATCACGAATGGTCTGAGGCTTGGCATACGCTGACAACGAAACGCCAGCGCGATATTCTAGTGAAGATTCGATTTGAAATGCGACGCGCGGAATTGGCCGTGTCCGCTACCTTGCAACGCGAGCCAGTCATTATCCGATTATGAGCCTCGAAATGATTACATCATTTGAAGCCGTCCGGCGATTCAAGTGCAACTGTCCGCGAGCCATTGGCATACCATTGGGCGCGAAGTTTGCAATCTTGCACTGGAAGCAATGGCGCGACCTTTGCTGGTGGAACGGTCCCGCATGGCAATACATCACTTCGCAGTTGAAAACTGTTGACGGCGACGCCGGAAAATGAGACACTGATTATATGCCCGACGGTACATTGTCTAATGATACGTTAATGGACGCATACGAGTTATTGCGTCGCGCTGGCGCGTCACGGCGGCAACCACGCTATGACTTAGAAGGCCGACGGTTGCCCGACGGCGCACCGGCTCACACGGACGAGGAATTGCGGGCTGCCGAGGCTGCCTACATGCGCGAGCAGGAACAACTACGCGCCGAGCGTGAGCGGGAACGTGCCGAGCGGCAATTGTCCGACTTGTTCACTTCCCTTGGCAATTATGAACGCGGCTCAGTCGAGCGGGCTGATATTACGCATAACATCGAACAGTTCATGCACATGCACCGCGACGACCTTGTTTGGGATGGTTTGACTTTCCCTTGCTCAAGTTGCGGTCGCACGCGTTCATTCAATTCCTACGTTTCGCAAGAAGGCGTGTGCTCACAGTGTTACGACCGAATGATGGGACACCGAGCGAACGTCTATGACGATGACGAAGTGTACCGATGGATTAACGACGACCATACCGCGCGGCCATGTCTTGAGTACATGGGAAAGCCGCCATACTTCGGCATTGAATTGGAGTTAGAAGTTACTCAGCGCGACAGTACGACACTGGCGGCAGCAGCTAAAAAGACCAGTCAGATTTTACGTCCCGACGAATTTGCAATCCTAAAGCACGACGGTTCGCTAAACTGCGGCTTTGAGATTTGCACACGGCCTGCCGACATGATTTCACATCAGCATCGTTGGTCGAAGTTTTTTGCGGGCAAGCCGGACACGTTGCAAGTTTTGCCGTCGTGCGGTCTGCACATTCACACGTCGCGCCGAGGCTTGTCCGATTTGACCATTGCGAAAATCGTTTGCTTCCTCAATGCGTACCACAATCGCGGCTTCATTCAAGTCATGGCCGGACGGTCTGCGAATAATTACTGCCAGATCAAGAAGAAAAAGCTGACGACGGCGAGCGAGTTTGCGGGCGACCGTTACGAAGCGGTCAATCTTGCCAATCCGAACACGATTGAGTTTCGCATTTTCCGCGCAACGCTCAATCCGGCAATCTTCTTCAAAGCGTTGGAATTTTGCGATGCTATCCGATCATTCTGCACGCCTGCCGCGCGGTCATTGCGCGAAAGCATGATGCGCTCAGAGTTTACGCACTTCGTTCACAAGAACAATAAGCAATGGCCGCACTTGGACGCTTTCATTCAAGCGAAATGGTATGGTCGCGAAACACCCCTAACGAAAAAGTTTGGATTCACGCCGGACAAATGAGCGAAACGCAACGGCAAAGGCCGCGCGGTCGCGGTCGAGGCCGAGGATATTCCAATCATTTCCACCACGCCACAACCTTCTCAGCCTGAGTATGTTACGGCGGATTATGAGTGGCCGGAAGTATTTGACGATGAAGAATTTGTTGACGAACCGATTGATTTTTAGTAAGATAGGATTAGAGCCAATATGTGTTTAGCAATTTATAAGCCGCGCGGTATTCACATCGCAAAGCGGTATTTACTCAACGGATTCACGAACAACGACGACGGCGCAGGGTTCGCCATTGCGACGCGCGACAAGCGTTTGGAAGTCCACAAAGGTTTCGCCACGTTTGAAACATTTTGGGCTGAGTATCACAAGCATCAAGCCGAGCAGATGATTATTCACTTTCGGTGGGCGACGCATGGCTCGCGCAATGAGGAAAACTGTCACCCGTTTTCAATGTGTGACGGACAAATCGCAATGGCGCATAACGGAGTGTTGGACGTGTCAATTCCTGACACTGAAAAGCACAAGTCCGATACGCGCGTGTATTGCGAAACGATTTTAGAGCCATTGCTGTATCGCGTGCCGGTCGATCACCCGTCACTGTGCGAGTTGTTAGGCAAGGCGATTGGCAACGGCAACAAGCTGATTTTCTTAGCGGCTGATGGCAAGTTTTCCATCGTCAACGCAGGCCAAGGGTATTGGCATCGTGGCGCATGGTTCTCAAATTCCGGTTACTCCTACATGCAATCGTGGCGCGGTTATGGTTACACCGAGTACGGCTGTGCCACCCGCGTCAGCGGCGAGCGTGTCTATGGCAACCAGCAAGAATACTGGCGGGACTTATACGGCATGCGAACCGGCGACTATTCACGCGATGGCGAGCGTTACTACAAGAACGGAGTCGAGTATTATGTCGGCGCGAACACGCCAACCGGCAAAGTCAAAGCTACGGCTGCCGATGATGCGTGGGATGACTACAAGGAACATGCCCGCGAGCCGCTTGTGTTGCCGCCTGATGTGCCAAAGACCAATATCAATATGACGGACGAGGAATTAGGCATCCTTGCCGCGGACGAAGAATGTGATTGCGGCGCGTTCAAAGTGATGGTCGTAGGCGATTCGACAATCTGCGCTCACTGCGGCATCGAACGTCCGACGGCGAACATCATCGACGTGAGCGATTCGACGCTGGCCGACGATGTATCAATGGCCGAGAGTGTCGCGCTTCAACAGTGGGAAGCCGATCAACGCAAGGAAGTGAGTTTTCGAGATAACGGAGAATAATTATGCCCGATACAGGAATGGCAGAAGTTAGCTTGGAAACGGTTTACGAAGCGATGCTATGCCGCATCGCGCGGGAAGCCGCCGAGCATGAGGCCGAAGTTGCGACGCCGACACCTGACCCGCGAGCACATCCTGAGGAAGTGTTGCCGAACATGGGCGGCGACTTTATGTGGCGCACGCTTTACCGTCCCGAAGGTTTAGAGCCGGAGCCGGTGCGTGCCGAGCCTGCGCCTGCGATTGAGCCGGATTATCCTGAGCCTCAACCTGCATGTCCCGCGCCGAGGCCGCGTCGCACTAGCCTTTGGCGCGACGTTATGCGATACGATGACCCCTTTGCAGTGCATCGCAAATCGAAGCCACGCAAGAAGTTTACCGAAAGGCAAATTGCCGAGATTGCGAACCTGATTCGCGGCGCGCTTGTGCCGCCGCGTGTGGGCGACAAATTTGCGATGCAACGGGTTTGCTTCTTCAACGTCGTCGAGCAATTCACCGACTACTTTTACGGTGCGAACAATGGCAACTTTGATGCCAACACGTTCGCCGATCAATGCGGGCGCAAGCTGATTGACAAACTGTATGAGCGTATTCATAACCCCTCGCCGCTCGTTAGGGAAGAACCACTACCATGAAAAAGCAATATCAAATCTCAATCCTGATTGAAACCGACGAAGAACCAATGGACGATGTGGAATGGCTCGCGCAAGCGTTGATGAACGATGATGTGGGCATCCTGTCAATGGGCATCGAGCCAGTCACGGATGAAACCGAATCCGAGGAATTTGTCATCGAATGAAACTGCCAACCGCAAAAAGTTTCTTCCCTGAGTTTATGTCGAAGTGTTGCGGCGCGACGGTTCACAACGGCTATTGCTGCCACTGCGGGCATCGCACGCCGCTACCATTTTACTTCTCTTCGCGCGAGCCGATGGCCGACCAGTTCCTAATCGAGCAGGAAGCGATTGTGCGGGCGAGCCTGCCAGTCGGCGCGGAGTTGTGTATGCTGGTTAGGAGAAAAGCATGATTGCGACCGAGAATTATCAACAACGCTTGCAGGATATTTTTGGCGATAGGTTCATCGCCGGAGTGCAATGCGAGAAGCATCCTATTGGCACGCCAATCTTGCTGGCCGATTGGATGCGCGAAGTCGAGAACGGCGGCTTTGTCGATTACGACGGACATGGCCGGTTCGCATGGCAACGCTTTGACGGCGCGTGGGTTCAATCGAATCTTATGCTGAAACCGTCCGACATTACTTTTTGGAAGATCACGCCGCCGACGTGGGCGACGTATGTAATATGGTGCAACCGATGACTTACTTATTTTTAATAGGCATCGCCGCGTTGTTACTCTGGCTATTTTGGCCGGAGAAAACGTATTGGAAAGTGGGCTGGTACAACAGTGGCTTTTACCATCATGGCGCACTTGCCCGACGCGGCGAAATGTGTACGCACTGCGCGAGATTGCGCTGGCCGGAAACCGATCAAATGTTTTACGACAGATTGCCAGAGTGGTTGAAAGCGGACGCGGAATTGCGCGTGCCGCATGGAGTGAAACGATGATTACTTACTGCGAAAATCCCGTTAAGCTAGTCGCGTTGCTGCCGGAAGGCTTGCAGCCGACCGAATCAGAGTTTGATTCGATGAAGCGCAAGGTTTGGACGTTCAACTACAAAACCGGACAGCTAATTCCGGTTGCGTTGGAACTGCTGGACTTTGACGGCAAATGGTCGGGCGGCATAATCGCCGACTTGGAAATTGAATATGACGAATACCGTCGATACATGCAAAAAAATGGATAAGCTACACATGCCCTCGAAAACGGCGGATTGGATGAAGGAATTTGAAGTCTATTTGAACGAGCGGCCACGGCGACATGGCGGCGGCTCATTCGACACGGTGCGGTACATGGAAGTGTTGCCGGACTGGAACTGCTTGCCGTTAGGCAACTTCTCACCGGATTTAATCAATGACCCGTCGAACATGGTCGCGCATCCGATTGAGCCATGAGTGACGCAACGCACTTCGATTGCGCCAAGGTTCTGATACCGGACGAGTGCTCTACGCACGAAACGGAAGGCGCAACCTATCCCTTCAAGCGCGTCCGAGTGATTACGGTGAACGGTCAGATATGGGCGAAAAACTTTTATCCGTTCGGCCTCGATGAAGATCGAATCCGCAAGGATTGGGATAAACGGATGCTGGACACTTGGATTTTGGTCAGCTATGGAAATGAATCGTTGACACCTGAGCCTGACCCTGCTAAGATTGAATAATGCGCGAATGGCTAATTACTGACACACACTTCGATCACGACAATATCGGTGTGTACTGCGACCGTCCCGAAGGCTGGATTGAACGCATCTTGAAAAACTGGCGCACGATGGTCGCGCCGGAAGATGTGGTCATTCACCTTGGCGACATTATGGTGGGCAATCGTCGGTCACTCTTGGACTTGATGAACAGCTTGCCCGGCCACAAGGTTCTGATTCGTGGCAACCACGACGACAAATCGCCGATGTGGTATATCCGCAACGGCTTGGCCTTTGCAACGGATGGCTTGGCGCACAAGGGCGTCACGTTCACGCACCGACCGTCGCCGGTTCTTTATCCGGGTACTGACATTAACATTCACGGCCATGTTCACAACACGCTTTGGCGTCCAGTGGCACAGTTTTCTAGGTTGCTGGCTATCGAACACGTCAACTACCGTCCGGTCAACCTGATGAAGTGGGTTGGCATGGCTCGCAGCGAGCGAGGCTGGCGGGAATATGTCGCCAAGATGCCGGAGCCGGTCGTAACAGGAAGGAAAAGTCGATGACAAAATTAGATGAACCGACGACGCGGGATTTAATTCCAGTGCGCCGCTCCCTTATAAACCGCGCCGAAGTTAAACGCAAGCTAGTGCAGCAGGCGCAAGATACGCGGTTTTACTGGAAGCAATTTGAGCCGCGCGTGAGCAGCGCGACGCTCGACAAGATCGAGGCCGCAGTGTCGGCGCACATTCGATCAATCGTGGAAGGGCTGCCGTCGGCAGGAAAGACAATATGACATGGAACTATGCTAAAATGACCATAATGAAACGAATACTCGCATGTCTGCTAATCGGAGCCGGACTGTGTTTCGGCGGTTTGTGCCTCGCCCAAGAGGATACTATTGACGCCAAGTTCACCGCGCTGATGCTGTGGGCGGTCAACCTTCACCAAAACGAAATCAAGTGGAACGAGATTTGTTCGCAGAATCCCGCCGCCGAGCAATGCGGCGACATTCGGCTGGTGTTGATCGAGCAGTATAAGTATTTCGTGGAGTGTGCGAAGCGTTACTCGATTAGCGGCGACGATTGCACAGCTAAAATGCGTGTCCGTTGGACCACGCATGAAACCCGCGTATTCAGTTGGAACATTGATTGCATGCTGACGACCAAAGCACCGGCCTGCGTGAAGGAATACAACGCGATACAAGATGAATTGAAACAGTTGGAAAAAGACACGGAAGATTGCGTGCCGACTAAACCAAAAGCCAAAATATGAGCGTAGCCATTCATCATCTGCGTCACAGGATGTATTATCGCAAGGATGACCCGACGGCCATTCTCCCGCAGTGTGCGGCGCGATTGACGACGGCCTTGCGCGGCCTCTTGACGCTATTGTTGGAGCGAGCGGACGGCCAACGCTTCTTAGTCTCCACCGATATTCCGGTTGGCGTGCCGCCGTGTGCGCGACGCCAGTTGCATGTATGGGAGTGGCTATTTGTGAAGAACGAAGATCGGTGTTTCCTGCGGCCAGAAGGCCGTCACCCCTCAGACCCTTTGCACTTTGAACCAATGGACGAATGAAAACGAACGGATATAGCGGCGGATTGATAGTAGGTTTGTTTGCCGTCGTCGTGTATGGCGCGATATGGGCAGACCGCCAATGGCCGGAGCCACCGAAGGCTGGTGATTGCGTTGTCCATGCTTGCGAGGAATGTGCCAAACATTTGTATGCGCGGATTCTGTTTGTGCGTTACAATGAGAACGTGCCCGGTCACGCCTATTGTGTGTATTGGGAGAACGGCGAAACTTTCGCGTGGGACTGGCGCGGCGCACAGTTGCTCGAAATGCCTGACGGCGCAATGGACGCCCGAAGCGTGGCTATCTGGCTCACTGTCACCAATCCACCCCTCGAAAATTTATCAGTCAAAACCGCCGCTTACGAGTGGCAAAGCAAATAATTATGGTTAGCTCATATCCTTCAATTTACAATCTAGGCCACGCTGCCGTGGCTACACTCTTAAACGGCCCGGTCATCGTCGAGGAAAAGATCGACGGTAGCCAGATTTCCTTCCGGCGCAACGCCGAAGGCGAATTGGAAGTCCGCAGCAAGGGCGCGGCAATAAATATCTTTGCTCCCGAAGGCATGTTCAAGAAGGCCGTCGAGTATTTGCTTTCGATCAAAGATCAAATCCCTATGGGAGACCCGAATTTCTCGCCGCGCTTAGGTGGGCCGACATTCCGCGGCGAATTTTTATCGAAGCCGAAGCACAACGTATTGGCCTATGCCCGTGAGCCGCAGAACAACATCATCATATTTGATGTTGAAGTTGGCGAACAGGCGTTCGCGTCACCGGCTGAGAAGATCGAGTTGGCGCGGTCAATCGGCCTCGAAACTGTCCCGCAGCTTTTCGTCGGCAACATCGAGAATCCTGAGCAGATTCGCGCTTTTCTTGAGCAGGAAAGCGTGCTCGGTGGGCAGAAGATCGAAGGCGTGGTCGTCAAGCCGCTGGCTTACGATGCCTTTGGCCGCGACAAGAAGGTGCTGATGGGCAAGTTTGTCAGCGAACAATTTAAGGAAACGCACGCTGCGACGTGGAAGCAGGAACACGGCCCGAAATCGGGCGGCGATATTCTCCGTGAGTTGGCAATGGATTATTCCAGTCCGGCCCGTTGGCAGAAGGCATTGATTCATCTACGTGAAGATGGTGCAATCACCGACAGCCTGCAAGATATTGGCGTTCTGATGAAGGTCGTGCCGATGGATGTTGAGAAAGAATGTAAAGAGGAAATTCTTGATGCTCTATGGAAGTGGGCATGGCCTACTCTGCGACGCGCGGTTAGCCGCGGCTTGCCCGAATGGTACAAGGATGTTCTGCTCAAGAAGCAATTTGAATCCGAGCCTGCGCCGCAGACCGCCGACACTGACCCATCTTCGCCTTACGCGAATCTGGAATGCTCGCGGGCAATATCTGCCGCCGAAAACGAAGGCATGCCGGGGTTACTAAAATAAACCTTGCTATTTCACCGAAAACATAGTACAATGAGCACAATGGTAATCTCACGCCAGAGGGTTGTCCCGACAGTTGGACAGCTTGATTCCCGCGAGTTTGTTCGCAGGGTTCTTACGCCCCGGCTCCGAAGCCGATGGGAGAAGCTGAGAATGTGGTTGATTAAATGAAACATGAAAAACCGAAACCTGAGTCTGATGCCGCCGATTGGCGTGAATACGCCACTCACGACTGTGACCCGTCCGCTCCCTCTCTGAATCCTACGAATGATAAAAAACTTATGACACGAAAACCAAAACGACTCGTAAACGTAATGCGAAACCCTCACAAGCGCGTCCCGCTCTTTGATCGGTTCGCCAATGTAAAACAAGGCGGCGGATTCGGCCACTCACGCGGAGCCAAATAATATGAACGGATGCAAATTCCTCAGATTAACCGAAGTCAGCAAGAAAAAGCGCGGCGATGAAGCACTCACCGATACGCCTTGTCTGATCAATGTCGAAGGCATTGTCAACATTATCCAAAACGAATTGGAGAAGGATGACGTTCCAATCATCGGCGCGAAAAAAGAGGATAATATCCTTCGCGTCGTGATGCTGGTGACTGGCCGCACTCTGTTTGTCCGCGAATCGCTGGACGAGATGGAGGCAATGGTCAAAGCACTGCAGGAGTGGTAATGAACTGGTTTGTCTGGACAGTTCTGTTCATCGGAGTCTTAGGTTGCGTGTCATCGTATGACCCGCCTGCCGCGCATCAAGTTAAAGGCGGCTACCCCGGCGAGTTGGTCAGATGCACGAAGGATTACTATGAAGCGTAAGCATATTCTCTGTTTGATTATGCTGGCGATTGTTGCCTGCGTGTTCTACATCACGCCGCTTTACGGTCTATCGACCATGTGGATGATCGGCCACCTGATTCACAAGCACTAATTACTCAGGCGCGTTCTTGGGCGTCTTGAGATTCGCGTTGAAGAACGTATTGCGCAACGTCCACTTCTGCTGAACGGCCTTATGGTAGGTCTCTTTCTGCTCAGGGTTCAGCGTGTTGATGAACGCCTGTTCCGTATTCGGATTGCCGGTGAACGGATAAGAAACTTGGTCGATGTAGTGCTTGTTGATCTGCGTGAACGTGCGTTTGGTCCGCAGCCGGTTGTATTCGATCTGCGCCTGCGCCACGTCATTCGCGTTTAACGCTTGATTTAACTTGCCGTAGTCAGCCGTCGAGAAATTCGGATTGCGTTCAATGTTGTGGTTAGCATTGAATTTTGTGGCCAATGCGTAAATACGCGTTTGCGGGCTGGCCGCGCTGTCCAGCTTCACGCCGCCGACGGCGAATCCTTGCTTCTCAATCGCGCCCTTGTAAGGCTCGCTAACCTTTTGCTTCGTCAAACTTTTGATCATCGCGCCGACAGCCGCCGTCGCAATCGGGAGCGGAGCCACGTCCATGACCATTTCCTTGGCATAGGCTAGCCAGTTGTGGTCGAGTGCCCGGCCAAAGCGGTCGGTTCCCATCGTGACAGTCTTAGCCACTCGGGCAGGCGGCGAAATCTTATAGCCAACGACTTGCTCGATGGCGTCCCGTGCTGAGGCACCAGTCTTATCCATGACTTCTAAAACTTGGTGAGACAACTCCATCGGGAGTGTCATCGGGTTCAAGAAGAATCCCGGGCCGCCGCCGATCTTGTCGGGAATCCACGCCGAAAGTTTGGCGCCGATACCTTCTTCGGGGTTGGAGAAAGTCGAGTGGCCGCGAGTGATGTAGTTGATCGCTTGATTGGCGAGCAACACACTCAGCAGCAAGATGCCGCTGCTTTTGAGCAACGAACTGTAACGCAGCTTGCCTTTGAAAGCCAGATCGCCAGCGGATTTCGCAGCTTCCTTGTAGAAGCCGGTCTCACTGCGGAGCAAGCCTTCGTTCCATGACGGCGCGAGGAATGACAATGAGGCCAAGTCGCGCAACGTGTCGCTGCGGAACCAGCCTTCTTTGCCAAGGTTGCCAAACCGCGTATTCAAATCGTGGGCCACTTTGCGGGCGACTTGCTGATCGGAGAGTTCGGGGAAGGATTCTTTGACTCGCGGAAACTCGGTCATAAACACCTGAGTCATGATACCGCGCTGGAATTGATCGAACACGAAGCGGTTGAATCGGCCAATGCCGGGAATCTTTTGAACGACACCCGCGTTGACCGCATCTTGAATCGCGCCGACATTCAATCCCTCATTGAGCGCAAGCTGCAAAAGTTCTTTCTGTTTGATCACATCCACCGCTTTGATTTCCGGCGGCAGTTCGCCGCGTCGCTCCATGTTGCGGAGTTCATCAGCAGAGTAATCCAAAGTCATCAAACCTTTCAGATAGCCGGTCGGCTTCACGCCTAACGAACTGGCATAGAAAGCGAGTCGGCCTAAGTGGTAGGAGTCGAACAAAAGCAAGCCGTGTTTGATCGCGCCCTCAGTTCTCAAGGCCACATTCGCCAGCGGAATGTCGCGCAGGATGCTCGGAGTGGTCATCATGCTGAACATCATCGGGTAAAAACCTTCGTGAACGGCGATTGGTTGCAGACCCAAGGTGCGTTCAACGTAACCAGCCGGCGGCGAGATTTCAGTCTTGCCGGTTGACGGATTGGTTTTGACCTGCATCTTAGTGACGATTGGTTTGCCAGAGCCGGGGTCGCTAATGTTCTTGCCGCTCTCGGCCCATAACTGCTTGTTGATGTAGCCCAAGCCAGCGCGCAAACGATTGTGGAGCAAATCTAGGGCGTTCAGAGTTGACGGAGTTTCACCGTTGGCGATGGCGTCAGCCAGCGTCGGAAAATCTCGAGTTTTTTCAAATGCTTTGCCGGAAGTCGCGGACTGACCGCCGAACAAACCGAAGCCTCGGTTATCTTCGTAATCATGTGGCACGTAGTTGGCGCGGAATGGAGTATCTTGACCATTGGCGTGTTCAAACATGATCTGAGCATTGGTCTCTTTGGCGTAAGCCGCCGCGGCCTGACCCATGCGGGACAAATTGTTTTTGGCGTGGATGATTGCGCTGACGGCTTCATTCGCCCGCTTGCGCCAGAACACGCCGCCCAAACCATCGTCGCGCTTGCTGTCATACCGGCCACTGTCGATTGCCTTTTGAATCTTATTCTGCATCAACGTCAGTTGCGAACGATCAACTCCGGCTTCGACTGTGAAGGCCAAGGCGCGGGCATCGCGTTTTGCACGTTGCTGCGCTTTCAATGTTTCAATTGGTTTAGTGAAAGTCTGTTCTTTGAATGGACGCTGCATCACTTCACGCAGCACACCCTTGACGTTATTGACCGCCTGTTGTGCGGCGACGTTGGTCTTGGCCTCCGCAGCGTTAAGCCACGCGGCCCATTGATTCGCCGGAGCAAATGCTTTCGCTAATGCCTTGGCGTCATCCCAAATTTTGCCAACCGCTTCGTCAACATAGTCGGGCACGTTCTTGACTTCGCCCATGACTTTGCCAATGCCGGGCAATGAACTGATAAAGTGGTCGCGCGATTCATCGGGAATCACGTCAAGTCCCTTGTTGATAACGGCGATAAGTCCCGGGTCTGCCGATTGTGCTTGCAGATTCTTCACAATATCTGGCCTCGCCACTTCGGTTTCCGTTGGCTCAGTGTTGAACGGCGGTTCCTCGGCGGGTTGTTCCGTCAATGAGTCCGACACATCAGCCGGTAATTTGCCGGTGTAACCACTTTTCGCCCGTTCCATCATGGTCTTGATGCGAGCCTCAAAGGCAGGCCAGTATTCATGATTCGCAAATTTCGGAATCAAAGCATCGTTGGCTCCGTCGAAATAGAATGAGGAGGGCACTTTCAATCCCAATCGGGCCTGCGCAACTGCCGCGGCAAACTCCATCGAGAATGATCGGTTGTCTCGTTTGATGTTGCCGGGGCCGACAAATTCGAGGAAGGCGTCAGCCTGTTCCTTGTAACTGCGTTTCAGTATGGCACCATCAAGTGCCGCCAACGCTCGATTGCCAAACAGCGGGTCGGCTGAGTGCAAAGCTTCATGCTCAAAGGCGGAATGGATGAACGCGATCTGTGTCGCTTCATCACCACGCCGGGAAACGAGCCGGGCAAACATGACTGGGCTGAAAAAGATTTGTCCGCGGTGTCTCGAATTGACATTCAGCGGATGAGTGCCGGTGACTAATTCGTGACCCTTGGCCAAGTCGTTACTGTGAAGGATTGCACGCAAACGACCGTAAAGGTCTTTTTGGTTCGCTCCCCTTAGCTTAGAATAAGACCCTTGCTCGTCTCTTGATAAAGGTCGTTCGCCCCGCCCACTGTCGGCGCGTTGCTGTCCGGCTGCTCGGCTGCCACGTTGCCGAGTAGGTCGCTGAGTTGCGGCGGCTGGCTCGGCTGCGGTTGCGGCTGGCTCGGTTTTTGCTTGTGTTGGTGTTTGTTTTGCATAAGTTGTGGTTACTGCTTCTTTGTAGGGTTCAAATTGTCCCTTGTTAGGGCCGGTCATTGGTTTGCGACCGGCTTCGATTTTGGTGAATGGGCCAGCGCCTTGAAGGACATTGCTGCCTTTCAAGTCTGAGGCCGGGATAACTGACTTGCGACCTTTTTCATCCGTCACACGAATGAAATCGGTTTGAGCATCAAATTCTTTTGGCAGAACCAATTGCTTGCCTAAATCTCTGCCGATGGTGTTGGCCAGTTCATGTGGCTCACCCGGCTTCGGTTCGACAGCAGCAGTCTTGCCGATCTTGGCAAATGCGGCTGCTTGCTTGGCTTTGACCGCGGCTTCCGCGGCTCGCGCCGACTCAGTGGTATGCCACTGCGAAATTGGTTTGACTGGTTCCTCGGCTTGTTTTACTTCCGGTGCTTCACGACCTGCGGGTGTAACCTCTCCGGCAGCTTTCGCCCCTTCGTTCCCCGGTTCCACTCCGCTACGCCCTTGGCCCCCAATGCTCGTTTCCCCGCCGGGCTGTTGACCCACCGGTTCTGCGCTAGGCTCTTTGCTGGCATTTTGTTCTCCTTGCTGTTCGATTCGTTGATTGATTTCCTGACTCTGAATTGGTCGTCGCTCGCCGGTCGCCAGTAATCCAGCGTCGGTTCGACTTAAAGTAACTTCCTTGCCGTTCTCATCTAGTATCGGTTTGCCTTCACGATCAACCACACCAAAGCGATGGCCAACGTCTTGGCCTTGTGACTCGCTCAATTGATCGAAGCGTTCCAAATCCTGCGGAGAAATATCTGACTTGCTCATGATTTCTTCCGTCGCTTTGCCGAAAGCATCAGCGTGAGTTGAGCCGTGAGCCAACACTTCACCCTTGTTTGCGCCGCTAAGTGCGGTCAAGACCGCGCCAGTGATGCGCGAACCCGGCGGAATGTGTGGTAAATCTGGATGTGGAGTAATGGCCAAGCCTCGTCCACCAAGCGCCTGCTGTGGTTCTGCCGCAGCGGCGGGTTCGGGTTCGGCGACGGCAGTTGCCGCAGGCTCAGGCGCCGGAGCAACCGCCGGTTCTGTTCTCGCCGGAGCAGGTTTAACCGGTTCTGCCGCGGCTGCCGGAGTTGCAGGTTCGGGAGCCGGAGCCGGTCGGGCTGGCGGCGTCCATTTGACTCCGATCTTATCAGCATAAGCTTGTGCTTGTTCAACAGTGGTTCCAGCCACTTCGGGGTCAACACCAAAGATAACGGCCCGCGCTTCGGGTGAAACAGCTTTCACGCCGCCAGCTTTGAACTTCGCTAACTCTTCGTGGATGGAACGAACGTTCGCCATACGGGCATTGAAATCCGCTTCGGCGGCAGATTGCGCTGCGGCGGCTGACCGTGGCAAACCATTGGCCTTGTATGTATCAGCCTTGGCCGCATCGAAATTGTATTGAGTGATGGCCTTTGATGTTTGTTCCTTTGCCGCGCGGCCTAACACTTTACCGCCGAGTGCAAATCCCAAAAGATTAGCGATCACATTCGTGTTGGCACGAAATGCGGCTTCACTGCCGGGCTGCTGATTGGCTGCCGTCAGTTGTCCCATAAATGAATCAGGGAAATATTTGATTACCGCGGCATCCAAGTCGGGGCCGAGCGGGGCTTTGGATTTCTTCAATTCTTGATAAGCCGAGTTGAGCCGGGAAAAAAAGCTTGAGCCTTCTGGCGCGTTCGGGTCTTGACCGGCGAGAAACGCATCGGCCTCTTTCCATCCTTTGCCTTGCACCAAAGCTGAAATGCCTTGATACAATTCAACCGGTGCTTTCACGCCTTCCTTAACCATGTCATACGGAACCCTGGCGATGCCGAGCACAAAATCTCCGATGCCTTTTGGGATGCCGACGGCGGCATTAGTCACGGTGTCCGACCAGTTATCGGGCACGTCAAAGAGTTTCTCGTATTCCTTATTGACGAAATCTGTGGTCTGTGCATGAACCGCGTTCGGGTCTGCGCCAGAATATCGGGCGAAGTCACCAGCTTGTTTGGCGTAATTGATGATTGCATGAATCTGATCAACTGAGCGTAATTTTTTGAACGCATCGGAATTGGCAATGTCCGGCCATGGCACTTCCGGTGCGGTCGGCGGTGGTTGTGCTACATTCGCGGCAAGGCCAGCTTGTCCTAATTCGGTGGCTTCCGGCGTTTCGAGTTGGCCGACAGGTGTGACGCCGGAAAAATCCGGTGTCGGCGGCAATTCACTTGGCGGGGTTACGCCAATGTCTCGCGCCGTCGGGTCGGTTTGCGTTTTGACTTGCAACGCATCCAGACCTTTTTCCAAGTCGGCTGTATGTTGATCAAGAATCTGCGTCGCTTGATCTGCTGTTATATCAGGGCTGATGTCCATTCTTGATTTTCGTGTCGTTTAATAAATTGGCAGTTCATACAAAGCGTTTGAAAGCCGGGTGGAAAATTATTAGCAATTAACCAGCGATAAAAATGTCTCCGAATTTCTCGACGATGTTGGCTTCCACCACCATCAATATGGTCAATACTTAACGCACGAATATCGGGAAAACCACATCGAACACATTGTTGCCCATACGCGGCCAAACATTGTTCTTTTTGTTGTCGTTGCCGCGCGGACATAGCAAGACTTTTTTTGCCAGAATCTTTGTAGCGTTGTTGTGCAGCCTTATATGATTCGGGTTCAGACAACCGTAGCAAGCGTGCATACATTGCCATGATTTCAGACGCATCCATAATTATACCGCCCTAACAGGTGGAGTTGGTGCCGGCGCCGGTGCAGGGCCGGGCGCTGTGCCTAAGCCAACACCTTCAATGCCGGGTGGTAAATCTTGTTCTTCTTTGTCGTTCGCAGCCAATTCGTCACCGCCGGGAATCGAAGCCAGCGGGGTTGCCGCGGCGGTCGGCGGCGCGGTCGGAGTTGGTGTTGGTGTTGGTGTTGGTGTTGGTGTTTGTGTTGGTGTTGGTGTTGGCGCGGCTGTCGGAGCAGCGCCGGGCTGACGGCCCAA
>VFSW01000514.1_pt1 | contig 57008 bp, 44 predicted proteins | sample 5358111 | NCBI WGS metagenome assembly VFSW01 (sample SAMN11554181, study PRJNA540505) | mine drainage metagenome | isolation source: sediment from site ElyBrook_90M | place: USA: Ely Copper Mine, Vershire, VT | collected 2017
GCACGACCCACGTCTACATGCGCGGCGTCGTCAGCGGCCAGGACGGCAACCACTCGGCCTCGCAGCCGAGCGTCGGCACCTACATCGATGAAATGCCGACCACGACGATCGACGGCTCGATCGACGTCCATGTCTACGACATCGCCCGCGTCGAGGTTCTCGAAGGTCCGCAGGGCACGCTCTATGGCGCAAGCTCCGAGGCCGGCACGATCCGCGTGATCACCAACAAGCCGGATCCCAAAAAGTTCGAGTCGGGCTACGACGTCGGGGTCACGTCGGTCTATCATGGCGGCATCGGCGGGATGGCCGAAGGATTCGTCAATCTGCCGCTCTCCTCGATCGCGGCGGTGCGCCTCGTCGGCTGGGACGAACACGATCCCGGCTACATAAGCAACGTGAGCGGCACCAACCTGAATGCCGGCATCGTCAATGGGCAACGCTCGTTCCCGACCTGGACCGAGGCGACCGGCCAGACCTTGAGCAACACGGGCTCGGCGAACAGCAACTACAACACGATGGTGACGCGCGGCGGGCGCGCCGCGCTCAAGCTCGACCTCGGCGACAACTGGACCGTGATGCCGACATTGATGGGACAGTCGACGGCCGCGAACGGTTTCTTTGCGTACGATCCAGGTGTCGGCCCGCTGCAGGTGACGCACTTCGGTCCGGAGAATACCCAGGACTCGTTCTCGCTCGCGGGACTCACGGTGACCGGCAAGGTCAGCGATCTCGACGTCGTATACGCCGGCGGCTGGCTGACGCGCAACGCGCACTCGGTCGCCGACTACTCGGATTATTCGTATTTCTATGACAAGTATTACGGCTCCGGTTCGTTCTGGCACGGCAACGGCGCGACACCGGGTACGCTCGGCGGACCGACCGAACCGCAGGAGTACGTGATCACGACCGGCCATTACACGAAGTGGAACAACGAACTGCGCGTCTCCACGCCGCAGGACTGGCGGCTCAGCGGCACGGCCGGCGTATTCGCCGAGCGGCAGGTGCATGAAATCTGGGAGGATTACGTGATGCCGGGCCTCGGCGGCAACCCGTATACCTACAACGCGCAGGGCCTCGCGCAATCCCTGGTGATGCCGGGACTCAACAACAACACCATCTGGCTGACCGACGAGGAGCGCGTCGACCGCGACTCGGCGGTCTTCGGCCAGGCGACCTTCAAGATCACGCACGCCTTGTCGGCGACCGGCGGCCTGCGCTTGTACCGCTACGACAATTCGCTGCAAGGGTTCTACGGCTACTCGTCGAATTACGGCTCGCTCACCGGCTACTACCCCGGCATGAACATCTGCGGGCCGGTGGGTGGTACGCCGAGCACGAGCTATGCGCCGTTTCACTATGCGCCCTGCACGAACCTCGATGCGAAGGTGTCGAACACCGGCCACACCGAGCGCGTGACCTTGAACTACAAGTTCGATGCCGCGCGCATGCTCTATTTGACGTACTCGACGGGTTATCGGCCCGGCGGCGTCAACCGGGTCTACGACGCGCAGATTCATTCGATCTATCCGCCCTACCAGGCGGATCAACTGAAGAACTACGAGTTCGGCTGGAAGACGCAATGGTTCGACAACCGCCTGCGCTTCAACGGCGCGGCGTTCCTCGAGGACTGGAACAATTTCCAGTTCTCGTTCCTCGGCCCGAACAGCGTGACCGTCGTGCAAAACGCCGCGTCGGCGCGCATCAAAGGCGTGGAGACGGACTTCGAGTGGGCAGCCGGGCACGGCTGGCTGCTGAGCGGCAGCGCGACCTACCTCGATGCCAAGTTGACGCAAGATTTCTGCGGCAGCTACGTACCCGGCACGCTCGATCTGGCAACCAGTTGCCCGACCCAGATCAACAACTTCGCGGACGGCACACAAACGACGGGGCCGCTGGCCTCCTCCGGCACCCGCTTGCCGGTCGTGCCACATCTGAAGGCGAATCTGGTGGCGCGCTACGGCTTCGCTGTCGGCGACTGGGGCGCCTACGGCCAGGCCGCGTACGTCTACCAGGATGCCTCGGTGCCGCTGCTGTTCCCCGTGTTCTATCAGAACGGCCAGAACGGCCAGCAGCACCTCGGCGAAATGCCGCCCTACAGCCTCGTGAACCTGTCGGCGGGCATCTCGCGCAACGGCCTGCACATCGACTTCGCGATCGCCAATACGTTCAACACTTTGGGCCAGATCGGGCGCTTCGCCGAGTGCACGCCGACGACCTGCAATCAACCATACGTGGTCCCGGTGCAGCCACGCACCTTCGAGCTGAAGTTCGGCCAGAAATTCTGACGGGGGAAGGCGGCTCCCCTCGTGCCGCGTGGCACGAGGGGTTTTTCCGCGCGCGGTTGGCCTGGCGCACATGAGCTACACGAACACGGCATTCGCTTGGATCGAACGGCAGCGCGACGCGCTCTCCGCGTGGCATCGAACCATCTGGGAGTACGCGGAGCCGGCGTGGCGCGAATATCGTTCAGCGGCCTGGTTCATCGCCCGGCTGCGCGCCGCGGGCTTCGAAGTCGAGGAAGCGAGCGGCGGCATGCCGACCGCGTTCGCGGCGCGCTGGTCGAACGGAGCGGGCGCCTGCGTGGCGGGCTACGCCGAGTACGACGCGGTGCCCGGCAACTGCCAGGCGGCGGCGACGCGCCGCGCGCCGCGCGCCGGTCTCTGCGAACACGCCGCCGGCCACACCGATCCGCACTCGGCCTTGGGCATCGGCGCGCTCGCCGGCATCTTGGCCGCGCAGCACGCGATGCAGACCCACGGCATCGCCGGCACGCTCAAATTCTTCGGCGAGCCGGCCGAGAAGGTTCAGGGTTCGAAACTCGTCCATGGCCTGCGCGGCTACTACGACGGACTCGACGCGATCGTGAGCTTCCACCCGTTCTACATGCTGCCGCTTTGCAATACGACCCGCTGGGATACGCACTGCGGCGCCTATGCGAGCCGCATCTACTCGTTCGTCTGCGATCAACCCGAGACCTGGTCCCAGGCCGCCGGCGACAGCCCGATCGCCGCGTCGCATTCGTCCGCGCGCGCGCCCGGCGCCAACGTCGCGCTGTTCACGATGTACTCGATGGGCAAGTCGACGCTCGAATCCATGCTCGCCCACACGGGCGGCTGGTCGCTGAACGAGGCGATCCTGACCGCCGGCCAGGCCACCGCCGACAACCTGGCGGCGCAGCTCGCGCAGATCAACTATGCGTGGCGCACGCCCGACCTCGGCATGGCGAACGCGATACTCGAGATCCTCGACCGCAACGCCGACCATGCCGCCGCGATCGCGCATTGCCGCGTCGTGAAGCGCTGGGTTTCGCGGACCCGGCCGGGGGTTGCGAACCACACGCTCGCGGCGCTCGCCTATCGGCGCCTCGAAACGGTCGGCGCGCCGCGCTACGGCGAGGAGGCGGTGCGCCTCGCTCGCGAGATCCAGCGCAATCTCGGTATGGAGCCGATGGACCGGCCGTTCCTGCCGGCTTGCGAAACCCTGATCGACCCGCGCGAAGCGGAGCGGCAGCTGCGCGCACAGATGCCGGCGTGGCAGACGAACTGGACGTCGGACGACTATGTCGAGATGACCTGGTATGCGCCGACGGTGCGCCTCTACATCGGCCGTCCGATGCTGGCGGCGCCGGCGGGCTACTCAGGCTATCCCGCGTGGGTCGCCAATGCGCTCGGCGGCCTCGCGCCGTGCATCGATCCGACCGTGCAGGTTGCGGGCAAGACGATCGCCGCAACCCTGCTCGACGTGCTGACCGATCCGGCGGTGCGTGCGGCGGCGCGCCGCGAATTCGACGAGCGCACCGGCGGCTCGCACCACCTCGCGCCGCTGCTGCCGAAGGACTTCGCTGCGCCGATCGACTACCGTTGGCCGGAATACGTCGAAACCGCCCGCGGCCGGGAATGGTGGATTCCACGCACGGCCGACCTCGAAGACCCGACGTCCCCGGCAGCCTAAGCCCTAGCGCGAGCGCTGCAGCGTGCGCTCGCTCTCGGCGATCGCGTCCCGTTCCGTCGCGAAGTCGTAAGAGCGGCACAGCAGCAGATAGGAGCCGCCCGACACGATCAGGCCGACGAGCCAGCCTAAGTCGACGCCGCCGAGCGCCCGCGCGGCCGGGCCCGTGTAGACGTTCGGCAGCACGAAGAACGGCAGGGTCGCGACGAAGCCGAGCAGATACGCGATCAGGCCGCGGCCGCCCCACGCACCGTACACGCCATGCGGCTCGAACAGCTGCGTGATCGCGTAGCGGCCGCGGCGCACGAAGAAATAATCCGTCAGGTTCACCGCGGTCCACGGCACGAGCAAATACAGCATGATCGTCAGCGTCGCGAACAACAGCGCGATCGCGTCCGCCGAGATCGCGAACGTGATCGCGGTCCAGGCGGCGCTTAATGCGACGATCGCGGCGTTGCGCAGCCGGAAGGTCGGCCGGATGTCGGCCAGGGAGTTGAGCGCCGTGACGACGGTGAGCATGCCGCTGTAGGCGTTCAATCCCATCGTCGCGACCAGCGCGGTCACGGAGGCAAGCGCCACCAGCACGCCGAACCCCGCAAAAATCGCATTCCCCGCGTCATGCAGCGCAAGCAATCCGTCGGCGGCGCCCATGCGCGTCGCGAGCCAGGCGCCGAGGCAGATCAGCCAGATCGCGGCCGACGTCGCGCCGGCGAACACCGCGGCAATGAGGTGGCTGGGACGCGTAGCGCGCGGCAGATAGCGCGAGTAATCCGAGACGGACGGCGCGTAGGTGAGGTTGTAGCCGGCGCTCGCGGCGAACTGCGCGACGAATGCGGTCAGCGAAAATCCGCCCGCCGGCGGATGGGTCGCCGGTACGCGGCCGAGCATGATGGCGGCGCTCAAGACGATGTACAGCGGCAGGCTCGCCCAGAAGCACCAGCGGAAGATCCTATGCAGCCAGTCGTGGCCAAGGACGGCGATCACGGTCGCGATCAGCGTCGCGCTCAAGGTCACCGCCGTTTCATTCCAGCCGAGCATCGCCCGCAGCCCGTGCGACATCAACACCAGGTCTGCGACATTGAAGCCTATGAACGTGAACAGCGTGCCGAACAGTACCGCGACCACTCCGCGGTAGCCGAACTGGGCGCGCGATTGGATCATTTGCGGCAGGCCGAGTTCGGGCCCCTGCGATGCGTGGAATGCGACGAAGACGGTGCCGAACAGGATGCCGAGCGCGCCCGCGAGCGACGTGTACGCGAAGCCCAAGCCCATGCTCGGCCCGACGAAGCCGATCGCGATCGTGAAGAAATGAAAATTGCCGAGGAACCAAAACGGCACCTGGTCGATGACCCGCCCGTGCCGATCGCGCTCCGGGATCCAGTCGATCGATTTATGTTCGATGGCCAACGGTCAGATATCGCTCGAGCACATTCGCGGTGACCTTCTCCACCATCGAATCGCGTCTCGACAGCGCCGCCACCCATTCGCAGCTGCCGGCGTGGAACACCTCGCCGCTGCCGCGCGTAAAGTTCACGATCATGCCGGCGCCGCGCTTGATGCGATCGACCGCGGCCTCGTCGTCGCCGCCGACCAGCGTCGCGGCGACGTATTTCGCGTCCTCGTCCGCGAGAAACAGATCGTCGAGCGCGAGGTGCGCGCCCTCCTCTTTCATCGACGACATGCCGAGCGCAAGAATCTGCAGCCCGGCCGGTGCGCCGCTGGTCTCGACGGGTTCCGGCAGCCCGCCCCGGATCACGTAATCCAGGCCGTCGACCTCGTAGCCGAAGGCATGGCCGTCGGCGCCGAGCAGGTCTCCGTAGTAGACGCCGGTGCCGGCGAATGCCCAATGTTCGGGCCGGTAGACCGGAAAGCCGCGCACGCCGCGCGGCGCGCAGCCGCCCCATCCGACGTACAGCCCGCTGGTGGCGTTGAGGCCGAAAGTCTCGGCGCCGGGGCGCCCGGTCTCGCGCGCCTCCCACGACCCGGTCGTGCGCGACGGGTCGGCCGATTTGTAGACCGGATCCTCCGCGCGCGCGCGGTACTTGTAGCAGACCTGTCGCTTGCCGCCCTGTTCGAGGCGCGTCTGCCACATGAAATTCCCGGCGAACCGCGCCACATGGCCGCCCCGCTCGACGTAATCGTCGATCGCATCGCGCATTTCCCAAGTCCAGTATTCGTCGTGCCCGACGCAGACCACGCAGTCATAGGCGTCGAGAATTTCCGGGTTGAAATGCAATTCGTGCTGACTCGCGAGATCGACCGCGAAGCCGCGGCTCTCGGCCCAGCGGAAGAAGTGCCTGTCGTAACTCGCCCATCCCGCGGAGGCGTATTTGTTCGAGTAGCCGGCCGCGTATGCCCACTCCAGATGCGGGTAGCGCGGCCCCGCCCCGATCGGTGTGGAAATCTGAAGCGGCACCCGCGGCGCCTCGTCCGGCAGGACGACGAAGCCGCGGCACCACGGCCGTTCGATGCTCACGGTCGGCGAATACTGGTTCCGCAGCGGCCCGGTGATGCCCTTGTAGTGGCTCGAGCCGCCCCACGTGTTGTAAGCGGTCCATGTTCCGGTGGCCGCGACCTGGAGAATGCGCCGCTGCGCGCCGCCGGGCGCCGGCAGCACGATGAACAAGTGGTGCGAGCGAATCGGCGCGCCGTCGCGGCCGTCCGCGCTCAACGTCACGCGATAAGCGCCCGAGGACCAGGTGTGCTCGACGCGAAACTCGAGCGATGATTCCCAGCCGCACCCCTCGACCGAGCATTGTTCGGGCGTTTCCTGCCAGCGCGCACCCGCGACCTCGCGCGTCAGCACTGCAACGGGCAACGCACCGTCGCGCATGATCTCCAGCCGGTACCTGGCGGAGGTCGAACTGACATGCAGGCGCACCATGGCCCCCGGCGCGTAGGCGAACGCGTCCGTATAGCACCAGATCTCGCCGCGCGCACCGTCCATGCCGGGTCGCTCATAGCGATGACCGAACACCGCTTCGTGGCGCTGTTCGGTATCGAGGCCAAAGTCTGGAAAAGCCGCGGTCACTTGCGAGCGACTATACTGCCTGCCGTCAATCGAGACCAGATCCTTCGCCGGCAATTCATATGACCAGAACCCGCAGCCACATCGAACAGCACACGATCTACCCGATACCGCTCGATCAGAGGCACGGCAAGGCGCATCAACTGTTCACGCTCTGGTTCGGCGCGAACATGAACGTGCTGACCGTCGTCACCGGCGCGCTCGCGACGACCGTCTTCGGCCAGTCGTTCCTCTCGGGCGTGGTCGCGATCATCGCCGGCAATCTGGCGGGCACGATCTTCATGGCGCTGCATGCCGCACAGGGCCCGCGGCTCGGCGTGCCGCAGATGGTCCAGAGCCGCGGCCAGTTCGGCGCACAAGGAGCCGCGTTCGTCGTGTTCCTCGTGCTCTTCATGTACGTGGGCTACGCGGCGACCGCGTTGGTGACCGGCGGACAATCGCTGCACGCCATTCTGCCGCGGGTCAGCGAGTCTGCCGGCATCGTCGCGATCGGCTTGATCAGTCTCGCGGCGGCCGTCTTCGGCCATGACCTGATTCATTTGTCTACGCGCCTGATGACCTACGTCTCCGGCGGCGCGGTCCTGCTGTGCTACATCTGGATCCTGCTGGTCACCGGTTTGCCCGCGTCGCTGACCGGTCCGGGCACGTTCTCGGCGGTCGGCTTCTGGGAGATGGTCTCGATGGGCGCGCTCTGGCAGCTCTCCTACGCGCCGTACGTGTCCGACTATTCGCGCTATTTGCCGCCGGATACCGGTCCGCGCCAGGCATTCTGGTCATGCTACTGGGGCAGCACGCTCGGTGCGGTGCTGCCGATGATCCTGGGCGCATTGATCGGACCGATCGTCGTCGACGGCGACGTGGTGAATGCGATCGTGCGGCTCACGGGTCCGGCGAGCCGGACGATCGTGCTCCTGTTCGCCCCGGGGGTCGCGGTCGCGGGCGCCATCTGCTTCTACGGCGGCTCGCTCGCGGCGATCACGCTCGCGCACACGCTCGTGCCGCGTTGGCGCGCAACCTCGCGGGCGCGGGTCATCATCGCCGCGGCGATATGCGTCGCGGCGCTGCTGATCGGACTGGTCGGCGCCGCGCATTTCCTCACGCTCTACAGCCAATTCAACGAACTGCTTCTGTATCTGATGGTGCCTTGGACCGCGGTGAACCTGGTTGATTATTACCTGGTGCGGTTCGGCAAATACGATGTCCCGTCGTTCTTCGCGCCCGACGGCGGAATCTACGGGCAGTACAATGTCGCGGCCATCGCCTGTTACGGGCTTGGCATCCTGGTCCAGGTTCCGTTCGTCGCGACCGATCTGTACACCGGACCGCTCGCCCGCGCGCTCGGCGGAGTCGATCTGTCGTGGATGGTCGGGCTCGCCGTGGTCAGCCCGGTCTATTACTTCGCGGCCCGTGCACGGCGGCCCGCTTCGCAGCCCGCCTAAGGCTTGCGAAACTTGAAGATGAACTGGTCGGTTTTGCCGCGAATCGACGCATCGAAGATGCGCGCCGTGTGCGGATCCTCGGGCCGATGCAACAGATTGCTCGTGGCCTGAAGTTCGAAACCCGCGGCGAGCACTTCTCGTTTGACCGTTGCCGGATCGATCCGGTGCAGCGTGGCCGTGTCCCGGGTCCCCGAGCCCGCCTGCGCCGCATGGTCGAGCACGAGATAAATGCCGCCGGGCTTCAGCGCATCGAACACCGTGCGGTTGAACTTCGCCAAATCAAATCCAGGAATATTGTGCAAATCGTGATAATTCTGCGACGTCCAAACCATGTCCAACGGCACGGGGAAATGCAGTCGATCCAGGCGCTCGGCCAAAATCGTCACGTTCGCGTAATGCGGATCGCCGGCGAGCGCGCGCGCCCCGGCGGAATAGTCGGTCTTGTGCGCCGGCGCCGGCGGCGCCACGGCATAGACATGGCCGCGCTTACCGACGACTGCGGCGAAGATGCGCGTGAAATATCCCTCTCCGGGCAACAGTTCGCCGATGACCTCGCCGGGCTTGAGCCCCGCGAATGCGACCGTTTCGGCGGGCTTGCGCAAGGCGTCGCGCGCGCGCTCCGCAGGCAGCCGATGCGGGTCCGCGACCGCCGCCGCGATGGCCGCGGACACGCCGTGGGCCTGACAGGCCGCTGCGATCGATCCTGTGGCGCCGATAAGCAAGGCCGCGATGATCGGCCGGAAAGTTTTCATGCGTGGCTCCTTGAATCGTTGTGCGGCCGCGATTACCGCCATGGTGCGCGATTCCGTCGTTGCGGCAGCGTATCATGCGCCGACCCCAGGCGAGCGAGCGGACCTTAACTTATGAGTTTGAGCGTATTCGATATATTCAAGATCGGCATCGGCCCGTCGAGCTCCCATACGATGGGACCGATGAATGCGGCGCGTGGTTTCGTCGATCTGCTCGCCGCCCGCGGCCTCCTCGAGCGCACCGCGCAGGTCTCCGCACAGCTGTACGGCTCGCTCGCGCTGACCGGGCGCGGCCATTGCACGGACCGCGCGATACTGCTCGGCTTGGAGGGCCAAAGCCCGGACACGATCGATTCCGCGCTGGTCGAGCCCGCGCTGCAGCGCATCCGCACGCAAGGCCGCATACGTTTGGGCGGCCGCCATGAAATCCCGTTCGACGAGCCGTTGAACCTTCTATTCCATGTCGATCAGGTCCTACCCGGGCATTCGAACGGGATGCGCTTCAGCGCGCATGACGCGCAAGGAGTCGTGCTTGCGCGCGAGGAGTATTACAGCGTCGGCGGCGGCTTCGTCGTCCAGGCGGGCGCGGCCGCGGGGACCGTGGCTGCGCGCGCGCAGCCGCCGTTCGATTTCGATTCCGCCGCGATGCTGCTCGAACACGGACGGCAGAACGGCCTCGAATTGCATGAACTGATGCTGGCGCGCGAATGCACCTGGGCGTCCGCGGCCGACGTGCGCGCGCGGCTGCTGCACATATGGCAAGTCATGCAGGACTGCGTGCGGCGCGGGTTCGAAGCCCAGGGCCTCCTTCCCGGCGTTCTCGGGGTGAGGCGCCGCGCGCCGAAGCTCTACCGCCAGCTGATGGCGGGCGACCCGGCGAGCCCGATGCATGCGCTCGACTGGGTCAACGTGTACGCGCTCGCGGTCAATGAGGAAAACGCCGCCGGCGGGCAGGTCGTGACGGCGCCGACGAACGGCGCCGCCGGCATCGTTCCCGCGGTGCTGCACTATTACCGGCGTTTCGAGAACGGCGCCGATGAGGACGGCGTCGTGCGGTTTTTGTTGACGGCGGCCGCGATAGGCATGCTCTACAAGAAGAATGCGTCGATTTCAGGCGCCGAGATGGGCTGTCAGGGCGAGGTCGGCGTCGCCTGTTCGATGGCCGCGGCGGGCCTGGTATCGGCGCTGAACGGCAGCAATCAACAGATCGAGAACGCCGCCGAGATCGGCATGGAGCACAATCTGGGCTTGACCTGCGATCCGGTCGCGGGCCTCGTCCAGATTCCGTGCATCGAGCGCAATGCGATGGGATCCGTCAAGGCGATCAACGCGGCGCGGCTCGCATTGCGCGGCGACGGGTCGCACAAGGTTTCGCTCGATCAAGTGATCGCGACGATGCGTCAAACCGGCAACGACATGTCGACGATCTACAAGGAAACGTCGCAAGGGGGGCTCGCGGTCAACGTTCCGGAATGTTGAACGCATGCGCGCCGCGGATCAACCCGTCGCGAGCAAGCCCTGCGCGATCCCGCCGATCGTCGCGCGCAGCGCGGCGAACAAGTCGCCGTCTCGCCGCTCGGTTTCACGCCAGCGGCGCAGCAAATCCACCTGCATCAGGTGCATCGGGTCTATGTAGGGATTTCGCAGTTTGATCGTGCGTTGCAGCGTCGCGTCGCTCTCCAGCAGGCGGCCGTAGCCGCGCAGCTGCAACACCATTGCCTCGGTGAGCGTGAATTCGATTCTGATCGCCTCTGCAAACGCGCGCGCGGCGCCGCCGGCCAGTTCATCGTAGCGGGCCGCGATGGCGAGATCGGTCCGCGCCAACATCGCCTCGACGTCGTCGAGCAGATGCGCGAAAAACGGCCACTGCGCCGGCATCGTCTGCAGCAGTTCGGCGCCGAATCGATCATAGGCTGCCTTGACGCCGCTGCCGAAGCCGAACCAGCCCGGCAGCATGTGCCGGCTTTGGGTCCACGCGAACACCCAGGGTACCGGCCGCAGCGCGGCGAGGCCGCTGTCGCCGCCGCGCATTGCCTCACGCGAACCGATATGCATTTTCTCGATCACGTCGAGCGGCGTGGCGGCGCGGAAATAGTCGTAGAAGGCGGGGTCCTCGAAAACCAGCCGCTGGTAGACGGCAAGGCTCTGCGCCGCGATCTCGCCCATCGCCGCGCGCTGACTCTCGGTCGCGCGCGGCCCGGCATCGGCATGCGCGGTTGCCAATGCGACCGCGGCGAACGTGCGCTCGAGCGTGCGCATCGCGATCGGCCGCAGCCCATAGCTTTGGTTGACGACCTCGCCCTGCTCCGTCAAGCGCAATACGCCCCGCACCGCGCCCGCCGGCGCGCCTTCGACCAGATTCTCGGTGCGTCCGCCGCCGCGCGCCGGCGTGCCGCCGCGGCTGTGAAATATCCGGGTCCGCACGCCGGTGTCGCGCGCCGCGTCGAGCAACTGGCTCTGGGCCGTCCGCAAAGCCCAGCGGGATGCGGCAATGCCGGCTTGCTTGTTGGAGTCCGAATACCCGATCAGCACCGTCTGGCGGTTGCCGCGCGCCGCGAGGTGGCTGCGGTAGGCGGTTTCGCGATGCAAGGAACGCACGATCTCACCCGCATTCTCCAATGAACCCATCGACTCCAGGAGCGGTGCGATATCGAGCGGGCACTCGCCGCTGCGCTTGTCGATGACGTCCGCCCAGCGCGCGAGCAGCAGCACGGCAAGCACGTCTTGCGGGCCTTGCACGCCGCAAACGATGTACTCGCCGATGGAACCGTGCCCGAATTTGTGCCGTGCGTGGCCGATCGCCTCGAACACCGCGAGACTCCGCCTTCCCATCGCATCGAGCGGCGCGGTGGGGCCTTGGTCCCGCGCGAGCAGGTCGCGCAGCGCGGCGAGCCTGTCGGCCGGCGGCAGCGACAGCCAATCGGGCCTCCCGAGCCCCTGCGCGATCACCTCGTCATGCACGCGGGCCTGCTGCAGGATGTCGAGCGCGGCGAGGTGGAAGCCGAATGTGCGCACGCGCCGGAGGAAGCGCCGCACGAGGAAATAGCCCGCGTTCCGGCCGCGATGGGCGACGAGGCTGTCCGCGGCGAGCAGCACGTCCGCGAGCAATTCCTCCGAGGTTTGATAGCCGTTCGGCCGCGCCTCATACGTCGCCTTGAGCCTTTCCCCGATTTGGCCGAAGAATACGCGGTACGGCATGCGATCGTGCCGCGCCGGCGTGAGCGCCTGCGCCGCGGGCAGCATCACGGCGTACGCGTCGATGCGCTGCGCCAGCGCCGCGCTGATCCCGACCCGGTGGGCGCTCTGGCTCAAGCTCTCGGCGAGCTGGCGGCATTCTTCGAAATAAGTCGACACGATCACCTGGCGATGCCGCTGCAGCGTTTCCCGTATCGTCTTGCCGTGGACGTCGGGATTGCCGTCCATGTCCCCGCCGACCCACGAGCCGAACCGCAGGATATGCGGAATTTCGATCGATTCGGCCGGCACCGAATACACGCGCGCGAGCGCCATCGCGATTTCTTCGTAGAACACCGGCACTATCCGGTACAAGATGTCGACCAGGTAGAACAGCACGTGTTCACGCTCGTCGGCGACCGTGAGGCTTTCGCGCGGGTGGTCTTCCGTCTGCCAAATGCTCGTGATCTCCATGCGCACGCGCGCCCAGAGCGCCGCCGATTCCGCCGGCGTCCACGCCGGATTCAGCCGTTCGAGCAGATCGTGCGCGATGTGCTGCTGTTTGCGCAGGATCGTTCGGCGCGTCGACTCGGTGGGATGCGCGGTGAACACGGGCTCGATGCTCATCGAGGCGATCAAATCCAGCATCTGCGGCAGCGACCTGCCTTCGTCCCGCAGGCGCGCGACGCAATCGGCGATTCCCCCGGGCTGGGCGAACGCCGTATCGGTGAGATATTGGCGGCGGCGGCGCACGCGCTGCACGGTCTCCGCGGTGTTGACCGCCTGGAACCAAATGGTGAACGCGCGCGTCAGGTCGGCCGCGGCGGCGGGCGCCCGGCCGCGCGTTCTGCGCTGCAGCTCGGCGCCGCCCTCGGGGTCTCCGTCGCGCAGCCGAATCGCGGCGCGGCGGTCGCCCTCGACCAGGTCGAAGAATTCATCGCCGCCCTGTTCGCGCAACATCTCGCCGATCGAGACGCCCAAGGCATGAACGTCGTCGCGAAGCGCGGCGTCCTTCGCGGGGAATTGGATGCTTTGACGGTACATAATGCTGGGCTCTTTCGGCATATCCGCAAATATTATGAGCCTGTTGGCGCCGATCGCACCAATTCCCCGCGATCCTCGCCGACCGTCCCGGGTCCCGCCGCCCGGGTCAGTGGGTGTTCAGCAGCACCGTCGTGTCGAAGCTCTCGAACGTGGTCAGCACGCGCCGATAGGCGTTCTGCACGATGCGTTCGGCGTCCTTGTCCGCGCGCGCGCCGAGCAGCATGCGGATCATCACGTCGTCTTGCGGCCGCGCCTGATCTTCGCTCAGCATCTCGTAGCTGAACCGGGCGAGCCGCAGCGTGATCTCGTTGGCGAACTTCAGCCGCGTCGCCTCGCTGCCGCCGGCACCCCCCGCTTTCGCCTCTTCGCTGATCTCGCAGATGATTCGGACGATGAATCGCACCTTGTCGACCAGCCCCAGGTCGCTGAAGAAATCGATTTCCGACTGAATGTTCATCAGGCTGGGAAGAAATCGATCGGTTTGGTCGTCGTCAACGGCGCGACGTCCTTGGCTTGGAATTTGAACAGTCTTATGCGGGCCAATAGCTTCTCCTCGAAGTCGGGGTCATGCAGGTCGCTCGAAACGATGCGCACCGAAGTCACCACTCCGGACGGCGCAATGCTCAGCTGAATGACGACTTTCCCCTGAAGCGCGGGATTTTGGCGCAGTGCGCGCGTGTACAGAGCATAGATCGCTCCCTTGTTTTTGTCGAAGACCAGCGCGACTTCATCGGCGCTGCGCGACGCCATGCCGCTGCCGCCGCGCCGCGTCGCGCGATCGCCGCCGGCGGCGATCGCCGGATTGCGCACCTTTCCCGCCGTGTATCCATGCAGCGAACCGGAGCCCGCGGCCAGCCCGCTGCTGAGCGGCGCAGATATGCCGCCGCTCGTGCTGCCGGCCTTCGACGTGATCATCGATCGCTGCACCGTCGTGACATCGCCCGGATCGTGCGTCCGCGGCTGATTCTGCGCGAACTTGTCGACATTCATATCCCGCAGCGCGGCCAACTCGTCCATGCTCGCGAGCAAGGCGCTCTTCGCGGCCTTGGCGCGCGTATTTGCAGGCTTAGGCCGAGGCGCAGGCTGCGCGTGTTGCGGCTTTTCCTCTTTTTTCGGCGCAGGTGGCGGCGGCGGCGGCGGCGGCTGCATGACCAGGCGCACGACCCGCTCCGGCAGCGAATTGGTGTTGATCACCTGCGCGTGCCTCGGCAGGAACGGCATCAGTACCGCGATGATCGCGAACACGATCCCGAGATTGCGCAGGATGACGCGAAAGCGCCGCTCCATCTCTTCGCTCGGCGACCACGGCAGCTCGAAGCGCCGGTAATACGGGCTGAGCGCGCTGCCGTCCGGCCGTCCGGAAGTTGCCGCGGCCACTTAAGTCGCCGCCCTTTCGCGCTGCACGACCGCGAGCGACACCTTGCCGTAATCCGCATCGGTGCAGGTCATCATGATCTTCTTCAGCACGCTGTAGGGCATGCGCTTGTCGCCCATGATCGTCACTTCACGCTTGGATGCGTCCGATTTCTGCGCGCCGTTCAAGAGCCGGGCCGTCTGCGCGACCAGCGCCGCCTTGAGCGGCTCGATCACCGGGCCGGAATTCGCGACCAGATCGGCGACGTTGCCGATCCGCTGCCCGTCGACGAACAGCGAGTTCTTGGTCACCATCACGACCACCGACGGATGCGGCTTCTGTTCGGAGATCGACTGCGGAATCGCGATATTCTTCGTATTCGGCAGTATGTCGACTTCGGCGGTGTGCGCGAGCAGAAACACGACCAGAATCGTCATCATGTCGATGAAGGGGATCAGCGCGTAGTGATTCGCGCCGTGCCGGCGCTGGCGGTGGCGCTTGATTCGATACGGCGTCATTTCGGCGCATCCCCGACTGATATGTCCGGAAACAGATCGGCCTTGGAAAACGGCGCGGCCGGCAACTGATAGACCCGCACCGAATCCATGACTTGTACGAGCACGTCGTACGGCACGTCCGGACCCAGCAACACGGTCGCATCCGTCATGCCGGGAAACTGGGATTTGACCGCGCGCATGAACGCGGACAGGCCGTCGTAGTCGTACGCGCCCGCCTTGTTCTCGATGTCCTTCAACGGCCCGGAATTACGGTCGTTGACGAGAATGTCGCCGGGCCGAATGATGATCTCGAGCTTGAGCCCCTTCGGCAACGGCGCCGCGGCGGCGCTGTTCGCCGGCAGATTCAATTGAATGACATTGGTCTTCGAGAACACCGCCGTGAAGATCAGAAAGAACACCAGAATCACCATCATGTCGATCATCGGCACGATGTTCAGATCATCGCGCCCCTGGTGATAGCGGGCGTGATTACGTCGGACGAGACGCGCGGACTTGGACTTCATGCGCAGAGCACCTGTCGAGTGGGCGGGTCTTTAGATCGTTCCACGGGCCGCGGCCGGGGCGCGCGCGCCGGCCGGGGCGCCGGCGGCGCCCTCGTGCGGTTGGCGTTCGGCGCGCTCCGTGATCGAATTCAGGAACTTCACCGACGCGATCTCCAGGCTGTCGATCAGCGCCGTGGTCTTCGACTCGAGGAACATGTGCGACAGCAACAGCGTGATCGCCACCGCAAGACCCGACGCGGTGTTGTTCATGGCGACCGAAATCGATGCCGCGAGCAGGCTCGCCTTGTCCGCGGGATTCGCGGTCGCGACGGCGCTGAATGCGCCGATCAGGCCCGTGATCGTGCCGAGCAGGCCGATCAGCAGGCCGACGTTCGCCAACGACGAGAGAAAATGCGTGCGTTTCTCGATCCGCGGGATCACTTCCAGCAGGCTCTCGTCCATCGCCTTTTCGACGTCGTCGCGGCGGCGCGCATTCGCGACCCGGGCGACCCCGTAGCTCAGAATCGTCGCTATGGAGGCCTTCGAGTCTTGCGTGAGGGCGATGACTTGCTTGAAGTTGCCGGCGCTCAACGCCGGCACCAGGGAATCCCACAGACTGCGGTTGCGAATCGTCTCGCGCGTCAAATAGACGAACCGCTCTATGGCGATCGCCACGCCGACGACGAAGATCAAGGCGAGCGGGTATAGGAATATCCCGCCGTCCTTGAAGAAATTGACGAACGAATTAATGAAATTCATCTGCGCGCTCCTAAGAAATATCCAACCGCTCCAATCCTCGAATTCAACCAGATTCCGTAAAATCGGCTATGACTCACTTCTCACCCTGGCCTGCCGGCGTCGCCGCCTTCGCGCCGCTTGCGGGCGCAGCAGACGTCAGGGCGTGGTAATAGCCGACTTCGCGCCGAAACACGTCCCGGTCCACCGGCGCCAGAACCTCATCCAGCAGGCTGTTCATCGGCTTGCCGCCGAGATCGCCGATATCGGATTTCTTCCACGGCACGATGTACATCACTTTCGGCAGCTCCCTGTTTCCGGTGACTGTGGTCGTGCCGAGTTGCATGTGATCGGTTTTTTGCTGCGCCGCAGGCGTGCGCCGCTGCTTGCCGCTGCGCGGCGCCACGGTTGCCGGCGCCGCCACGGTCGCCGGCGCCTGCGGCTGCGGGGCCGCCGCGAGCGCCGGCGCCAACATCCACGGCGCCGCCGACAGGCACAGCACGGCAAGCCTGAGCGAGGTGTGATGCGCGGCCGCGGTCATAGAGGCTCCTTGTGCACCGCGGGCGCCGCATTTGGCGCGGTCGCAGTCGCCGGTGCGGGCGCCGGTGCGGGCGCCGGTGCGGGTGCGGGTGCAGGTGCGGGTGCGGGTGCGGGTGCGGGCAATCCGGCCCGGCGCCGCAGCTCGATGATCCATCCGCTCACCTGTTTGTTGTCGCCGACGATCGAAAGATATCGTTGATATTCGTCGAGCGCTTTTTGCGGCTCGGCCAAATACAGGTCGTACAGGATCCCCAGATTCAAATGCGCCGGCGCATAGTCGCTGCGCGCGGCGATCGCCTTTTGGTACGCCGCCGCGGCGTCGGAAAATTTCCCCAGCCTGCGCAGCACGATGCCGAGTTCATCGGCGGCGATCGCGTTGTCCGGATTTCTCGCAAGCGCCGCCTGAAATGCCGTCTGCGCTTCCGCCAAGCGTGCATTCTGCAAGTACATGATGCCCAGGTTCACCTCGGATCCGCTGTACTCGGGATACTCGATCGCGATCTGCTTGAACTCCAATTCGGCATCGGTGGATTTGCCCGCTTTCATCAATTGCAGTGCGCGCGCGTAGTCGGCTGCGGCGCGCTCGGGAATCGGCGCCGGCGCCGCCGGGCCCGCGGGCGCGGCGGCAGCGGGCGCGCTCTCGGCCTGCCGCTCGATCGGCGCGGGCACGGGCGCCGGGCCGCGGCGCGGCGCGGATGCGCAGCCGGCCAACAGGCCTGCGAGAGCGCAGCTAACGAATCGATTCGACCAGCCGTTCACCGACTTCCACCTTGTCGAAGCGCGCGGGATCGAGACCCGCAAGCGCCGCAAAACTCTTCTGAACCCATTGGTCGTATATGCCTTGCGCAACGCGCGCCGTGTTGATTTCGTCGAGCTTGATCGCCTTGTCCTCGAACGGGATGGCTTGTTCCTCGAGCAACACCTCGTACTCCTCCGATTCGCTTTTCGACAGATTTTTCGGCCGCGCCGAGTTCATCAGGTCGACGCTCAACTGGCGGTATAACTCGGCGCTTTCGAAGGTCGCGGCGGTCGTGACCTCGATGACTTGATATCCGGCCGCCGCGGTGTAGGCGCGCAGCGCCGCTTGCATCGCGCGGCGTTTCGCGGCGAGCGACTTCTTCAGCGGTGCGACGAGCTTGATGCGCACAAAAGTGTCGCGCACGGGGCGCGCAAGCGCGAGCGTGGCCTCGGCCGCCAGGGCGCGGCTGCGGTCGGTGCGCGCGGCCGCCGCGGCCCGGTCCGCGGCGATGATCTCCTCGAACCAATGGGTTTGCGCGCCGCTGTCGCCCGCTTTCGCGGCGATCAGCCGCAGGCGGTTGCGCGCTTCCATCGCGGGATTCAGCGGCGTGGGGAAATTCTTGACGAATGCTTCGAGCATTGCCCGCGACTTGTCGGTATTCCCGGCCTTGTCGTAGAGATCGGCGGCCGCGAGGGTCGCCTCACGCCGCACCTCGGGCGATTCGCTCGACGACCCGGCGATGCGCTCATACTCGACCGCGGCCTGCGCCGGCTGGTTCGATTGCGCGTACGCGACGGCGAGTTTGCGGGTCACGTCCTCCTGCATCGGGCTCTGCGGGAAGTTGCGCCGAAAATCGTTCAGCACGCCGATGGCCCGATCCCATTGCTTCTGTCGGATCAACAGCGCGGCGGCGTCGAAATCGGCGGTCGCCCGGATTTTCGACGTCGGCGCCAGTTGCCCCACGCGCAAGAAGTCCGCGACCGCGGCGGCGCCGTCGCCGGCCTTGTTCTTCTGCTCCCCCTGCTTGTAGATTGAAGCGGCCAGGCGGTCGATGATCGCGGGGCGCTCGGGATCGTCGGCCGGCATCAGCGCCTTGACGTTGGTGTAAGCGCCCTCCGCCTCTGCGTACGCGCCCTGCGCAAAGTCCGAATCTGCGAGCACGGTCCACGCGAGGCGCTGCTTGCCGGCGTCGACCCTCGGCGCCAGCGCCAGCAGCTTGCGTGCGGCGGCCGTCGCGCGCAGGTAATCCTTGTCCCGATACAGTTCGGTGACCGCATGCGCGAGGACCTGAGCCGTTTGCGGATGCTGCGGGAACGTGTCAGCGAACCGCAGAGAACTGTCGACGCTCATGCGCCGCACCGCGGCTTGTTCGGCTCCGGTCACGGTCTGCGCCTGCTTGTCATACGCGACGATGGCCGCATAGCCGGCCGCGGCCGCCTGCGGATTGCCGCGGTAGCCATAGGCCGTATGCTCGTACTCCTTCGCCGCGGGGAGATACTGCTTGCTCTCGAACAACGTATCGGCCAGCAGGAAGTTCGTTTCCGCGGCGCCGCTGTCGCTCGGGAAGGAGCTCAAAAAGCGCCGGTACCAGTTCGCCGCGACCTGATAGTCCGACGCATTCTTCGTGCGCTGCGCCTCGGCGTGGTAGTACTGCGCCAAATCCCTCAAGTTCGTCTTGAGTTCGCCGACGACCTTGGCTTCGGTGCTCGGATCGCGGTCCCGCCAATACGCCGTGCCGAAGCTGTAGTCATCGACGAACTCCTGCTTGCCCCGCAGCACGAGCTGCGGAAAACCGCCGCGCGCATAGGCGCCGATGGCCTGCATCTGGAGCAGCGGCGCCTGTTCGCTGCCGGGGTCCCGGGCGACGAACGCACGATAGCTGTCCGCGGCATCGGTGTAGCGCTGCTTCTCCATGTACAGATCGCCCAGGCGCGAATATAGGAGATAAGCGTAGGGGCGCGGCGAAATGCGATGCAGGAAGGCGTCGATCGTCTTCGGGCCGTCGGCATAGGAGAACGCGATCGACATCACGCGAAAGGTATCTTCGACCAATTCCCGGTTCGGCCGGCTCAAGGAGTCGATGTCGACGAGGGCGTTCGCAGCGCTGTTCGAGACCAGCACGCTGTCCAGCACCGCCGCGAAGGAGTCCAAACACGCCTCGTTCTCGCCTTGCTTGAACAAGGACCAGCCGCGCTTGTATTGGCTCTGGCTGTAGAACTCGGAATTCTTGCCGAACCTGATCGCAGCTTCGTACGCGTGCTGCGCGTCCGCGTAGCGCTGCGCCGAAAACAACAATTCGCCGCGCCTGAACTGCGCCTCCTCGACATAGCGGCTCTCGGGATACTGCGTGACGAGGCGGTCGAGCGTCGCAAGCGCCTCGTCCGACCGCGTCATTTGCTCGTAGGCGCGCGCGAGCTGGTATAGAACCGAGTCGTTGCGCTCATACTGCGGGTAGGTCTTCAACAGCGCCGAGTACAGGGTGATCGCCTCGTTCGCCTGAAGCTCCTCGTTGGTGGCGAGCTCGCGCTCGATGCGGCGGGACTCCGAGCTCTCGAGATGAAGATCGCCCAAGCGCCGCAGCGCCTCCGCGCGCAGATCGGCGTCGCCGGAATTCAAGTCGAGAAACCGCCGATAGCTCTGCATCGTCTTGACGAGATCCACGTCGTGCGGCGGTTCGGTCTTGACGACCACATGTTCGCCTTCCAGGTCCTTGAGCGTCGCCGGCTGCGGCGCGGCCGCGACGGCGCTCGCGCCCGACGCGGCGAACAGCACTGCGAGCGCGATGCCGGCGCGCGTCACGGCGACGCCTTCGGCGGATTCTTCGCGCCGTTCACCGCGCGGTCATAGATCGCGGCCAATGCGTAGCGCGCCTGAACCTGGTAGGTCGCGATGCGCTGCTTCTGCGCTTCGAGTGCGCGAATCGCGAGCACCTGCAAATAGCGGTTCTGTTGCCCGGAAATCGACTTCAGGCGGCTTTGCAGTTCATCCATGCGCGCGGCGACCGCGGCGACTTGCGCCGCCTCGGCGCCGCTATTGGTCGGAATGTTGGCGCGCGCCTGCCGTACCAGCACGACCCGCCGCTCGGTCTCCTTCAGGTCCGCGGACAGCTCATTGAGCGCGCGCCGCTCGTTCCACAGCCGCGCCCGAAAACTTTCGGCGAGACGCCAGTACATGACGCCCTTCATCAATCGGTACTTGTCGCGCATATTCGCAAGAGCGGGATCGTGCGGATGGGCCGCGAGGTAGGCGCCGATGCGCGCAAGCTTCGCCCAGGTCTTTTGCTCCTCCGGCGTCGCCAGCGCCGCGACGTCGTGGGACCGCGCGATTTCGTCGAGCCGCGACTCGAATTCGACGCGCTTTTGCATCAGCGCGTCGAGGTTCGTCGACGCCAATACCGCATCGGCCTTGGGCACGCGCTCGGCGTAGGCCTCCTGTTTCGTCGCGAGCATGTCGTTGAATGCCGAAATGCTCGCGCGCCAATCGTCGAGGTTGCGGCGCATGTATTGCAGCTCGCGATAATTCTTCAAGCCTTCCTGAAAATCATTGCTCGCGAGCAGTACGTACAAATACCGCGACTCGGGCGCCTGCGGAAGATTCGTGAGCTGCCACGACCAGCTGATCCTCTTGTCCTTGTCCGCCGTCAACAGGCGGTCGAGCATCTTCCCTGCGCGGATCCGTTCCATCGACGCATCGATGTTCTTCGACTCGGCATCGAACGAGGCGACCGCCGAACCGTAGTATTTCGCGGCCTGGCCGTCGGCATGGAGCTTGCTGAACGCGTAAGGCACCGCAAGATAGGATTCCTGGACCGCCGCATCGAGCAAGTCCCGGTCATGCAGCGCGAGCCATGGTACCAGGGCGCTCTTGTAGTCCCCTTCGATCGCGTCCGCCCAGCCGAGGCCGAGCAGCGCCTTCGCCGAGAACGGCCCCTGAAGGCGCACGCGCTCCAGGTAGGTTTTCGCTTCCGCGGCGCGCTTCGCCTGCAGCAAGGCAAAGCCGAGGGCGAGATTCGCCTTGTCCTTCAAGGCGAGAAATTCCTCGCTATGCGCGTCGATTCGCCCGACCCGGTCGAGAAAGGGAATCGCGTCGGGCAGGCGGTTCTCGCGCACCAGCGCCACGCCCAAATTGAGATTGGCGTACGCAGTCCAACCCGCCGGGCCATGCCAGGCGCCGAGCAGCGCGACCGCCTCGTCGTATCGCCCCTCGCGCATCATGATCTCGGCGAGCAGCATCGTGCGCTCGGCGTCGATGCGCGGATCCGTCTTTGCGGACACGCGCCGCAGGGCGCTCTCCGACTCCTTTAGATAGCCCCGCTCGTACCAGACCTTGCCGAGGTAGTACCACGCCCTGTTGCGCACCGCGGGCGGCGCATTCGCGTCCAACAGCGCGTTGAATATGCGGCCGGCCTCGACGTGCTCGCCGAGCGACAAATACAAGCCGCCGAGCAGCAACTCGGCGTCCGGCCCGGTGTGGTCGAGCTCGTGTTGCTGCTTCGCGGCCAGCAGCCGGGTGATCGCCGCGAAATAGTCCTTCTGGAAGAAATAGAAAAGTACGTTGCCGTAGGGCAGATCCTGAACCGCCTGCGGCGCCAAGCCATTCGGATCCGGCTTTGCATCCTCGGCCGCCGCCGCCGCCCAAGGGAGCATGAGCGTGCACGCCAGCGCGAGCGCGAACCACCCGCCTCCGAACGCTCGCAGCATGTCAGCGGCGCGTCGCACGCATCATTCCCAATCTTTGATGACGAATTCCGGCTGATGCTTGGGAACGCGGTCGGTGATCTTGAGTTCGAGGTATTTGGCGCCGATGCCCTTGTCGAACGTCAGCGCCGCACCGCGCCGGTAATCGATTCCATGCGGCCCCTTGCCGATGAAGAAAGCGACGATCTCGTGCTTGCCGACCTTTTGATTGCCGAGGTAGATGCGCTGCACGCCGCCTTTGAGCAAGGCCTTGACCTCGCGCGCGGTGTACATATAATTCGCGACTTCCTTGTCGTCGATCTTAACCGTCACCGAGTCCAGCGCGAAGAACGTGCCGACGTCCATCGACAGGTAGACCGCAACCTGGGTGTTGGCCGGAAACAGCAGATTTTCCTCCAGCACGAACAAGTCCTTGTTCAATTCGATGACGTCTTTTTTGACGCCCTGAACCTCCTGATCGAGCGTTTTGAAATCCGCCGGCGGCGCATCGGGCGCAGGCTGTGCGGCGGGCGGCGCCGCCAGGGCGATCCCGGCCGCCGCCCACAGCCAAACCAAGATGCCTGCGCGCGTGGCGATCGAAACGGGTCGACGGTGAGGATTCATGGCTAACCTACAAGTTTATTCGCGCAGCAGTTCGCGTATTTGGTCGATGAAGGCGCGATCGTCGCCGGCTTTGTAGCCGACTTTCACGTAGCGAACGATCCCCGACCGATCGACCAGCACGGTCGTCGGCATCGTTCCGAGAAAGTAGCCGCGGCCGATCCGCGGACCGGTGTCGAACAGGATCGGGTACGAGACGCGCATTGCGGTCGCGAATTCGCCGGCGCGCGTCGCGTCCTCGTCTACCGACACACCGAGCACGACCAGGCCCGCGCGGCGGTAGGTTTTGTTGAGTCGATCGAGCGCGGGCATCTCGACGCGCGAGTCGCCGGCCCAGCGCGCCCAGAAATTGATCAGTACCACTTGACCGCGATATTCGGACAGCCGCAAGTTGTTGCCGTCGAGTCCCTTCAGCGCGAAGTCGGGCGCGGGCCGGCCGATCAATGAAGATGCGGCGGCGCCGGTCGCGAAGAGCGCCGCCAGCACCATGCCGGCCAACCGCAAAATGCCGCGCGACGGCGGCGATGAATCAAGCACGAATCACGCTGGTAACCCCGCTGCCGTAGGAACACCCCGTAGACCGGAAGCTTTGCGCCCACGCCTATAGGCGAGTTTGCCGTGCACCGACGTCATGCAAAATCGCACACTGCGAGCCGCAGTGTCAACGCGGCGCGCGGCGTCTTCGCGGACCCTGCGCAGGGCCGGCGCAATCTCATGGTAATTCATTGCAGCCGCGGCCCCGCTCTGTCTCTGCAAGGCGACAGCGGGCGTCAGCCGACGATCTTGCCGTTGACGAGACTCGCGAGCGGTTGGAATGCGATCAGGTTATCCAGCGCGGACGCGCCGCCGAGCGTGTTGTTGACGTTCGGCGCCGGGTACAGCGTCGGGAAATTGGCCTGCGTGCCGTGCAAGGCCATGTAGTTCAGCACGACCGTCTGCACGAGGTTGAAGACATTGTTCGCCGCGGGACTCCCCGTCGTATTGACCGATCCGTCCGCATTGAAATAGCCCAATTGCAGGCTCAGCTCCGGGTTGCTCTGCGCCGCCTGCGGCCGCGTCCTGGGGTCGAACACGAGAAAATACGCGGCCGCGACGTTCGAGTTGTCCGCGGTCCATACTCCCTTGCCGCGTCCCGCGACCGAGTTGTCGATCATGCCGCTGCTTGCGAGCGAACCGTCGCTGAATACGTAGATCATGACCGGCTTGCCGCGCCGCGCGGCGAATTCGAGCACCGCGCCGATGCACTGGCCTAGATTGAAGTCGCGGGCCTCGCCGGTCGCCCGGTCGCCGGTGTGGTAGTCGAATCCGCCCATCTCGATCGTCCCGGCCGCCGCGTTGCCCTCGATGACGAGCTTCATGACGGCTGCGGTCTTCTGAAAGTCGGAATTGGCCGCGTACTCGGCCGGCGTGAAGATGCCGCCGGACCCGACGATGTCGGCATCCAGGTCCGGATTCACGGCCGACGGACTGCTGTATTTATCGGTGACGTAAGCCGACTTGGTGTAGCTGCACATGAGCAATTGCTTCGCGTTGGCGTCGGCTGTCGGATCGGTGTAAGCCTGGACCACGCCGTACTTCGCGTCGCTGATGCGCTTCGTCGATTCCATGACGGCCGTGACGTCCGCCGCGTTCGGCAACAGCGTGCTCAATTGGCCGGTGTTGACGAGTCCGACCACGTCGCTCGAACTCGCGACGCGCGTCGGCTGCGCCTTGACGTTGATCATCGTCGGCGGCGACACCGAATTGCCGCCGGAGACCGAGTTTTCGCTGCCGATCAGATCGAGCAGTGCGCCGCGCGCGCCGACCTGGTAGATGCCGTACATCGGGTTATGCGGATTCACGTTCGAGTCGTTCTGCGACAGCGCCGGTATCACGCTGCCGTTGGTGTTCGTCATCGCCAGTGCGCCGGTGCGCGTCTTCATGCCGCGCAAATGCGCGCTGTCGGAATGAAACCTGAGGCCGAACGTGGCGTCGACGAAGCTGCCCGACGCGCTCGAACTCGGGATCATCGTGCCCGGCAGGCCGAGCTTGTTGTAGCCCGCGGTGGTGAGGAAATCGAGCTGTCCGCCGGGGCCTCCGACCAGCACGTTCGAGCCGGCGATGTTGCCGCCGCCCGCGAGGTCGAAACAAATGAACGGCACCAGTCCCGCGCCGAGCGAGATTCCGCACGGTGCGAGCAGCGCCTGAATGTCGCTCGCCAATGCCGCGCGCGCCGTCCTCGGCGCGGCGAACATGCCGAGCAGCGACGGCGCGAGCAGGGTGGCGGCGCCGCCGATGAATCCCTGCGCCACGAATTCCCGGCGGGTGCGCGGCCGCGAATGATCCGCATGGCGCAGCGCATCGTTCAACCCCAAGGCTTTCGGCTTCTTGTTCATACGTCGAAACCTCTTCATCGCTTGTCCGTCCTAATTCAGCAGCATGTCGGCGCTGCCAAGCACGGCGCCGCAGGCCGCGCTCGTCACGGCGAGAACCCGCGTCGTGTTGTTGCAAGGGCTCGCCCCGCTGCACAGCGTGCCGATCAAGGAGCCCAGCTCGTTCGTGACCGTCGCTGCGGCCGGCTGGCTCGCGAGCGGCTGGCCGCTCGGCGCTTGTCCGAGCACGCGCGCCGCGAGCGCGCTGGTCACCGAATCGATGCCGCCCTGCGTCGAGAACAGCGTGCCGTTGAAGGTGACGCCCGGGAACATCTGTGCTTGCAACGATGGGGTGTTGACCATCACGTTGCAGTACTGGATCGCGAGCTGCGCGATGCCGACCTGGTTCGCCGCCAGGAACGCTTCCACCGTCGGCGCCGACGGCAATTGTTGTTGCACCGCGAGGTAGGTTTGATTGACGTTGGTCTGCGTCGTCGGCACGCCGGTGAGCTCCGCCATCGTCGCGTTCAGCTGGGCGAAGGTACGCACGCCGATCGACGACACCGGCGCAAGATCGACGGGTGCCGGCGGCGGCGGCGGCGCCGGCTCGACGACGACGTGTGTCTGCGAACCCAACTGATCGAACGTGAGAAAGAACTGATCGGTTGCGGGATTCTGCGACGCAATCACCGTGCCGATCGGCGACAATAGCTCTCCCTGCGCGGTGTAATTCGACGCGGTCACGGTCGTATTCAGCGGGATATAAGCCTGGCCGACATTCGGGATGACGCCGTTGATGCCGATGCGCATGCCCTTGACCGCGATCCCGTCCGGCGTCACCGTCGGGTCGAGCGAAATGAAGGTCGGCTGCGAGAACAGGTAGCTGTAGCTGTCGTACTGGCTGACCGTGAACATCACGTAGGCCTGGGACACGCCGGTCACGTCCGCGACGTTGAAAAGCATGAAATACCGCTGGCCGACGCCGGCCTTGTAATTTTGCAGTACCTGCGCGGCGGTCAGCGCACGATCGTGGATCGCGACGAATTTGATCAAACCGGACCACGGGCGGTCGCCGGACACCTCGTTGCCGAGCACGAGCGCGAAACTCGCGTCCCAATTGGAGATCGTGCCGCCCTTCGCCGCGTCGACGACGCCGGTGTTGACGCCGTTGACGTAGATCTGGCGGCCGTTGACGGGATCGTAGGTCAGCACGACGTGCTGCAGCGAGGCCTGCAGGTCGAGCGCCGCGTCGGGGGTCGTGAGCTGCGGCATGCCGTTGAGGTCGCTGCCCGAGGTGCGCAGCATGAAGTCATAGTCCTGCTTGGTCTGTCCCAGCGTGAAATTGCGCGCCATGTCGCCGCCCGAGTAGCTGACCATGTAGGACTTGTCGGCCGCGACGCTCGCGGGCGCGACCCAGGCCTCGATCGAGAACTCGCCGGTCGATTGGATCAAATCGTAGACTTTCTTGCTCGCGGCGGTCGACGCCTGCGCCTTGCCGCCCGGCGCGACGTTGATGCCCCAGCCGCCGGCCCAGGTCACGGACCCCGCCGGACCGCTCAACGTGAGGTCCGCCGCGGGATCGACGCCGCTCGTGTCGTAGGCGGTATTGCCGGAGCCGGTCTGGAATTCATATTTCGCGATGTCGTTCGCGTCGTAGCGGTTGCTGCCGCTCGCGATGATGCCGTCCGACAAGGTGAGCGCCTTGCTGACGACGAGGCTCGGATCGATGCTGGTCGGGCTCAGCATGCCGGCGAACTGCTGAATCTTGCTAAGCATCGCCGCCGCGTCGTTCGCGCACACGTCCCAGCAATTGTGCGACTCGGTCGCGAGCCGCACGTAGAAGCGCGAGTCGGTCGGCGCGTTCAAGTCGATCTTCGGAATCGCCGCCTGGTACGCCTGATTGACGTCGCTGGACGCGAAATACGGCGACTGCGGCACCGCGGCCGTCGGCGAATGACAGCGCGAACAATACCTCGTCAACAAGGGGTAGACCGTGGTTTGGAAATCAGTCGGGTCGGCCGGAAAATTGAGGCTCTGACCGACCGTGTGCACGGCGGGCGCCGTCAATTTCACCTTGGTGCCCGTCCCCGACGAGGCGCCGGCCCAATTGCTGATCCAGGTCGCGAGGATCTGGGCGCAGGCATTGTTGTCGGCAAGCCAGCAATTGTGCCCGCCGGCGACCTTCAGCACGAGTTTGGAATTCGCGGGATCCTGCAGATTGACGACCGTGTTCGCCTGCGCGTACGCGAGGTTCACGTCGTCGCTGCGCGCGAAGTTCGGCATCTGCGCCGGCGACGCCGCGTTGTGACACTGTCCGCAGCGGTTCTGTCCGCGCACGTTGTTCCAAAAGCTGACCGCGAACGCCTGCACATCGGCGGTCGCCGGCGCGGGGCCCGTGTAGGCGGCCGCCGAGCTCATCGGCGCGGTTGCGGCGGACGCCGTGGTCGGCGCACCGCCGCTGCTGCAGGCGCTCAATCCGGCGGTCGCCGCCAGGACGATCAACAAGGCGTTGCGCATGAAGGTCATGGTCAATTCCCCATGCAATAGACGGCGGCTTCGGCGAATACCCGCCGCAGCGAATAGTTATGCGATTTGAACGAGGCGATCATCTGCGTGACTTGATTGCGGTCGGTTGAATTGCTCGGCGCGCGGAAACAGACGTCCTTGAACACCCGGGTAACCTGGCAATTCGCGAACGCCTGGCTGTTGCCGAGCTCCTGGCCGAGCGACTTGGCGCCCTGGCCGCTGCCCGGCAGATTCGCATCCCAGCCGAGCAGCGCGTTCGGCCCGCTGCGCCAGCGGTTGTCCCAGTGATCGTCGGGCGTGACGTAGCCTTGCGGGAAATTCGTCGCATTGATCAGGTATTTCGGCTGTACCTGGCCGGGCGTGTAGACGATCTGCTGCGCCGTGTCGTCGAAGTTGTAATACGCGAACGCCTGCGCCATCGGATCCATGCCGCTGTGACAGCCGATGCAGTTGTTCAGGAACAGGCGGCTGTCGCCGCCGGGGCTGCGCGTCACGTCCTGGCGAATGCGGTCGGGGGGACGCGAGGTGTCCATGATCGTCTGCAGGTCGCTGCACAGGTGGTTCATCATCGTGAAGCGGAACATCGCACGATTAGTGCCCTTCTCGAAAAAGGCCGCTGCCGCGCCGCGCGTCGTCAAGACGCCGGCCGTCGCCGCCGCGGGCAAGCCGCTGACCGCGGACTGCGTGGTCGCGACCAGGTGCGCCTTCAGATCGACGCCGCCGTCGTCGAGCGCCTGATACATGTCGTTGTTGGCCGGCGAATACGCCGGCAGCCCGAGGCTCGGATCGGCGACGTACAGCAGATCCGCCGACAACAAGGTATTGAAGGGCACATCGTCGCGCACCATGCCGATCACGGTCGCCGTATAGTCGTTGAGCGGCGCGAACACCGTTTGATCGCGATTGGTCCAGGGCGTCGCCAGGTTGCGGATCGTGTCGTTGTAGAAGGCCGGGTCCTGGGTCGCGAGCAGCGCGGCGCTCAAGGGATCGGTTTGGGTCATCTGCTGAAGCATCGCCGGCGGAGCCGGAATCCCGGCGATGCGGCCGTAAATGCGCTCCGCCTGGTCCGGCGTCGTATTCGCGGCGACTCCGGGCGCACCCCAAAGCGCCAGCGAAAGCAGGCCGAGGCCCGCCGTGGTGCGCGCGCATCGACCGGCGGCGCGCGTCGCACGCGGCCGCCGATCACGTTCCAGTCCGCCCATCCCGTTCTTCATATAACATCCACTCGCGTCAGTTGTGATTGCGCTCAGGGGGCCAATATATGCAGTCGAATGCGCCGTCCGTAATGTCTCATTCGAACGACGTCGGCTATTCGCGACAGTAACCGCGCGGGGCCCGGCGCCTATATCCTGCGGTCCTCGATAGGAAAGCCGATACGGCTCAGATCTTCTGTGAGTGTGTTAACAGAATGAACACCCCGCGCCGCGAACGGCGAATTGCCGGCCTTCGACTCGCCGCCCTCGCCGCGCCGCTTGCGCTGCTCGTCGGCTGCAGCAGCGCCGTCAGCGGGCATGCCCCCGGCCTCGCCGGCGGCCAAACTTTGAGCCCCGGCGAGTTCAGCTTTCCGCTCGCTTACATCAAGCGCCCCGTGCCCGCGCAGGACATCGACGTTCGCGACTTGATCACGCTCACGCCCGGCGGCGATCTGTATGAGCGCGACCAGGCAAGCACCGGTGCGGTCGAGACGGACGTGACCGGCGGCATCACCCAGGGCAAGGGCGACGTCCGCGATCTCGATGTGTCCGCGGACGGCAAGAAGCTCGTGTTCGCGCTGCACCTGCCGCTGATTCCGAACGCGACCGCGGATCAGCAAACGACGTGGAACATCTACGAATACGACGCCGTGACGAAGACGGTGACGCAGCTGACCTCGAACGACATCACGCGCGGCGACGACGTCGGCCCGCATTTCCTGCCGGATGGCCGCATCGTCTTCGCCTCGACGCGCCAAACCACCACCCAGGCGGTGCTGCTCGACGAAGGCCGCCCGCAGTATCCGGCGCAAACCGACAACCGCCAGGAGCCTATCTTCGCGCTGCACGTGATGAACGCGGACGGCACCGACATTCATCAAATCACGTTCAACACCAATCATGACTTCGATCCGTCGGTGCTGAACAACGGCCAGATCGTCTTCTCGCGCTGGCAGCGCGTCGACGGCGCCGACGAGATCAATCTCTACCGCGTCAATCCGGACGGCACCGGCCTCGAGCTCTATTACGGCGCGAACAGCCACGCGACCGGCGTCAACATCGCCGGCACGAACGACAACGTCGTGCAGTTCCTGAACGCGAGACAGCGGCCCGACGGCAAGCTCCTCTCGATCGTGCGTCCATTTCTCGGCACGCAACAAGGCGGCGACGCGGTGCTGATCGACGCAGACCGCTTCGTCGAAGACAACCAGCCGACGCTGGCCGCGGCCGGCGCCGCGGGGCCCGCCCAGGTGAGCGCGACGCTGCTCGGCGTGACCACGGACGCGAACCTGCCGTCGCTCGGAGGGCGGCTTGCGTCGGCCTATCCGCTGTATGACGGGACCAACCGGATGCTCGTCAGTTGGTCGCCGTGCTTGGTGCTGGACACGACCGTGTCGCCTGCGGCGACCGTCGTTTGCAACGCTTCGAATACCGCCGGCGCGAACGTGCAGACGGCGCCGCCGCAGTACACGCTGTGGATCTACGATCCGGCCAATGGCACTTTGAGCCCGCTGTTGAGCGCCGCCGCCGGCATCATGGTCCTCGACCCGGTGATCATGCAGGTGCGCTCGCCGGCGCCGACGTTCGTAGCGGATGCCATGCCGGCGGGCGCCGCGCTCAACATGGCCGACCTCGGCGTCGGCGAATTGAAAATCCGCAGCGTCTACGATTTCGACGGCGCCGCGGAAAACCCGCAGAACGGCGCGCCGATCAGCATCGCGGCGCTCGCCGATCCCGGCCAGACGACGGCCGATCAGCGCCCGGCGCGATTCATCCGCATCGAGAAAGCCGTCGAAATTCCCGACAAGACGGTGCGCAAGATCAACAACTCCGCGTTCGGCCCCGCCGGCATGGGCATGCGCGAGATCTTGGGCTATGCGCCGATTCAGCCCGACGGCTCGGTGGATGTCCAAGTGCCCGCCAACGTACCGTTCACGATCGAGATTCTCGACAAGAGCGCGCGCCGTATCGGGCCGCAACATCAAAGCTGGCTACAGGTCATGCCGGGCGAGACGCGCACCTGCAACGGCTGCCACAATCCGCCGGCCGCGCAATCGGCGACGCCCTCGCACGGGCGCGCGGGACTCACCCTCTCGGCGAACACGGGCGCGCCCGCCGGCGGCTTCCCGAACGTCAACGCGAACCTCAGCGGCAATCCCGGCGAAACGATGGCCGAAACGCTCGCGCGCGTGACCTGCGTCGCGGTCGCGAGCTGCTCGCAAGTGTTGAGTCCGAACGTCGTCTTCACGGACGTATGGACGGACCCCGCCGTGCGCACGCCGGATGCGGGCTTCTCTTATCTATACTCGGACCTGTCGACGCCGGCGCCGACGAACTTGAATTGCGCGCCGTGGAGCGCTCAATGCCGCATCACGATCGAATACTTGAACCACATCCAGCCGCTGTGGAACCTCGTGCGGCAGACGACGGATCCGGCGACCGGCGCGGTCACGAGTGACCATACCTGCGTTCTTTGCCACAACCCGGTCAGCGCGGCGGCCCAACTGCAAGTGCCCGCGGGGCAGCTCGATTTGACCGGCGGGGCGTCCGGCCTCGATCCAACGGTCGTCACCTCGTACGAACAGCTGCTGTTCCCTCACAACGAGCAGCAGCTTAATATGGGCGTGCTGCAGGATGTGCCGGGGCCGGTGATCGTACCTGCGCCGATGACCGCGGGGAGTGCGGGCGCGTCGTCGACGTTCTTGGCGATGTTTGACGGCAGGACTCACGACCCCGTTCTCGATCACACGGGCTACTTGTCCCCGGCGGAGCTGCGCTTGATCTCTGAATGGCTGGACATCGGTGCCCAATATTATAACGACCCCTTCGTCGCACCCGCAGCGAACTGAAATCGCGACACGCCTGCTCGCGTGTGTGCTGCTGCTGCAGGCATTCGCGGCCGGCCTTGCGCACGCGGCCGCGCCGCATCTGCAACTCGTCGTCACGCGGCCCTTTTTGGAAATGCGCACCGGGCCGGGACGCGGCTATCCGGTGTTCTACGTCGTCGCGCGCGGCGAAAAGCTCACGGTTCTCTACAGCCGCACCGACTGGTACAAAGTGCGCGCGCCGCGCGGCGCCGAAGGCTGGACGCGGCGCGACGAGCTCGCGTTGACGCAGCTCCCCTCCGGTGGGCCGGCGCCGATCCCGCCCTACCCCGATTTCGCGACGCACCGCTTTGAAATCGGCGCAGGCTACGGCGTCTACAACCGCCAGAACCTGGTCACCGCCTACGGTGATTTTGCGCTGACCGGCAGCCTCGACGCCGAACTCGTCATTCAACAGGCCTTGGGCACGATCGACAATCGCTACATCGCCACCATCGGCCTGCGCCACACCTTGATTCCGGAGTGGCGGCGCTTTTCGCCGACGCTCGGCATCGGCACCGGCTACCAATACACCCAGGGCAAGGTGCCGCCCAAGCCGCTCGAGACAGGCAACCAGCTCGCCTATGTCTCCGTCGGCGCCCGCGGCTTCATCACCCGCCGTTTCATGTGGCGATTCGATTGGCGCAGCTACGTCGTGTTCACCAAACAAAATGCGAACGAGGAACCGGAAGAATGGAAATTCGGCTTGGCAGTGTTCTTTTAGCGGGAGCCTTGCTGTCCGGGTGCCTATCCGGATGTGCCTTGCTCCACCGCGGCGAGCGGCGCCCGACTGCGGCCGCCGCCGCCGAATCGCGGGACGGGTCACCGGGTGCGTCGGCGGACGAGCCGTCGGCTGAACCCTCGATCATCGAGCCGCAAGTCACGCGCCGCGTCGTCAAGACGCCCAAGGTCAAGGCGTCCGACTTCGAATTGGGGGCGTATTTCGGTGCGCTCAGCATCCAGGACTTCGGCACGAACCCGGTATACGGGGTGCGCGCCGCGTATCACGTCACCGAAGATGTGTTCATGGAAGGCTACCTCGGACGCTCGACCGCCGGCACGACCAGTCTGCAGGACGTGTTTCCGAACATCACGGTGCTCAGCAACTCCGGGAAGCGGTTCACGTATTACGACCTCGACGTGGGGTACAACATACTCCCGGGCGAAGTGTTCCTCGGCCGCGGCCGCGCGTTCAATACGGCGCTGTACGCGACGGTCGGCATGGGCGACGTGAAGTTCGCGGACAAGGATCAATTCGCGCTGAACTTCGGCGTCGGCACCCGCATACTGCTGACCGACTTCGTCGCGATGCATTTTGACGTCAGGAACCACGTGTTCGAAACCGACCTGACCGGCCGGACGAAGAATGTCGACAACATCGAGGCCACTCTGGGCCTGACCGTATTTTACTGATCAGGAGAACCGTCCGATGCGCGTTTCCACGACCAAATTCTTGAAATTCTGCGCGCTCGCGGCGCTGGTCGCGACGACCAGCGCGCTCGCCGCCGGCCGCGGCAAGGGCCCTGCGCCCGCCTTCACGCTGAGCACGTTGAGCGGACGGACGGCGAGCTTGAGCCAATACAAAGGCCAAGTCGTCATGCTGAATTTCTGGGCGACTTGGTGCGGGCCCTGCCAGCAGGAAATGCCCTTGCTCGATCAGATGTACAAGACCTACAAGCCCGCCGGCTTTACTCTGCTCGGCATCAGCGTCGACACCGACAAGGCCGCCGTCCAGGCGCTTCTTGCGCGCCGCCCGGTGAGCTTCACGGTGCTGCTCGACCCGAAGAACAAGGTCAGCGGCGAATACCGCGTCGAAGAGATGCCGAGCACGATCATCATCGACCGCAAAGGCGACATCCGCTATGTGCACCGCGGCTACAAGCCGGGCGACGAAAACGAATACCAGGACCGCATTCGGCAGCTGATTCAGGAATGACGATGGTCCGCGTTCGCATCGCATTGATCGGCGCCGCGCTCGCCTTGGGCGGCTGCGCGAACATACGCCCGTGGGTCAAGCCGTACGAGCGCGATCGCTTGGCGGACCCCATCATGTCCTGGGACCGGGACGCGATCTCGGCGGCCTACATCGACCACGTCTATGAATCGCGCGAAGGATCGCGCGGCGCCACCGGCACCGCGGGCGGCGGCTGCGGCTGCAACTGAGCGGACATGACGAGCGCGCACAAGAAACTCGGACGGTTGTCGACGGTTACGGCGATGCTCCTCGCACGCACGGCGGGCGCCGCCGTTCTGCCTGATGACCGGGCCGACGTTTTCTACAGCAATTATACCGGCGGCGGTATGGACATCACCGGCAAGTCCGTTGCGGTGCGCAAGAAGATCTCGGAAGCGTTGGGCGTCGAAGCCAATTATTTCATCGACGCGGTCAGCGGAGCCTCGATCGACGTACTGAGCAGCGCAAGCGCCATCCACGACACCAGACGACAAAAGAGCCTGACGCTCAACTACATTCGCGACAAGACCGAATACACCGCGTCCTACACCAACAGCGTCGAGAACGACTACATCTCCAACACCACGCATTTTGCGCTGAGCCAGGACATGTTCGGCGACCTGACGACGGTGACCTTGGGGTACACGACGAGCCAAAACCGGGTCGGCGAGCGTTCGGGCGCGCTGACCAGCTGGCTCGGGCATGCGTACAGCCGCAGTTACGATGCCGGCCTCACGCAGATCTTGACGAAGAACCTGATCGCCGGAATCACGTTCGAAGTCATCACCGACCAGGGTTTCCTCGCGAATCCGTATCGCAGCATCCGCTACCTCGATCCGTCGAATCCGGCGAAGGGCTATTCACTCGCCACCCAGGTGTATCCCGGCACCCACACGAGCAGCGCGACCGAGGCGCGCGCGAAATATTACCTACCCTACCGCGCCGCCGTATCGGCGTCCTATCGCTTCTACAGCGACACCTGGGGGATTCGTGGCAATACCGTCGAACTCGGCTACACCCAGCCGGTCGCGAATCGCTGGATCTTCGAGGGCCGCGTGCGCTATTACAATCAGAGCCACGCGAGCTTTTACAGCGATCTGTTTCCGTTCGCGGGTTCGCAAAATTTCGAGGCGCGCGACAAGGACCTGGCGTCCTCGCAAAACACGACGATCGGCGCCAAGGTGACGTACGCGTTCCTGCCCGACGGCTGGAAAATATTCAAGCGCGGCACCGTGACTCTGGACCTGAGCCGCATACGATTCAAATACGGCGATTTTCGCAACATCAAGGACTACGGCCTGGCGAACGGCTACGCGCCGGGCAGCGAGCCGCTTTACCATTTCGACGCGACCGTGCTGCAGCTCTACATGTCGATGTTCTTCTGACCGGAGAGCCATGCGTCGCGCGTGCGCACGCCGATCGACGGGAAATCCGTGAAGAAACCGTCGATGCCGCGCGCGAGGAAGCGCCCGATCTCCTGGTCGAGCCGGCCGTGCGCGCACGGCGAGTCGCCGATCTTGAGGTCATCGGGCAAGAACTCGTTCTCGGCGCGAAAGGTCCAGACGTGCACGGCGATGCTGCGCTCGTGTGCAGCGGCGACGACCGCGGCGGTTGCGAGATCCTTGGATATGCCGATCGCATCGGCATAGCGGGCGGTATCGCCCAGGTCGCCGAGCACGCCGTCGCGCAGCTGAACCAATGGCAACCGGGTCATGCCGCGCAGCAGCTTCAGATTGTCCGGATCGAACGATTGGATGAATACCGGCGAACCGGGCTCCCCGTACCCATGCCTTTCGAGCACGTCGAGCAGCGGCTGTTCGAGCGCGAGTCCGAGCGCAGTAAAATGCGCCGGGTGCTTGGTTTCCGGGTAGACGCCGATTTTCCGCCCGCCCGCGCGCGCGGCGTTTGCGCTCGCCGCGAGCTCCATGATTTCGGCGAACGTCGGCACCTCGAGCCTGCCGTCGTACGCCGTGTTTCCCGGGCGCAGTTCGGGCAGCCGCTCGCGCGCGCGCAGCGTCTTGATCTCGGCGAGCGTGAAATCCTCGCTGAACCAGCCGGTCATCGGCTCGCCGTCGATGATTTGGCTGCGGCGCCGGTGCGCGAACTGCGGATGCGCGGCGACGTCCGTCGTGCCGCCGATTTCGTTCTCATGGCGCGCGATCAGGACCCTGTCGCGCGTCATCACCAGATCCGGCTCGATGTAATCGGCGCCTTGTTCGAGCGCGAGCCGATAGGATTCGAGCGTATGCTCCGGCCGCTCGCCGCTCGCGCCGCGATGCGCTATGACTATGACTTCTTTCAAGATGCGCCCATGATGACCCGACGCCGTAGTGTAACCGCCCTCGAGACGCGCCGTCGGCGACAGTGCGACCTTGAGGCGGGGACTTGCTATGCTGACGGAACTTAAAGGAGCAGCCGGGGTCCTCGGCGGATGAGGCGCCGCGATTCTGCTGAACCGGAGGATTCTCGATGAATTTCAGAAAATTAATCTGTGCATTGACCGCTGCGGCGACGGGTCTTGCGGCTGCGCTCGCCGTCACCGGCGTAGCTTATGCCGACGCCGGCGACGAGGGCCGGCTGCTGCTCGCGACCCAGGTGATCGAACAGGTCGAAGGCATGCCGGACCAGAGGCTCCCGGATCTCCTGCTGGCGCACGCCTATGGGATCGCCGTGATTCCGGACGTGACCAAGGTGGCGTTCATATTCGGCGGCGAACACGGCCGCGGCGTTCTCGTGGTGCGCAACAGCTTGAACGAGCCATGGAGCAATCCGGTGTTCATCTCGCTCGGCGGCGGGAGTTGGGGATTCCAAATCGGCGCGCAGTCCTCCGACATCATCCTCGTGTTCACGACCAAGACGGGCATCGAAGGCATCTCCGGCGGCAAGCTGACCTTGGGCGCGGACGCATCGGTCGCCACGGGACCTGTGGGCCGGCAGGGCGTGGCCGCGACGGACCTCAATTTCAACTCCGAAATCTATTCGTATGCGCGTACCCGCGGCCTGTTCGCCGGCGTCGCGCTCGACGGCACCGTTTTGCGGATCGACGGCAAAGCGAACGCGCGCTTCTACGGCAAGAGCGATGTCAGCGCGAGCGACATCTTCTCGGGGCATGCCCCCTCCGCGCCGCCGGCGGCGCAGCGTTTCCTCGAGCGCCTGGCGGCGGCCACGGGCACGGCGGTGAGATCCTCACCGGCACCGCAAGCCGAGACGCCGGCGGGCGGCGCGCAACCCGCGGCCCCGGCTCCCGCCGCCGAGGCGCCGCGCACCTACCCGCTCGAGGATCAGCCGGCGTCGTCGGCGGCGCCGCCGAATTAGCGCGCCGCGCGCTTCGGCTTCAGGCGCGCGCGGATGTCGGCCTTGAGCTGCCGATACATCACGCCCACCGGCATCTCGGAATTGGCGAGCCATTGGTACGCGATACCCGCCATCGTCGCCGTATATTGCTCGGCCAGCCGGTGCCCGTTTACCGATTGTTCGACCTCACCCTGCGCCTGGCCCGCCTTAATCCATGCCTCGACGTCGCGCCGCTGCGCCCGGTGCACATTCGCCAGGTTCGACCTATAAACCGCGCCGGGATCGATGCTCTGGAACCACAGTAGGTACATTGCGCGCACTTCGTTGGGGCGCTCACGGATAAATTGATAGGTCGCGTCGGTGGCCGCGCAAAGCGCATCGGCCCCGGTACGCTTGCCCACGGCCTTTTGCATCCGATTGAGCCAGTCGGCGCTCGCGACCTTCAGAACCTGGGCGAAAAGGCCGGCCTTGGAACCGTACCGATGAGTGGCGAGTGCGCGGCTGTAGCCTGCGTGCTCACCGACCGCCTGCAGGGTCGTTCCCTGCACACCGCATTCGACCAGCAGATCGATCGCGGCCTCCGTGAGAAGGCGGTCGGAGAGTGCCGATCGATCGGCCTGCCGCCGCCGCACAACGGGCTGCGCCGGCGACCTCGCCGCTTCCCTTTGTTTCGCCTTGATCATTTTTTTATTTCGTCGCTATTTACCGTCGACAGAGAACGCCAGCAGCAAATTGCCGGGCATATGCCAATACAAATTATAGCCCGAGTTCACGTAAACCATCCCGCCTACCACAACCGGACCGCCGCCGCCGATGGACCCGCCATGCGCAATCTCCCCCGAAACGGTCTTGACGCTGCGCGTCGTGTCGTAGGTCCACAGGACACGTCCGGATAGGGCGTCATAGGCGCGCACCCGCCCGTCCATGTGGCCGGCGAAGACTGCGCCCGGGATGACGCTGATGGAGGCCGCGATGCCCGGATCACAATCCGCACGGCCGACGCACCGGTCATGCGCCGGCGCCGACCAGCGTAACTTCCCGGTCAGCGCGTCGACCGCATAGAGACCCGGGTGCGGCGGCTCGGTCACAGTGCCGCGTTCGTGCGTCTGCGCCATGTCGGATATTGGCACGTAAACATTGTTCCGATCGTGTGCCAGGCCAAATTGCACGCCGCCCTGTATGCCGCCACGCCCCAGCCGGATCGACCACACCGGCTTGGCCGGGTGATCGACGTCGAGCGCAATCACGTCTCCGCTCTTGAGTCCGGCGACGAGCAGATCGCGGCCGCCCCGCCCCTTCACCAGCGTTGTGCCGGCGCCGATGTCGAAATCCGGCCCGGGCTTGGTCGGGCATTCGCCGTTGTCCAGAATGCACCCGACGTTCCATGCGTCCGCGGCGACCATCTGGTGAATCCACCGAATGGCCCCGGTGTGAAGATCGAGCGCAAGCACCGCATCGCTGCGATCGTCCGCGGGTTGTGAGTAATTATCGCCCGTACCGATATAGAGCACGCGCCGCTTGCGATCTATCGTCGGCGAACTCCAGACTGCGGCGCCGGACGGCGCGAAGACCCGCGTGCCTGCTGACGTGACGCCGACCGGAGCAGGGGTTTGATCGATCGTATAGCGCTTCCACAGTTGCGCGCCCGTGAATGCATCCAGCGCCACGACCGAACCCCGGAACGTGCAGCACTCGTATCCGGCGATCGTCGCGGCCTCCTCCAGCGAGGATACCGGGATGTACACCTGCCCTTTGTAATACGCCGGCGCGGCGGTTATCGTCGCGCTCGGATGCTCATCGACGCGGGTCATCCACAGAAGTTTGCCGCTCTTGGAGTCCAGTGCGTAGGCACGGCCGATGATGTCGCCGAAGAAGACGAGCGGCGCCCTCGCGCGCAGTTCAGGGAGGTCAGTACGCGACAGCACGATCGGCGTGCGCACCTCCGCAGACGCCCGGAATGTCCAGCGGACGCAGCCCGAAGCGGCGTCGAGTGCGTACACGGTGCCGTTCTGGCTGCCGACGAACAAGGTCCCCATCGCGATCGTAGGCTGCGACCGGGCGCGCTGCGCGCCCGGATAGGCGAACGCCCACTTGAGTTTCAGGCGCCCGATCTCGCCCAGCGGCAATCGTGCGACGTCGCCCGGAATCGAATGACTGTTGCCAAGATCGACGCCCCAGCTATACACGCCCGGCTGCGATCGCGCAGCCGGCGACCCGCCGCGCGTAACACATGTCGGCGGTGGTGCCGCCTGCGCCGCCCGCGCCAACGAGGCATCTCCGAGATAATCTGCGATCCATCGCTTCTGCTTATCGGTCAGCGCTGCCGCCTGCTGGCGCATGAGGCCGCCCGCCAACGCACCGTAAATCGCGTCCGGAGCCATGAGATTGAGGAATGACCGGGCAGGCGCCTTGTAGATCGCCTTGTCATGACACTGCGCGCAGAACGCGTGATAGAGGGCGGCGCCAGGCATGGTCGCGCCGGCGGCCGCCGGAGCCGCGGATGCGGGTGCCGATGCGGCGCCAACGGCGCATGCGATAACAGCGAGCAATGCCGGAAGCTTCATCGTCATAGTCCCACCTTGCGTCGATCCGAACCCATCGCCTCAGAACGCACGCTCGAACACCGTCGCAGTCGCGAGGCCCCCGGCACAACAGATCGACTGCAGTCCGAACCTCGCACCGCGCCGCTGCAGTTCATGCAGCAGCGTTGTCGTGATCCGCGCTCCGCTCGCGCCGAGCGGGTGTCCCAGAGCAACCGCCCCGCCATTGACGTTCAGGCGCTCGCGCGTGACGCCGATCTCTTTCATCCACATCAAGGGCACCGACGCGAACGCCTCGTTGATCTCGAACAGATCGATGTCGTGAACGCCCAGGCCGGCGCGCGCGAGCACCGCGCGCGTCGCCGCCACCGGACCGGTCAGCATGAGAGTCGGGTCGGATCCGACCACCGCGACGGCGCGGATTCGTGCCAGCGGCGTGATGTTCATCTTGCGGGCCGCGTCCTCGGCCATCAGCAGTACCGCGGCCGCGCCGTCCGAGATCTGGGACGAGTTTCCAGCGGTCACCTTGCCGTCCGGGCGGAACGCCGTCTTCAAGGTTGCCAGCTTTTCAAGGTTGGTGCCGCGACGGATCGTTTCGTCGTGCGTCAGCACGATCGCCGGATCGCCGTCGCGCGCTTCGCTCCAATCCGCAATTCGTATCGGCACGATCTCCCTGTCGAAGTACCCCTGGTCCGCGGCTGCCGCCGCGCGCGCGTGACTGTCGACTGCGAAGCCGTCCATCTGCGCGCGCGTGATCTGCCATTGGTCGGCTACGCGTTCGGCCGCTTCGCCCTGCGAGACCATCTCGAAGCGCTCCTGCAGCCGCCAACCGAACGGCTTGCCGTGCACGTCACGGTTGCCGCCCATCGGCACGCGCGTCATGTTTTCAACGCCGCCGGCGACCACCACGTCGCTGATGCCGGCGGCGATCTGCGCATACGCCACATGCATCGCGGCTTCAGCCGAACCGCACTTACGATCGACGGTCATTCCCGGGATTTGTTCCGGCCAGCCGGCGCTCAACAGCGACGTACGCGCGACGTTTCCGCACTGTTCGCCGACTTGCGTTACGCAGCCGAAAACGACGTCGTTCACGGCTTCGGGCTTCAGCCCGGCGCGCCGCAGGGCCTCCGTCAGGACGGCAGCTCCCAGATGATCCGCGCGCACATCGCTGAGCGCGCCACGAAAACGGCCGATCGGCGTTCTGGCCGCGGCGACGATGACTACCTCGCGCATCATCGCGCCTTCAGGCCGGAGCCGGGAACACGCTGGCCATCCGCATATTCATAAACGCCTTTGCCGGACTTGCGCCCCAAGCGGCCGGCATTGACCATCTTTTGGATGAGCGGGCAAGGCCGGAATTTCTCGCCGAGCGTCGCGTGCAGATATTTGAGCACGGCCAGCCTCGTGTCCCATCCGGTCAGATCGCCGAGTTCGAGCGGCCCCATCGGATGATTGAAGCCGACACGCAGGGCCGTATCGATGTCCTCGGCACTGCCGACGCCCTCCAGCAGCATATACATCGCCTCGTTGCCCATCATCGCGGACATCCGGCTGGTCGTCAGGCCCGGCGCCTCATTCACGAGAATCGTCGTCTTGCCGAGCGCATCGCCCCAGGCGCGCGCGCGCGCGACGGTTGAGTCGCTCGTCGCCAACCCGCGCACGAGCTCGAGCAGCTTCATCTTGTGGACGGGATTGAAAAAATGCATGCCGAGCACCCGATCCGCGCGCTGCGTCGCGGCGGCAATCTCCGTCAGGCTGAGCGCCGACGTATTGCTGGCGATCACCGATTCCGCCGGCAACAGGCGGTCCGCCTCGCGCACGATGGCCACCTTGATCGCCATGTTTTCCGTTGCCGTCTCGACCACCAAGGCGGCAGGCTGATTGACCAGCGCCCGGGCGAGATCGGCCTGGGTCGTGAGGCGTGCGCGCGCCGCCCCGGCCTCGCCGTCGGACATCTTTCCAAGCCGCACACCGTCGGCGAAAATCTTGCCGATATTGCCGACGGCGCGCTCGAGCGCGGCGGCATCGGGGTCGACCAATGTCACGGCGAAACCGGACGCGGCAAAGCCGTGCGCGATGCCGGTACCCATCAGCCCCGCGCCTACGACGACGACACGCTCCGTCGTCACTGCATTACTCATGGAATTCCTCCCGAAATCCGACGATCAAGCTTATTTCTTACTGCCGGCCTTGTTGCGGAACGCGGCGGCAGCGGCGAGCCGCTCCTCGCTGGACAGCAGCAACGAAAACAGATCGCGCTCTACGCGCAAGCCGGCGCGCAGATCCAGATCCAGCGCCGCGCGGGCGGCCTCCTTCGCATAGCGCGTGGCAACGGCCGGGCGGGCGGCGATCCGCCGCGCGAGTTCGGCCGTGTCTCGATCGAGGCTTTCCCGATCCGCGGCAAGCCGCGTGATCAGGCCGTGGCGCAGCGCCTCGGCCGCATCGATCTGGTCGCCGGTAACGAGCATGTCCAGCGCCTTCGCGAATCCCACGATACGGGGCAGACGCTGCGTGCCGCCGCCGCCGGGTATCAGGCCGAGGCCCGTTTCCGGCAGCGCGAAGCGCGCATCGGCGCAGGCGATGCGGATATCGCACGCCAGCGCGATTTCAAGCCCGCCGCCGAAGCAATATCCGTGAATCGAAGCGATCACGGGCTTCGAGACACGGTCGAACGATTCGATCCAGGGAGCGCGCGCGAGGCGCCGGCGCGCGGCGACCGGGCCTTCCACCGGCTTGTTCTCCTTGATGTCGGCGCCGGCACAGAAGCCGCGTGCGCCGCTGCCCTGCATGACGATGACACGGATTGTCTGGTCATCATCCATCGCCTCGAGAGCCGCCGGCACGCCCGAGCGGATCTCATCATTGATCGCATTGATCGACGTCGGCCGGTTCAGGATGATCCAGCCGACGCCATCGGCGCTCTTGATCCTGACGGCCGGCTCGCTCTCAGTGGTCATGCTTCTCGCCTGCCCCTCACGAAATTGCAGTCCCCATGGGCCGGGCGAAGCCAGTGAATACAGCGCCCTCGGGTGCTTATGGTGACATGGTCGCGCCCGCGCCGTCATTATATATACTTGTTGGCGCACAGCACATGCAAACACTGCAGCGCGGGCCGCGCTGTGGCGCGACAGCCACAATAAAGTGCTTGCTGGTTGCCAACAAGAAGTTTAATGTACCTGCGCTGGCTTATTTTCAAAAAATCTGTTTGCCGGATGGAGAGGGAGTATGGGTAAGCGAACATTCAGGTCGAGTGGATGCGTGGCAATCGGGCTGACGCTTGGGGTGGCGGCCGCGCTGCAGGTCGCGACAGCCTATGCCGAGGATACGATGCTCCAGGAAGTGATCGTTACCGCGCGTAAGCACCGGGAGAACATGCAGGACGTCCCCGGATCCATGACCGCGTTGACTTCGAAGGACTTGGCGGCGCGGTTCGATACGGACCTGCGCAACTTCGCGGAAACCGCCCCCAATGTCCAAATAGACGATTTGCAACAGGGTCCCGGCAGTCCGGCGGCCATCGCGATCCGCGGCATCGGCACTACCGACGTTGAAAAGAGCTTCGACCCCGCCGTGGGCGTGGTCGTCGACGGCATTTTCATCGGCGTGAATTCCGGCGCGATGATCAAGGCGCTCGATCTTCAGAGCCTGCAGATATTGAGCGGACCGCAAGGCACGTTGTTCGGCCGCAATACGATCGCGGGCGTGATCATCGCCAATCGCATCCAACCGTCGACCGACGCACTCAGCGGCAGCTTTCGCGTCGGCTATGGCAATTACAACGACACGGAATTGGACGGCTACGTCAATCTGCCGGTCAGCGATTCATTCGCGTTCAAGCTGTCCGCCGCCAAGCGCTCTCGCGACGGCTATTACTTCGACTCGACCACCGGCAAGTCGGTGGGCGCACAGGATTTCAAGTCGCTGTCGCCGAGCTTCCTGTGGAAAGTGACGAAGGACCTTCAGGTCACTTACCGCTACGACCGGACCTGGCAGAACCAGGACACCGACATTCAGATGAATATGGCGCAGCCGAACCAGGTGTGGTGCTTCTATTATCACCAATGCGCGCAGTCGTTGACCTCGCCGCAGTCCGGCAACCGGTACGTGACGCCGAGCAACCAGGCCCCGGAGCCCGCGTTCTTCAATACCCAGATGCACACACTGCACGTCGCCTACGACATAGCGCCGGCATACAAGATCGACTACCTGTTCGGCTACTTCAAGACCGCCGAAAATGCGTTCCAAGACTGGGACGGCACGCCGCTGACGCTCTATTCGACCTATCGACCCGCCACCTATTACCAGCATAGTCACGAACTACGGCTTTCGCACTTCGGCAGTGGACCGCTGTCCTACACGATCGGCCTCTACGGCTGGAACTCCGGTTACCGCATCGACCTGACGAGCTTCATCGGATTCGGTGATTTCTTGTACGGCCCATCGGTCGTGCCCCCCGGCACTGTCATCCCGGTGCTACAGACAGTCCAGCAAAAGACCGATTCCTACGCCGGCTTCTTCGAGGGCAACTACAAATTTACCGACCAGTGGACGCTGACCGTCGGCGGCCGGTACACGCAGGACAAGGTATCGAGCGGCGTGATCGACCCATCGATGGTTGGACCAGGTGAACTCCCGGCCGGCGGGAACCTCGACAGCCCGTTCAGGAAATCCTGGTCGCAGTTCACGCCGAAGGCGAGCCTCACCTACAAATTCACGCCCGACATGATGGGCTATGTGCTTTATTCGGAAGGCTTTCGCGCCGGCGGCTTTGACGGCAGGCCCGGCACCTATGGAGCCGCCTCGACGCCGTACAACCCCGAGAAGGTGGACAACTACGAAGCCGGCTGGAAGTCGGAGTTCCTCGATCACCGGCTGCGCGTCAACGCCTCGATCTTCGACATGAAGTATAAGAACAAACAGGAAGAGGAGAGCATCCCGACGAGCGGCGGCACCGGCCAGGAAACGCTGGTCGTCAACGCATCCTCGGCAACCATTTGGGGCGCGGAACTCGACGTAGCGGCGAACATTGCTCCGGGCTTTACGGTAGCCGGCAATGTCGGTTATCTGCATGCGCGGTATGACAAATTGGTGGACCCGGTGAGCGGCACGGATTTGTCGCACCTGCACCTGCGGCGGGCGCCGCCCATCACGGCCACGGTGACGCCTGCATACGAATGGGCCATGGGCAGCGGTAAAGCCTCGGTGCAGCTCGACTATCACTATGTCGGGCCGGAGGAACTCACGTTCTTCAACTCGCCGCAGAGCCGCAACGCGCATCAAAACATCGTCAACGGCTCGGTCAACTACCAGATCAAGCAAACGCGCATCAGCGTATACGGCATGAACCTGACCAAGAACGACGCATGGACACAGGCATACGACGTGGGAGCCGCCGTCGGCTTCGGCGGCTTGTGGACATACGCGACTCCGGTCGCGCCGTTGACCTACGGCGTGCGGCTCACGCAGAGCTTCTAGGCCCAAATTGGGCGATTGCCTTGAGCCGGTTGGGGAAAGCCGTGTACAAGAAATGTATCCTGCTGCTTGCCTTGACCGCCGCAGGCGCATCCGCGGCTGCTCCGCTGCCGGCCGGCCAGGGCGTATATACCGAACAGCAGGCGGCCGCGGGCAAGCACGCCTATGCGCAGAGTTGCGGCGAGTGCCACCACCTGACGCTGAAGGGCACGGACCACGGTCCCGAGCTTGCCGGTCCGAACTTCCTCGCGAAATGGGGCAATCATCCGATTGCTGATCTATTCGCGCAGATCCGCGCCAACATGCCGCCGATGGCGCCGGGCAGCCTGAGCGACGAGGCAGCCATCGCACTCACGGCCCATATCCTGCGCGTCAACGGCGCCGCGGCCGGCGATACGCAGCTGCGCGCCGGCGCGACGCTCACCGTCGGGGGCGCCGTGATGGGAAACAAGTGGAAGCCGGCGATGGCGCAACAGGTTTCAACCCTCGCGTCCGGCGCCAATTGGCAAAGTTGGCACGGTGCGGCAAGCATCGCCGGCGATGCGCAACGGGCGCAAGGCTTCGTCAACCAGGAAGTCAAGAACTTCCGCCCGGTCACCGACGCGATGCTGCGCGATCCCCCGGCGGCCGACTGGCTCAGCTGGCGGCGCACGCTCGACGGCAAGGGCTACAGCCCCCTCAAGCAGATCACGCGCGCCAACGTCAAGCGGCTGAAGCTTGCGTGGGTGCTGACGATGCACGACGGCAGCAACGAGACGACGCCGCTGGTGCATGACGGGATCATGTACTTGACCCATCCGGGCAACATCGTCCAGGCTTTGAATGCCGCGACCGGCGACTTGATCTGGCAGTACGCCTATCCGTTCCCGCCGGAATCCGAGACCCTCGGCGGCCCGACGCGCAACATCGCCATCTACAAGGACAAGATATTCCTGTCGACCTACGACGCCGCCATCGTTGCGCTGGATGCGCGTACCGGCAAGCAGGTCTGGCGCACGCTCAAGGCCGACTACAAGGAGGGCTACACGCATACTGCCGGGCCCGTGATTGCCGATGGCGTGGTCGTGAGCGGCATCAATGGCTGCGAGCGCTTCAAGCGCGGGGGCTGTTTCATCACGGGCCACGACCCGGATACCGGCAAGGAACTCTGGCGAACCTCGACGATCGCGCTGCCCGGCGATCCGAACAATGCGTCCTGGGCCGGCCTGCCTCCCGACTTGCGCGCCGGCGGCGACACCTGGATCGCGGGAAGCTACGACCCCGTGCTCAAGCTCTTCTACATCGGCACGGCGCAGGCAAAGCCCTGGGTCGCCGCGAGCCGGCACATGACGCCGCTCGACGCCGCGCTATATACCGACTCGACACTCGCGCTCGATCCGAAGACCGGCAAGATCGTCTGGTACTACCAGCACGTGGCCGGCGAATCGCTCGACATGGATACCGTGTTCGAGCGCGTTCTCGTCGACCTCGACGGCAAGAAGTACCTGTTCGCGATCGGCAAAGACGGCATTCTCTGGAAGCTGCGCCGCGACACCGGCAAATTCGTCGACTTCACCCCGACCATGTACCAGAACATGTTCCAGACGCTCGACAAGCGCACCGGGCATGTCAAGTATCGCCAGGACATCATCGACGCCAAGATCGGCGACGTGGTGTCCGTTTGCCCGAGCATTTACGGCGGGCACAATTGGCAGGCCAGCGCATACGATCCGAAGACCACCTCGCTGATCATCCCGCTGCACCAGCTGTGCGCGGATTTCGTCGGCCGCGACGTGAAGATGGTGGTGGGTTACGGTGGCTACGGCGGCGACTCACGGGTCTACGAAATGCCCGGCGCGAACGGCAAGCTCGGCAGACTGAGTTCCTGGGACTTGCGCACGATGAAGCAGCGCTGGACCTACACGCAGCGTGCGATGTTCCTGACCGGCGTGCTGACGACCGCGGGAGACCTCGCCTTTGTCGGCGACCTGGACCGCTACTTCAAGGCGTTCGACGCGGCTACCGGCAAGATCCTGTGGCAAACCCGCCTCGGTGCGGCTCTGCACGGCTACCCGATCACCTATGCCGTCAACGGCAAGCAGTACGTTGCGGTGCCGACGGGCATGGGTGTGTTCAAGCTGATGACGGCGCGACTGAGCCCGGACATCTACCAGCCGCAGGGGGGCAACGCGCTGTACGTCTTCGAACTGCCGGACTGAGAGGACGGGGCGCGCCTACTGGAATAGATCGTCGCGCGGCGCGCGCAGGATCGAGGCCGCGGGCAGCGGCGGGCCGCCGGCAGCGAGCCCGCGCACAATGATCACGGGCTGCCCCTCGCGCCCCTGCCCCATCAGCAAGGACGCGGTCGCCGCGATCTCGTCGGCATAGGCGATCACGGTCACCCGCAGGGTTCGGCCGAACAAGTCCGGCGTACCGCGCATATCGAGGAGTGCGGGCAACCCGGCGCAGCCGAGCGCAACGCCGACCGTACCGAGACGCCACGGCCGTCCGAAGCTGTCGTTGATGATCACCGCGATCTGCCGCCCATAGCGCTCGGTCAGTCCGCGGCGCAGGCGCTCGGCGCTCGCATCCGGATCGGCCGGCAGCAGCAACGCGCGCTCGCCGCCGGCCGGGTCCGCGACATTCGACTGGTCGATGCCCGCATTCGCCATGATCATGCCGAGCGCATGTTCGACGATCAGGACGTCGGGCGCCTCGCGCACGATGCGCTTGGACTCGCGCAGCACGAGTTCCACCAGGCGCGGATCCTTGCGCACCCGCGCCGCGATTTCGCGGGCTCGCTGCGACGGCTCGACCGCCGCGAGCTCGACGCTGCGCCCTTCGCTCTTGGAAATGATCTTCTGCGCAAACACGACCACATCGCGATCGCGCAGTTCGAGGCCGGCGGCGCCCAGCGCTTGATCCAGCAGACGGACGAGGTCATCTCCCGCGCGCACCAGCGGCAGACCGGGGACGGCGATGACCTCGAGCTTGAGCGGAGCCGCTGCAGCTCGCCGCGTCAATCGAAGCGCGCCCGCAGTCGCGGCAGCACCTGCTCTGCATACAAGCGCAGGAAGCGCTCCTGGTCCGGGCCCGGCGCGTGAAACACCAGATGCTGGAAACCGAGCCCGACGTAAAAGGCGATTTTCTCCACGTGCTCATCCGGGTCGGTGGAGACGATCCAGCGCTTGGCGGCGCGTTCGGCGGGCAGACTGTCGGCCAGTGCCTCCATCTCGAGCGGATCCTCGACCGACATCTTTTCCTCGGGCGACAGCGCCAGCGCCGCCCACTGGCGCGTATCCTCCAACGCCCGTTTTGCATCGGTATCAAACGACACCTTGAGCTCGATCATGCGCTCGACCGACGCTGGATCGCGTTTGGCGGCCTCGATACCGGCTTGCAGGTTGGGCAGCAGCGTGCCGGTATACAGCTCCGGAGCCTTGCCGCTGGTGCAAATGAAGCCATCGGCGGTGGACCCGGCGTACTTTGCAATGAGCGGCCCGGCGCCGGCGACGTAAATCGGCACCATCTGCGGGGGTCGATCGTAGATCGTCGCTTTTTCGGTGCGATAGTAATCGCCTTGGAACGAAACGCGATCTTCCGTCCACAGCTGGCGGATCAGCTTGATGGCCTCGCGCAGGCGCGCAGACCGTTCTTTGGGTTCCGGCCACTGCATGCCGGTCGCAGGCACTTCGTTCAGCGACTCCCCGGTGCCGATCCCCAAGATGATCCGGCCCGGAAACATCGCACCGAGCGTGCCGAATGCGTGCGCGATGATCGAAGGGTGATAGCGGAAGGTCGGGGTCAGAACGCTGGTGCCGATCCGGATTCGGGATGTGCTCGCGCCGAGCGCTCCCATCCACGAAAGCGAGAACGGCGCATGGCCGCCCGTGTGCCGCCACGGCTGGAAGTGATCGCTGATGAACACGGAATCAAAGCCGTGCTTCTCGGCGAGCACCGAGAAGCGCAGCAGATCGCTGGGCCCAAACTGCTCGGCGGACGCCTTGTAGCCGATTTTGATCAAGACACCACTCCCGAAGATTGATCCAACCCGGCGTAAGCGCGCCGCCCGTCCGCCCGCGCAGCGGCGTGCCGCGGGGCCGGAATCGCGCCATACAACGTCGTCCGCTGACCGGCGTTGCGTCCGATGCTCGCAATCATGCGCTCGAGCTCGGCAGGCAGCATCTCCTGGCCATGGCTTGCACCCGCGGACCGTGAAATGTACTCGTTCATCAAGGTGCCGCCGAGGTCATTGGCACCGGCCCGCAGGCATGCGAGCACGCCTTCGCCGCCCATCTTGACCCAGGATGCCTGGATATTGGTGATATGCGGATGCAGCGTGAGCCGCGCGACGGCGTGCATGAGCACGGCCTCCCTGAACGTCGGTCCCTTGCGCGCCAAGCCCTTGCGGTACATGGGGGCTTCCATGTGCACGAAGGGCAGCGGCACGAACTCGGTGAACCCGCCCGTGCGCGCCTGCAGGTCGCGCACGGCGAGCAGGTGTCGCGCCCAGTGCACCGGCTTTTCCATATGCCCGAACATGATGGTCGCCGTCGTCCGCAACCCGACCTCGTGCGCGGTCTCGATCACCTGCAGCCATTCGCGCGTATTGATTTTGTCCGCGCAGATGACCGCGCGCACTTCGTCGTCGAGAATCTCGGCAGCCGTACCCGGGAGCGTTGCAAGTCCGGCCGCTTTCAGCTTCTGCAGATAATCGCGCAGCGGCAGGTCCAATGTCTTCGCACCCTGCCAGATCTCGAGCGGCGAGAACGCATGGACGTGGATTTCGGGCACCGCGGCCTTGGCCGCACGGCAGATGTCGAGATACGTCTCGCCGGTGTAGCTCGGGTGGATGCCGCCCTGCATGCACACTTCCGTCGCACCCCGCTCCCGCGCCTCGCGCACGCGTTCTGCGATGACGCCGAGATCGAGGTTGTACGGCGGCCCGCGCAGATCGTTGCTGCCCTGCCCCTTCGAAAAAGCGCAGAAACCGCATTTGAAATAGCAAATGTTGGTGTAACTGATATTGCGGTTGATCACATAGGTGACCGTATCGCCGCTCATTTGCCGGCGCAGCGCGTCGGCGGCCGCCACCACCCGCGTGAACTGTTCGCCGCGGGCCGAGAACAGCCGCGTGATCTCTGATTCGCCGAGCCTCTCGCCGTCGCGAGCGCGGAACACCAGCCTGTCGAGCGCGCCGATCGGCCGCAGCGAAGGCGGGCGCAGGAGCCGCAACTGCTCGGCCGGCAGACCGCTCGTCGCGGCTCCGGGACACCAGTGGTCCTCACGCGCGAAGCCTTCGCCGTCGATGCCCCGGATGATCGCCGTGCGCAAGCCCGGCGCGGCCCACTCGTCGACGCGGCGCGCATAGTATGGATAGATCGCAAGGCGGGGCACCAGGGTCTTGCCCGCAGACTCCGTGACCTCCCGCAGACGCTCGAGTTCGGGCCACGGCGCCTCCGGATTGACATGGTCCGGAGTGACCGGTGAAACGCCGCCCCAGTCGTTGATGCCGGCATCGATCAGTTGGCGCAGGCCGCTTGGCCGCAGGTTCGGCGGTGCCTGGATGTTCATGGCCGGGCCGAAGATCAACCGCGCGGCCGCAATCGTCCAGAGGTGCTCATCCAGCGAGGGTGCGGCTGCGCCGGACATGCGCGTCCCGGGTTTGGGCACGAAGTTCTGAACGATGACTTCCTGGATGTGACCGAACTCCTCATGCAAAGCGCGAATTGCGAGCAAGGATTCGATCCGTTCGCGCCGCGTCTCGCCGATGCCGATCAGAATGCCGGTCGTGAACGGAATGCGCAGACGGCCGGCATCGCGCAGCGTGGCGAGGCGCGCTGCCGGACTCTTGTCGGGCGACCCGTAGTGCGGGCCGCCTTTCTCACCCAGGCGCTCCGCCGTCGATTCGAGCATCAAGCCGGCCGATACCGAGACCTCGCGTAGCGCCGCCAGAGCCGTTAGGTCCATGAGACCCGGGTTCACATGCGGCAGCAGTCCGGTCGCCTCATAGACCTTGCGCGCAGCCTCCGCAAGGTAGCTCAAGGTCGTGCTGTGCCCAAGTCGCGCAAGGGCCTGGCGCGCGGCCCGGTAGCGCAATTCCGGCTGGTCGCCGAGCGTGAACAGCGCCTCGCGACACCCCACCGCAGCGCCGGCCTTGGCGACGGCAATCATCTCCTCGATCAGCATGTAGGGCGCCTTCAGCGAACGCGGCGCCTTCGCGAAGGTGCAATAGTGGCACGAGTCCCGGCACAGGAACGTCAACGGCAGAAAGACCTTCGGCGAATAGCTGACGACTTGCGCAGATGCCAGGTCGCGAACGCGGCCGGCCGCCGCCACGAGTTCGTCGAGTGGGGCGTCGCCGACGAGCGAATGCGCCTGTTCGTCGCTCAGCGAATCGCCGCCGATGATCGTCTCCAGCATCTCGCCGATGCCGGGCCGCAGGGCCGTTGCCGCGATGTGCGTCATGCGCCGCGCACCGAACTCAGGACGAACCGGGGGCGGTCATTTGCGCACCCGGGATCGGATTGAAGTAGTGGATCACGACACCCCGTCTGGCAATTTTCCAGACCTTGTTGCGGCGTTCGAAATCGTCCGTGTAGGTTGCGCTGATCATCTGCACGACGTTGTCCTTGGTCGCCCCCATGCAATCGACATTGCACGTGCCGTGGGCCCGGTCGGCGCCGGCGAAGGTCAATCGCAGATTCGACGTCAGATGATGGGTCTCGCGCCAAACCGGATAAAGGACGTCGACGACGGCCTTGCGAATCCCTGCATGGCCCTCGAAGGAGCCAAACGGCGGGCCGATGTCCCACACCGCATCCTGGTGCCAGATCGAAATGAATCGATCCCAGTCGTGCGTGTCGAAGCCTATGCAGTAATCCGTGACCAGATCGCGTAATGCCGCGCGGCTTTCCAACTCGTCGATCCTGCCTAATAGCGATTTGACCACCGTCTGAACGTCGTTGTCCACTTTGCAACTCCTTACCGTCAGTTCCGCTGCGCGCCTTCTTCGATCCACTGGCGCAGCAGAGCGAGTTCCGCAGGTGTGAGGGGATCCTGCTGGAACGGCATGCGCGCGCCACTGCCGCCCGCTTTCAACTGCGTACCCTGCACCTTCAAGTAGAGGTAGCTCTTGTCAGGCGCGCCCGGCTCGACGCGCTTAAGCCCGCTCTCCTTGGAGGGCACACCAACCAACTGCGCCCAGGCGTCCGGGTACAGGCTCAAGTTCTCCTGTTCAGCCCCTTCGACATGACACATCACGCAGCGCGCCATGAACACAGGCATCACGTCCTTCTGGAAGCTCACCGTACCGCCAAGCGCCGTTGCCGACATGAACGCGAGCGCGGCGGGCAGCCATCTTGGCTGCAGTCCCGATGGCTTCATCAGGCGGCGCTCGGCTTCTCGAGGTGTGCGGAGTTGGCTGCGATCGAGCCCCAGGTAACCGCCGAACCGAGCGTGTGCCCGGCGCCATAGTAGGCATAGCGCGAGGGACTGGCGATGCAGTTCCCCGCGCCGAACAGCCCCGGGATCGGCTCGTCCTTGGTATTCAGCACGCGTCCCTTGGCATCGATCATGGGGCCGCCGTTGGTATCGAGCGCGCCGCTCGCAAGGATGATCGCGTAGTACGGTCCCTTTGCGGCGAGCGGGTGCATCGTGCGGTTCGGCCACGGGTTCACCGGCCACTTCGTGCCGGCGCGCATCGGCGAGAATACATCGTGCCACTCGGTATCGTAGGCGTACTTGCCGCGACCGAAATCCTCGTCCTTGCCGGCACGCGCGAACCCGTTGAAGCGCTCGATCGTCGCCTGCAGGTTGGCGGTGAAGTTGCCGGCGAGCGAGACGTTGCCGGTCCCCGGCGACACCTGTTGCAAACGCTCGGCGAGCTTCGTCGCCAGGCGCTCGAGCGTATCGGCGCCGATGACGTACGGCGCACCCGTGGGCGTCTCCGGCAGCGGGTATACCCCCGCGTAGGCGTCCGCGGTGCGTTGATCGTAGATCATGAACATCAGATGATTGGGATATTCGACTTCGGTCGGATCGAAGAAGGCATGCACCTCGGTGCGGTCGTTGTAATCGCGGTTCTCGTCGACCGCCCGCTTGCCGTACCGGTTGACCTGCACCATGGAGTCGCCCGGCGGGTAGTACACGCCGGCCGCCAGATTCGGATTCTGCAGCGCCTCTTCGAGCAAAACCTGCGTGCGCCAGGCGCCGGCCATGTAGCCGAAGCGCGCGCCCGCGGCGCCCGCGATGTTGATGAAATCTCCGGTCGACCACGGTTGCGCACACGCGCCAAAGATCGGCACGCGCTGGTAGGTCGCAACAAATTCCGGATTGTGCGCATAGCCGCCGGATCCGAAGATCACCGCCTTGCGCGCGCGCACGGTCACCATTTTTCCGGCCACCTCGGCCTCTACGCCGACGACCCGGCCGGCGTCGTTGACGACCACCCGCGCCACGCGGTGGCCCAACAGCAGTGGAATGTTCAGCGTCCGCAGTGCGCCGTTCAGTTGCACCATGAGGTCCGAACCCTGACCCACGGTCTTTCCGTCGGATTTGAGGGGGCCCAGCGTACGACCCGCCGGCACCTTGTTCTCGGGCACGTTCGGCAGGTAGTCGGTCGCGGGCTTGTCCAGCGCGAACATCCGCCACTCCGCGACTTTTAGGGCTCCGATCCTGCGCAAGCGCTCGACCGTGGGCGAGGCGTTGTCGTAGAACGCTTCGAGCATCGACAGCTCGCGCGCACCGATTCCCAGGTGCGGCTGCGTCGGATTGTAGCGCTCGGGATAGGAATACCGCGCCATGAATCGGACGCAATCTGCGCGCTTGTCGTCGATGTTTCGTGCGCGCAGGGCGAAGTTGTTCGGAATCCAGAGCACACCCGCCGATTTGGCCGCGGTGCCGCCGGGAATCGGCGCCTTTTCAAGCACCATCACGGAATCGCCGTTGTCGTGCGCGACGATGGCGGCCGCCGAGCCGCCGGCACCGCTGCCGACGACCACGATATCGGCCTCGTGATCCCACTTGCCGGCCGCTTGTGCTATCGAGGAATGCAGCGCCACTGCGCCGAGCGACACGGTTGCCGCACCGGCACCGATGAGTACCTGCCTGCGGGTCACGCCTTCTTGCTTATCCGTCATGTCATATCCTCCCCCATAGAGAATGCGTTACGTCCAATCGCGCGTCGGCGGCGCAGGCACGGCCTCCGTCATCGGCTGAGCTTGATGCCGGCCTTTTCGCGATCCCAGCAATCTTCGGTAATCCCTTCAGACTTGAGCTTGAACTTCTCCACGCGCTCGCTCGGCGTCTTCGGCAGCGAATCGCGGACCGCGATATAGCGCGGAATCGCGAAGTAGGCCATCCGCGGCTCGCACCAGCGTATCAGTTCCTCCGCCGTCGCCTTCTGTCCGGGCTTGAACACGACCACGGCCTTGACTTCCTCCTCGCCCAAGTCCGATGGCACGCCGACGACGCAGGATTCCAGCACCGCCGGATGAGTGCCGATGACGGCCTCGACCTCGAACGACGAGATATTCTCGCCACGGCGCCGGATCGCCTGTTTCTTGCGGTCCGCGAAGTAGAAATATCCGTCCTCGTCCCGGCGGCCCAGGTCACCGGTATGTATCCAGCCGTTTTTAAAGAGTTCGAGCGTCGCCTCCGGCTTCTTGTAGTAGCCGGTCGTGCCCACGAACATCTTGTTCGAGCGCGTGATGATCTCTCCCACGGCGTTCGGCGGACAGTCCTGGTCGTCGTCATCGACGACGCGGACATCCCAGCCGGTAATCGCCTGGCCGCAGGAACCTGCGCGTGGAGCATCGTACGGACTGGCAAGACAACAGTAGCACTCCGTCATCCCGTACACTTCCAGCAGCTTCGTGTCGAAGCGCTTCTGAAATGCATGCCATTCGTCCGCGGGCGCGGCGGCGCCCACCATCAGCCGCACCGGGTTGTCGGCATCGTCGTCGCGCGGGTCCTGTTTCAGCAGGATCGGTATGATGCCGCCGATGTAGTTCGCCTCGGTGCAGTTCCAGCGCCGGCAATCGTCCCACAGCTGGCTCGCCGAGAACCGCTCGACGATGACGGCCTTGGCGTCGGCGAGCACGGCCGGGCCGACCGTGATGCCTTGCGCATTCCCGTGGAAGAACGGCAAGCCGGTGTACAACACGTCATCTTCCGTATAGCGCGCGTAGCGCACCGACTCCTGCCAGATGGAGTACCAGTAGTGGTGGCTCATTTCCACGCCCTTCGAGACGCCCGTGGTACCGGACGTGTAGAGCACCGTGGCCAGATCGCTGTAATGGACCGTCACTTTGGGCGTATCGGCCGAGCCTGCGGCGAACTCCTGGTAGGTCAGGCGCTCCAGCCCGGGCCATGAAGGCAACGCGTCTTTTCGACCCGCTCCCTCCATGAAGACGACGTGCCGCAGCTTCTTGAGCCCGGCGGCGATTTCCCCAAGACGGTCGAGATATTCCGTGTGGGCGATGAGCACCACCGAATCGGACTGGTCGATCTGGTACGCAAGCCCAGCGCCCTTTAGCGCCACGTTGATCGGCACTTCAGCGGCGCCGACCTTGTTGGCGCCGAACCAGCTGTACAGGAACTCGGGGCAATTCGGCAGCATGATCGCCACCTTGTCGCCCGGCTTCACACCGAGCTTCAGGAGGCCATTCGCCGCCTTGTTCACCCGTTCATTGAGTTCGCCGCTGGTGATCGGGTCGTCCCGGAACTGGAACACGACCCGATCCGGGTGCTTGCGCGCCTTGTCCTCGATGATCTTGGTCAGCACCCGGTCGTGCAGGGGATACTCCTGCATCTTCCAGCTGGCCCACTTGCGTGCCGCCCGAACGGATTTGTCGTCCCATCGACCCATAGTCTCGGTCCCCTTTAACTTGGTTTACCCCGGCCCGCGGCTTACTTACCTTTGCCGGCAACGATGCCGGGCGCAGTAGAGGATCACAGAGGACGGGTCTTGGCCGCCTCTTCCAGCTTGTGTGCCTCGCCAAACCACACGCCAGGATCGTAAGCCTGTACCATCTTGCCGAAGTCCCACGTCATCAACTTCTCCGGATGGACCTTGATGATCGCGCGCAGCGGCGTATGCACCGCGGCGAACGCCGCTTCGCGCTCTTCCTTGCCCTTGAGTTCGGTCCAGTACTTGTCGATGATCGCCCAATGAATTTCGCGCATCGCCGCGTCGTCGGTGTACACCTCAGCGTGGCCTATCATCAGGATGGCCTTCTGATGACGAAGATTGCAGCCGTCGTTGTGAATGCTGACGGAAATCTTCGGGTTCTCTATCAAATGATGGACCTTGTGCCGATGTTTCTGAATGCTGCTCATCTGTACAAAGCCGTCGTGGATGACGTAGAACATCGGGGTGACGATCGGATAGCCCCGCTTGTCGACGTGCGCCATTTCGCAATAGCTGTTGTAGGTGAAAAGCCGCTTGAAGTCTGCCGGCTCCATCGGATAGTCCTTGGAGACATTGAGCTGTTCCAGCTTCGTCGGATCAAAAACCACACGCGGTGCCGCGGTCTCATTAGTCATTTGACGCACTCCATGATTGTCAGTCGATCAGCCTTCCACCAAAGTCATGCCCTGAAAATAACAAAAATTGCACTATGGAGAGACCCTACCCGACGGATAGAATTCCGCCTGCCGGATGCGGCCGGCGCCGCCGCAGGGCTCTAAGGTGGCCGCGGCATCCCGCATCGCAGCACCGCATGGCCCACCACGACTCCTGGCGCAACTCGGTGAAGACCCTCCCCAATTACCAATTAACTTG
>VFSW01000515.1_pt1 | contig 57000 bp, 48 predicted proteins | sample 5358111 | NCBI WGS metagenome assembly VFSW01 (sample SAMN11554181, study PRJNA540505) | mine drainage metagenome | isolation source: sediment from site ElyBrook_90M | place: USA: Ely Copper Mine, Vershire, VT | collected 2017
AGAGCGTGTCGTTCGTAGATCTGGGGAATCTGTTCAGCGTGATGATGTGTCATGATCTCTGCATCCTCCGAAGAACCTTACGCGGCTAACCCGGCCACCGAACGAACGATAGCAGGGCGATCTGTGAGATACTGGAAAAACATGTGCCGACAACGCTTGTACGTAGACTTCACTTGGTCTAGCGATGGTAGCACCTCTCTGCTCATCGTTTTGAGCTTCTATTCTACACCATGTTCCGCAGGAATTTCACTGGTTTATTTAGAACAACTCCGAGCCAAGATGTGGCAGGTCTATGAGCAGTGCAACCAAGAGTGCAGCGGCAAAGAGCAACGAGAATGCTCTGTTATGAACAAAGCGGCATTTTGAACAAGGAAGAAAAATGGACGAGGTCATTTGTCTTGTGGATAGACGGATATGTTCTCAAGTCCCCAAGAGCGAGAAGCTCGGAGTGTACTTCTCGCTCCCTGACACGAGCGCAATGCGTCGTGTGTCACGGGGTGACAGCCCTCAACAGATTGATGACTGCCATATCGTGAGGTAGGAAACGAGGCAAACAAGAAGGTACTGAGTGTTGTCTGTTCGCTCAGCCACGCATTTCTCATGCCTCATCCCGATACGGGTTGCTCTCTCTGGATTGCTCTGTCCTTAGTATAAGAGTCGCATGTTAAGCTAGCATTATGGTTTTGTAAACAATTTCTCGCCCGCCTATTTCACCTGAGATATGGGATGACACAACGCGTGCCGCACGTCAGACATGCGGCACGCGTTGTGTTATCCCATGTGAGTTGTAGCGTTATTGAGGGGGATACTGTGAGCCTTGTGGATAGTATGGCCCTTGTGGTCCTTGTGGCCCACGCATACCAACTTGCTGACGTAGCTGGTTAAGTTCACGGTGAATGGGCCACTCACTGAAGGCTACCATACAGATCATGATAATGTTGACAATGGGAATGAGTAGCAAAAGGCTCATTACACCGGGATACCCCATCTTTGCGACAATACGCCAATAGACAATGATAAAAAACACGAGAACTGCCAGGGAAAAGATGCCGATAAAAATGCTCGCGCCCGTCAATGCACTACTCAAAGCCTGAGCCTGTGATTGAGTCATGTTTTTTCTCCTTTGTGCCCTAGAGCTTTGCGATCTATCATAGGGAGTGGGCCGCCTGGTTGCAACCTCTGCTATCAGCATACAAGCAATACCAAATAGTTGCAATGAGCTATTTCACTTTCCTTCCGTGAGCATCCATGTTATACTGCAACTGACGCGATGTCAGTTTTTTCTCTTGAACAGTTATGCCAATGTTAGGGCAAGGTGGGTGACTGGCACATTTGATATTCCTACCGTTGCTATCGTCTTTTTATAGAGAGCTATGATTATCCTACCATTTATCATCCTAAAGATACGTGTATGAGAGAGCAAAACGACCCGATAAACAAGCAGCCAGTGCGTGCGGACGAACACACCTCGCATCTCCATTTTGGCAACTATGAGTTAGTGCGTCGCATCGACGTAGGTGGTATGGGCGAAGTCTATCTAGCACGCCAGCGTACCGCTTTTGGTCGCCTAGTCGCCATCAAGATTATGCGTCCTGATCTTGTCAACGATATGGTTGCGCGCCAACGTTTCTTGCGCGAAGCAGAGGTCAGCGCACACCTTAAGCACGAACATATTCTAACGCTCATCGAGTTTGACGAGGAGCAGGGACGACTTTTTCTCGTGACACCCTATGTCGAAGGGGGCACACTCGCACAGCGTTTACAGCGCGGTGCGCTATCGCTGACAGAAATTCAACAGCTCTTCTCTGCCCTGGTGCGCGCCATCGCCTATATTCATAAACGTGGAGTCATCCACCGCGATCTCAAGCCCAGCAATATTCTACTCGACCAAGAAGGCGAGGAGCAGGTCTATGTGCGTCTCATTGATTTTGGGATCGCGACCATTCAGGGAGAATACGCCAGCCCGCCGCTAACGGCAGCAGGACATGAAATGGGAACCCTGGCCTATCTGGCTCCTGAGCGTCTCTCAGGCATTGCCGCACCAAGTAATGACATTTTTTCACTCGGCGTTATCCTGTATCAAATGATTACAGGACATTTGCCAGAGGCGAGGAAAAACACGACTTTGCCCATGCCGCTGGAAGAAGTTGTGCGTCGCGCCACTCAACCCGATCCGCGCGAACGGTATGCCAGTGCCGACGAGCTGCTCAAAGGCTTTGAGTACGCCTGCCATATCCTCAGCACGACGTCTCGCCTGCATATGCCACTCGCACCAGAGGAGGACGATATGCCAACACCACGCCGTCTATCACCTCCACCCACTCCAGCCCATGTCGGGCAAGACAGCGTCATTTTACGCCACAGCGAGAGCGATGTAGCACTGGCGAACGCGCCAAAAGCATTTAGAAGAGAGGATTATAGCACGCCAACGTCCTTCCTTGACGCAGCACAACTATCACGCTTCTCGCCTAGCAGCGCAGCCATCGCCACACCACCACCATCACACAAGAAAAAACCGAAGCGTTCGCTCATCGGCTTCATCTCACTTGCCATACTGGCAATTCTCATTGCGATGTCCGCCTTGGCCTTCTATGTCTTTGAAAACACCATCACTGCGCGTGTCACGCTGAGTCCTCAGGTGCATGCACTCAGTGCGGTCTTCATCCTACATGCTCAGAGGGACCTTACTACCATCAACCTGGCATCTGCCTCGCTCCCTATCGGCGTCCTTACCAGCAATCGACAAGGAACACAACAGGGAACGACCTCGCAAAGCTGCATTCTCTTCTTTTGCTCGTCGCGTGTGGCTCCCAGCGACGTCACCAATCTAGAAGATCAGATACGCCCAGGCCTGCAAAGCCAGATCACGCAGGATATTCAGCAACAACTGCAAGCGAAGCAAGACACAATAATTGGTACAATTCAATTTGGTGATACAAATGTCACGCCAAACCCACAGGTTGGCACGCAAAGCAATACGGTCAGCGTGACACTTGCCGAGCAAGGAGCGGTCGAATATATCCAGAGCAACGATACGCAAACCCTGGCAAAGATGCTCTTACAGCAGAAGATGCAACAAGAATTGGGGACACATTATATCCTGCTCAGCCAGTTTACACAGATCGGGCAAGCGGGCATCAAGGCCGTGGATGCCAACGGCAACGCCACTATCGCAATTGCCGCAGGGGGCGTTGCTGAATATCAACTCCCCACAGATGAGATCGCTGTAATACAGAATCACCTTAAGGGCTTGAAACTCGCGAATGCACGAGCCTACGTGCTAGCACAACCGGGCATCGACCCCAGCACATTGCACATCGAGGTTTCCTATGGAGACACACTGCCAACTACGAGCAAACAGATCATCGTGCATCCCACCAACCCGACGAATATACCTAACGTACCATTGCAGCAGATAGGCTCAACGCCAACGCCGGGGAATGCTCAGCCGACGCCAACGCCATCCGCCACACCGTCTGAGGGGCAGTCACAACCAAATCAATAAGGCTCTTCGGTGTCCTCGCCTTGTAGTTCTTCCCAAAGCAGTTTCACACTCTTCTTGGTCACGTCATAGCTAAAGCCGCGTCGTTGCAAAAAGGAAGCCAGACGATTATGGAAGGTGGCATAATCGATATTGGCGAGACGGACCAGAGAGAGGGCTTTCTTGCGGCCAGCACGTAGAGCTTGCTCCGCATCTTGCTCATCGTCGAGCATCTCATCAGCAATTTCGCGCTCTACGCCTTTCATCCGCAATTCATTTTTTAGCAGGCGCGTCCCGCGTGGACTAAACTTCTCGCGTGTCTCTAGCCAAAACTCGGCAAACGCACGATCATTGATGAGATCAAGTTGCTGCAATCGCTCCAACACGGTATCGATCAGGTCGGGTGTCGTCTCTTTGCGGCGCAGGTACAAACGGACCTCCTCGCGACTGCGTGGACGAAATGAGAGGTAATTCATGGCACGATCAACAGCCTGCTGCAAAGCCTCCTCGCGCCGCAACTCTTCTAACTGTATAGGAAGCAACTCTTGCCCAACCTCCAAACCCAAACGCAAGACGATGAGCGCATTGGCCCCTAGCAAAAAATGCTCATCGGCAAACACATTTATCCGGTTTAGGTTGTTCGTCTGTGGTTGTAAAGCGGTAATACGCATGACTTTCTCTTATTCTGCGAGCAATAACGTAAACCAGAATGCTGAGCCTGCACCCGGCATACTAGATACGCCGACCTGACCACCATGCATTTCAATAATTGTACGACAAATGTAGAGACCTAGTCCCAGGCCCACACCCGAACCTGTCTGTATTTCAATGTCAGGAACACGATAAAAACGTTCCCAGAGGTGTTCTTGCTGGCTCAACGTCAGCCCTGGGCCATGATCCTGCACCGAGACACGTACCGCTGCTCCAACCCGCTCAATCAGAATACCTACCACTTGCTCTGCATTAGAGTATTTGAGCGCGTTGGACAAGTAGTTACTCACAACTTGTTGAATACGGTCAGCATCGACGTTTACCCAAAGCAGGTCTGGCGTTGTACATTGCAACTGGATAGTACGCAGTGGTGTGCGAGTCTGCTGCTCCTCAACCACATCCTGTACAAGACGGAACAGATCACACCGCTGTATTTCCAGGGTAAGCTGCTCTGCATGCATGCGCGAGCTATCCAAAAGATCGCTAATCAAACGATTCTGTAAGCCAATTTGATGCTCAGCGCGTGCCAGCAGCGTACTCAATGTATACAACATTTTCTCGATTTGCTCCGTTTGCATACGGTCTTGCATCAGCAGGCGCGCAATCTGCTTTTGGGCTAACTGAACGCTAGCGTTAATCGTCGTGAGTGGTGTGCGTAATTCATGTCCAGCGATACTAATAAACTCACCCATGCGATCATTCGTTTCCTGCAAGGCCAAAATGCTAGCCTGCGCCTGAGCATGTTCGAGGATCAAGCGTCTGCGCTCAATCGCAAGGGCCATCAGGCGAGCAGCAGCGGCAACTAAAGCAATTTCTTGATCGGTAAAGTGATGTTCTTCGGTCCCATAGTCCAGGGTGAGTGTGCCGATAAACTGTTCACCAATGCGCATGGGAGCGCACAGTAATTGTTGTACAGGCCAGTGACGCAATGAGGCGACAAGGTAGGGTGGGAAATTGCTCGGTTCAAGTAAGAGAACTTGATCGGCCTGAAGGAGTACCACCTGCTCCAATTTCCAACCTTCCTGAAGCGAGTAACGCGGCGTATCTTCCCACCAGACACGCTCTTGTTTTGGCGAAAGGCCCGCGACCGCAATCGGCTGTAACCGCCCTGTCTCAGCATCAACCGCCGTAATGCCCAAGCGCCTGCCACCCAGCACACTGCGCGTCAGCTCGGCAAGCTGGTGTTCAACATTATAACGATCCGATACATCTGGCATAGCCGTGAGTGAGCGTGTTAAGGCGTCAGCTGATTTGCCCTCTACGACAATTTGCGCCATTGTCAGTAAAGCCTGTAACGTTTCCTGGATACGCTGCTCCCATGCCCGCCTGCTCGTAATATCCATTGCAACACCGCTGATACGTGTGATACGTCCTTCTACATCGATGAAAACCTTCCCCTGCATCGTGATCCAGTGGATGCTCCCATCAGGCCAGACCACACGGTATTCGGCATGATATTCCTCTTTGAGACGCAAACAACGTTGCATCAGAGTATCGACATGCATACGATCATCGGGATGTAGCGCGTCAAGAAATAAAGCATAGCTCATATGCGTCTGTGGTACGAAGCCAAAGAGTGCCTTACACTGGTTACTCCAGAGCAACTCATTGGAGAGCAAATCCCAATCCCAAGTCCCAATTTCAGCAGCATCTATCGCCATATTTATGCGTTCTTTGCTGACATATTCAGCCTGTTTACGCTCTGTGATGTCACGATTCACCTCTAAGACAGCATCTGGGTTGCCACTGGCATCACGCATCAGTACCTGACGGCTTTCAACAATTACTTGTATACCATCGCGTCTATGATGGATCAGCTCACCTTCCCAATATCCATGCTGTTCAAGTAATTGTTCCTGGGCAGTCAGCGAGACAGGAAATTGTGTGTGGAGAAAGTGATGCGTACACAGGTCGCGAACTTCCTCCGCACGCCAGCCATACAGTTGCTCTGCGCCCCGATTCCAGGAGATGACATTGCCAGATGGCTTTCGCACAAGAATGGCGTCATGGGCCAGTTCGATTAAGCGACTTTGCAGTTTGATCACATCCGCTTGTTGTTCAATCTGATGGAGTGCTTGCTGCTGCTCGGTGATATCGTGGCCTACATAGACCCACTCTTGGATTACTTTTTGTGCATCAAATATCGGCATTTGACAAATTTGAAAGATGCGATAGCGGCCATCATGACGAAGAATCTGGCATTTCGCCTCGACACGTTCGTCTGTTATCGCTTTTTGCGAGACACTATTTAGCAAATATGCTCTATCTTCGGCATGAATAGTCTTGAGCCACCCTAGCTCTCGACTTTCGCTCGTACTTTGCCCCGTAAAACGTTGCCATCCGTGACTCTCTTCTCGCATATTTCCATATCTGTCTGTCCGCCAGATCAGGTCTTGTGTGGCCCCTATAATTGCTTGCAAACGGGCAGCATCATAAGACCAGCCGCTCGATACAGCCGACTGATCAGTATCATTTCCATACTGGGAATGGTACATATTTTCCGTGTTTTCTGATCCCATACAAACGCATTCTTCCTAAGTAGCTCGTTACACGTCATGCTCTCTCGTCTCAGAACACATTGCATCCATTTCCTTTGATACGTTTTTGCAAGACACACAGATATACATACGAACAAATCAAATTTTTGTTCTACCGCGTAGTGTCTATATAATAGCAGGTACACCTCGTCAATGTCTAAAACGCACTAGCGTTCAGGAGCCTGAACCTGCATTGCGCTAGAAATGGTCAAGCCGAGCGCGCTCAAACAGAGCATACCACTAACGCACATGAGCAAGGCCGCCCAGGGATGTGAGAAGACGAACATAGCGGTGACCTGTGCCGCTGGTTGCTGCAACAAGCCATGAAAGACAAGCAGCCCGGTAATTTCGTTGCTGCCCACCTGCCCTGGGGGTGTAGGCAGGATGTAGAACATATTGTAGACGGTATAACCGAAAATTGCCGTTCCAAAGGAGATAGGCCAGCCTATCGTCCAAAAGGCGAGCATCGCAAAGAGGCCATCGCAGGTAACAGCAACCAACGTGAGGAGGATGGCAGGAAGAAAAATGCGTGGCTGACTGGCCCCCGCCAACAGTGAATCGACAAAGCCAGTAGCGAAACCTTCGATCTTATTGCCAATACGTTTGGGCAACAACGTGGTGCTTTTTTGCAACAAGGCAATGGCAAGGGCACGTTTCCACGCGGCCAGCAACACAAAAGCGATCAGGCAGATCAGCAGGCCACTGACCATACCCAGCACGAGCCAGAGTGTATCACTCATCTTGACGCCGAGCAGCGGCACAAGGACGATGATAAAGAGGGCCGGCAAAAGGTCCAGGGCCTTGTCCATCGCGACGGTAGGCAACGATTGACTAACCGGTATGCCTGCAATCCGTTTGAGCATCAAACTCTTGGCAACCTCACCACCACGCACAGGTAGCAAGAAATTGAGAAAAATGCCAACCAGAAACAGTTGAATTGCCTTGCCAGTGCTGATCTTGCCCACAGGATTGAGGAAAAGTTTCCAACGCACCCCACGAATCGAGAAAGCGGCCAGAAAGGCAACGCCAGAAAGCAGAGCCAGCAGGATACCACGCGGCGTTGCTAGGTTTGTCTTGAGAACGATAATCGTCGCCGGAACATTGACAAATTTTGTCATAAGGAAGAGGAGGCCAACACCCACTAGCAGGCCCAAAACCACCTTAGTCGCGGGATGAGCGAGCAGACGTTTCCACAGAGGTGCTGCGGCAACGACTACGCTGTCCTGCAGAACCGCACCGCTCGCCAGCGCATCTTCTGGTGGAACAATGCGTCCAAAAGGTTCTCGTCCGTAAAGGTTGACAATCGGCAACGGCCCCGTCTGATGGATGCCTTCCGGCCAATAACCCTCTTCTGCCTGCGCTGCTCCTAGAGGAGCATCTGACGCAGGCAAACGCACGGCACGCATCATCCCGCTCAAGCGTTTGAGATGGCGTGTCGTCGCCTGCGTGATATTTTCATCATTTTCATCATCTTCATCACTCGCCCCGACTGTTGCTGCTGGCGTCGTTATAGGGAAGTGCGGAATGATAGCCTGCATTGGCAATTGAAAATGGATGTCATGGTCAGAGGGCAATGCAGTTGTTGGCTGAGTTATTACCTCTGAGCTATCTTCACGCCCGGCTTGTATCCCCTGGATATGGGCTGAGGTCGTTGATAAGAAATGATGAGTATGTCGCACGAGCCGTGTCGGACGAATACGCATCTGTTGGACAGGAAGATGCTCATTCGGTTGCATATATACCTCACACGATGAAAAGACACATGTTACATTTAGAGATAGCCGTGTTTCTGATACCAGAGCGCAGTGAGTCGCATGCCCTCTTCCAACTCCATCCGTGGCGCGAAGCCAAGATCACGGCGGGCACGCTCTATCGAGTACACGCGGCTATTGGTCAAGAATTTCACGCGGCTGCGCGTCAATGGAGCGCGTTCACCCTGAAAGCCTGGGATAAACGAGAAGATATCCGAGGCAAGGTTGGCAAGCCAGAGCGGGATACTGCTGGACGGCAGTTCTTTACCCATTGAGTGTGCAATGGCCGTTGACAGTTCTTTAATAGTCACGGCATGATCGCCCGCGATATTGTAGCTATGCCCAATAGCCGCTGGCTCCTCGGCACTCAGCAGAAAGGCGTCCGTCATATCGTCGATATAGATCGGATGCAGCAGGGCCTTGCCGCCATCGATGACGCGGAAGAGACCCTTTCTAATCGAGGAGAAGAAGCCAAGCAGATGCAGGTCGCCAGGACCATAGACGAGACCAGGACGCACGACGGTCACAGGCAGACCCCACTCGCGCTGGGCCTTGAGAGCCAACAGTTCACCTTCCAGTTTCGTCGCTTCGTAAGGATTGGTGGGCGCAAACGGAGCGTCTTCTGCCGCTGGCGTCTTGCCTGTTTCGCCGTGAACGCCTGTTGTGCTGCAATGCACAAAGCGTTTGAGCTGGCTCTGGCCCTTGCAGGCTTCAAGGATGATGCGCGTCCCCTCGACGTGCGTCTGACGATACAATTCGGTTGGCACACTGGGATGGTAGAGGCGGCCCACGAAATGATAAATCGTGGTCGCTCCCTCTACCGCCTGCTTGACCTGTTCCACGTCGGTGATTTCGCCGCGCACAATCGTCACAGCATCACCAAACTGTTCACGCGCCTTCTTTTCGTCGCGCACGAGCAGACGTACAGGCTGGCCCTGTTTGACCAGCTCCGTGACGAGGGCCGAGCCGAGAAAACCGGTTGCTCCTGTTACAAGAATGGTCATTGGCGCGCTCCCGAATAGCCCTTGACACTGATCGCGTTTTCGGGACAGGCTTCATAGCAGAGCAGACAACGCTGGCAGGTGCTATAGTTGACTTTCAATGTTTTGATATCGATCACATTGGGCAAAGGGCAGGCATCGACACATTTGCCACAGCGCGTGCAGCTCTCTTCTTTGATCTGCGGGCGCGTGCCGACAAGACCTGTGCCGTAGAGTGTGGTGCAGAGATGCTTGCCGCGCTCAGCCACCCAGGTGTAGGGATAGTCAAGCGGATACATCATCCAGAAGATAAAGCGGTAGAGAGCCTTCTGCTCTGGCAAACGGAATTTCTTGATGACGCCCACATCTTCGCCCGCCAGCGTCCAGGATGGCTTGCCCATTTGTTCCAGCGCCAGTTTCAAATGCGGAATGTCACGTGGCTTGACGCCCACAATCTGGCAGCAGGCCAGATCAACAGCGAGGCTATCACGTCCGGCAACCAAGACTTGCAGATCGGCCTTATCGCCATAGAGTGGACCCTCGCCATCCTGCCCCACGCTGCCATCAACGATATTGAGGTCTGGCTTAATGCCCAGATTCATATCGACGATGCTCTGGTCAATGCCAAAAGTGTGCATCGAGCGGCGGTCTGGACGCGGCAAAATGCCCATCGGATTCTTCATGCTCAGCGTCATTGTCGAAACGACATGCGTTTTGAGTACGGGCAGGTTAATCAGACGCGCCTCTTTAAGAATGCGCGGGATACGGTAGCGGCGCAGCTTCTTCGCCCCCGCTGGTTGCAACTCTACCCAATCGGCCTCACCACCTTCGGGATCAACGCGCAAAATACGGATGCCATTCTCAGCACAAAACTTCTCGACGCCCAGAATGGTGTAGGTGGCATCACGGTCAAACTCCGTACCTGGCGTCTCACACAACACGGGTTCGGCTCCGCAGGCGCGTACCTCTTCGGCAACAGCCTTCATTAAGCCAAAATTGGTGGTTGAGCCTGTCTCGGCGTTACGACCCGCGACAAAATTCGGTTTGAGGATGGCGATCTTTGCACCACGAATGACGGATTCCATGCCGCCAATCTGCGCAATCACGCGGTGAGTCGCCTCTTCGATGCCATCGAAGGTGCGCGTGATGGCGATTGTATCGGTTGCTGGTTGCGTTGCTACCATAATTTACATTCCTCTTCTAAGTATTTCTATAATTCGATTTTAGACAAAGATTTGGATGTGTTCTCGGATGCGCTATATTACATCCAATATCTATTCGCCCTTATTTCCGTCTGTATGTGATTTATCGCAATTCATGCAGATGCATATTTTCCTTTACGATATCTCCTCATACATGGTTAGCAATAAACTAACAGTGGATGTCATAAATCACGTCCTTACGGTTTTATGATGCATAACATCCACAAAAACTACATAAAGCGTTTATTATCTATGCGGTCTGGATTACTGACGAACGCTACAGTTGCTGTCGGCTGTGACTGCGGACCGTGTGGCATCATGACCACTGGCGGCGCGAACTTATGCACCACCTGATAAATGAAAATATCTACGCTCCCTGGACCTGTACCAGATTTGAAATGTGCGACGATAACACTTTGCTTAATCGCATTATTGATAATCGCAAATTGTGTTTTGCCCGTAATGTCGGCACTCATCTGCGAGTCTTCGACGATATAATCGATGCGATCTGGATTGTTTGCCAGAATCGCCTGCTCAATCGCTGGGTCGGTCGCGACGTTAAAGTAGACATTGGCAAAGGGATAGGTTGAGCCATCACCAACGCCCATACCACCTGGCTGATGCAGGTCTACATACATCCAGTCATTCACTACAACAAAGGAGTTGTGTGGCACATGGCTACGCACCCAGGCAATCGATTGCGTCTGGGCAGCGGTAAAATTCAGCGTGAATTCTGGTTGCGCGTGAATCAGGTCATAGGGCACAATTGCCGCGATTACGCCCAGGACTAGCACAGCACGCACGAAATCGAAACGTACCAACTTGCCTAGCCAGCCCATGATCGTGTTTACCGCAAAAGCAGCATTGATTGCGACCAATGGGATGAGTGGAATGATATAGAACGTAAGGACAACGCCACCACGTGCCAGCAGCACCCAGAAGCTAATGCCCATCAGCGCGACAAGCAGTTGCTTACGGTTCCACCAGCCCATCACAAGATTGAAGGCCAGCGTTGCCACGCTACAGATCATCAAGACAAGATCGGCCTGCGTCCAGATAGCCCAACTTTGTACAAGGCTACCTTGCGCTTGACCGCGTACTGCTTGCTGAAGATACGTTCCAATCAAGCTCAAGTGAGCATTTTTATCCCAGGGGAGCCAGCCTTGCGGCAATAGCTCGCCTTTGAGAACCGCCATCAGCACAAAGCCCGAACCAACCGCAATAACGGTGTAGATGAAGGCTACCAGCGCGAATTTGCGCTGGAATTTTGTGGTGTGCAGCCAGATCGCGTAAATCATCACAGGGATAAAGAGGACAAAAATCTCTTTGGAGAGAATTGCCACACCAAACGTGAGGGCAGAAAAAACCACAAAAACCAGACGGCTATTGCCTACCACCATCAGGTAAAACGAGAGCAGTAGCCAGAAGGTTCCCACGTTGTCCAACAAGACCTGGCGTTGATAAGTCAGGCTAATTGGCGAGAGCGAGAACATGACCATCGCCAGCAGACCTGCGCTGCGGCTAGCTCCCAGGCGACGCACGATCAGGTATACCAGCAAGGCCGAACCAACGGCATAGACTAACATGAAGATACGCCCACTATTGACCGCATCGCCAAAGGTGAAGAAACCACCCGTCAGCTGAATCCAGCCCGCTATCTGCACCCAAGCTAGCGGCGGATGACCATAGCCATAGGCATAAGGCGTAATCATGCCATGCAGGATGGCCCATGCCCCTGACATATATGTGCCTTCGTCCAGTTCGTAGCGCGGGAAATTAAAGATGTTATAAGCATGCGCAATCAGCGAGACGACTAGCCCAAACACAATGACCGCCGCTTCCAGCCAGAGTGGCACAGGAACCTGACGGTTTTTGAGCGGGTTGATCGGAGCCACACTAGGCATCATCTTGGTATCGCTCTCAGCAACATGCTGGCGTTGTCCGGGCATTACCTTTGGCAGCATGGTCGTGTGACCAGTCGGGCGGCGCAGAATGTTGGTAAGCCGCTGAAAGCCGGGACGATAGGCAGTGCGCAGAATAAAATGCTCGCTGCGGTGCAGGATAACATTATTGCCCTCACGCTCCAGTTCAGGCGGCTGTGGCAGGGCCGATCCTAGTGGGGTAGACGGAGGGCTTGCAAGAGGCCGCTGCATCTGCCCACCACTGCCAGACAGAGGTCCCTGTGGTCCTGGCCCAAGCGGCGGCAGTGATGGCGGCCCACCAGTGACCAGTTGATGGCCCAGTCGATTGCTCATCCCATTGCTCGCTGGATTAGGAAAAGACCCCTGCGCTGGGGGTCTCACACCGGTCACTTGTTGACCTGCTTGCGTGGGCGGCATCTGCGTTTGAGACGGCTGGGATGTCTGCACACGGTTGACAGGCTGCATGGACGGCGGCGGTTGCGGCGCGCGTAACCCGTTGCCGTTCGTACCTTGCCCTGGCGGCGTCATGCCCGCGGCTGGACGAGTAAGAGGCGCAGGAGACGGGGCGACGGAAAAAGGAGCGTTGCCAACACCCTGCCCATTGCCGTTGCCAGCGGGATACGTGGGCACACCTGGGCGCGCCCCTCGGCCCTGACTCTCGGCATCAGCAGACGTGGGCGGGATGGGAGTCGCATAGCGTTGAAGTAGCCCTGATGTTTTCGCAGGCTGCGGCTCCTGTCCAGTCTGTTCCTGTGTTGGTTTCGTTGTCATACAATGTTACCTATCTTTTTCGCGCCCTGATTGCGCAGCATAGACACTTTTTTACCAGTGTCATTGGACGCGATTTCAAATATTTATTTCTACGCAGCCTTTGTGCGGTGTTGCCCGTGATGGGCGGTTTTCTCCCAGTTTGTCGTCTTTTGCAAGTAACGGATTAATGCACGGATTGCTCCAAAGCCTAAGATGAACTGATAGGGAAAGAAATAGAGCATCGTGACAACCGCTTCACTCCACTTCCAAGGGCGATTATGGGCCTTTAAGAACTCATGCAGGCCGGCAACGTCGATAAAGAGAGCCAGAACAAAGCAGTAGAGCGGCAAAAAGGTCATCATTGCCAGCCAGAGCGGCAGCTTGACAAAAAAGAACATCAGCAGCGAGATAGGAATCAGACAGGCGAAAAACGCCTGCACTTCCGGCAAGACCAGCACATAGAGCGCGAGCAGGCGTTGCGAGAATTTTTCTAATTTAAGCCATTCGCCCTTAAACAGGATTTGAATAAAACCCTGATTCCAGCGTGTGCGCTGCTTCACAAACTGCTCCACAGTGTGTGGCGTCTCTTCACGGGTCACAAACTCATCATCATAAATGATGCGGATGCGTGCATGCGAAAGACTAAAACGGATGCCCAGATCGGCATCTTCAGTCAGACACGTCTCGTCCCAGCCCCCAAGCTGTTCCATCAACTCGCGGCGTACAAAGACAGTGTTGCCACCGAGCGGAGTCATGCCAACACGGGCAAAGAAGTGCAGCGACGATTTGAACCAGAAGAAATACTCCAGCACGTTCAGGAAACTGAACCAGCGTGAGTTATGGTTCATCAACTGCACGCCACTCTGTACCACATCCACCTCTTCATCCAACATCGTCGTATTAATCACGTTCAGAATGTCGGGGTGCGGCTCGTCTTCGGCATCAAAGATCGTAACGACATCGCCACGTGCCACCTGTAGCGCGTGATTCAATGCGCGAGGTTTGCTTGTTGGCGTATTCGTGTAGACCAGCAGTTGAACATTGGGGTCTCCTAGTTGCTCAATTTTCTTCTGCGCCTCGGCGATAGTTCCCACGTCATCATTACTACAGATCGGAATGATCTGCATCAATTCTTTCGGATAGTTCAGATCATAGACTTTCTGAATCGTCTCCTGATACACTTCCTCTTCGTGACGTGCAGGCAGCATGATCGTAAACGAGAGACATGGGTCTCGATAGACTGTCGGGGCATGGTTCAGCCAGGCATGCTCCGGCGTCTCCCAGATAAAGAGACGCAAGCGAATATTGAAGATTGCCTGCACAGTCATTAAGATAATGATCAGCAGGTACACCATTTCAAAAAATTGGCCAATATAGGTCAGAATCACGATTGTTTCTCTCCCTCACCTAACAAGGTATACCGTTTGCCAGTGCATCTTGTTTATGACCACACACGGTATATAGCAACTGCTGCGTGCTAGGGTCAGTGCTGGCGGGAACTTGATAGCTATAGGCATTCGCGTAAGCGTCGCCGCTACCATTGCGGTGTAAGGTAACAACTACAATGCTATCCGCAGCCAAAGTAATATCTAGATGATGCCAGGGACTCACCGTCAAGAATTGCTCAACCGGGTCAACCTGTGCATTCTGGACCAACTCGGATTTATTGACAAACATTAGGCTTACTGTTTGATGAGTACTATCCTGCGTGGCATAGACGCTCACGGGTTCATGCTCAATGGACAACGGCACGAGATTGCCTTGCAGGTGCGAGAATAACTGCATCACGCGATACATCGGCGTTTCCTGCTGACCCTGCCCAGCGAAAAGCGGGTAGGGCGTAGGCACATCCGTTGTTGAGAAGAAACCCACATAACCCACTTGCTGGTTCATCAGCGTGCCAAGCGTATCAGCAAACCAGAGTGCCGCCTGCCCACGCGTCGGAACCTGATTGGTTGGATTAGTATTGATCTCAGTGACCGCAATGGGAGCATCATAGCCCAGGTCACGTTTGATCTCCAGCCGCAAGGAGGGCAGGATATAGTTCCACTCGTTAGCACTACTCAGCAACAAACCCGGCTGGTTACTGGCATTCGTAAACTGATAGCGATGGAAGGAGACACCATCGAGCAAGTGATAGGGCAAGTCAGGGTGAGCTTTCTGGTATGCACCCACGCCTTGCAAGAAGCCTTCCATCCATGCTTTGCCATTGGGATCGAACGGCCCTGCTCCAATGCCATAAAACTGGCTGAGTTCAGGCCCAAAAACCTTAATCGTGGGATCATTTTGGTGCATGAGCTTGGAATACTGAATAAAGGTCTGTACGTAGTCATTGACTGTATAAACACTCTTTGGTGAGACATAAGGTTCAGTTAAGCGATCTGGTTCATTGCCAACCGTCCATAGTTGAACAGGGTGGAACGGGTCATGGGCATAGGCTCCGATGCGCATAAAGCTCTTCTTGTCATTCATATAGTTAACCCAGGACGCAGCAAGGTTGGCACCCGCATCGATGCTGGTCATACCTTGCGGTTGCCCATTAATGGGGCCTGAAATATGGGTCTGAATCATGCCCTGGCTGTGTGTCGCAATCAGCATATTGGTGAAGTCACGCAACTGGGAAAGTGAAAGAATATGTTGCTCGCCCCAGTCGCCACCAGGATAGCGCATGAACCCAATATTGACATTGCTTAAATCGCCTTGTACCAGCGGTGTAAAGTGCATAAAGCCTTGCGAAACGGCATCGAACGAATTCGTGTTCGCCAATGGGAACACATTAGTTCCCATGAAAGCGGAACTAATAGGCGTACTCTGCCGCAGATCAAGCGTAGCCGCCTGTTGGCTACCAATATGTATCTGGAGCAAATCGTTTGATGTAGCAACCATGCTAAAGCGTAAGGCGGCAAAAATAAGCAGTACCAGCAATGCAAAGCTGGCAATAGCGATAAAGCGACGACGCGGTGGTCGTTTAGCTGAAGCCAGCTGCGGAGACAGGTCTTGCCGTCCTGGCGGTGAAAATGGCCCCTGTGGGGGCTGCATCTGTGCAATAGACCCGTTACGGCCTGCGTCGTAATTGAATGCCATACTACCCTTCCTCTGTATTATGTAGTGTATGTTTATTGTTATGTCTACAACACATAACATATACCGCTCGGTTTGCGTGGGGAGCTTGTTCTCTCTCGACAAGGACTCTTCTATAGAAACATCTAACTGTTTAGACGTGTTAACAACAACTTCAAGACGCTTAATGGGACATTTATCCCCCCGTATACTCCTTATCGGCTATCTTGCAGTCTTGCTACAGGGCTTGCGAAAGCATAGCAATAGCTAGAGCAAGCAAACTTGAACAGGGGAGAGCATTTCATTTGCTCGCTTCGCATACATCTTTAGGGATGGAAAAATGTGGTAGCGGTAAAGTAGCCGACAGTGAAAAAAAGGCCAAAGATCAGCAGACCCATCAATAAAAGCAAAGGAAAACTCACGCGCCGCGTTTGTGTGCTACGCTGGGCGTCTGTCTCTGGAGAGAAGGGGGGACGAACAGTCACAAGTTTGGCGGAGCCACCGTTAGCAAACTGCGTTGGGGTCGCGGCATCCAACACCAAGCGTTGTGCCTGCTCATTGCCCAACGCCGAGGTTCCAATGGCAACAGCGGCAGGACTCGGCGGGATGTCACGCATGGGCAAGGCGGTTACCAATTTACCCGTGCCAGGCGGCGAGAACTGGCGAGAACCAGCATCCCCTACTAACATGCCACTGGCAACAAGAGACGGTGCGGGCATAGGCTCAAGCCAGTCTGCCAGCGTCTTGAGTTCAGCATAGAGTGCCTCGACGGTATTGAGATGCTGCGGGTGCTGGCGGATCACCGCACGCGCGACCACGTCGCATAACTCCACAGGCATATTACGAGTAAAGCGCAAACGACCATCGAGGGGTGGCTCAACAAGCGTTGTGCCGGGTGCGCGCCCTGCCAGAAGCTGATAAAGCAATAAACCAACCGCACGAGCATCATCAGCACATCGTCCCATGCTTTGCTGACCCCAGGGTAACTCACTATCTAAAAGTGCCTTGCCTTCGGCACCAACAACGCTCCATGCAGAAAAATAGTTCAAATCACTGGGCAACGCGAAATTATTGATGCGCACTACCCCTCGGCGGTCGCGTATGATTGCTGAGGGGGTGAGATCACCATGACAGACGTTATGCGCACCGCTACTCGCATACAACAACGCCTGACAAAGTTGCACGCCCATCTCGGCCACCTGATAGGGTTGCAGTTGCGTTTGTAAGAGGGTCGCGAAATCATCACCCTCCACATATTCCTGAATGATGTAGAGCGCACCTGGCTCAATAATCAGATCATAGAGATCAATAATGTTTGGATGTGAAAACTGTGCCGTCACGCGAATGGCAGTTTGGTAGATGGACAGATATGTGGCAGGGACAATCTTCACCGCAACAGGACGTTGCAAGACCTGATCGGTTCCTTGATATATTGCGCAGCACTGGCCCTGCCGGATAAAGCGTTGCAGCAGATAACGTCGGTTAATCAGCCGACCTGTTTCTACCATAAATCCCTCAAAATGACCTCAAAATGTACAAAACGTGTATAGAAAGCAATAAAATGTATTAAGAAGCTACATATCCTGTAGGGCCAGAGTAACAGCACCCATTAAGTCTGCTTCACTGCCAAGACTGCTCTGTACGATGTGTAACGCTTCAAAGGCCGCCGGCAAACATAGCTCCTGCAAACGCTTACGCAACGGTTCCAGCAGAGGCGCACCAACCTGGGCAACTGAGCCGCCCAGGATAATCATCCCAGGGTTAATTAAATGAACGATATTAGCAAGCGCAATTCCCAGATAGGTATAAATTTCATTTACCACATGTAGTGCGACCACGTCTCCTTCAGCCGCCAACTGAAAGATCTGTAGGACAGTGACGCGCTCCGCTCTAGCCCCTGTTACACGCCGCAGTGCCGCCTCTGTCTCAGGATGCTCAACAGACAAGCCAATCATTGTGCGCACAATAGCTTGAGCCGAAACAATGGCCTCCAGATGTCCCGTTTTGCCACAAGAACAGCGGGGACCATCTTCTTTCACGAACAGATGCCCGATCTCACCAGCCGTACACGAACTGCCATGATAAATATGCCCATTGACTACCAGTCCACCGCCAATGCCACGTCCCAAACCAACGTAGAGAACGTTACGCTCTCCTTTACCACTGCCATATTGCACCTCTGCCAGTGCAGCCGCGTTTGCATTGTTATCAATTATACAAGGTACGGCAAATTTTTTCTCGAAATAGTCCTGCAATGGATAATTATCCCAGCCATGCGCGTGATGCAGGGTGCGTACAATGCCCTGGGCGGCATCGACTAGCCCGCCTATGGCGACACCAATCCGCAACAAGCGTCCTTCTTTCAACTGCTCAGGGCTTGCCACCTCTGCTATCATCTCATCGATAATCGTCAAGACCGTCGCAGCATCGGGCACATACTCAAGAGGACGCCGCGTCCGTCGCAAAATGGTGCCATTTAAGTCCGCCAATGCCACCGATTGTCGCGAACCACTACCACTAATCTCGATACCAACTACATATCCCTGTGTCGCCAGCAATTTCCCTGTGTTTCTTTGTGCCATTGGATACACTCCTTGCCGTGAACCATCAGTTAGGAAGGGAAATCCTTCCTCTGTATGCTGTCTAGACACAATGTCATCTGCCGCTTTTTCAGGGCAAACAACGTTTTCTTCTCTTTTGTAGATACGTCATTGCATACTAAGACGTGTACATCTTCTCCCACGTCCCTGGGTGTGCAGTAAGAGGCATGCGATATCTCGGTTAGACATATGTATAGAAACGTGGTTGAAGGCGTAAGCCCAGTATATCATACCTATACGACGGCGCAAAGTCAGTAGGATGCAAGTGCTAATCAAGCATGTCCCTGTTGCATCTGCTCACGCAGATTGCTACAATAGCCTTATGAAAATCTATCGCTCGTCATCGAAATAAAGTCCTTGCTACGAGGGAAAACGAGCTGATTATGCAGGAGCATCCTATGGCATCATCTCCAATAACGCACGAACAGGTCTTTATCGGGCCTGGTTTGAGCAGATTTAAACGCATAGTGACCGTTGTCGGTGTGATTGGCATTATTATGCTCGTGCTATGGATTGCCATCCACCAGGGAGCATCGGCAATTGGTAGCTCGATTGCCGCCATCCTTTTTATCTTAGGCTTTGTCCTCTACTTGCGCATTGTCGCCCCTGTGCCTTTTACCATCACGGTCAACGGCGAGAACGTTGTCAAGCAGAGCCGCAATGGCGAAAGCATAGCCTTACGTTGGGACGACATCACCCGCGTGAAAGAAGAGTTTTTCCCCAACGGGACACGTATCAGTGTCACAGTCTACCGCGTGGTCACGGAAGCCCAGCAGAAGAGCAAAGCCTGGGCAGTCTATCGCGACGATGTTACCAACCTGGACGGGCTGGCAGAGACGCTCAAAGCCTTGAAAGCGCAACACTGCCAATGGCAGAGTGAAACAGTACACGAATAGCAAAAGACGCATACTGCTTACTTTTTATACGCTACCTATCTTGCCTTAGAGTAGGAAACATGCTATACTATGGTATGTTAATAGATAAATGTGATAAGTATTGATAAAATCAGCATGTTGTAGTTGACATACATTCACATATCCTGGTTTCACATGACATACCAGAAACGGCGGGCAAAGATGGCGACAAAGCCAAGCGAATCAACATTCATTTCATTACCCAGCAATCAAACGCATATGTGTCCTCGTTACGAACACGCTATTCAAATCCTCGGCAAGCGTTGGACAGGGTTATTACTCGATGCACTGATGAGTGGCCCCAGGCGTTTCTGCGAAATGACCACACTCGTAGATGGTCTCTCCGACCGTGTTTTGAGTGATCGGCTACGCGAACTCGAGCTTGAAGGTGTAGTTCAGCGTGTTGTCTACCCACAAATTCCTGTACGTGTCGAATATCAGTTGACAGAAAAAGGCTATGCACTCAAGCCAGTCATTGACGCCATTCACGCCTGGGCCGAGCAGTGGGTTCCTCCCCCTGCCCTAGCACAAGAGCAGCTTGTGGCAATCGCTATAGAGAGAGACGAATGTTATCACGCAATGATCGTTGATTGCCAGCCAGAAGCCACACATGCTGATTTCTAAAACTCAGATGAGGACTCGGAATGGAAAATTTATGGGCACCCTGGCGCATGGCTTTTATCGCGCCTAAAATGCCATTGCCGCCAGGGTGCATCTTTTGTACACAGCCTGCCGCCCATCGTGATGACGAATATCATATTCTCTATCGTGGTGAGCGTTGTTTTATGATGCTCAACCTCTATCCCTACAGTAGTGGGCATTTAATGATCGCGCCTTATGAACACGCAAGTAGCATTGAGTTAGTGGATGCTGCCACACTTGCTGAATTGATGGCGCAAGCCCAACTCGCCCTCAAAGCGTTGCGGCTGGCAATGAAGCCCGATGGTTTTAACATGGGCATCAACGAGGGCAAAGTGGCAGGAGCCGGCTTTGCAGAACATGTCCACTATCACATTGTGCCACGTTGGGCAGGTGACACCAATTTTATGCCCGTCATTGCCGATATCAAGGTCATGCCTGAGCATCTCGATAACATCTATCGTCAGTTGAAAGAAGCGTTAGCGACGCTCACCAACTAGTGGAGACATCACATATATGACGACTTCTCAACTACGCTCACTCTTAACAAGGCGGCCCCTTGCTCTTGTCTTCGATATTGATGGCACACTCAGTCCAATCGCACCAACACCCGATGCTGCTCACTTATATGCGGGTGTGGCCGAACTTTTAGCGCAAGCCCGCCAGTATGCCCATATCGCGATTATGACAGGGCGAGCGGTTGCCGATGGTGCAGCGATGGTGAACGTCGAAGGTCTCACCTATATCGGCACACACGGCCTGGAATGGTGCGAGGGTCTGCCCACCACACATCCCATTCAGCTCATCCCCGAAGCACGTGCCTCTATCGCTCCTGGCAAGGACTTGCTCGATCTGGCGGAACAGCAACTCAGCGATATTCCCGGTCTGCTTGTGCAACGCAAGCAGGTGGGTGGCACAATTCATTATCGCCTCGCCCCTGATGCAGAGCAGGCACGCTTGCGCATCATGGCACTCCTGGAAGAGCCGGCGCGCCTGTCTCATTTGCGTCTGAGCGAAGGGAAACGCATGGTTGAGATTCTCGCGCCACTCAATGTCAATAAGGGACAGGCATTACGTCGCTACGTGGAACAGGCCCAGGCGCAGGGAGTTCTTTTTGCGGGCGATGATCGCACCGACTTAGATGCCGTCATCGAGATCGCTCACCTGCGCACACAGGGCATAGCGGGACTCGCCGTTGTGGTTCGCCACGAGGATACATTGCCTGCGCTCTTAGCACATGCTGATCTTGTGGTGGAAGAAGTTCCGGGCATGGTTCAGCTTTTGCATACGATGATTACGCAATTAGCAGAAGCGTAGTCTACAGCATGAACAAGTTTGAGGGGCTGGGCAACTATGTGACTGCCCAGCCCGATTTTTGGTGTCTTGGTATCTTGTCGTTCACATTTAGCCGACACTGGCAACCACTTCATCTTTGAGGTCGGGCATCTGTGGCATAATGCTCGTTTGGACGTGATTGTCATCGAGCAGTTCATTGAGGTCGATGATCTGGCGAGCCAGCCAGCCAGTGAGATCGTTGCGCTCCACCGCCTGGCGGGCCAATGTAGCTTTTATCTTGCGCTCCTCTGGCGAGAGGATGATGGCGCGATATAACGCATTACAGGTCTCTTCTACATCGGTCGGGGAGGTTGGAATAACACCTTTGCCCAGTTGCTGATACGCCCCCGCAGTGCGTGAGAGAACCAGAATGCCATCGCACTTATTGACGATTGGGCCTTCTTTCGCGACTAGGTTCATGCCATCAATAATCGGGTTCACCAGTAATACATCGTATGACTGCATCGCGGCGAGGGCACGGGTACGATCATTATCACAGAAGGCATGAATTGGCGTCCAATCATCCGTACTAAATTTGCGATTAATCGCCTCAATCGAGGCCATCACATCCGCGCTATAGCGACGATAGACGGGGAGAGCTTGCCGTGAAGGAACAAGAAAGGCAAGGAATGTGACCTTGCCGTGCAATTCAGGATGTTCATCTAAAAGCTGTTCGTATGCTTGAAAGCCACGCAAAATGTTTTTTGTTGGCTCTAAACGATCAACGCGCATAATGGTATGTTTGCGCAGGAGAGGCTGAATCTTCTCGCTGGCACGCTTACCGGCGGCACTATTGACCACACGCCGCTCCTCGGTTACTGAGATGGAGATGGGGTAGGCCCGCGCCAGGGTGCGGCGACCTTTCCACAGAATAGACCCCTCTTCAAAATCAACCTCGGCCCCGTCAAGCAGAGTGCGCGCCCCTTCCAGAAAATTGCGAGCATCGCGTTCGGTCTGAAAGCCAATGATATCATTGCCTATTAGCCCGTAATACACGGCATGCGCAATATTACCCGGAAGGAAATGCCAGCAACGGATATCAGGCCAGGGGATGTGAACAAACTGCTGCATGACAACTTCAGGATGGGCCTCACGAATCATCGTCGGTGCAAGGTAGAGATGGTAATCCTGAAGCAGGATAACGGCTTGTGTCTCTTTTCTTTCAATCTCAGCAATTACCTCATTAGCAATTGCGCGATTCGCGACCATGTAGCCATTATTCCAATCATCGAGAATGCGATGGGTACTATTTGACTCTTGTGTAGGGTCATACATGTAATGCTGGACAAACCACAATAACTGATTACTAATCCTTTCGTAATGCTTGCGGTATGCGGCTTTAGAGACGGCAACATAGCGTAGCTGCATTTTTTGACCGCGTAAAGGCGATTGAAGGAGGCCGCTGTCTTGCTGTGCCTGCTGAATGGCAAGCCGATCACCCTCGGTCATTGCCATTGCTACCCACGTCACATCCATCTTATTCCCTGCATCAATCAGAGCCGTGACCATACCGCCCGCACCACGACGTGGTTTGAGCGTCTTATCCTGGCTCAGTTGGTACTCAACGGGCCCTCGATTAGAGGCAATAATGAGGCGTTGGGCATGCATCAACTGCGGAGGCTCCTGGATCGTCATCCGCGTGGCCATGAATGTTTCCTTTCTAATAGGTGTTTCCTGCTCCTGCCTATAGAGACCGTGAATTCCGTGGGTTCCACTGGTGCATCATTGCGCTATTAAGAGACGCATGGCACGGTCTGACACGGGAAAACACAAAATCACATACGACTGAGATACACAAGACACCATTACTTATGTTACCATACAATGAAACAGGATTACCAGTCCCTGGCCTACTACATGCTTCTATGGTGTTGTTATCTGCTCCCTATCCGTCAATAGAGTCACTCACCCGGTGTATCTATGCTAAGAAATGCTATTCGGCATTCAATAGTTTCCCTTCTCTGGCCACGTTTACCACGCACGTTCTCACCACGATTTGATTCTTTCGTCACCTGAGCAACAGAAAAATAGTTGCGTGGCGACGATTCCAAAGACAATATCCCTTTAGTGACACGAATGAATGGACCTAATTCGACTCATTGACGATCAAGGGCATACATAAAGGTAGAAAAGCTGAAAAGTGTAGGCAGAAGATACAGTACCTTAGTACCCCGTGAACGAAATTGATAGGCAATATCCGTTGTGAGTTAGTAGAAATGAGAGTACAGCAGATCAGGCAAAAGGAAATTGTGGCTACGCGAAGGTCGCACCCATCCATAACTACCTATAAAAGAGAGCAAAACTTGCAGGGGGACAGAGTACATGTTACAATCACTCCGCGAGTGCAACATGTACAACGCAGTAGGCATCTGTTGGACCAGCGACAGAGATGAGAGGAGCGCACATTGGAAGAGAAGACAGGCTGGAGAAAGTGGCTTGGACGAGTTCTTGATGTAATCAATCCATTTCGCGATCCAAGTCTGACCGTTGCTGCCGTATTGACCTTCGTAGAAGAGGTAGGTCAACACGATGCCTGGTATTGGGTGATTGTCGTCGCGCTTGTCAACTGGCTTGCCGTACGCGGTGTTGTTTGGCTAGTGGTCAATTTCACCTTTGCTAGCACATTCATCGCACGCCGTCTGTGGTGGGCTGTCTGTCATCCCCGTCTAGCATGGCGCATTATGGACGCAGTTGGTCACGAAGAGATTGTGATTGGCGGCATTTCCGCACTCGCGGAAGGCATCATGTTGCCGGATGGCACGATGATGCTGAGTCCCGCGCTAGGGACAAGCGGTATTCACATCCTCGGTGAGTTGCCAGCAGGAACCGAGTTGCCGTTGTTGGGCTTACCCAACGGACAGCTTGCTCCCGATCTCTCTGCGCTCACAGGTTCTGGGACGTTTAACGGCATGACTTCTACTATCCAGGGCATTACTGGCATGATGGGAGGGCAGGTGGCGTATCCTGGTTATCAACAATTTAACAATAACGGCTTCGTCAGTCAACAATCAACCGATGGCTTGCCACAAAGTTTTCCTCAGATGCCCCCGCGACCATCCGAAGAGGAAGAGCAACTTCGCCAACGCTTGGACGCCTATGCCCGTCTCTTGGATGATTGGATTCAATTTACCGAAGAGAAATGGCGTACCGTTAGTGATAGCCAGCTTGGTTGGAAACCGTTACGTGGGCGTTGGAGCAGTTGGGATGATATTTTCCAAGATGCCTACGCCGCCAAAACATCCGACCCCATGGCCCAAGCCGCACAGGTTGCGGGCGAAGCAACTTCGCGCCGTTATGACGCCTCACGTGAAAAGGGTTCCGCCGCCTCTGCCGTCGCTTGCTTTATGCGCGATATGGTCACCTTACGGCGCGGCGTCGAGATGTTGCAGCAAAGCATTGAAGGCGGGCCAGAGACACCCAAGGCGCAGCCGGTGGTTCAACCACAGGGTCCACGCTTTAGTGGCCCCACTAATGGGCCACTAGCGGCCAATGTCTCCAGTGGCTTCGCGCCCCGTAGTTCGCTGATTCGTCGTCCCACGCAGTCTTTTGTAGACGCCGACGCTGAAAAATAGGATTAGTCATGTATACACCTTCTCCTCTTGCCGTACATGTGCGCCCAGAGATGGACCGCATGGCTGAGTATATTCCGGGTGAAGCATTGGAAGCCTTTAGCCGGCGCACCGGGCTTCCCGTTCATCAACTCATTAAACTGAATAGCAATGAAAGCCCCTATCCGCCCGCGCCGGAGGTGATGCACGCCTTAAGCACGCATGTCGCATATAATAATTATCCCGATACGAACTCAACCGAGATGCGCGAGGCTCTTGCTGCCTATACACAGGTGGACAGCAAGCACATCGTGGTCAGTCACGGTAGCAACGAATTGATCAATCTTCTCTGGCACATTTTTCTCTCTGTTGGCGATAATATTATCTGTTGCCCACCCACGTTCTCTCTCTACACCTTTATCACCACATTCTGCGGAGCCTACGTACTGGAAGTGCCACGTACCGATGACTATGAGGTCGATGTCGAGGGCGTTCTCGCTGCCCTTACACCTGAAACCAAGCTCATTGTACTCTGTTCGCCCAACAACCCGACGGGCAACCCTATCGATGAAGAGGATGTGCTGGCCTTGCTCGACACAGGGCGGATTGTAATGGTCGACGAAGCATACGTTGAGTTCTCTCAGAAGCCACATGGCCTGGCCCATCTCGTCCCACACTATCGCAATCTCGTGGTAATGCGCACATTTAGCAAATGGGCGGGCCTGGCGGGTTTGCGTATCGGCTATGGCATCTTCCCCGAGTGGATTGTCACCTACCTCAAACGCGCACAATGTCCCTTCGAGGTCAATCTAGCCGGTCATATCGCAGCTATCGAGACGCTCCATCAGCTTGACTACACACTGGCAAACGTGCGGCGTATCGTCGAGGAGCGCACCTGTTTGTTTGATCTGCTCTCCCAGCAATCATACCTGGAACCCATACCCTCTCAGGGCAATTTCATTCTTGCGCGTATCCGTGAAGAGGAGATACGTATGGATGAATTGAAGCGCATCGTCGAGTCGCATGGCATACTCCTGCGTTATTTCAACCATCCCTATCTACACAATTTCGTGCGCGTTACCGTTGGTCTACCTGCACATACCGAACGTCTGGCCCTGGCTCTGGCAAAAATCGAGAGCAGATATAAGCCAATCAGCAGATAAGCAACGGCTATCTGCTGCATTGCTCAGTTAGCTTGCCAGACCTGGATCGTGCGGTCCACGCCCGTCGAAGCCACACGTGAGCCATCCGGCGACCAGGTGACATCCATGATATAGCCCGCATGCCCATAGTAGGTTGATACCAGTTGCTTCGTGCTGGCATTCCAAATTTGCACCGTCTTGTCATTGCTGCCAGCGGCCAAATGTTTCCCGTCCGGCGACCAGGCAATCGCATTTTTCATACCAGTGCTGCTCGTGCGATAAAAAAAGGTTTGCCGCTCCGTTAGCACATCCCAGACGGAAATTTGATAGTTGCTGCTGGCGACGGCGATACGCCGTCCATCCGGTGACCAGGCCAGATCGTTCACTTTCCCGTAGTGGCCTTGCAGGGTTTTCTGCATCTGTGTTGGCGAGAGCAGTAGGCTGAGCGTGCGCAACAGTGTGCGTTTCGCTTGTTTTGGTGGCTCTTGCAGCATGGTCCAGATTTGCACGACACTTTCCGCCCCACCAGATGCGATACGCCGTCCATCCGGCGACCAACAGAGTGAGTAGATTGGTTGGGTATGCTCACGATGCGTGTAGTGAAGGATTCCTGTTTTGGCATTCCAAAGTTGGATAGCCGCATCATCGCCCGCCGAGGCAATCGTTGTACCATCCGGCGACCACGCCAGAGCGTACACGGGTGCGCTATGTCCTGTATATGAGAGCATCACTTTACCTGTTGTCACATCCCAAAGTGAGACCGTGATATCATCGCCTGCCGAGACAATCTGTGTGCTATCGGGCGACCACGCCAGGGCATGAATGCGTTGAAGATGGCCGCGATAGGTCAAAAGATGTTGCCCATTGCTGGCATCCCAGAGACGCACCGTCTTATCATAGCTGGCTGAAGCAAGACGTTTCCCATCGGGCGACCAGGCCAGCGCAGTCACGCGGCTGCTATGCCCGGCACAGGTGTAGATCGTATTGGCTTGTGGGCGCACCGACTGCGACGATGTAGCACGCGAGTTGCGTACAGGCTTGGGCGCGGCCGGTCCGCCAGCAGTGGCCTGCTGAAGCTGATAATTGCCCGTCTGCGGCCCGGAGAGCGTGGCCTCCCCACGTTGACCCGCCATAAATGAGGGCTGGGCACGAGCCGCGATACGTTGAAGCTCCTGGCGCACAAACAATGCACTGGCAGGGCGCGCATCAACCTGAATACTGACCATGCTCATGACCAGGCTATCTAGGCCCGCCAACGCGGACTGCGGCTGAAACTGAAGCGAGGCAAAGTGAAAGGGCGACTCTGAGGGGTCACGCCCAGTCAGGAGTTGATGCAGGGTTGCACCCAGACTATACATATCAGCACGTGGCGTAGTCTGTGCTTTGCCATACTGCTCTGGGGCCGCGTAACCCGAAGAACCGAGGGCAGCAGTATCTTTCACTTGGCCCGGCTTGAAGAGGCGCGCAATGCCAAAATCAATCAAATACACCTGACCTTGCGGCGTCAACATGATATTGGCTGGCTTGAGATCACGAAAAATGATCGGAGGTTGGCGCGTGTGCAAATATTCGAGCACAGTACACAACTGGATACCAATATCAAGAATCTTCTCACTGGGAAGCACGCTACCGCGCACTTTGCCTAACATACTTTCCAATGTCTCACCCTCGATAAAATCCATCACGAGATATAAACGCCCGTTATCCGCAAATTGCTCATAAATACGCGGCAGATTCTGATGCATCAGACTGGCCAGTAAGGTTGCCTCGTGTCTGAAATTTGCTTCTGCCGCCACCCGCTCCTGCACACTCAGGCTATTCTGACTCATCTCTTTAATCGCCACAACACGCTGACTAAACCACATATCCGCTGCCTTGTAAACAGCCCCAAAGCCGCCACGCCCCACCTGACTGACGATAAGATAGCGCGCATTGAGCAAGTGGCGCGGAGCCAGCATGCCTGTGAGTGTCATATTGCTCGTGTGCGACAAGGGCGGCAACGCAGCACTCCCTGCGACAGGATGTGTCACCGACATCTGTAATGAACACCCACAGGCCACACAAAAGGCGGCCTGCGGACGATTGGCCGCCCCACAGTGGTCGCAAAAAAATGGTGAAGCCTGAGACATAACACCTTTCCTACAAACGATATCACTTTCGGTTCTTGTAGGGTAGTAGATGTATCCCCGCTTGTCAAGAGTTTAGGCTGCTCAGAATGACACATCCCAGTGCGCCAACCATCGGCCCGCTTGATGATCGCGTGCGCGTATCACCGCTTTTTGCGCATAGAGCTGCAACGAGAAGGTCACGATGAGATCAGGGGTATCGGGACGATATTCCAAACGAGTGCGTTCAGCATTCATACGCGCTCCCGCGAAGCGTCCAGTATACCAGGGTGACATCAGATTGAGATGCGTCACCGGATGTTCGCCCAGCGTTTCGGTAAAAACAAGTTGGGGCGAACCCCAGCCAGAATGTGTGTGGCCGCTAATATAGAAGGCGGCATGGCGATGACGTGCCAGGATCGCACGCACCGCATCCGAATTCTCGACAAAGAAGAAAGGGTCTAGCGAGTCATCGTCCATATTGCGTACAGGGTCGCGGTCAAGCACGGTCGCATGCAGTGGGCAGTGGGCGAAGATAATGGCGATTTGATTGGGATGGCTTGCCAATGTCTCATCCAGAAATGCCAATGTCTCCTGTGCGAAAAGCACATGCGGATTCTCACTACGCGCTCCCGGTAGGAATGGATTAGGCTGATCAAGCATAATACACACGATTTCAGCATGTGGTCCCGCTGTCCAGGCATAGCGCACGGGCAATCCCCACGCCGCACTAAACTCCGCCCCGCTATGGAGATCATCTTGCGCTCCATCGGGCTGAAATTCGTGGTTGCCAATGCCCGGGTAAAGAGGAATATCGGCAAGTTGGCGAGCAAGCTCGCTTTTCGCCAGCGCATAGTGAACGGGCGCACCTTTATCAACAATATCGCCCGGGGCAACACAAAAGGCTGGTGGCCCTTCTGCCGCCCACACGGCCTGAATATCCCGAAACATGCGCTCGATGCGTGGCGTGTGCATAGCCTGCCACTGCTCCCACGCACGAAAATGCAGATCGCCAAAGAGCCACAAAGACGCCAGTAACGGCTGTTCGCTTGGATGGATCGCTGTCATGTCTGTGCCTTGCATCGCTTCAAATGCTCCTTTTCAATAGGTACTTGCTTCTTATTGTACAGGAGCAATGTTATGGGTATGTAAAAAACTGAGATCGCTCGCGCAAGCAGCAGCTATCGTATTGACAGGCAGTAGCTTTCCATGTAAAAATGCGGATACTCTATCTGTCAGGGTGAAGCGAACAAGTCGTGACGTTGAGAGGAACAAAGGGAAATGAAAGAGCAACACGAAAAACACGATCCTAAACAGGAACAGGCACAGCATGAACGCGAGCAACTCATGCATCGCATTGAGCAGGAACATGTGCGTTTTATCAACCTGGAATTTACTGATGTGGTCGGTATGGCAAAATGTGTCACCATTCCAGTTGAGCAGTTTGCCACATGTATTGAGCATGGCAAGTTATTTGATGGTTCTGCTCTCGAAAGCTTTGCCCGCATCGCGGAAAGCGACATGTATCTCTTTCCCGATCTCTCCACGTTTACCGTGTTGCCCGCCATTGTACGCCCTTTCCTCTCTACAACAATGCGTCAGGGTGTCGATAGCAATGGAGAGGACAATGACATTGTGGCACGTGTGATCTGCGATGTACGCACACCCGATGGCGAACCATTTGATGGCGACCCACGCGCCGCCTTGAAGCGCACACTCGCACTCGCCCATACAATGGGCTATAGTTTCCACGTCGCTCCTGAATTAGAATTTTTCCTGTTGCGCCTCAACGAGCATGGCCCCTCTTCGCTTCCGCATGATCGCGGTGGTTATTTTGACCTCTCAACAGACCTCGCTGCAACGGTACGCCGCCAAATGGCACGCACGCTTCAGCAGATGAATATCCGCATTGAGGCAAGTCATCACGAGGTCGCAGCTGGTCAACATGAGGTAGACTTGGAAAGTGGTGATGCTCTACATATCGCGGATAATCTGATGACGGCCAAATATGTCCTCAAAGCGATTGCCGCGCACTATGGCCTCTACGCCACCTTTATGCCGAAACCCGTCTACGGCATCAATGGCTCCGGCCTGCACACCCATCAACAATTAGTGCGTGTGAGTACAGGCAAAAACGCCTTTTTAAATGAGCAAGATGAGTATGGTCTCTCTGATGTTGGACGCTATTTCATCGCCGGACAACTAGCACACGCACGAGCAATGTGCGCACTACTAGCTCCGCTGGTCAACTCCTACAAGCGGCTAGTACCGGGCTTTGAAGCACCCGTTTACATTAATTGGGGGCGGGTCAATCGGCAGGCATTGATTCGCGTCCCACGCCTGAACCGCAACCGTTCGACCTCGGCCCGCATAGAACTGCGTTGCGCCGACCCAAGTTGTAATCCCTATCTGGCCTTTACTGTCATGCTACGTGCCGGTTTAGATGGCATTCAACGCCGCCTGACGCTGCCTGCCCCAATGGACGAGAATATCTTCCTGCAAGACGAGAGTGAACGGCTCCGCCCACGCACACGCATGCTGCCCGCCACGCTAGGCGAGGCTCTAGACATGCTGCGCGAGGATACGCTGATCCGCGAGACGCTGGGCGACTCCATTTATGAAGGTTTCATTGACGCCAAAAGTATCGAATGGGTTGATTATCGCCGTCAGGTCCATCAATGGGAGACCGAACGCTATCTACATATCTTCTAATTGTCAAAAAGCCGCTTTATTTGCCACATATCTCGTGATACACACGTTCATGGCTGGCAAGCATCGCCTTAAGCGAAAAATGTTGCTCGACATGGGCACGGCAGTGGGCGCGTGGCAGATCAAGCAGATCATCGACTAGAGCGGCAGCATGGGCGCACTCACCCGGCTCGACCAGAAAACCCGTCTCGCCGTGCACGATAATCTCTTCTACTGCGCCGCGTCGAAAGGCGATCACGGGAGTCCCTGTCGCCATTGCCTCGACCGGAGCCAGCCCAAACGGCTCATCCCAGGCAATCGGAAAAAGTAGACCCACAGCCTCGCCCATCAACCTCCACAGATCAGCATGCGCCAGATGCCCCAGATAGCTCACCCGCTCTTTTTCCTGGCGCAGCAGTGGCTCAATGCGCGTTGCATAATACTGCTGATCGTAGATATTACCCGCGATCACTAGGCGTCTGTTTGCCAGCAAGGCGATCTTAATCGCATCCTCAACCCCTTTTTCGGGCGTCAAGCGACCCGCAAAGAGCAGCGGCGCATCGCGCGCCACCTGGGCCTTGAATGGGATAGCACGCAGATCGAGACCATTGTAGATCACATAATCAAGCGGTGTTGCTGCCTCATAAGAGCGGGCACAGGCATGCGAGACCGTTGCCAACGTGAGCGGATGGCCCTGTCGATGCAAGACATGCAGCAAATCATTGATCTCGCTGGAAACAGCTGGCAAGTGCAACGTATGGATCACAGGAATTTCGGTGATGAGCGTACTACAGGCAAAAGAAGGCCAGTCGAAAGCGTGAGCATGGATAAGATCGAACTCGCGCTGTCGGTGCTGCAAGCGCAGGAAGAGAGCGAGAAAAAGATTAGCCTGAGCGAAAAAGCCCGCATCGGTGGGACGTTCCTGTATAGGAACGGAGAAATTCGCAGGCTGTACCTGTGCGGGCACAACAATCTCTTCAATGCGCACACCGGGGACATGCGAGCCAGCGCGCGCGAACAGGGTGACATCATGTCCGCGCTGGCTCAAGCCCTGCGCGAGTGTGGCGACGAGTGCCTGCGCTCCCCCCAGATAGGGCTGCGCGATGGTCGAGACAAGTGGTGCGACAAGTGCGATCCTCATGCTGCTCCTTACTGTGGTTGGTATAGTTGCGAGTCCTCACGCTTCGCCCCGGTAGCTGGCACTGTTATTCTCGGTCTCATGGAGCTTTACCTCATAGATCCTCTCAGTTGGAAAGCTGCGCGCCAAACGTTCCCAGAACTTAACGACCAGCACTTCCGTTGTGGGAATACAGCCCTCAAGCCAGGGCACGTCGTAGTTCAGGTGTTTATGATCGACCCAGCGAATGACCTGCTCGTTGATAATCTGCTTTATCTCGCTCAGGTTCAGCACCATACCCGTCTGTGGGTCAGGCATACCATGCAGCGTGACCTCCAGCACATAGTTGTGCCCATGCCCATGTGGGTTGGCACATTTGTCGTACAGAGTGAGGTTCTCTTGTTCAGAAAGCTGAGGACTCCAGAGCCGATGAGCCGCACTAAATGTCGTGCGCCGTGTCAGGTAGACCATAACCATATCCTTTTGCTTATGCATTGGTGAAGAGTTCGAGATTGCTCCCGCTGAACATGCGCCCGCTATCGTCGGCGAGGAACAGCAGGATCGCGGCCAGATCGGCAGGCATCATCGCAGCATGGAGCTGTGGTGCGGCCTGCCGCAGCATTTCGGTCTCGATTGCCCCTGGACTCACCGCACAGACACGAATATTATACGGTTTTCCCTCAAGCGCGAGAATCTCTGTCAGACTTGCCACACCCGCTTTAGAGACGTTATACGCACTCAAACCAGGGAACTTCTCTACACCACGAACGCCGGAAAGCGACGAGAGATTGATGATGACCCCGCTCCGCTGTTCTGCCATCAGACGAAAGGCCTCGCGACAACAAAGAAACGTTCCACGCAGGTTTGTTGCCAGCACCGCGTCCCAGGTCGCTATATCCATAGCAACAAAGGGACGCACGGTAACTATTCCAGCACTGTTTATCAGGATATCAACGCGCCCGTAATGCTCGCGCACGTACTGAAAGAGGGCGGACACGTCCTCTTCACGCGCGACATCGCCCGCGATAGTCACAGCATGACCGCCTTCTTGCACGATGAGGGCAGCAGTTTCTTCGAGGTGCGCGGACGTGCGACTGAACAGCACAAGATGCGCACCAGCACGCGCAAACAGTTGGGCAGTGGCACGGCCCACACCGCGTCCCGCTCCCGTGATAATGACAACTTGCTCTTTAATACTCATAACATCATTATAGCAGGTGACAACGCACGTGCAACTGAAAAAAAAGACACTTGTTGCAATATCCCATACTTTGATATAATCTCTCTACATACAGACCGTGCTAAGTAGTGCGTGTCCACCCGTGCCTGTGAAGACCGAGTTATTGCACACGGGGAGCGAAGTGCGTCATTGAGAGCGAGGAAGAACACGAGGCCCGTATGGCGATGAATACCTTACTGTCTGGCTCATTGAAGGAGTTTGGTCTGGTCGAGGTGATGCAGGTCATGGAGATGGGCAACATGACAGGCGCGTTACACCTCAAACAAGAGAATGGACACGCTGGTATCCTCTATTTTGATCAAGGCAAGGTTGCCAATTGCGTCGAGTTCGATTCGGGCGCGCTGACATTGGGCGATGTCTTGCAACAGTTGCACATGGCAACACATGACCAGATCGAGCTAGCTTTCTCACAGCAACTACAAGATGCTGTCGGCAAACGCATCGGCGAACGCCTGATGCTGATGGGAGTGATTAATCCAAAACAATTGCAAGAAGCACTGCGCACGAAGGCCCTCTGGACGGCCCGCGAACTGGGCCTCTGGCAAGAAGGAACCTACGAATTTACAGCCAGTGCTACAGTTCAAAAAATGCTACCCTATGGGGAGACACCGCTCAATATCGAGGTGATGCGCATCACTATAGAAATGATTCGCTATGCCGACGAATGGGAGAAATTGCGCCCGGCCCTCCCGCTGGGCATACGCACATTCCTACAAATGTCACCCGCCATCCCTCGACCCGTGACCATGCCTGCACGCATCGTCAACCTCATTAACGTTGTCAACCGTTTCCGCCGTGTCCGCCGCATCGCCAGCGCGTTGCACACCCCCGAACTGGATGTAGCACGTGAATTGGCCCAGCTTGTACAACAAAAACTGCTCATGCCTGTCTTTCACGAGGTAACACCTCATCACGGCGGGAAACGTATCCAGTTGCCCGATCCAGCAGAGAAATTACGCCTCGAAAATTTTGAACTCTTTAATCTCCTCAGTCGCATGGAGCAGGCTTGGGACCGCCTGCGCTCTCCCATGGAGCAACTGCCCGCTCTCGTCGAATTCATTAATTGGACCATGGAAGCTCTGGCCGATACCTGCCGCACAAACAGCACGATCCTTGATCCCAACACACTTATCACCATTCTCATGCGCGAAAACCTGACCAGCATCGGCAGCTACTCCTTTGCCATCGAACACAATCATATCGATGTAGAACATTTTACCACTCTCTGCCGCAACGTACTCCAAGGCGACCTCAAAAATGCGGAACGCTTCTACACCGATGCCGCCGCTATTTTATTGCGTATTTTAAATACTGTCTTTGAGTCGATTAACTCTCGTATCGCCAACCCACGCGAACGGGTCGAGAACCAGGAGGTTTGGGAAGCTTTATTCGAACAATTCGCTCTTCCTCATTAGCCATCGACATTAGCCGTTGACCAACTTGTCTTGTCTGAAATTTTTATGCCGTGCTAAACCTCTACAAATTTTGCAGCAGCAGACCCGTGATTCTTCCCATATGACATGGTATGATTAGAGAGTGGCAAGCTCCCAAGTTATCTTGGAGCTGGCATTGAGCAACTCTGTAGCGTAGTTACTTCTTTTTGCGTCTGGCTTCTTGTGTAATGGCAGGAGGAAAGATGAATACACGCACCGCCTTCCTCTTTAGGGATGTTGGCAGGTAAGGGCGCGGTTGATTACACTTACGGTTGAACTGGGTGTAGTCAACCGCGCCCCTTTGCCACCACAGAGCAAGCCAAGCCAGATGCCATCTTCCCAAGTCCCAGAAAATTGCCACTCCCTGTTCTCTATGCTATACTTGGCGCGTAGCACAACAGGTGTACAAAGAACAGGGAAGGGAACCTCATTCATCGATGGAAGATATTTCAAAGCTGCAAAATGCGTTTATTGTCGGAGAGCGCATCTACCTGCGTCCGTTAGAACCCGGGCAGGACAATCACGATTACGCACGTTGGCTCAACGACGAAGAGATTCGCCGCTATTTCTCGGTCTATCCCACCAGTGACGCTCGTGGCAAGGAGCGCATCGAAAACCTCTACAAGGCTTTTGGGCATATCATCTTCGGCATCGCGCTGAAAAGCGATAACACACTAATTGGTCTGGTAGGGTTGAAAGATATCAACCAATTAAACCAGAGCGCGGAATTTTATAATATCGTTGATCGTGCCTATTGGGGCAAAGGCTACTCGACCGAAGCCACGAAATTGATGATCCGCTACGGTTTTATGGAATTGAACCTCAATCGCATTCAGACACAGGACATGGAAGAAAATGTGGGCGGCTGGCGGTCGGATGAAAGGGTCGGGTTCAAGCACGAGGGCACGCTGCGTGAGGCCATCTATCGCTTTGGCAAATATCACGATGTGCGCGTCTACAGTCTGTTACGCAAAGATTTTCTGGAAAAGATGTAGGCAAGCATGAGCATGATTGTACAGGAGATTACTGACCAGGAACAGTGGAATAGCTTCCTCACAAGTCAACCACGTGGCCATCTTTTGCAGTCCTACGAGTGGGGTGAATTAAACAGGTATCTCGGTGGGCGCATCTATCGTCTAGGGGCTGTACAGGATGGGCAACTGGTTGGCTGTATGCTGCTCTCAGTTGCTCCTCTACCACTCCCTCTCTCGTTGCCAGGAGTCAAGTTGAACTGGCTCTATAGTGTGCGTGGCCCCACTGTTGTAGCACCTGACACACCCGCGCTGGCACTGCTGATCGCATATGCGCAGAAGGTGGCACGTAAGGAACACGCCATCGTCTTGCGTGTTGAGCCAAATGTTGCCGACGATGACCCACGCGAGGACGAGTGGCTTGCCGCCTACCATCATCTCGGCTTTCGCGATAACCCCACTGCGGTGCATGGCCGACGGAGTTGGGTACTCGATATTCGCCCCTCTGCTGAGCAGTTGCTCGCCAATTTCAAAATGACATGGCGGCAAAATGTGCGCTCGGCGGAACGCAAGGGCGTGGTCATTCGCGAGGCAAGCAGCGAGGCCGATTTCGATGCCTACTACGATCTGCTCAAAATTACCAGTGAACGCGACGCCTTTTTTATTCATGGCAAGGACTATCACAAAGAAATTTTGCGCCATTTTGCGAGCAAGGGCGATGCGGTCCTCTATCTCGCAGAACATGAGGGCGAACCTATCGCGGCCAAGATGCTAATCCGCTTCGGTGACTGGTGTTGGGACATGTTTGGCGCATCCGCAAATCAGAAACGCAACCTTAAACCCACCTACCTCCTGCAATATCGCTGCATGCTGTGGGCCAAAGCGCGTGGGTGTAGCTATTTTGACTTCCGCACGATCCCTGAAATTTTAGAGCCGGGCGAAGAGATGTGGGGCGTCTATGAATACAAAAAAGGCTTTGACGGCTTCTCACGTCTCAACATGCCAACGCAGGACTACGTGTATAATCCGCTGCTATATTACGGGTGGCGCAAACTGGTCGCCATGCGGCGCGCACGTCGCCACGAGGAGCGTAAAAAGGTCGAACTCGCCCGCGCAGCACGTGGCAAAACTGCCAACAACGAAACTGAGGCATAACGACGCAGTCGCTTGCGTTAGTTCAGGAGGAGAACCGATGGAAGCTCGCATTATCACAGACCGTCAGCAGTGGAATGACTTTGTGGCCGCTTCGCCCTGCTGCAATATTACGCAATCATATGAGTGGGGCGAACTTGCCCCTCATCTCGGTGCAGAAGCCTTGCGCATGGGTGTGGTAGATGACGACGGTAAACTGTGTGCAGCGGTCCTCGTGCTGATTTCCCGCGCTCCCATCCTGCGCCAAACCTACTTCTACGCTCCACGCGGCCCCATTGTGGATGATCCCGCTTCGCCCGCGCTCACCGTGCTGCTCAATTTTGTGCGCGTCGAGGCGCGCAAGCATAACGCTTTTATGCTCAAAGTTGAGCCGAGCGTGCTAGACAACGATACCCATTGGCTCACGATACTGGCACGGCGCGGTTTCCGCAAGAATCCCTATGCCACGCACATCCGCCACGAATGGGTCCTGGATATTCAAGCCGACGAGAAAAGCCTGCTAGCTGCCATGAAAGAGAAGTGGCGTTATAACATTCGCCTGGCAGCACGCAAGGGCATCACCGTGCGACGCGGTGAAGGTCAGGCCGATCTAGATGCCTTTTATCGCCTCTACGAAACTACCAGTGAACGCGATCAGTTTTTTATCCATGATAAATCACACTATCAGGATGTCATGCGTCTATATGGCGAAGGTGAGCATGCCGCGCTCTTCCTGGCTGAGTATGAAGGGCGCACGATTGCCGGCACGATTATCCTGTGGTTAGGCAAATGGAGCTGGTACATGTACGGCGCATCTTCTAACGAGGAGCGCGAACGGATGCCCAACCATCTCTTACAGTGGACAAGCATGCAATGGGCAAAGGCACACGGCTGCTCCTACTATAATTTTCGCGGCATCCCCGATCGCTTGGAAGAGGGTCAGGAGCTATGGGGTGTCTATGTCTTCAAGCGCGGCTTCGGCGGCTATGCCATGCGCTCGCTGGAGACACACGATCTCGTCTACCAACCACTCATCTACGAGGCCTATCGCAAGCTGCTGGATATCAAACGCTGGCGTGACGAACGCAAGCGACAACAACCCAAAGAGCAAACGCACGCCTAAGACACTACGCATGTCGATATGCTACAATGAGCAAAGTATCCTGATAGCGTTTGGTGCGTAAGCACAACATATGCGGCAGAGAGGATGTTGCACAGCGATGGTGATTGATAGCAGTCTTGTTGGCAAGAGTTCTGATCCACAGACATTCCGTATCGAAGGTGATGCCGTGCGACGCTTCTTAGAAGCAACCGAGGACCCGGCATTACAGGATAGCCTGGCAACAGGCTATGTACCGCCGACCTTCCCCACAACATTTCGTGTGCCTGTACCCGCGCTTGAACTCGATATGGCAAACATACAGCTATTGCATGGTGAGCAAGCCTATGAGTATAGCCGCCCATTACGCATTGGCGAAGAGATCACCTGCGTGGCACACATTACCGATGTGCGCCAGCGCGAAGGACGGCGCGGCTCGATGACCTTTATCGTGCGCGAACTGGTCGCAACCGACAGCGAGCAGCAGCACATCTTCACGGCCCGTAGCACCTCGATAGTCCGCCAAGCACATTCTTGAACTCACGACTTCCCACGTGCGCGGAATACCCCGTCCGAGCCAACCAGAACCCCTACACAAAGTGCGGAGAATTTGTTACACTGTGGGCAGCAGATCGCCTATTCGCTTCCGCACCGGAGAAAGAACACAGCAATGCGCATGATTGATAATAGTAGCCCTAAATATGCGGCTGTCTTGCGGCTTTTACACAGCTGGAAACAGCTTCCTGAAAGCGATATTGCCCGCATATTACATCAATATTACCTGACAACTGACGATTTTCGCCAGATGGAAGATCAGGGATTGCTCACACTGAGTTTTGCGGGCGACGAATATATGATTGCACCCACCCTGTTAGGCCGTCTCTGGCTAGAACAGTATAACAACGAGGAGCAAAACAATGCCATACGCTGACGAAGAGGAGCAGTTGCCCTATACCACAATTGGCACAGACGAGGCACGGCGCATGATTGAAGGGGGGGCACATGTGATTGACGTTCGCCAACCCAATGAGTGGGAGCGTGGACACATCGCCGAAGCCGAGCTAGTGCCAATTACTGGCATCTATTCCTTTGGCAAAGCCTTGCAAGAATTGCATATTTCACCTGATGAAGAGGTCATCTTTGTATGCGCATCAGGCCAACGCAGTTCGACCGCCGCCGAAATCGCCTTATTGACTGGCCTGAAAAAGGTCCATAATCTGGCAAACGGCATGAATGGCTGGCTCAATCGCCGCTATCCTATCGAGCGTTAAGCACGTCTTGCCTGTTATCAGCGCGTATACATTATTTATGTACAAGGAGGAGATCAATGCCTTTATTAGAAGGAAAGAAAGCCCTAGTTTTCGGGGTCGCCAATCACCGCTCGATTGCCTGGGCCATTACGCAGGCACTCGCCGCCGAGGGGGCGCAGGTAGCGTTGACCTACCAGGAGCGCATGGAAAAATATGTGCGTGACCTCGCCGCCAAAATTCCCAACACACCGCTCATTCCTTGCGATGTGCAGAACGACGCTGAACTAGACACTGCCTTTGCGCAAGCCGGAGAAATCTTTGCAGGCAAATTGGATATTCTGATCCACTCCGTTGCCTACGCACCACCCTCCGAGTTGGAAAATCCTTTCATCGAAACCACCAGGGCTGGTTTTCATACCGCTCTTGACATCAGTGCCTATTCACTGGTTGCGATGGCGCGTCGTGCCAAACCGCTAATGCAAGCGAATGGCGGCGGCAGCATCCTGACTCTCACCTATATGGCAAGCGAGCGCGTGATGCCCAAATACAACGTAATGGCGGTTGCTAAAGCGGCCCTAGAGTGCAGCGTGCGCTATTTGGCCTATGAGATGGGCGAATACAATGTGCGCGTCAACGCGATCTCGGCAGGTCCGCTCAATACGCTAGCCGCACGCGGCGTCTCTGGTTTTACCTCCTTCCGCGACCAGATGGGTAGCGCAGCTCCCCTCCGGCGCAATATTGAGCAAGCCGAAGTGGGCGACGCTGCCCTCTTCCTGTGCAGCCCGCTGGCACGCGCCATCACGGGCGAAATCATGTTTGTCGATGCCGGCTACAACATCATGGGCGCATAACAGACAAAGCGTTCATTTAGGATGTTCTATTACTCGTTCTACATATTTACAACCAGGGCAACCGTACACGTTTCCCTGGTTGTTTTTAGCGTTATCTCTTCAATAGGCATGCTAGGCCGCCACATCCATCGAAAATGAAAGAGAAATTCCCCATTGCTCCTTTTTTCCGTAACTTTCCGCACTCATCCACGTTTCTATTGAGGATATTACTTCTTCTTTATGATATAGAGGAGAGCAATCTTATATAAACTAACACACAGATGGTTTGTATAAACCGTAATATCGTATACGAACAGGACAAGACGCGCTTGCTCAGAAGACGGGATACCCACTCCTGGCTAGTTGAAGAGGTGAAAGAGTATGGTTAAAAAAGCGAACGGGGCATTGCCCAACGAGTTACTTACCTACGAGCGAGAACATCATCATTGGACACAGGAAGAAGTGGCCCAGATGATTGAGGTTCCTGACCCAAAAATGATCGGACGCTGGGAGCGCGGCATCACGCAGCCTTCCCCGCACTATCGACGCCAACTCGCTGCACTGTTTGGCAAAAGTACACGCGAGCTTGGCTTTGTGCGCAAAGACGAGATTCCTTTCTGGAGTATTCCCAGCCGCCGTAACCTCTTTTTCACAGGGCGAGACGCCTTGCTAACACGCATTCATAGCAGCTTGACGACTCATAAAAGTACAACATTACTGCCTCCGCAAGCCCTGAGCGGCCTGGGCGGCATTGGTAAGACACAAACAGCCCTTGAATATGCCTACCGTTATGCGCACGAATACCACACAGTTGCCTGGATACGTGCCGATTCGCCCGACACGCTGGCCTCAGATTTCACTGCCCTGGCCGATCTTCTAGGCTTACCGGAACGCAACATGCAGGAACAAAACCATATCATCAACGCGGTGAAACAATGGCTGTCAGTGATGACACGCTGGCTACTCATTTTTGATAATGCCAACACCCTGGATATATTACAAGAGATTCTGCCAGCCACCTGCCCCGGACATATTTTGATTACCACCCAATCGCATATCGCTGGCACATTGGCACAAACGATTGAGGTTGACGCGATGACAGTAGACGAGGGAGCCTATTTCTTGCTGCGTCGTGCCAAGCGTATCGATCTTCATACGCCTCTACATGAAGCCGCTGCGACTGATCTTCAGCATGCCAGAACGCTCTCGCAGGCACTCGGCGGTGTGCCGCTCGCCCTTGACCAGGCCGGGGCTTATATCGAAGAGACTGCTTGCGGACTCGCAAATTATCTCAAAATCTATCAACACCGTCACAAGGAACTACTTCAGCGACGCGGAATCACTGATGCCGATCATCCACCTCCAGTGACGACCACCTGGTCCCTCTCTTTTGAAAAGGTTCAGCAGACAAGCCCTACCGCAGCATCGCTCCTGCATTTACTGGCCTTCGCAACCGCTGACGCCATTCCTGAAGAATGCATTACCCAGGGTGCAGCCGCACTTGGCCCGCAGCTAGCTCCAGTCATCGCCGACCAACTCAATTTTGATACGGCGATCAAGGTCTTACGCCATTTTTCGCTCTTGCGCCGCAATTCTGACATAAGCATGTTGAGTATTCACGCGCTGGTACAGACGGTGTTGCGTAACACCATGGATGAACACACACAACGACAATGGAGCGAGCGTTGGGTACGTGCGCTCTGTTTGATCTTCCCCACAGGAGAATTTGGCACGTATCAACAATGTGAACGCCTGCTTTCGCAAGGGATAGCTTGTGCAGAACTGATCCGCTCCTGGCAGATGGTTTTTCTGGAAGCGGCGCAACTCCTTCGCACGATAGGCAAGTATCAAAAAGGGCGTGGAAGATACAAACAAGCACTCACACTCTTTCAGCAGGCCTTAACCATCTTGAAAGAGTTACAACCAACACAGCATATAGAGACTGTACGATGTTTGCGTGAAATGGGCGACCTCTTTGAGGTACAAGGTTTGTACAATCGGGCCGAAACACTGTTTCAGCAAGCCATCACGTTATGCGAAGAACAGCTTGACCCCAGTCACATAGAAATTGCCCTCACGCTCTACAAATGGGCGGAAGTCTGTATTCTGCAAACACACTATAGCCAGGGTCTCGCCATTAGCCAACGCGCCCTCGCTCTCTGTGAATTACAAGCAGATGCGCAATATCAGTCTTTACAAGCAGAAATCCTCAACAACATGGCGTATGTATTTTTGCGACAAAAAGACTATAGGCAGGCAGCAGGGATATTTCAACAAGCCATGCTGATCCACAAGCAAATACTAGACCCCTTTCACCCCGATATGGCAATCCATTATAACAACATTGCTTTTTGCCACTTTGAGCAAGGCAACTATAATGATGCCGAATCCTTTTATCTACAAGCCATTGCTATCTGGGAGCAGGCTTTCGGCCCAGAACATCCCGATGTCGCACATGGCCTGGCAAACCTGGCACGCCTCAACGCGGCACGCGGCAATTATGCTCAGGCCGAACAAGACTATCAACGCTCCCTCACGATTATTAGTGCTGCGCAGGAAACAGCAGAGGTAAAAAAAGTGATGCCTTTGAGAGGTCTCGCCAAGTTGCATGCGATGCAGCAACACTATCAACAAGCCGAGCAATACTACCAGCAGATAGTACACATACTTGAACATGCCCTCGAACCGCAATACCCAAAACTGCTAGAAGTACTCGATGAAATGCTCCAACTGGCACGCGAGCAAGGCGAGAGCCAACGAGTCGAACATCTACAGCAACACATGCAAGAGATCAGGTTTTTGATGAGCGCAAGCAATACAGCGGTCCTGATTAGTTAACACAAAATAACAGCGGTAATGTCCACCGAAGAAAAGCCTCCCATCATGCGATGAGAGGCTTTTCTTCGGTGGGTTATGCTTTTTGCGCTGGGCGCATTTACATCATGCCACCCATGCCACCAGCGGGAGCCGCAGCTTCCGACTCTGGGGAATCGGTGATGAGTGTGTCTGTTGAAAGGACCATGCCCGCAATGCTGGCAGCGTTCTGTAAGGCAGAGCGTGTGACCTTCACAGGATCGACGATACCCGCTTTGAACATATCCACGTACTCGTTGGTCAGCGCATTGAAGCCATAGCCGCGCGGGCTGTGGCGCACACCGGCGACAACGACCGCACCATCTTGACCGGCATTAAAGGCGATCTGGCGCAATGGCTCTTCCAAAGCACGGCGCAGGATGTTGAGACCAGTCGTCTCCTCACCCGCTGCAACAACAACTTTATCCAGGGCCGGAATGGCTGCGATCAAAGCAGCCCCGCCGCCAGGGATCACGCCTTCTTCGATAGCCGCACGTGTTGCAGATAGCGCATCCTCAACACGATGCTTCTTCTCTTTCAGCTCCACTTCGGTAGCCGCGCCAACCTTAATCACGCCAACGCCACCAGCCAGTTTCGCCAAACGCTCCTGGAGCTTCTCGCGATCATAATCGCTGGTCGTCTCCTGGATGAGCGCACGAATCTGACGCACGCGAGCATGAATCGCGTCTTCGGAACCTGCCCCTTCAACGATGATCGTGTTATCCTTCGTCGTGGTAATCAGACGGGCACGGCCCAGATCACGCATGGTAGCATTTTCTAGTTTCAAGCCACGCTTCTCGGTAATGACACTTGCACCCGTCAGGATAGCAATATCTTCGAGCATGGCCTCGCGGCGATCACCAAAGCCAGGAGCCTTGATCGCCAGCACGTTGAAAGCTCCACGCATCTTGTTAACCACAAGCGTCGCCAGAGCCTCGCCATCCACGTCTTCGGCAATAATTACCATGTTCTTGTTACCGGACTGCAAGACACGCTCCAGAACCGGCAGAATGTCGGCAATCGCGCTAATCTTCTTATCGGTAATCAGGATATAAGGATTCTGAAGCTCTGCCTCGGTGTTGTCGGGGTTCGTCGCCATGTAGAGAGAGATAAAGCCACGGTCAAACTGCATACCTTCCGTGTACTCTTTTTCCATCTCGATGCCACGACCCTCTTCCACCGTGATGACGCCGTCTTTGCCGACTCTTTCCATCACTTCGGCAATCAGCTCACCAATTGTGCTGTCTGCTGCCGAGATTGAGGCCACCTGAGCAATCTCTTCGCGTGTCTCAACCGGCTTGCTCATCGATTTGATCTCAGCAATAATCGCCTCGACGCCCGCTTCCAGGCCACGCCGCAGAATCATCGGATTCGCACCCGCCGCCAGATTCTTCAGGCCCTCGGTAACGATAGCTTGCGCCAACACGGTTGCTGTCGTCGTGCCGTCGCCCGCGACATCATTGGTCTTGGTCGCGACTTCTTTAAGCAACTGCGCGCCCATATTCTCAAAGGGATCAGGCAGGTCAATATCGCGAGCGATGGTCACACCGTCATTGGTAATCGTCGGTGCACCAAATTTTTTGTCCAGAACGACGTTGCGCCCCTTCGGACCAAGCGTCACCTTCACAGCCCCTGCTACCGCATCGATACCCTTTTTCAGCGAGTAGCGAGCCTGCTCATCAAATTGCAAACGTTTTGCCACGACTTCAACTCCTATTCAACGATACCCATGATATCGTTTTCGCGCAGAATCAAATACTCTTCACCGTCAATCTTGACTTCCGTGCCAGAGTATTTGGCAAATAGCACGCGCTGCCCCACCTGAACCTCTAGCGTGGTGCGCTTGCCATTATCCAATACTTTGCCAGGGCCAACCGCGAGGATTTCGCCTTCTTGTGGCTTCTCTTTCGCGGTGTCCGGCAATACAATTCCGCTCTTCGTCACTGTCTCACGAGCCAGTGGCTTGACAACAATGCGATCACCCATTGGTCGCAGTCGAGTACTAACCATTGTCATGTTCACGCCTCCCTATCTGTCATATCTGCATTATCAAGTAGATGCGAGAGACCACTTGTTACTAGTTTTTTTAGCACTCTTCACATGAGAGTGCGAACCTGTCTAATAATACACCATGATTGCCCTCTATGCAAGAGGGAATTTTGTTTGCAATCTACAATTTCGCCGCAATAAAAAGCGTGGGGACTGCAATTAACCAGTCCCCACGCTTTTCCTTTGTCTTACTCTAAAGTGCTTTCCCATCTCCCACATATCCACCCCACGCGATGTGCTTTCCCACCTTCATGCTCCTCTCCCCACTTACCACCCCACACGCTACGGTACATTATCTCCCAACTTCCACCTTGACCACCGTACCCGTAGCACTCTTCGCCCACCCACCCATCATCTTCCATAAATACCCCTGGAGCACCTTCACTCACCACTTTTCGTCAGCCACATCGCTACACTTTTACCCCGTCTTCCATCCCCACCACTGCTGCACTACGCCCCGTCTTCCATCCCCTTATTTTCACTGGCCTCACCAGCGAACTCTTGTTTCGTTTGACCTGCTCATACTATACATCACAGTCATGACGACGATATGAATTTTATACGCGCATACATGAATATTTTTTCATTATTAGACACGAGGCACGAAGAAGTTTTATTACAATTCTTTCATCGCCCCTCAATTCAGGGCAAATTGGCTACTGTCCGCCAGAGCTATCGTTTTGGCCATTTCCATGCTATGATCACACTACGCACTATTAACCTAGAGGATGATGCTTATGCCCTACTCTTCTTTACTCATTGAGACAGTTCGTTTTACAGCATCCGATACGCTACTTATACTCAACTCGGCGCATGATCCTTTTGTGCCGTTCGCGCTCCATCAGTTGCGTGCCGGCACGCTCGTTCTGGCTGAGGATTATGTTGCCGCCCTTGCTCAGGTGCAACAAACTACCGACCGCTCTTCAACAATCATTGTACCACAGATACATCACGTCGCCTTTCATGACTATATCTCACACCACCCGGCGGCAAGCGCAGATGTCGCTGTCATGAATCTGCTCTATCAACCCGCCAATAGTTGGATGCTCTATGGCCTACACTGTGCTGCCCATGCCTTGCGTCCGCATGGTCGCCTCTATGTTCTAGGGGCTAAAGAGCGCGGCATACTAACGATTGCCAAACGTATGCAAGAGCTATTTGGCAACCTTGAAACGTTGGAGATCAGCAAAGGACAGCGCGTACTCTGCTCTCAGCAAAACAGCAGGGGAGAACAAGCAACATCGTTTTTAGAGAAAGCCGCCATAAGCGTGTTCGCCGCTAGCAAGCTCGATGAGGGAACACGCTTGTTGATCGAGGCATTAGAGGTACACGTGACCGATCAGGCCCTTGATATCGGTTGTGGAGCGGGTTTTCTGGGCCTGCATATCGCCCACCTAGCCACACAGGGCACGGTGACCATGCTTGATGCCAGTCTCGCGGCAGTTGCCAGCGCACAGCAAACTATCGCACAGAGTGGACTCGGCAATGTGCAAGCCCTGGCAAGCGATGCCACGCGTGCCGTGCAAGGCCAACGCTTTGACCTGATCGTGACCAACCCACCATTTCACCAGGGCGGCATCCAAACAACAAAAATTGCTGAGCGGTTCATCGCAGAAGCAGCCCCCTTGTTACGCCCACGTGGACGCTTCTATCTAGTCGCGAACCGCTTCCTGAAGTATGAGCCGGCCTTGCGCACTCATTTTTCCCAAATGGAAGAGGTTCAAGGCAATAGCCGTTACAAAGTCTTGCGCGCCCTTCTGCATTGACACACTAGATTCACCATCTTAGCAGGGTATGGTACTATTTTCTCATGTTTTAGCCGAAGATGAGATGGTATCATATGCTATAAGCATGTGATACCATGCATGGAAATGTATTATTGTGTTTCAATGTGCGATAACAACAGGGTCGTATGGCTTGAGAACTCAGCTCAACGCTATTTTTCGAGAACAACAGCCATACCGTTGTAGCATTAGGCGTCTCATGAGTACTTGTCGCACACGTATTTTTCTGTTAAAATAGAACAAAGGTTCTGCTACATTAAGGAGTTTGTACATGGCAAGCGGTAGCTACGCCGACAAATCGGTAACGCGCGAACTTTCGCAAAACACGACGCCCATTCCCTTGCGGGCGACGCGGCAGCTTCCTGCGCTTGTTACCGAGGATGATATACAAGAATCATCTTCCCTGGCGTTAAAGCCATCCAGTCAGGTTGTACAACAATCAGCTTACTCTGAACCCAAAACTATTAGCTTAGAGCCAAGAAGGCGTATCGTAGATGAATACGCTCCTCCCGCGCCTCTTCCTCTAGAACGTCATCGTTTCTGGCTCAACCCACTCGTGATTTGCCTGGTGTGTGTAGTTGTTGGTCTAGGCGTTCTCTTATCGGCAGGCATCTTCCAACATGCCGGCGATCCGCAGTTGGTTAATTTTACAGGCGGTAAAGTTTATTCGGTGCAGGTTGGAGGTAGCCTCGCCAATACATGGCAGGCGAATGGCCCCTTGCAGCCCAAAGTTCCGATCATCCCCAGTTCTGGCCCCTACTCTGTCTTGGGACAACCCACGCTTACCGCCGATTTTATCAATCGCGTCTTGGCAAACTACAATTCGCCCGCCGCCGGCAAGGGGCAAGCACTCTATAATCTGGGCATACAATATGGCATTGACCCAGCTTTCGCGCTAGCCTTCTTCTTCCACGAAAGTGCTTTCGGCACACAGGGCGAGGCGCGTGTGAGCCTTTCATTGGGCAATCTACGTTGCATTCCCAATTTTAAGTGCCAGGATGGCTATGCCTGGTTCCCCAGCTGGGAGTCCGGCTTTCAGGCCTGGTATAGTCTAATTCGCAATCTCTATGTAGCCCAGTGGGGCCTAACGACCGTGAGCCAGATCATCCCACGCTACGCTCCACCGAGCGATAACAATAACGATAGTGCCTATATCGGTTCGGTCGAGCATTCTATTGATGTCTGGCATGCCGGACAACTACAGCCATAACTCCACTCCCACTGATTGGCAACAGATGCTCATTTTCGTACATGTATCACAAGGTTCCCGCTTCCGTGCGCGAACCTTTCACATTACAAGGCAGAAAATTTCATGGAAGAGTCATATCCACATGTGCAGTTAGCGGAAGTGACAATTGCCGAGCTACAAGCCGCCCTACAGGATGGTCACTTGACCTCGCTGCAACTCGTCAATATGTATCTACAACGCATTCAGGCTATTAATCGACAGGGACCATGTATCAACGCGCTAGCAGAGATCAACCCTGACGCTCGTACTATCGCGCAGCAACTCGATCAGGAGCGCAAGGAGCGCGGGCCACGTGGCCCACTCCATGGCATTCCACTGCTCCTCAAAGACAATATCGCTACAACCGACCGTATGGAGACAACGGCTGGTTCATTAGCCCTGGTCGGGATACGTCCAAAGCGTGAGGCTTTTGTGGTTCAGCAGCTACGCGCTGCCGGCGCGATTATACTGGGCAAAGCCAATCTAAGCGAGTGGGCAAATTTTCGCTCCAGCCATTCCAGTAGCGGCTGGAGTGGGCGCGGCGGGCAGGTACTCAATCCCTACGTACTCAATCGCACGCCCTGCGGTTCAAGTTCCGGCTCAGCAACAGCGGTCGCGGCGGGTCTCGCGGCCGCCTCGCTCGGCACGGAGACAGATGGCTCCATCCTCTGTCCCGCCAATATGAACGCGGTAGTGGGCATCAAGCCAACGGTCGGCCTGACCAGCCGCTCCGGCGTCATTCCCATCGCGCATAGCCAGGATACTGTTGGACCTTTTGGACGCACCGTCGCTGACGCGGCTGCCGTGCTTGGCGCGCTTGTCGGTGTGGACGAACGCGACACCGCAACACAGCAGAGTACAGGCAAAATTTATCATGACTATACGCAATTTCTTGATGACAATGGGTTGCGGGGAGCGCGCATCGGCATAGCCCGTGAAGTTTACAGTGGCTACGATGCGCGTGTTGATGCGCTACTTGAGCAAGCCATCGCAGCCATGCGCACGGCGGGAGCGGAGATCATCGACCCAGCAAATATCCCAACCGCGAAGCAGATCAATGAGACAGATACGGAGATGACTGTTCTGCTCTATGAGTTCAAGGCCGATCTAAATAGCTATCTGCAAGACCTCGCGGAATCGCCTGTGCGCTCACTGGCAGATGTGATTGCCTTCAACACCGCACATACAGAGCAAGAGATGCCGTATTTCCAGCAAGAATTGTTGCTCAATGCACAAGAGGCTGGCACGCTCGCAGATGAACGCTACCTTGCAGCTCTGGAGAAGAACCAGCGTCTCGCACGTCAGGAAGGGATTGACGCGGTGATGGAGCAGTATCACCTGGACGCGCTGGTCATGCCAACGGGGGGTCCCGCGTGGTTAGTTGATCTGGTCAATGGCGATCACGGTGCGGGCGGCTGCTCGCAGCCAGCCGCCCTTGCGGGCTATCCGGCGATCAGTGTGCCAATGGGCTACATTTTCGAGTTGCCCATCGGCATTACTTTTATGGGTCGCGCCTTCTCAGAGCCAACACTCATCAAACTGGCCTATGCCTTTGAGCAACGCACAAAAGCACGCCACTCGCCCAAGTATCTGCAATCCGTGCCGTAAAGCTCTCAAATCAAGCATGCCTGATCGTTCTGTTCAGGAAGTGCTGGCTCCGATACTCGCTTATCCAGAGGATTGAGGCCAGCACAAAGATCGCCAGGCCGAGTACAAAGAAGATGCTCTGCAACACCAAGGCGATCAGCAGATCACTACCGCTAATATGGTCAATAACGGCTACTTCCACGATCTCAAAGACGATCATGGCCAATCCCGCGAACGCTGCCGCCAGCACGCCTATTTCGTGCCTAGTCAGGATGGTTGCTGAAGCAAGTGTCATGCTGCCACCGACAATGACCAGTAGCGAGAGGCCGGGGAGCGTATAGTCGGAGAAAGGTGAACCGACCAGCCATTCACGAGGGGTTGCAATCGCGCCCGTCAGCAAGCCGATGCCGCCTGAGATTGTGGCAAGCGCACCGAATACAACAAGGATAAAAGTTGTTAGACGCATAACTTTATGTTTCATGCTCGTTCTTCCTTTTCTACATGAGGGAACTCACGCGCACTCGATAGGGTGTGAATGAGAGCATCCTTATACGCCACTAGAAAGGCTAACAGAGCAAGTTTACCGGAGCATCACAAGGAGCCATGCGCCTGACACAAGAGTGTCACAGTAGGAAAAAATGCAAACAATATGGATGAATCACCCTCTTAACTGAGGTAGGCGACGTTGCTGTAGTTGATGGGACGCCCAAAAACAGTGCAAGTCTCGAACGGCCTGGGAAGCCGGTTGAGACTTGCATTGTTGTTTTTAGACAGCACAAAGTGCCAAGGGACGGATGTGGCTCGGCTTGTTCACTGCTGTTCGTTCAAGGCTATTTCGTGCTCAAATCGTGCTGTCATTGTTCATTTTAAACCTTGTTGTAGTACTGCTTTTCACTGGTGTTGCTACATGAGTTGCTACATTGCTACAGAAGTATGCCCTTCGTTGAAAAGTGTTTTTCCTGGTTGCTATTAATTCTCGTTTGGTGTAGTTAGTGTTGGATACCGAAGGGGGGACTCAAGAGAGGTTGTTTGTTTTTGTCCATTTCAGTTCATTTCACGCTCAATGTTCCTGGCTTTTGTCTATTTGGGAGCATCAAAAATGATCTCGTTGCATCGTCTTTGCTATCAAACTTTGACATTTTTCTGATGAAAAGATGGGATTTAGAAGGTTCATTGTTGTTCTTGCTGTATGCGTTGAAGAAGCATATGGTAGTTGCTTTTGATTATCTTTGTGTGAGGATGCTCGGGACCGAGAGCCTGCTGATAGATGCGCAGGGCTTGCTGGTAGAGCGGTTCGGCCTCCCCATAGCGACCTTGGGCTTGATAGAGGCTCGCTAATTCGTGCATCGTGGCGGCGGTTGAGAGATGCTCGGGACCGAGAGCCTGCTGTTTGATGCGCAGGGCTTGCTATTTCTCGGCTGTTTCATCTAGCCAGTCTGCAAGGGTGATCTTTTCAGATAACTCTTCCACCAGTTTCACCGTCTCCACGCTGACCGTGATGACTTTCTTCACCAGACGCACAATGTATTCCTCGTCGTCCAGATTGTTCGGGTCGCTGACGATGCCGCTGCGCTTATCCTCGCTGACCTGGTACTGGTCAATCACCCACTCTAATGCTGAACGGTTGCCTAAGCGATAGGCAAAACATTCCTGGGGAATGCCTGCTAGTGTCAGGCTTTCGTTGACGATCAGCGTACTCTTGTCGGGTGTCAGGTGCATCTTCTCCACATGCCAGGAAAAGGGCACTGCTCTATTCTCGATCTCCTGTAATGGATACTCTCGTGCCTGCTCATAGTGTAGGTGTTGTTCCATTAATGCTTTGCCAATACGCACACAGGTTTCAAAGGCTGGCGTGGTTTTGAGCAAGGGGATATGCGGTAGGTCGCGTTTGAGGTTCTCGGCATAGCGTTCGCGGTAGGCGGGATGGTGCAGCATGGCATAGACGTAGTGAAAAATATCCCACTTGCTGACTTGCTCATCATAACGCTTCTGAAACTGCTGCAACGCCCAATCCGTGATATTCTCTCGCCGATTGCTGCCATCCTCCATATAGGTGTAGAACGGGAAGCATTGTGTTTTCTCTAGCATATCAAGACAGGGAATGATGTTACTCACAAGACAATGAAAAGGTTTAAAGCTGCCAATACCACTTAAGCAAATAACCGTATTTTCTTGTTCTGTCGTTGGAATAGGAAAGATTTGGGGGAACTGGTATGTTCGTTCATTAAGAAGATGATCAAAGAAAAGCCATTGTTGGCAGAATGGGCGATAGAGTGAAGGACGAATTTTAGTTGCATTAAATTCAGCAATATGGTTACGCTGAAGATTTGCTTTTAAGCCTTCACTCCATTTTATTTTTGTATCATCGTATGTTACAAAATTGTCTATATCGTTTTCGCTGGTTTGGTTCCGTCTTCTCCATCGATCAATTTCACTGTTATAGGTAGTGATAAAAAGATTGATTTTTTGTATTAATGTGTCGTGGTTAAAATCATATACCCAAAGGTCGCGGTTCGTTTTTACGCCACCGCTGTAGATTTTGAAAATCGCCATTGCGCTACTAATATTGCCTGCTTTGGCCTCTTTTGTGCCCATCGGCAAAAATGTGTCAAATTCGTCATACACACCATCAGTTAGCCAGGCATGTTTTCTATCAGGAATGAGTTGTTGCCATGCTATACCTTTAAGGTTGTCTGCATGTGTAAGGAATTGCAATTTCTCTGTCTTGCGCCAAAATTCGGGAACACGGTAGTAGTATAAGCGACGTTCAGGCGTAGCCGATTTACGCACTGCTATGGTGATACCAACTCCAACCTGAATGCCGAAAACATTATGTGTTGTGCCTGAGAGCTTGGGATTGGTGCGAACATTACCATGCAGGTCGAGATGATAGACGCTGGTAAAGTCTTGCAAAAGGTGTTTACGAAAGCCATCAAAGGCAATTCCATTGATAAAGCCATTATTCGTGACAAAACATACAATACCGTCTCGCTTGCCAAGACGATCAATCGCCCAACGAAAGAATTTTACATAGGCATTGCCGAGGGCGTTTTTGTTACTGGCGCGTGAGTCTTTGGCGTAGGTCTCGCGTATGCGCTGTTCGATAACGGGATATTGTTGGTTTTTATTGTTGTCGTTCTCGTTCTCCTGCCCCACGTTATAGGGTGGATTGCCGATGACGACCATGATCTGGGCCTCTTTCTGGCGTTGCACGCGCTCGGTGTTCTCCTCAACAAGCCAGGAGAGTTGCTGGCCTTCTGCCAGTTCCAGTGTGTCTGCAAAGGAGATGCCCCCAAATGGCTCGTATTCTCTCATGTTCTCGTAATACTCGTGTTCAATATTCAGTGAAGCAATATAGTAGGGCAAGAGCATGATTTCATTGCAAAAGAGGTCATGTTGATATTTGTAGCGCAATTTGGAACGTGGGATGCGGTGTAAGATGTTGACGATAAAGCTCCCTGTGCCTGTCGCTGGGTCAAGTATCTGCACTCCTGGCTCGGCGAGCGAGGTTTGGAACTCACGTTGGAGCACTTCTTCTACGCTGGCAACCATGAAATCGACGATCTCCTGGGGTGTGTAGACAATGCCATGTGTGTCGGCATCTTTGACTGAATACCCCTGAAAGAAGCGTTCATAGACGGTATTGAGGAACTGCTGACGTTCCGTCCAACTCTCCATGCCCTTTGCAGCTGCTTCGATGGCGACATAGAAACGGTCAAGCGGTTTGAGAAAATCGGTCAAGCTAAACGAGCGGCTGGTGAGGGCCTGGATGACTTTCTCGATTTCTGCGGCAATGGCGTTGCGGTTGGTGAAGTCGGGATTGTTGAAAACAGTGCGAAAGAGGCGTGCCGTCAAAATATGCTGAATGAGCATTTCATCAATGGCGGCGTCACTCAGGGTGGGATTGATCGATGCTCGGCAAATGGTCGCAAAAGTGGCAAAAGCCGTGATAAATTTCTTGTTCTTCTTGTGTTCTTCGTTGAGGATGGTCAAGATGCTCTTTGCCAGTTCGGGAATGCGTTCTTTGAACTCCTGGACAGCGGCCTCAAAGGTGGCAATTTCTGGCTCGGTATGACTAAAAAATTGTCTGAGCAGATCAATGAGTGATTCCCGTTTGGTCAAATCGAACTCTGCTGCACGCTTCTTGTTCTGGTAGAGGATGGCACGTTTGCTATTCTCAAAGATGATGTTGGTGAGTGGGTAGTTCTCTTTGATCTTCTTGCTGATCTCTTTTTCCAGGTCGTCTTTGGTATCTTTGGCTTCCCAGTAGCCCCGTCTGAGGTGATAGGCATTGTCATGGAACGTGCCGTCTGGTCGTCGCCCGCTTTCGAGCGTCTCTTCTGGTATCAGTGTCCAGTTCACGCTACGTGCGAACTCTGCCAACAGATTTTGGAATGCGGAACGGATGGCGGTTTCGTGTTCGGCCTTGCCCACATATTCAGCCAGTTCTTTATAGTAGTGGTCAATAGCTTTTTTGAGCGTGGGTGTGATAGTAATAAGAGATGCGTTTTGCATAGAATAATCAACTGCCTTCTTCCAACCGTGTTGAGTGATGTGCTTATAATACCATGAAACAAGTTCTTGTAGCTATAGACTATTCCCCACATGGCTTGTTTGATGTTCTCAGCACGGGTCCTGCATTGGAACATGGTTTTTGGTTCCTCTTGAGAGGATAGGGGAGAATGAGTATATGAGTCAGTATGATGATCTTGTAGCTTGGTCTATTGAGCAAGCGGAAACATTGCTTCCATCGTTAGGGAATCGTTGGTTGCATGTCCAGGGCGTTGTCGAGCGGGCGCGCTGGGTCGGACAGACATTTGCTGCGGATAATCGAGCGTATCTGCTGGCGGCTGCCTATGTGCATGATATCGGCTATGCACCCTCGTTGAAACGGACGGGCTTTCATCCTGTCGATGGGGCGTATTATCTGCGCTCCTGTGGCTATGAGCGGCTGGCCTGCCTCGTGGCTCACCATTTTGCGGCATGTTTTGAAGCGGAGTTACGTGGGTGCGGTGAGGCGTTGAAGGAATTTCCACGTGAACATTCGGCGGTTGCTGATGCGCTGACCTATTGTGATAGCACGACGGGTCCCATTGGTCAACGTCTGACCTTAAAAGAGCGGGCTGCTGAGATACGTAGTCGTTACAAAGAGAGTGATCTGGTTGTGCAAGCTCTGAAACTGGCAATGCCACATGTCTCCCTGACGGTTGCTCGTACTCAGCAGCGGCTCCTCAAGTATGGTTTGGTTACAAGCCAACCCAAAGGCTGATAATGACTCTGGCTTCGATACCTTCTAACCTGGCTATTTCGTCGTTTCCGTCCATGCTGCTGACTTTCACATGTACCTGTTCTGGGTCAATGCCTAATCCCTCGGCGATGTTCTGTTGCATCTGTGGAATGCGCTTTTTCATTCTTGGCAGCTCTCCACAAAGGATTGTGACATCGATATTGCCGATAAGCAGTTGCTCCGGTTCGATCAAGCGGCGGCGCATTTCTGGAAGATAGTCGATTGATCTGATTCCGGTTTCTCCTTTATCTGGAAACCAGTCGTCGATATCGCCTTTATTGACTGCGGCTGCCAGTGCCATAACAATTGCATGAGCAACGACATCTCCATCACTCCTTTTGGTGTTGGGGCCTTTCGGGAATGTGTCGAATGTGACCCCTGCCAGTGTAAGTTGTCTGCCTTCTGCAAAAGCATGAAAGTCAGAAGCAAAGGAAAGTCGCTGGCTCCTGGCAAGGGTGCGCGCAATATCTCTTACGAGTTCTGCTCTGGTCATTTCGTCAATGGTCTTCATTTGCTCGCTTCCTCTTCAATCGGGTATTCATAGGTATATTCATGTAAGGCTGCGTTTGCAACAATATGGCTGTATTCAAAAAGAATGTTTTTGTCTGTCCATACCCAGCGGTCCATATCGACAACTGGCTGCCCTCTGGATATATTGACTAGGGCTGCTTCGTCTGCGGATGGCATGCGAATATTGATCTTCTCAAAAGCTCTCGTTGCTCTCTGGCCTGTGTGTTCATACATCCACTTAAACAGTGGTATATATCCTTCGTCTTTGCCAAGTAGGTCGCCAAGCAATGATGCGAGATAGTAGCTGTCCAGTATGCGATAGGGTATCCTGTCTACGATGTGAACACGGTAGCGGCGCAAAACTTTGGTTTCTGGGTCTGCTCCTAATTCTGCTCCTATCTTGGCTCCTGCTGGGATGATTGATGAAGGTTCGATGAAACGAACAAGCGTTTGTCTGCCTTGTGCTTCCATAGCACGGATAAATGAACCCGCTCGTTTCAATTCTAAGCCTTTTGCAATCTTAGGAGCGGATGGTCCAACAAGCACCTTTGCGCTTGGCGATCTTACAAACGCTCCTGATCGTGGCACGGTGTCTATGATATTGTCTGCCTGCAATCGGAGGAACGCAGCTCTTACGGTTGCTCTGCTTACCCCTAGCTCGTCTCCTATCTCGCGCTCGGCTGGTAACTTTTGTCCAGCGACATAGATGCCACGCTCTATTCTCGATGAAAGTTCTGTCACTACCTCATCGATTTTTGTCTCCTTTTCCTCGTCCATAGCTGCCGCTTTCTTTATATTTATTTTGGTAAGTACCACTGATTTACCAAAGAATACCATAGGGAAAGCAAAATTACTAGCTTTTTGAAAATCCACCTCTTTTGGTATTGACATTTGGTACGTACCAAATTATAATTGGAACATACCACTGGTTGATACCAGTGAGGTCCTTTTACAACTGAATAGTGAGCTACCGAATGCGTTAGGGACGTGTCGAGCGGTGACACAACTGATCTTGCGGGTTGCTCCCGCTAACTCAGAATATTGGTCAACCGAATGGTCGAGGGCAACCGCCTAGACTGCGTGGAACCACTGAGGACAGGACTGCGACGGAAGGAACGGCGTAGACCCTGCGTCCAGCGCATCTATGAGGACAAGCATCACATGTTGGAAAGCAGTGTATGAACGCTCACGGTAGCCAGGGGTGGGAGCTCCTGTAGAATGGGTTTGCTAACGGGTGGTGTCGAGAGAGGAAGGGCATGATGAGAC